>Ga0308159_1002428_pt1 | contig 21611 bp, 18 predicted proteins | sample PhyCR1_FD_201040 | JGI IMG/M metagenome (GOLD analysis project Ga0308159, IMG submission 201040) | Phyllosphere microbial communities from UC Gill Tract Community Farm, Albany, California, United States - DLSLC.R1 | ecosystem: Host-associated > Plants > Phyllosphere > Unclassified | place: USA... | reverse complement strand
GCCACGCCGGCCGCCGCCTATGTGCCCTACGCGCAGACGGGCAACCTCGTTTTCCTGAGCGGGCACATCGCGCGCAAGGACGGCAAGCCTTGGGTGGGCCAGTTCGGCCGCGACATCGCGACGGAAGACGGCAAGGCCGCTGCGCGGGCCGTGGCGATCGATCTGCTGGGCACGCTGCATGCGGCCACGGGCGGCGACCTGAACCGCGTGCGGCGCATCGTCAAGGTGATGAGCCTCGTGAACTCCACGGGCGACTTCACCGAGCAGCACCTCGTGACCAATGGCGCGAGCGAGCTGCTGGGCGAAGTGTTCGGCGACAAGGGCAAGCACGCCCGCAGCGCCTTCGGCGTGGCGCAGATCCCGATGGGCGCCTGCGTGGAGATCGAACTGATCGCCGAACTCGCCTGACGCGGTGGATGCGATGAGCGCTGCGGTCCCCCCCTCCGCCTCCCCGGCCGCCGCCGTGCCCGGCCCGGCCTCCCCGGCAGAGGCCGGTGATCCGCCGCTGGTGCTCTCCATCCAGTCGCACGTCGCCTTCGGCCACGTCGGCAACGACGCGGCGATGCTGCCGCTGCAGATGCTGGGCATCCAGCCGGTGGCGGTGCACACGGTGCAGTTCTCCAACCACACGGGCTACGGCGAGTTCAAGGGCCAGGTGTTCCCGCCCGCGCACATCGCCGACGTGCTCGACGGCCTGCGCGCCCGGGGCGTGCTGCAGCGCTGCACGGCAGTGCTCTCGGGCTACCTGGGCGATGCCGGCGTGGGCGAGGCCATCCTGGCCGCGGTGCAGGAGATCCGGGCCGTGCGCCCGGCGCTGCGCTACCTGTGCGACCCGGTGATGGGCGACGTGGGCCGGGGCGTGTTCGTGCGCCCGGGCATCCCCGAATTCCTGCGGCGGCGCGCGCTGGCGCAGGCGAGCATCATCACGCCCAACCAATACGAATTCGAACTGCTGCACGGCGCGCCGCTGGCGTCGGTGGACGAGGCGATCAACGCCGCGCGGGCCCTGCTGGGCGACGCGCCGGGCACCGGGCCCTCGCTCATCGTGGTGACCAGCCTGCGCACGCCCGACCTGCCGCAGGACCGGCTGGCCACGCTCGCGGTGACGGGCGATGCGGCCTGGCTGGTGCGCACGCCGTATGTCGACCTGCAGCCGCTGCCCAACGGTATGGGCGACGTATTCTCGGCCGTGCTGCTGGGCCACCTGCTGCGCGGCGCGGCCACGCCGGACGCCGTCTCGGGCGCGGTGAGCAGCCTCTATGCGCTGGTGTCGCGCACCACGCCCGGCCAGCGCGACCTGCCCCTGGTGGCCTGCCGCGAGCAGATCGCGCAGCCCTCCGAGTACTTCGCGGCCGAGCCCGTGGGCAGCGCAGCCCGCTGAGCCACGGGCGCTCCGGGCCCACGCGGCCTGCGCGGGCACGCGCTCAAAAGGTTTCCCAGTCGTCGTCGCTCTGGCTGGCCTTGCGCGGCGGCGTGGGGGATTGTGGCGCGGGTGGGTGCGCCGCGGACGCGGCGGGTGACGGCCGGCCGGGCAGCGCGGGCGCCTTGCCGCCGACCGCCTTGGCGGTGGCCGGCGTGTGTGGCCGGCCCGGCGCCGCTGCGGCAGGACGCGTCGACGCCGGGGTGGCCGGAGACAACGCGGCGGCAGATACCGCCCTGGCCGCAGGCTGAGGCACGGGCATGGACGCGGCGGGATTGCCGGTCAGGCCGCCCTCGCGCAGCCGGAAGGCGGACATCGCCTCGGACAGCATCGCCGCCTGCGACTTGAGCGAACCGGTCGCCGCGGCGGCCTCCTCCACCAGCGCCGCGTTCTGCTGCGTCACCTGGTCCATCTGCCCGATGGCCTGGCTCACCTGCTCGATGCCGGTGCTCTGCTCCGCGCTCGCCGCGCTGATCTCGCCCATGATGTCGGCCACGCGCCGGATGCTGTCCACCACGGATTCCATCGTGCGCCCGGCCTGCGCGACCTGCTGGGAGCCTTCGTCCACCTTGGCCACCGAATCGCCGATCAGCGCCTTGATGTCCTTGGCGGCCTCGGCGCTGCGCCCCGCGAGCGCGCGCACCTCCGACGCCACCACGGCGAAGCCCCGGCCCTGCTCGCCCGCGCGGGCGGCTTCGACCGCGGCATTCAGCGCCAGGATGTTGGTCTGGAAGGCGATGCCGTCGATCACGCCGATGATGTCGGCGATGCGGCGCGACGAGGCATCGATGGCGCCCATGGTCTGCACCACCCCGGCCACCACCTGCCCGCCCTCGCCCGCCACCTGCGACGCATGCGCCGCGAGCTGGTTGGCCTGGCGGGCGCTGTCGGCGTTCTGCCGCACGGCGCTGGTGAGCTGCTCGATGGAGGCGGCCGTCTGCTGCAGCGCGCTTGCCTGCCGCTCCGTGCGCGCCGACAGGTCCTGGTTGCCCGCATCGATCTCGCGCGCGGCCACGGCGATGCTGTCGGCGCCGCTGCGCACCCGGCCTGTGACCTGCGCCAGGTTGTCGTTCATCTGGCGCAGCGCCTCCAGCAGCTGGCCGGTCTCGTCGCGTCCGGCCTCGGCGACGGTGGTGGTGAGGTCGTTGGCGGCCACGGCCCGCGCCACGCGCACGGCCTCGCCGAGCGGGCGCGTGATGCCGCGGGTGATCCACAGGCCGACCGCGGCACCCAGGGCCAGGGCCAGCACGGTGGCGATGGTCACGGCCGTGCGGGTCTGCAGGTATTCGGCCTCGACCTGGCCGAGGGCGGCATCGATGTTGCCGCGCTGCAGATCCAGGATCCGCTGCACGTTCTGGAGGTATTGCTGGGTGAGCGGCTGGAACTCCTGCGTGAACAGGCGCTGCGCCTCGTCCAGCCGGCCCTCGCGCTTGGCCTTGTAGAGCGCGTCGCGGGACGCGAGGTAGGTGACGCGCGTCTTCTGGATCTCGGCCATCACCGCCTTTTCCTGCTCAGTCTGCGACAGCGAATCGATGCGCTTGAGCATGTCGCCCGACTGGCGCGACGAGGCGGCCGCTTCTTCCGCGAACCGGTCGCTCAGCGCCTGGTCATTGCTGAGCGCCACGGCCTTGGTCCGCTGCACGCTGACGTGGATGTTGCGCGCCCAGTCGCTGATCAGGCGCTCCTTGAGCAGGGCCTCGGATCCGACGCCCTTCACGGAGCGGACCATGGCTCCCATGTTGGTGAGGCCCAGCATGTTCATCAGGAACATGATCAGCAGGATGAGGGCGAACCCCAAGGCGAGCCGCGTGGAAATCTTCAGATTCTTCATGGGCAGGGCTCCAGATCGACCCCACGGAGGAAGCGCGGCTGGAGCCGCCAGAACCTCTCCGTGTTCGCGTGCGCGGATGGTGCACCGGTACACGCCGAAACACCAATGCGCGTTTCCACCATTCCCAGAGGACGATGCGGCGGCGCAACGAAAAAAGGCCGCCATGGCGATGGCGGCCTGGGGGATCGGCAGGTGGATGCCGGCCTGGCGCGGCCCGCAGGCCCGCCGAATGCGTTCTGGCGAGACCGGCTTACTCGACGCGCTGCACGGCGTTCGGCTTGAAGCCCAGGTCCGCCGCACGGCCCTTGCGTCCGCGCGGGAAGCGTGCATTGTTGAGGCTGCGGATCTCCAGCGTCTCGTCGCGCTCCTTGCCGCCGCGGCCCACGCCCGCGATGCGCACGCTGCGGGTGTAGGCCGCCGCGCCGGCCAGCGTGTCCTTGGGCTCCAGGTCGATCAGCATCAGGCCGCGCCCACCGTTGGCCATCTGCTTGAGTTCCGCGATCTCGAAAGTGAGGATGCGGCCGCCCGCCGAGGCGCAGCACACGTGCGTGGCCGGTGCCAGCGGCTGGCTGCCGTTCGCGAACGCCGCGTGCGACGGCCGGCAGAGCTGCTCGCCCTCGCCCAGCGAGATGAACGCCTTGCCGCCGCGGTTGCGCGCAGTCATGTGCTCCACGGCCGCGATGAAGCCGTAGCCGCCCGAGCCCGCGAGCAGCAGCGCCGCGTTGGCCGGCCCGGCGAAGTAGTGCACCGGCTGCGTGCCGGCCTCCAGGTCGATCAGCGTGGTGATCGGCTGGCCGTCGCCCCGGGCGCCGGGCAGTTGCGCGACGGCCACCGAGTACACCCGTCCGTTGCTGCCGAACGCGATGAGGGTATCGACCGTGCGGCACTCGAAGGTGCCGTAGAGCGCATCGCCCGCCTTGAACGCGAAGGTGCCGGCATCGTGGCCGTGGCCCTGGCGCGCGCGCACCCAGCCCTTCTGCGAGACGACCACCGTCACGGGCTCGTCGACCACCTTCACTTCGGCGGTGGCGCGCTTGTCGGCCTGGATGAGCGTGCGGCGCGCGTCGGCGAACTGCTTCGCGTCCTGCTCGATCTCCCGCACCATCAGGCGGCGCAGCGAGGCGGGGTTGGCGAGGATGTCCTCCAGCTTGCCCTGCTCCTCGCGCAGTTCCTTGAGCTCCTGCTCGATCTTGATCGCCTCCAGCCGCGCGAGCTGGCGCAGGCGGATTTCCAGGATGTCCTCGGCCTGCCGGTCCGAGAGGCGGAAGCGCTCGATCAGCGCGGCCTTGGGTTCGTCGGCCGTGCGGATGATCGCGATCACCTCGTCGATGTTGAGCAGCACCGTCTGCCGCCCCTCGAGGATGTGGATGCGGTCCAGCACCTTGGAGAGGCGGTGCTGGCTGCGCCGCGTGATGGTCTGCTGGCGGAACGCGATCCACTCCTCCAGCATGCGCCGCAGCGACTTCTGCACCGGCTTGCCGTCCAGGCCCACCATGGTCAGGTTGATCGGCGCGGAGGTCTCCAGGCTGGTGTGCGCGAGCAGCGTGGTGATGAGCTCCTGCTGCGGCACCTTGCCCGTCTTCGGCTCGAACACGATGCGCACGGGCGCGCCCTTGCTCGACTCGTCGCGCACCACGTCCAGCACGCCCAGCACCGTGGCCTTGAGCTGCGTCTGCTCCTGCGAGAGCGCCTTCTTGCCCGCCTTCACCTTGGGGTTGGTGAGCTCCTCGATCTCTTCGAGCACCTTCTGCGCGGAGACGCCGGGCGGCAGTTCGGTGACCACCATCTGCCATTGGCCGCGTGCGAGGTCCTCGATCTTCCAGCGCGCGCGCACCTTGAGGCTGCCGCGCCCGGTGCGGTAGGCGTCCTGGATGTCGCTCGGGCTGCTGATGATCTGGCCGCCGCCCGGATAGTCGGGGCCCGGCACCATCGCGGCGAGCTCCTCGTCGGCGAGTTTCGGGTTCTTCACCAGCGCCACGCAGGCGTCGGCGATCTCGCGCAGGTTGTGGCTCGGGATCTCGGTGGCCAGGCCCACGGCGATGCCGCTCGCGCCGTTGAGCAGCGCGAACGGCAGGCGCGCGGGCAGCTGGCGCGGCTCTTCCGTGCTGCCGTCGTAGTTGGGCACGAAATCGACCGTGCCCTGGTCTATCTCGTCGAGCAGCAGGCTGGCGATGCGCGTGAGCCGCGCCTCGGTGTAGCGCATGGCCGCGGCGCCGTCGCCGTCGCGGCTGCCGAAGTTGCCCTGCCCGTCGATGAGCGGATAGCGCTGGCTGAAGTCCTGCGCGAGCCGCACCAGCGCGTCGTAGGCCGACTGGTCGCCGTGCGGATGGAAGCGGCCCAGCACGTCGCCCACCACGCGGGCGCTCTTCACGGGCTTGGCGGGCACGTTGCGCGTGGGGCCGCCGTAGGCCAGGCCCATGCGCTCCATGGCGAAGAGGATGCGGCGCTGCACCGGCTTCATGCCGTCGCACACGTCCGGCAGCGCGCGGCCCTTCACCACCGAGAGCGCGTACTCCAGGTAGGCGCGCTGCGCATAGCCGGCCAGGCCGAGCTGGTCGTCGGACGCGGGCTGGGTGAAGTCGAGGGTGGGTTGGTCGTTGTCGCTCATGCGTGGGAAAGGATGGAAGGAAAAACGCGGCAACCGGTGCGCCGCGGTGTCGTTCGGTGATTCAGGGCGCGCCCTGCGCCAGCGGCGCCGCCAGCTCCATGCGCACGCGGCCGGCGGCGGCCCCGCGGCCCGCGGCCAGCGGCGACGGCGCGGGCGCCACGGCGGCGGGCTTGAGCAGGGCATAGAGCCCCAGCACGCTCTTCACGTAATTCTGCGTTTCGCGGTAGGCGGGAATGCGCCGGCCGGCGCGCTGCACCGCGCCCTCGCCCGCGTTGTAGGCCGCCAGGGCCAGGTCCAGCCGGCCCTCGAAGAGATCGATCAGGTGGCGCAGGTAGCGCGCGCCGGCCGCCACGTTGGTGCCCGGATCGGTGAGCTTCTGCTCCACCGAACGCTTCGCCTCGCGCGCCACGCCGAAGCGCTGGGCCGTGGCCGGCATCACCTGCATGAGCCCCACCGCGCCGCGCGGCGACACCGCCTGCGGATCGAACCCCGATTCGGTGGCGATCACCGCCTGCAGCAGTTCGTAGTCGAGCCCATGCTGGTTCGCCGAGGCGCGCAGGAAGTGCTTCACGCGCTTGACCTCCGGCGCGATGTCGAAATACGCCAGCCGCCGCGCGCTCTCCGGCGTGGCTCCGGGCGCCGCGCCGGGCGGCACGAGGCCCGTGCCCGTGGCGCGGCCGTCCTTGGTGGAATCGAACACGTCGCCGCGGAAGAACAGGCTGTAGCGCTCGTCGATGCGCTCGGCCGCGAAATGCGTCACGCCGCGGTCGTCCACGTAGGCCCAGAGGTCCGCGTGCGCGGATTGCACCGGCAGCCAGAGCGCCAGGGCCAGCGCGGCCACGCGCGCGCCAGCGGCCGCCCGCTGCCGCAGCCACGCCGCCGCACCACCACCACCGGAGCGCCGCGCCGCCATGGCTCAGATGTCCACGTCCACGGCGTCGCCGTGCAGTTCCATGAGCTCGCGGCGCGCGGCCGCCTCGCCCTTGCCCATGAGCTTGGTGATCAGGCCCTCGGTCTCGGCGAAGCCCATCGCGCCCAGTTGCACGGGCAGCAGGCGTCGGGTGTCGGGGTTGAGCGTGGTCTCCCACAGCTGCTCGGCATTCATCTCGCCCAGGCCCTTGAAGCGGCTGATCTGGCACTTCTCGCGCGCCACGCCGTCCTTGGCGCATTTGTCGAGGATCGCCTCCAGTTCGCCGTCGTCCAGCGCATACACCTTCGAGGCCGGCTTCTTGCCGCGCGCCGGTACGTCCACGCGGTAGAGCGGGGGCCGCGCCACGTAGATGTGGCCGGTCTCGATCAGCTTGGGGAAGTGGCGGAAGAACAGCGTGAGCAGCAGCACCTGGATGTGCGAGCCGTCCACGTCGGCGTCCGACAGGATGCAGACCTTGCCGTAGCGCAGGCCGGAGAGGTCCGGCGTGTCGTTCGGGCCGTGCGGATCGACGCCCAGCGCCACGGAGATGTCGTGGATCTCGGTGTTGGCGAACAGCCGGTCGCGGTCCACCTCCCAGGTGTTGAGCACCTTGCCGCGCAGCGGCAGCACGGCCTGGCATTCCTTGTCGCGGCCCATCTTGGCGCTGCCGCCGGCGGAGTCGCCCTCCACCAGGAACACCTCGTTGTGCGAGAGGTCGCGGCTTTCGCAATCGGTGAGTTTGCCGGGCAGCACGGCCACGCCGGAACCCTTCTTCTTCTCGACCTTCTGGCCCGCCTTCTGGCGGGTCTGCGCGGCCTTGATGGCGAGTTCGGCGAGCTTCTTGCCGTAGTCCACGTGCTGGTGCAGCCACAGTTCGAGCGCCGGGCGCACGAAGCCGCTCACCAGCCGCACGGCGTCGCGCGAATTGAGCCGCTCCTTGATCTGGCCCTGGAACTGCGGGTCCAGCACCTTGGCCGAGAGCACGTACGAGGCACGCGCGAACACGTCCTCGGGCAGCAGCTTCACGCCCTTCGGCAGCAGCGAATGCAGTTCGATGAAGCTCTTGACGGCATTGAACAGGCCGTCGCGCAGGCCGCTCTCGTGCGTGCCGCCCGCGCTCGTGGGAATCAGGTTGACGTAGCTCTCGCGCATGGGTTGGCCTTCCTCGGTGAAGGCCACGCACCACGCGGCGCCTTCGCCTTCGGCGAAGTTCTCGCTGTGCCGGTCGGCATAGCCATCGCCCTCGAAGAGAGGGATCACCGGATCGTGCGAAAGGTTCTGGCCGAGGTAGTCGCGCAGGCCGCCCTTGTACTGCCAGGTCTGCGTCTCCTTCGTCTTCTCGTTGACCAGGGACACCGTCACGCCCGGCATCAGCACGGCCTTGCTGCGCAGCAGGTGGACCAGCTCGCCCATGGGCAGCGCCGTCGATTCGAAGTATTTGCCGTCCGGCCACACGCGCACCGTCGTGCCCTGGCGGCGCTCGCCCGCGGCCAGCGGCCGGGACGTGAGCGGCTCGGTGACGTCGCCGCCCTCGAACACGAGGCGCGCGATCTGCCCCTCGCGGTGGGTGGAGGCCTCCAGCCGCAGCGCGAGCGCGTTGGTGACCGAGACGCCCACGCCGTGCAGGCCGCCCGAGAAGCTGTAGGCGCCGCCCTTGCCCTTGTCGAACTTGCCGCCCGCGTGCAGCCGCGTGAAGACCAGCTCGATCACCGGGGCCTTCTCCTCGGGGTGCAGGCCGAACGGAATGCCGCGGCCGTCGTCCTCGATGCCGACGGAGCCGTCGGCATGCAGGGTGACCTTGATGCGCTTGCCGTGCCCGGCCAGGGCCTCGTCGGCCGCGTTGTCGAGCACTTCCTGGATGATGTGCAGCGGGTTGTCGGTGCGCGTGTACATGCCCGGCCGCTGCTTCACGGGCTCCAGGCCCTTGAGCACGCGGATCGAACCTTCGGAATAGTCGCTGGGCGAGACGGAAGAGGGTTTGGCTGCCATGGGCGCGGATTGTAGTGCGGCCCGCCCGGCGACACTGGATGGAAAGACAGTCGCCCGCATGCGGCACGGGTTAACCCCCACCGGCCCGCGAGCGCCGCGCGCCACTTTTGGCTACATTCGCCGGATGTCCTCCGAAACCCCCAAGCTCTCCATGGTGCAGGTCCTCGCCTGCGGCGCGGCCATCGTCACGCTCTCCATGGGCATCCGCCACGGCTTCGGCCTGTGGCTGCAGCCGATCACCCAGGACATGGGCTGGACGCGCCAGAGCTTCGCGCTGGCGATCGCCGTGCAGAACCTCGCCTGGGGCGTGTTCGGCATCTTCGCGGGCATGGCGGCCGACCGCTTCGGCGCCTTCCGCGTGCTGATCGGCGGCGCGGTGCTCTACGCCGCGGGCTTGGCCGGCATGGCGCTATCGCCCACGCCGCTGCTGTTCGCGCTCACCGCGGGCGTGCTGATCGGCGCCGCCCAGGCGGGCACCACCTACGCGGTGATCTACGGCGTGCTGGGGCGGCAGATCCCGGCCGAGAAGCGCTCCTGGGCCATGGGGGTCGCGGCGGCCGCGGGCTCGTTCGGGCAATTCCTCATGGTGCCGGTGGAAGGGCAGCTCATCGCCCGCCTGGGCTGGCAGGAGTCGCTGCTCGCGCTCTCGGTGATGGTGCTGCTGATCGTGCCAATCGCCTTCGGCCTGCGCGAGCCGGGGTTCGGGCGCGCGGCCGCGGGCGCCGCCGGTAGTGCCCGCCCGCCGCGCGGCCAGAGCGTGGGCGAGGCCCTCTCCGAAGCGCTGCGCTATCCCAGCTTCCTGCTGCTCACGGCCGGCTACTTCGTCTGCGGCTTCCAGGTGGTGTTCATCGGCGTGCACATGCCGAGCTACCTCAAGGACCACGGCCTCTCGCCCCAGGTGGCGAGCTACGCGCTGGCGCTCATCGGCCTCTTCAACGTCTTCGGCACCTACATCGCGGGCACGCTGGGCCAGCGCATGGCGCGCCGGCACATCCTGGCGTTCATCTACTTCGCCCGCGCAGTGGCGATCACCGTGTTCCTGATCGCGCCGCTCACGCCGGTGTCGGTGTACGTGTTCTCGGCGGTGATCGGCTTCCTGTGGCTCTCCACCGTGCCGCCCACCAACGCGACGGTGGCGCAGATCTTCGGCGTGCAGCACCTCTCGATGCTGGGCGGCTTCGTGTTCTTCAGCCACCAGATCGGCAGCTTCCTGGGCGTCTGGCTGGGAGGCTATCTCTACGACCGCACGGGCAGCTACGACGTGGTCTGGTACCTCGCCATCGCGCTGGGCGTCGCGGCCGGCCTCATCAACCTGCCGGTGCGCGAATCGCCGATCGTGCGCTCCCCGGCCCGGGCAGGCGCCGCCGTGTGAGCCGCGGCATGCACGCCATGGTCGACACCGCCCGGCCCGCATCCACTCCGCGCCGCCCCGCCTGGAAACGGCGGCTGGCAATGGCCGCCGCGGCCGCCGCGGCGCTGTCCGCCGCTTTCGCGCTGTACGCGGAGCCCGGTTTCGTGGTCATGATGGCGGACCAGGTCTGGTCCTGCTTCTGACCGATCCATCGCGGGCCGTCCCGGCCCTCCCCCGCGTCCCGCCGGCCTTCGCCATGCAGCCCTCCCCTCCTCTCCCGCGCACCGCAGCGCCCGGCCACGCCGCCCCCTCCGACTGGATCGTGCGCTGGGCCCATCTGGTGCCGCCCCATGGCCGCGTACTGGACGTGGCCTGCGGCGGCGGCCGGCACCTGCGCTGGTTCCACGCGCGCGGCCATGCCGTCGCGGGCGTGGACCGCTCCGGGCCCGAGGTCGCCGCGCTGGCGGGCCTGGGCGAGCTGGTCTGCGCCGACATCGAACAGGGCCCCTGGCCGTTCGCCGGTCGCCGCTTCGATGCCGTCGTGGTCACCCACTACCTCTGGCGTCCGCTGCTGCCCACCCTGGTGCAGAGCGTCGCGCCCGGCGGCGTGCTGCTCTACGAGACCTTCGCGCACGGCAACGGCACCGTGGGCCGCCCGTCGCGGCCGGACTTTCTGCTCGGACCCGGGGAACTGCTGGATGCCTGCGCGGGTCTGAGGATCGTGGCCTACGAGGACGGCTTCCTGCCGTCGCCGGAACGCTTCGTGCAGCGCATCGCGGCCGTCCGGCAGGCGCCCGGCGACGCACCGCCCCGCCACCCCCTCGTGCCGCCGCCCCCCGGTTAACCCCCCGGCCGGGCCGGTTACACACTCGTTAGAATGCTCTTTTACCGTTTTCCTTCGCGGACATGACCTCTTCCAGCGCCACCCTCACCGGCAGCATCGTCGCCCTCGTCACCCCCATGCACGAGGACGGCAGCGTGGACTACCCCACCCTGCGCAAGCTGATCGACTGGCACGTCGCCGAGGGCACCGACTGCATCGGCGTCGTGGGCACCACGGGCGAATCGCCCACGGTGAACGTCGAGGAGCACTGCGAGATCATCCGCGTCGCGGTCGAGCAGTCCGCCGGCCGTGTGCCGATCATGGCCGGCTGCGGCGCCAACTCCACGGCCGAGGCGATCGAGCTGGCCCGCTTCGCCAAGAAGGTGGGCGCCGACAGCCAGCTGCAGGTCGTGCCCTACTACAACAAGCCCACCCAAGAGGGCCAGTACCAGCACTTCAAGGCGATCGCCGAGGCCGTGGGCGACCTGCCCACCATCCTCTACAACGTGCCCGGCCGCTCCGTCGCGGACATGCTGCACGACACGGTGCTGCGCCTCGCCCAGGTGCCCGGCATCATCGGCATCAAGGAAGCCACCGGCAACATCGAGCGCGCGCAGTGGCTGATCCGCGACGTGCCCGAGGGCTTCGCCGTCTATTCGGGCGACGATCCGACGGCCGTGGCGCTCATGCTCTGCGGCGGCCAGGGCAACATCAGCGTCACCGCCAACGTGGCGCCGCGCCTCATGCACGAGCTCTGCGTGGCCGCGATCGCGGGCGACACGCGCCGTGCCATGGAGATCCAGCTGCGCCTGATGCCGGTGCACAAGCACCTCTTCGTCGAAGCCAACCCCATCCCCGTGAAGTGGGCCCTGCAGCGCATGGGCCTGTGCGGCGGCACGATGCGCCTGCCCATGACGCCGCTGTCGTCCGCGAGCGAACCCGTGGTGGAAGCCGCGCTGCGCTCCGCCGGCCTGCTCTGAAGCGCGCCGGCCCACGCTCCGTCCGACCGCCCGCGCCTTCCGCCGCAGCACACTCCAGAGACACCGTTTAAGGATTTCCGCGTGAACGCTATCAACCGCCTGGGCCTGCTCGGCCTTGCCATGGCCCTCTCCGCCTGCTCCGTGCTGGAGAACGACAAGATCGACTACAAGAGCGCCACCAAGGGCCCGACCCTCGAAGTGCCGCCGGACCTGACCCAGCTCTCGCGCGACTCGCGCTACACCATTCCTGGCGGCGTGGTCTCCGCCGCGGCCTTCCAGGCCGGCCAGGCGCAGCGCCAGCCCGGCACCGTCAACGCCGCCTCGCAGTCGCTGGGCGACGTGCGCATCGAGCGCGACGGCAACCAGCGCTGGCTGGTCGTGAAGCGTCCGGCCGATACGCTCTGGGAGCCCGTGCGCGACTTCTGGAACGAGAACGGCTTCGTGCTGCAGATCGACCAGCCCAACCTCGGCATCATGGAAACCGACTGGGCCGAGAACCGCGCCAAGCTGCCGCAGGACATCATCCGCTCCACGCTCGGCAAGGTGTTCGACTCGATCTATTCCACCGGCGAGCGCGACAAGTTCCGCACGCGCCTGGAGCGCGCCTCCGACGGCTCGACCGAGATCTACATCAGCCACCGCGGCATGGTCGAGGTCTACAGCTCCGCCCAGAAGGACAGCACCGTGTGGCAGCCCCGCCCGGTCGATCCGGAGCTGGAAACCGAATTCCTGCGCCGCCTGATGGTCAAGCTCGGCGTGAGCGAGGAGCAGTCCCGCGCCGTGGCCGCCGCGCCCGTGCAGACGCCGCCGACGGCCCGCATCGCCCGTGTGGGCAACGCGCCGGTGGTGCAGCTCGACGAGAACTTCGACCGCGCATGGCGCCGCGTGGGCCTGGCCCTCGACCGCACCGGGTTCACCGTCGAAGACCGCGACCGCGCCCAGGGCGTGTACTTCGTGCGCTACGTGGAGCCCACCGAGAAGAAGGACCCGGGCTTCTTCGCCAAGCTGCTGGGCCGCTCGAACGACGCGGCGCCGCCGGTCAAGTACCGCATCCAGGTGCGCAGCGAAGGCGGCAAGAGCACCGTGGCGGTGCTGAACGCATCGGGCGCGCCCGACGCATCGGCCAACGCGGACCGCATCGTGCGCGTGCTGTCGGACGACCTGAAGTGAGCGGCACGGCCGCCCGCTGAGGAGCACCCCACCGCGTGCTGCGATTCAAGAGCCTGGGCAGCGGCAGCTCGGGCAACGCCACCATCGTCGAGGGGCGCAGCGGCACGCAGGTGCGGCGCCTGCTCATCGACTGCGGGCTGGGGCCGCGCCAGCTCGCCGCGCGGCTGGGCGAATCCGGCCTCGCGATCGACGACATCGACGCGATCTTCATCACCCACGAGCATTCCGACCACGTGGGCTGCATGCAGAAGATCGCGCTGCGCCACCGCATCCCGGCGTGGATGAGCCACGGCACCTATTCCGCGATCGGCGCTCCCGACCTGGACGGCCTGCTGCACGTCGCCGCCGACGGCCAGGCGATCGACCTCGGCGCCTTCGAGGCACGCGCCTTCACCGTGCCGCACGACGCGCGCGAGCCCCTGCACCTGCGCTGCAGCGACGGGGCCACGCACGTCGGCCTGCTCACCGACCTCGGCCACGCCACCGAGCACGTGCTCTCCCACCTGCGCGGCTGCCATGCGCTGCTGCTGGAGACCAACCACGACCGCGAGATGCTGTCCGTCTCCAGCTACCCCGCGTTCCTCAAGCGGCGCATCGGCGGTGCCTACGGCCACCTGGGCAACCACGTGTCCGCGGAAATCCTGCGGGCGGTGCACCACGGCGGACTGAAGCGCGTGGCCGCCGCCCACCTCAGCCTGCAGAACAACCGTCCCGACCTCGCGCGCGCGGCGCTCGCCCAGGCAATCGGCTGGGCCCCCGAGCAGATCGACGTCGCCGACCCGCGCACCGGCACCGGCTGGATCGCCGCCGACTGACGATCGCGCCGCCGCGCCAGGGCGAAAAAAAGCCCCGACCTCGCGGTACGGGGCTTCGTGCCGGACCTGCCACCACGGGCTGGTGGCCCCGCGGCAGGAACGACGATCGGCCAGTGGCTTACTTGGCGGCGGAAGCGCCGGCAGCAGCGGCGGCAGCAGCAGCATCGGCAGCGGCCTTGGCGGCGTCGCTGGCGGCAGCGGATGCATCGGAAGCAGCGGCGGATGCCTCGGCAGCGGCAGCGGGGGCTGCAGCGGAAGCCTCGGGAGCGGGCACCACGGCAGGGGCCGGAGCGGGTGCTTCGACCGGAGCCGGTGCGGGCGCCGGAGCTTCTTCCTTCTTGCCGCAAGCGGCGAGAGCGACGGACGCGACCAGGGCAGCCAGAACGAGAGAGTTCTTCATTTCGGTATTTTCCTTATGGGACAGACGGATCTTGGAAACTTGCCGCCACGCCGCCCTCTTTCAGCGATGCGCTTTGGCCGGGTGCGGTGCACCCCGTGGCGCTCGGCACGTCGCAACAACGTGTCCGGACATCAATCGCAAATTATAGGGAGATTGCGTCAATACCGACTAACACTGATACGCCGTTTTCCAGCGCTTTACCTCACAGTCCCAGCGTGGTGGCCGGAAACGCCGGCGTGCTGCGCCGCAGCAGCCATTCGTCCAGCGCCTCGCGCACCTGCAGCCGCCGCTCCGGCTCGCTGCCGGCCACGCCCGTGCTGCGCTCCGGGTCCAGCCGCTGCAGCACCCAGCGGTCCGACCACAGCACGCCGGGCAGCTCCTGCCGGTCCCTCGCCGGCGCCCGGCGGCACTCGATGATGTGGTCCCAGGTGGCGCGCCAGCGCACGAAGCGGGCATGCCGGCGCACGATCTCGTCATAACCGGCCGCCAGCAGCGTGAGCCGCCGCCCGCGCCCCGCCCAGGCCTGCAGGGACGCCTCGACATCGCGCTCGCCCAGCGGCCAGTCGTGGAAATCGAAATCGCACAGCACGAGTTCCCGCCAGCCTTCGCGGGCGGCACAGGCGAGCGCGGCGCGCACGCCGTCGGCGAACGCCGCGCGGCCCTCGAAACGGCCGGACGGCAGCGGCCCCTCACCGGCCAGGGCCTGCGAAAAATCCATGGAGACCTCCTTTGCTGCTGCGTTGGCGGGCGGTCCCGCGCCGGGGCTAGCGGCCGGTTTCCGCGTGCACCCAGCCGGCTTCGCACCACGAGGCCAGCAGGTCCAGCGCGTCGTCGCTCGCGCGGGCCAGGTCGCGCGCCTCCAGGCCCCGCTGGTCGGCGAGGCGCCGCATGAGCGCCGCATCGCGACCGCCGGCCAGGTAGCTTTCGCCGTTGATGAACACATGGCGCGCGTCGTACATCATGCGCGTGCGGCGGTCCAGGCGCACGCCCTGCTCCAGCCCCTCGGGCTCGCCGGGCTCGAACCAGACGTTCGGCTTGGGCTCGGTCAGGCTCTCGCCCAGCGCGCGTTCCACCGCCAGGGGCTCGGCCAGCGCGCGCGCGAGCGCATCGCGCGCGAACTCGACCAGCGCGGCCGGCACCTCGCCCGGCCGGTCCACCGCGCCCTGCGACGGATCGCGGTAGAGCTGCGGATGCCCCGGCCCGTCCTCGTCCGGGCCGTCGGACAGGCGCGTGAGCAGGTCGTGCGCGAGGCCCGTGCGCGACGGCGAGCGGAAGCCGATCGAATAGGTCATGCACTCGCCTTCCGCGATGCCGTCGTGCGCCCAGCGCGGCGGCAGGTAGAGCATGTCGCCGGGCTCCAGCACGAACTCCTGCTCGGGCTCGAAGTTCTCCAGGATCTTGAGCGGAATGCCGTCCTTGAGCGACAGGTCCTTCTGCCGGCCGATGCGCCAGCGCCGCCGGCCATGGGCCTGCAGCAGGAACACGTCGTAGCTGTCGAAATGCGGCCCGACGCCGCCGCCCTCGGAGGCGTAGCTGATCATCAAGTCGTCGAGACGCGCCTGCGGGACGAAGCGGAACTGCTGCAGCAGCGCATGCACGGCGTCGTCGTGCAGGTCCACGCCCTGCACCAGCAGCGTCCAGTCGGGCGTGGCCAGCGGCGGCAGCGCGCGGCGCGCGAACGGGCCGTGGCGCAGGCTCCAGGCGCCCTGCTTCTGCTGCACGAGGCGCGATTCGACGGTTTCCTGCGCCGCCAGCGCGAACAGCTCCTGGCGGCCCACGGGCGGCACGAACGGGGCGATGGCCTGGCGCACCAGCAGCGGCTTCTTCTGCCAGTGGCGGCGCATGAACTGCGCGGGGGTCATTCCGCCCAGCAGGGCGAGGGGGGTGTGGGTATCCATGGGGGAAAAGCGGAGGGCGCACGCCACAGTGGCGCGGCCGGTGGACGAACTGCGACAATTCTCCTATGGAAATCAACCAACAATGCGTGGTCGCTTTGACCTGGATCCTGAAAGACACATTGGGCGAGGAGCTGGACGTGCTCGACGACCCGGTGGAATTCCTCGTCGGCGGCGATGACCTGTTCGCCCGCATCGAAGAGGGGCTGCAGGGCCACACCGCGGGCGACACCGTCGCGCTGCACCTGGAGCCCGAGGAGGCCTTCGGCGACTACCAGGACCAGCTGCTGTTCCTCGAACCCCGCAGCCGCTTCCCGGCCGACCTCGAGGAAGGCATGACCATCGAGGGCAGCGCCCTGCCCGAGGGATCGAACCCGGATGCCCCGCGCGACGTGCTCTACACCGTGGCGCAGATCTATCCCGAACACGTGGTGCTGGACGGCAACCATCCGCTCGCCGGCATCGCGCTGCGCCTGCACCTCACCGTGCAGGGCGTGCGCGAGGCCACGGAAGAGGAGATCGGTCGCGGCACGGCCGGCACGGGCTTCTTCCGCATCCAGCCACCCGACGCGGACGAACCGCTGCTGCACTGAATCCGGACGGAGCGGCGAATGCGGCGTCGCCGGCCGCGCGCCGGAATGCACGGCCATGAAAAGCGAAAAAGGACCCGAGGGTCCTTTTTTTCAAGGGGGCCACGGCATGGCTGCCGGACCCTGTCCCGCAATCACTTACATGCGCGAGATCTGACCGCCATTCAGGCGCACGCGGTCGCCGGGGCGCAGGTCGCCGGGCGAGCCCACGTCGTAGGCGCGCTGGCCGCCCTGGTCGAGCTGGATGGTGATGCGGTAGCCTTCGATGCGGCCGTCGTTGTTGTTGCCGGTGCGGCCCTCGATCTGGTTGCCCACCACGCCGCCGCCGACCGCGCCGAGCACGGTGGCCGCGGCACGGCCGGTGCCCTTGCCCACTTGGTTGCCCAGCACGCCCCCGATCACGGCGCCCGCGACGGTGCCCACGCCCACGCTGCTGCCGCTGCTGCGGCCCTGCAGGGTCTCGATGTTCGTCACCGTGCCGTATTCCATGCCGGCCGGTGCGGGAGCACCCTGGGGGTAGCTGGAGTACGTCGGCTGAGACGCGGGGTACTGCGAGCCGTAGCGGGGCTGCTCGGCGCAGGCGCCGAGGGCGCCAGCGAGGGCGACGGTGGCGATCACTGCGGTGGTGCGGGAAAACTTCTGCATGTTCGACTCCTTGTTGGGTGCTCGAAGGGGGCAAGGCCCTGGCCCCGCCGGTCGATGCATTGAAGCATGGGGCCGGCCGCGGCCTCCGCCGGGAGATGGCAGCGGCCACCGTAGGCACCATCGCCTCGGGCGGATAGGACGATACCTACAGCTTGCCCGTGGAACCGTAACCGTTTCCGCCGCGTTCGCTGGCCGGGAAATCCTCCACCACGTTGAACTGCGCCTGCACCACCGGCACGATCACGAGCTGCGCGAGGCGCTCCAGCGGCTGCATCGTGAACGCGACGTCGCTGCGGTTCCAGGCGCTCACCATGAGCTGGCCCTGGTAGTCGCTGTCGATCAGGCCCACGAGGTTGCCCAGCACGATGCCGTGCTTGTGGCCCAGGCCCGAGCGGGGCAGGATCAGCGCCGCGTAGCCGGGGTCTTTCAGGTAGATGGCGATGCCGGTCGGCACCAGCTGCCAGGCATTGGGCGCGAGCACCAGGGGCTCGTCCAGGCAAGCGCGCAGGTCGAGGCCGGCACTACCGGGGGTGGCGTAGGCGGGCAACTGCTGCGCCATCCGCGCGTCGAGGATCTTGACGTCGATTTTCACAAGTGCTTTCAAAGTGGCGCGGGAATGCAACGCTCCGCGCCGGGGGAAGTGATGGGTGGGCAAGCCATGGCCGCCCGGCCCGCCCGCATGGACGGACGGATCGCGCAGCGGGCCCGCGCGAGGCGGGGCGGCCTCAGCGCGCAGCCAGCCGGCGGGCGATGTCCGCCACGAGCTGCCAGGCCAGCTCGCGCTTGGAGGCGCGCGGCAGCATGCGGTGGCCTTCGGCATCCACGAGCAGCAGGGCATTGTCGTCCTGGCCGAAGGTCTCGGGGCCGATGTTGCCGACCAGCAGCGGCACGCCCTTGCGGGCGCGCTTGGCGGTGGCGTGCTCCAGCAGGTTGTCGCTCTCGGCCGCGAAGCCCACGCAGTAGGGCGTGCCGCCCTGCGCGCGCGCCGTGGCGGCAATGGTCGCCAGGATGTCGGGGTTCTCCACGAAGGCGAGCGCCGGCACCTCGCCGGAGCCGTCCTTCTTGATCTTGCGCGCCGAAGCCTCGGCGGGCCGCCAGTCCGCCACCGCGGCCGTGGCCACGAACACGGTGGCCTGCTGCGCGAGCGCAGTGGTGGCGCCCAGCATCTCGCGCGCCGAGCGCACGTCCACCCGGCGCACGCCGCGCGGCGTCGGCTGGTGCACCGGGCCGGCCACCAGATCCACCTCTGCGCCCGCTTCGCGCGCGGCGCGGGCGATGGCGAAGCCCATCTTGCCGCTGGAGAGGTTGGTGATGCCCCGCACCGGGTCGATCGCCTCGAAGGTCGGGCCGGCCGTGACCAGCACGCGCTGGCCCGCGAGCAGCTTGGGCGCGAAGAAGGCCGCCAGTTCCTCCAGCAGCTCCGCGGGCTCCAGCATGCGGCCGTCGCCGGTTTCGCCGCAGGCCTGCTCGCCCGTGCCCACGCCCAGCACCACGGCGCCGTCCGCCGCCACCTGGGCGAGGTTGCGCTGCGTGGCGGGATGCGCCCACATCTCGCGGTTCATCGCGGGCGCGAGCAGCAGCGGCACGCGCTGCGCGGGGCGGGCCAGGCACAGCAGGCTGAGCAGCTCGTCGGAGCGCCCCTGCACCAGCCGCGCGATGAAATCCGCGCTGCAGGGCGCGACCAGGATCGCATCGGCCTCGCGCCCCAGGTTGATGTGCGGCATGTTGTTCGGTTCGCGCGCGTCCCACTGCGAGGTGTAGACGGTGCGGCCCGTGAGCGCCTGCATCGTCACGGGCGTGATGAAGCGCTCGGCCGCCTCGGTCATCACCACCTGCACGGTGGCGCCCGCCTTGGCGAGCAGCCGGGCCAGTTCGGCCGATTTGTAGCAGGCGACGCCGCCCGAGAGGCCCAAGAGGATGTGTTTGCCGGCCAGTTCGTTCATGGGCGCGCAATTTAGCAGACGCCCCGCGGCCGCGCGGGGGAAAGGGCCGGGTCCTGCCGGGCATGCCCGGGCCGGCCTCTATAATCCCGATTTCCCACCACCATAAAAGACATGACCAAATTTGTCTTCGTCACCGGCGGTGTGGTGTCTTCCCTGGGCAAGGGAATCGCCTCAGCCTCCCTTGCTGCGATCCTCGAATCGCGCGGCCTCAAAGTCACCCTCATCAAGCTCGACCCGTACATCAACGTGGACCCGGGCACCATGTCCCCGTTCCAGCACGGCGAGGTGTTCGTCACCGACGACGGCGCCGAGACCGACCTCGACCTCGGCCACTATGAGCGTTTCATCGAAACGCGCATGAAGAAGACCAACAACTTCACCACGGGGCGGATCTACCAGTCCGTGCTGGAGAAGGAGCGCCGCGGCGACTACCTCGGCAAGACGGTGCAGGTGATCCCGCACGTCACCAACGAGATCCAGGAATACGTCAAGCGCGGCGCCGGCATCGGCACCGACGACGCGGTGGACGTCGCCATCGTCGAGATCGGCGGCACGGTGGGCGACATCGAATCGCTGCCGTTCCTCGAAGCCGTGCGCCAGATGAGCCTGCGCATGGGGCCGAACAACTCCGCGTTCGTGCACCTCACCTACCTGCCCTACATCGCGGCAGCCGGCGAGCTCAAGACCAAGCCCACCCAGCACACGGTGCAGAAGCTGCGCGAGATCGGCATCCAGCCCGACGCCCTGCTCTGCCGCGCCGACCGCCGCATTCCCGAAGAGGAGCGCGGCAAGATCTCGCTGTTCACCAACGTGGCCGAATGGGGCGTGATCAGCATGTGGGACGTGGACACCATCTACAAGGTGCCCCGCATGCTGCACGAGCAGGGCCTGGACGGCCTGATCTGCGACAAGCTGCGCCTGAACACCCCGCCCACCAGCCTGAAGCGCTGGGACCAGCTCGTGTACGAGACCGAGCACCCGCAGGGCGAGGTCACCATCGCCATGGTGGGCAAGTACGTCGATCTCTCCGACAGCTACAAGTCGGTGAACGAGGCGCTGCGCCACGCGGGCATGAAGAACCACGTGCGCGTGAAGATCGAGCACGTCGACTCCGAAACCATCGCCCCGGGCGATGCGGCCGAGAAGCTCGCCAAGTACGACGCCATCCTGGTGCCCGGCGGCTTCGGCGCGCGTGGCGTGGAAGGCAAGATCTGCACGGCGCGCTACGCCCGCGAGCAGCAGGTGCCCTACCTCGGCATCTGCCTCGGCATGCAGGTGGCCACCATCGAATACGCGCGCCACGTGGCGGGCCTCGCGAACGCCAACAGCACCGAGTTCGACGCCGCCACGCCCCACCCCGTGATCGCGCTGATCACCGAGTGGAAGGATTCCGACGGCACCATCCAGACGCGCAGCGAGACCTCCGACCTGGGCGGCACCATGCGCCTGGGCGCGCAGAGCTCCGACGTCGCCGCCGGCACGCTGGCGCACGAGATCTACGGCAACATCGTCACCGAACGCCACCGCCACCGCTACGAGGCGAACGTGAACTACCTCGACCAGCTCCGCCGCGCCGGCCTCGTGATCTCCGCGCTCACGCAGCGCGAACAGCTCACCGAGATCGTCGAGCTGCCGCGCGAGGTGCATCCGTGGTTCATCGGCGTGCAGTTCCACCCGGAGTTCAAATCCACCCCGTGGGACGGCCATCCGCTCTTCAACGCCTTCATCAAGGCGGCGATCGAGCACCAGAAGAGCCGCCAGCCCGCCCTGCCCGCCGCCGCGGCCTCCTGAGCCGCAGGCACCCTCCCACAAGGCCCCTTCCATGAAACTCTGCGGCTTCGACGCCGGCCTCGACCGGCCCTTCTTCCTCATCGCAGGCCCCTGCGTCATCGAGTCCGAACAGCTGCAGATGGACGTGGCCGGCCGCCTGAAGGAGACCACGGCGGCGCTGGGCATCCCGTTCATCTTCAAGAGCAGCTTCGACAAGGCCAACCGGTCCTCGGGCACGAGCTTCCGCGGCCCGGGCCGCGAGAAGGGCCTGGAGATCCTGTCCAAGATCCGCCGCGAACTGGACGTGCCCGTGCTGACCGACGTGCACACCGAGGACGACATCACCGAGGCCGCGAAGGTGGTGGACGTGCTGCAGACGCCCGCGTTCCTCTGCCGCCAGACCGACTTCATCCGCGCCGTGGCGCAGTCGGGCAAGCCGGTGAACATCAAGAAGGGGCAGTTCCTCGCGCC
>Ga0308159_1002425_pt1 | contig 21619 bp, 15 predicted proteins | sample PhyCR1_FD_201040 | JGI IMG/M metagenome (GOLD analysis project Ga0308159, IMG submission 201040) | Phyllosphere microbial communities from UC Gill Tract Community Farm, Albany, California, United States - DLSLC.R1 | ecosystem: Host-associated > Plants > Phyllosphere > Unclassified | place: USA... | reverse complement strand
CAGTCACCCGTCGATTCTAGGTGCGAGCCGAGAGGTGTCTCGACATCGAGAGAACCGTCGGTTCGATGTCGAGACACCTCGCACGCGGCATCCGGATGCCGTGTCTCAGGCGTCGGCGAGCCGCCTCTGCGCGACGATCTCGGCGATCTGCACGGCGTTGAGCGCGGCGCCCTTACGGAGGTTGTCGTTGCTGATGAAGAGCGCGAGGCCCTTGCCCTCGGGAGCGGACTGGTCGGCGCGGATGCGACCGACGTAGCTGGGGTCGGTGCCGGCGGCCTGCAGAGGAGTGGGCACCTCTTCGAGGCGCACGCCGGGGGCGTCGGCCAGGAGCTCGCGCGCACGCTCGGGCGAGAGGTCGCGGGCGAACTCGGCGTTGATGCTGAGCGAGTGGCCCGTGAAGACGGGGACGCGCACGCACGTGCCGGCGACACGGAGCTCGGGCAGCTCGAGGATCTTGCGGCTCTCGTTGCGCAGCTTCTTCTCTTCGTCGGTCTCGTTGAGGCCGTCGTCGACGAGGTTGCCGGCGAAGGGGATGACGTCGAAGGCGATGGGGGCGACGTACTTCTCGGGGGTCGGGAAGTCGAGGGCCGAGCCGTCGCGGACCAGACGCTCGACCTCTCCCTGAGCAAGGACGCCCTCGACCTGACCGAGCAGCTCCTGGGCGCCGGCGAGACCGGAGCCCGAGACGGCCTGATAGGTGCTGACGATGAGGCGCTCGAGGCCCGCCTCGGTGTCGAGCACCTTCAGCACCGGCATGGCGGCCATGGTCGTGCAGTTGGGGTTGGCGACGATGCCCTTGACGGCCTGGTCGATCGCGTGCGGGTTGACCTCGCTGACGACCAGCGGCACCTCGGGGTCCATGCGCCAAGCGCTGGAGTTGTCGATGACGAGCGCGCCCGCCTCGGCGAAGCGGGGGGCGTGGGCTCGCGAACCGCTGGCGCCCGCGGAGAACAGCGCGACCTCGACGCCGGCGGGGTCGGCCGTGGCGACGTCTTCGACGACGACGGAGTGACCGGCGAACTCGATCGACGAGCCGGCGGAACGCGCCGTCGCGAACAGACGCAGTTCGCGGATCGGGAACCCACGCTCGGCGAGGATCTCGAGCATGACGGTGCCGACCTGGCCGGTGGCGCCGACGACGGCGAGGGAGATTCCGGAATCGGAGATGCGGGTCATGGCTGTTCCTCGGGTACGCGGGGGCGCGCGCGGACAGACGCGCGCGATCTTGGTGCCAGAGTATCGTGCGCTCGCGAGCTCTCCGATCACCGCAGAACGCCGTGGCGGTCGCGAGCGGAAGGATGGCAGGACCGCTGCTCCGACCCGGCGATTCATCCACAGATGCGACGGCCGTCTGGCACGTCTCGGTGGTCTCACCCACAATGGCAGGGCACCCCCGCTGCGAGGAGACCGATGAATGACCCGCTGATCGAAGCCCTGCGTCGCGCCGTCGAGGCCGCACCGCTCGACGACGAGTTGCGCCTGCATCTCGCGTCGCAGCTGTGGGAACGCGGCCTCGCCGAACAGGCGGTGGCGGAGGCGAGCACCGTCCTGTCGCACTCTCCCACCGACGCCCGGGCCCGCGACCTCCTCTCCCGGGCACTGGGCACCCCCGCGCCCGCCTCGTTCCCCGCGCCCGACCCGGCGAGCCGCCAGCCATCGGACCCTCCCGCCCCACCCCGCCAGGAAGGTGGTTTCGACTGGTCGGCCGCAGAGACCGAGGTGGGGCACATCGCGCGGCCCGCGTTCGTCGACGGCGAGGGGGCCCCGGCGTTCGACTCGCACGACCTTCAGCGACCCACGACGACCCTCGCCGACGTCGGCGGCATGACCCAGGTCAAAGAGCGCCTGAACGCCGCGTTCCTCGCCCCTCTGAAGAACCCCGAGCTGCGTGCGCTGTACGGCAAGAGCCTGCGGGGTGGGCTGCTCATGTACGGGCCGCCGGGGTGCGGCAAGACGTTCATCGCCCGCGCCATCGCCGGCGAACTCGGCGCCTCGTTCATCTCCGTCGGAATCAGCGACATTCTCGACCGCTTCATGGGCGAGAGCGAGCACAATGTCCGCGACCTCTTCCAGCTCGCTCGCCGCGACGCGCCGACGGTGATCTTCCTCGACGAGGTGGATGCCATCGGGCAGCGTCGTTCGCAGGCCCGTCACAGCGGGATGCGCGGCGTCGTCGTCGCCCTGCTCGAGGAGCTCGACGGCGTCGCGAGCGACAACGAGGGCGTCTTCGTGCTCGCGGCGACGAACCAGCCCTGGGACGTCGATCCGGCGCTGAGGCGACCGGGCCGTCTCGACCGCACGGTTCTGGTCCTCCCTCCCGACGAGGAGGCGCGGCGTGCCATCTTCCGGCATCACTTGGCCCGACGCCCCGTCGAAGGCGTCGACCTCACGGAGCTCGCGGCACTGACCGACGGCTACAGCGGTGCCGACATCGCGTACGTCTGCGAGGTCGCGAGCGAGAACGCACTGGTCGAGAGCGCACGTACCGGCACCGCGCGTCTCATCGGCATGGACGACCTGCGACACGGTGTCGCCCAGACCACCTCGTCCACCGGCCCCTGGCTCGAGGCGGCGCGCAACGTGGTCCGTTTCGGCGACGACGACGGCACCTTCACCCAGCTGCGCGACTACCTCAAGAGCGTGCGCCGGCTGTGAGCGACGACGCCCTCGCGCTCCGTAACGCCGAGACGTTGCTCGATCTCGGACGGCATGAGCAGGCGCTGCGCGACGCGGGAGCGGTGCTCGCCCGCGAGCCCGGCAACGCGGACGCACAGCGGATCGTCGGGGAGGCCCTGCTCGAGCTGGAGCGTTGGAGCGAGCTGACCCCGCTCGCCCGAGACGCGGTGTCGTCGTTCCCCGACGACGCGTGGGCGTGGCGCCTCCTGGCCCTCGCTCAGATGGAGACCGGCCACGAGGCGGACGCGCTCTACGCCGCCGACCGCCTCTACGCTCTCGCACCCGAGGTCACGTTCGCGGTGTACACCTACGCGCGCGTCCTGCACGCCTTCGGCCGCGCCGCGGACGCCCTCCCCGCCCTCGAGCGGGCGCTCGAGACGCAGCCCGATGACATCGATCTGCATCTCGCTCGAGCGTCGTGCCTGTGGAAGGTGGGTCGCGCGCGCGAGGCGCGCGAGACCGCGGCCTCCGCTCTGCGCATCGACCCGACGAACGACGACGCCCAACGCATCCTCGCGATCTTCGGAGGACCGGGGCAGCGCGGTTCGGACGCGCTCCTCGAGACGGCACGCCGCGCGGCGAGGGATCCCGAGGGCGACGACAACGACGTGTTCTTCGAACTCGCCACCAGCAGAGCGCTGATCTTTCCCGTCACGATCGTGCTCGGCCTGTGCGTCACTCTGCTCGCGGTGTGCGTGCCGACCGGGGGCCTCTGGGGATGGCGCATCGGCACCGGACTCGGCCATCTCGTCGGCGCGGGTCTTCAGGCTCTCCTCTTCTTCGCGACGATCGCCATCCTGGGCCTGTGGCTCCGGCGCATGCGGCGCGACCTGGGCGAACTGTTCCGGCCCATTGTCGCGTCCCGGATGGAGGACGGTCCCCTCTCGAAGTTCAGCTCGTGGGCCCTCGCCGGAGCGCTCGTCCTCGACCTCATCGGCATCGTGCTCTACGCCACCGCGGGCGACCCTCTGGGCCCTCTTGCGCTGGTCCTGGGTCTGTCGAGCGCTTACGTCGGCGGTGTGCTGGTGCTGATGTTCCACCTCATGACCCGCGGCGTCGTCCCGCCGGTGATGACGAGACCGGCCGGGCTGATCCTGCTCCTGTGGCCGGGGGCGATCGCCGCCGTGGTCTTGCTCGGGCTCTTCTTCGTCGGATCGGTGCTCTACATCATCGTCTGGGCGTTCTCCGGCGAACGTCTGCCCGAGCCCTTCGCGAGAACCGGGCAGGAAAGAAGGGAGACGACGAGCTGAAGGCCGTCGCCGAACCCGCCGCACCGGGCCGAGCCGCGGACGATCGACCCGCGCGACCCTGACGCCGCGGCGATGTCATGCGCCTCTACACGCAGAGCCGGTCAGCGACCGGTGCCGGCGTGCACCGTGGCCTCGGCGTCGCCGTCGAGACCGTAGGCCGTGTGCACGAGGCGAGCGGCTTCGGCGAGATCGACGCCGCGCACCACGACCGAGATGCGGATCTCGGAGGTCGAGATCATCTCGATGTTGACGCCCGCCAGGCTCAGTGCCTCGAACAGCGTCGCCGAGACGCCCGAGTGCGTGCGCATACCGGCGCCGACGACCGAGAGCTTGCCGATCTGATCGTCGTGGACGAGGCTCTCGAAGCCGACCTCGGCCTGCTCACCGGCGAGCGCCTTGAGCGCCGTGGTGGCGTCGGTCTTGGGCAGGGTGAACGAGATGTCGGTGCGGCTGGTGGCGGCAGCCGACACGTTCTGAACGATCATGTCGACGTTGGCACCGGACTTCGCGACGATCTTGAAGATGTCGGCGGCCTTGCCGGGCACGTCGGGCACGCCGATAACGGTGATCTTGGCCTGGCTGAGGTCGGTGGCGACGCCGGCGACGATGGGCTCTTCCATGGCTCCTCTTTCGGGGACGAGTGCGGAGGTCTTCGAAGCGTCGAGCACCCAGGTGCCCTCGTTCGAGCTGAACGTGGAGCGCGCGTGGATCAGCACGCCGTGGCGCCGGGCGTACTCGACCGCTCGGATGTAGAGGACCTTCGCGCCGTTGGCGGCGAGCTCGAGCATCTCTTCGCTGCCGACGCGGTCGAGCTTGCGCGCGAGAGGCACGACGCGGGGGTCGGCGGTGAAGATGCCGTCGACGTCGCTGTAGATCTCGCAGACGTCGGCCTTGAGCGCCGCGGCGAGCGCGACGGCCGTGGTGTCGGATCCGCCGCGACCGAGCGTGGTGATGTCGCGGGTATCGCGGTTGAACCCCTGGAACCCGGCGACGATCACGATCGCGCCCTCGTCGAGTGCCTCGCGGAGTCGGACGGGCGTGACGTCGACGATGCGGGCGGCGCCGTGCGTGGCATCCGTGATCATCCCCGCCTGGCTGCCGGTGAACGAACGGGCCTCGAAGCCCATCGAGTGGATGGCCATGGCCAGCAGTGCCATCGAGATGCGCTCTCCGCTGGACAGCAGCATGTCGAGCTCGCGCGGCGCGGGGATCGGGGCGACCTGGCCCGCGAGGTCGAGCAGTTCGTCGGTCGTGTCGCCCATGGCGCTGACCGCGACGACGACCTCGTGGCCGGCGCGACGCGTGTCGACGATGCGCTTGGCGACCCGCTTGATGCTCTCGGCGTCGGCGACCGACGAGCCGCCGTACTTCTGGACGATCAGAGCCATGAGGAGAACTCCCGGAGGGGTCGTGCGTCGGGGTGTCACGACGCCGGCGCTCGTGCCGCGCCCGAGGATCATCCTAGAGGCGGGTACATACCGCCTCTGCCATGCGCCGACGCCCGGTGAAACCGCAGGGCCCGTCGATAGGATCGAACGCTCCCCTTCCCCGTTTCCTGGAGGCCCGCGGTTGTCCCCCACCCCGCGGCGACTGCTGTCGTCCCTGCGCCGTCTGGTGCACGTCGATGAGGCCTCGTCGCCCGACACGACGATGATCCCGGTCATCGACGAGGCGCTCTCGACGCGCATCCTCGACCTCGCCATCCGCATCGGCGAGACCATGCTCGTCGTCGGTGCTCCCGCCAACGAGGTGACCCTCACGATCGTGCGGGTGTGCGCGGCCTACGGGCTCGATCCGGTGCACGTCGACGTCACCTACAACTCGATCACGATCGCCCACAGCCGCCCCGGCGCGACCCACCCGATCACCCTGTTGCGGGTGGTGCGCGGTTCGGTGCCCGACCACGCGAAGCTGCAGCGTCTGCAGGCTCTGGTGCAGGAGATCACCGGCGGTCTCGGACTCGACGACGCGGTCGTGCGCTGCCGCGCCATCCGCCGACTGCCGTTCCGCTACCGCCCCGCGATCGTCATCGCCTCGCAGGCGTCCCTCGCGGCCGGGGTCGCGATCATGTTCGGAGCGAACTGGCTCGCCCTGGTGCTGTCGTTCATCGCCGCGGCCCTCGCCGCATCGACGCAGTACGTGATGGCGCGGGCGCGCGTGCCGTACTTCTTCGCCCAGATCGCGGGCGGGTTCGTCCTCACCGTCTTCGCCGCCGTGTCCCCGTTGCTGCGGTACACGGGGCTCGATGCGGCCGCGGAGATCCGCCCGTCGGTGATCGTGGCATCCGGGATCGTCCTGATGCTCGCAGGACTCACCGTGGTGGGCGCGGCCCAGGATGCCATCGACGGCTTTGCCCTGACCGCGACCGGACGCATCCTCGAGCTCACGACGCAGACTCTCGGCGTCGTCCTCGGCATCCTCGCCGGGCTCGAGACGGTGCGCGTGATCGGCATGGGCATGGCTCCGCCCTCGAACGCCCTCCCCCTCGGACCGGTCAGCGTGCAGTTCGTCGGCGCGGCCGTCATCGCGATCGCCGTCGCCATGTACAACGGCGCCGGCGCGCGCATCGTCGTCGTCAGCGCGGCTCTCAGCCTCGTTGCGTGGGCGGGCTACGTCGCGGCCTCGGGCCTCGGCTTCGAGGTCGCCGCCGCCAGCGGTGTCGGCGCGTTCGTCGGGAGCTTCGCGGGCATCGTCGTCGCCTATCGCTTGCACGTGCCCTCGGTCGCGATCACGACCGCCGCGATCCTGCCCCTGGTGCCCGGTGCGGCGGTGTTCCGCGGCCTGCTCGGGATCGTCGAGTCGGGCGCCGACCCCGCCGTGCTCATGACCGGGGTCACCACGCTCGCCGGGGCCGCGACCATCGGCATCGCCCTCGCGGTGGGCGCCTCGCTCGGCATCTACCTGGGCCAGCCGGTGCGCGCGACACTGTCGAGCGTCACGCGCGTGCGCGCGCGGGCACGGCGGTAGTCACGAACGAGAACCGGGATGCCACGGCCCCCGCATCGCGCGGGCACCGGGCCGCGGCATCCGGGGGTCTCGGGACGACAGCCGGGTTCACTCCCCGTCGCGGTCGCGCACATCGACGAGTCGACACCCCGCTCGCGAGACGGCTGTGGGTCGCACCCCGTCGGGGCGCCGTCGATGTTCTCGTCTGTGCGCGTCGCGCCGTTCGCGTCAGAGCGTCCGGCGTCCTTCGAAGGCGCGGCCGAGGGTCACTTCGTCGGCGTATTCGAGGTCGCCGCCGACGGGAAGACCGGATGCCAACCTCGTCACGCGGATCTCGAGGGTGTGCAGCAACCGGCTGAGGTAGGTCGCCGTCGCCTCGCCCTCGAGGTTGGGGTTGGTCGCCAGGATGACCTCTTGAACGGTGCCGTCGGCGAGTCGCTGCATGAGCTGGGTGACACGCAGGTCGTCGGGGCCGATGCCGGCGATGGGGCTGATGGCGCCGCCGAGCACGTGGTACAGCCCGCGGAACTCTCGGGTGCGCTCGATGGCGGCGACGTCTTTGGCGTCTTCGACGACGCAGATGAGCGTCGCGTTGCGGCGCGGGTCGCGGCAGATGGAGCAGCGATCCTGTTCGGAGACGTTGCCGCAGATCTCGCAGAACTTCACCTTGTCGCGGATCTCGCCAAGCAGCGTCGACAGGCGCGATACGTCGAAGGACGGCGACTGCAGGATGTGGAACGCGATTCGCTGCGCCGACTTCGGGCCGATGCCGGGGAGGCGTCCGAACTCGTCGATCAGGTCTTGGACGATGCCGTCGTACATCAGGTGAACCTCGTCGGGGGCTCGTAGGGTTCGTCGCGCACGTAGGTGGCGCCGAGCATCTGGCGGACCACGGCCTCGCCGTACCGCTGGACTCCCCCGCTGAGCGGGGCCATGCGCGGGACGACCACGGGCGGGAGGGGAGCCTCGACCTCGTCGACCGGGGGGATGACGTCGTCGTCGTCGACCTCGTCGGGGGCGGGCACCGAGGGGGTGACCTCGCGCGGCGGCAGGACGGCGCCCTCGTGCACCGCCGCGGGAGCGACGGCCGCTGCTTCGTCGGGCTCGTCGTCGACCGCGAGCGCCGTAGACGGTGCCACCGGGGCCCGGAGGGCGGTCGGTGCGGAACCCTCGGACGCGGGGATCGGAGCGACGGCCCATTCGGTGACCGACGACGAGTACGGTGCGGAGGTCTGCGAGCCACGGGGAGCGGACGCCGGGGCGGCACTGTTCGTCGGCGCCGAGCCCGCGGGGCCACGCGACGGCCCGCCGGGACCGGGGCCACCGGGCCCGCCGGAACCGTCCTGCTCGAGGCGGGCGAGGTATTTGACCCGGATGCCGAGGACGGCCTGGATGGCCTGGCGGAGGTCTTCGCTCGGCCCGCCCTCGGGGGTGCGTGTCTTGAAAGCTGTGAGGTCGCTGGCCGTACGGAAGGCCAGCGTGAGGACGTCGCCCTCGAGGGCGGCCACCGCGGCGGTGGAGACGACGAGCCACGACGACCGGCTGGCGACCTCGAGCTGACCGAGTACTTCGGGCCACGCGTCGCGCACGTGGCCGAGCTCGATCGGACCGACGGGGGTGGCCGGCGGCGTGGGCGCCGTCGGTTCGAGAGGAGACGCGTCGTCAGAGGTCGGGGCGTCGGCGCTCGCGGCGTCGGCGTCCGGAGCCTCGGCGGTCGGGCCATCGGCGCTCGGAGCCTCGACCGGCGAAGGGTCGGCCGCCGGGCCGTCTGGAGCCGACGCGACAGCCGGCGAGGACGCGGAAGCCGGTGCATCGTCGCGAGGCGACGCACCCATCTCGGAGCCCACGGCGGTCGGCACCGCCGTGGAGTCGGCGTCGCGCTCGGCGGCGGCGGTCTCGGGAGTGGGGGCCGTGTCGAAGGGATGGGCCTCGTCGGAGGGGACAGCGCGGGCACGACCGGCCGCGGAGGAACCGGTTCGCGCGGGAGCCGTCGCCCCCGGCATCGACGCGCGGTCGAACTGCTCCTGTCCCTGGGGATCCACGGCGGTGGCGGGCGCGGACGGGGACATCGCCTCGTCGTCGTCGAAGGGCGGAGGAGCGTCGTCGTCGGTGAACGGCGGCGGGGCGTCGTCCTCGCTCGGCAGGGGCTCTGCCGAGGTGTCGGGCCGGCCGGGAGCAGCGTCTTTCGAGGGCGCAACGGCGGACGGCGCCGCTTCGGACGGGGCCGCGCCCGGCGACGCCGCGGCGGCGGCCGCGGCGGAGGGGGATGCCACGGGGGACGCCACCTCGGGCGCCGCGATCCGCCCCGGAGACGCCACGGCCGGCGGTGCGACGTCGGCGGAACCCGATCGAGGCGAAGCGGTGGGCGAAGCGACCGTCGGCGACGCGACACCCGGGGACGCAGCGCCCGGCGGCGCGACACCCGGGGACGCCACGACCGGCGAAGCGACACCGGGAGATGCCGCCGCCGGAGACGCCGCACCCGGCGACGCGATCCCCGGTGAAGCGACCCGGGAACCACCCGGGCTCGCGACCGCGGGGGTGGACGGAACGGCACCCGGGGAGGCGATGTCCGCGGAGGGCGATGCTGGACGGCCCGTGGCCGGGGCGGGGGCGGGCGCTCCGCCGCGCGCCGCCTCGAGGTCGTGCGCCATGGCGGGCGACGTGCCCTGGGCGACCCCGGCATGGGTGAGCACCCGCGCGACCAGAAGCTCCAGCTGCAGCCGCGGGGACGTGGCCCCGGTCATCTCGTCGAGAGCCGCGACGACCAGATCGGCCGTGCGCGAGAGGCGCGCGGCGCCGAAGGCTGTCGCTTGGCGCGACATGCGCTCGAGTTCGTCGTCGGGCACCCCGCGCAGCACCGCCGAGGCGCCGGCACCGGTGGCGGCCACGACGATCAGGTCGCGAAGCCGCTCGAGCAGGTCGTCGACGAAACGACGCGGATCTTGACCGGTCTGGACGACCCGGTCGACGGCGGCGAAGGCGCCTCCACCGTCATTCGCGGCGAAGGCGTCGACCACCTCGTCGAGCAGCTCGGAGTGCGTGTAGCCGAGCAGAGCAACCGCGCGCTCGTAGCGCACCAGCACGTGCCCCTCGGCGTCGGCGTCGCTGCCGGCGATGAGCTGGTCGAGCAACGAGAGGGTGTCGCGCGGCGACCCTCCGCCGGCGCGCACGACGAGGGGCAGCACGCCGGCTTCGACGCCCACGCCCTCGGTCTCGCAGAGCTCTTGGACGTACTCGAGCATCGCGGCCGGCGGCACGAGACGGAACGGGTAGTGGTGCGTACGCGAGCGGATGGTGCCGAGCACCTTTTCGGGCTCGGTCGTGGCGAAGATGAACTTCACGTGCGCGGGCGGCTCTTCGACCAGCTTGAGCAGGGCGTTGAAGCCCTGCTGCGTGACCATGTGCGCCTCGTCGAGGATGAAGATCTTGAAGCGATCGCGCGCGGGGGCGAAGATCGCGCGCTCACGCAGGTCGCGCGCGTCGTCGACGCCGTTGTGGCTCGCCGCGTCGATCTCGACCACGTCGAGCGAGCCGCCGCCGCCGCGCCCCAGCTCGACGCAGCTGTCGCACGTTCCGCACGGGGTGTCGGTGGGGCCGGCTGCGCAGTTGAGGCAGCGGGCGAGGATGCGGGCCGACGTGGTCTTTCCGCAGCCGCGCGGACCGGAGAACAAGTACGCGTGACCCACGCGGTCGCTGCGCAGGGCGGTCATGAGCGGCTCGGTCACCTGCGACTGCCCGATCATCTCGCCGAACGCCTCGGGGCGGTAGCGGCGGTACAGGGCTGTGGTCACTCCCCCAGCCTACGGCGTACCTCCGACATCGCCTCCGCGGCCGCTCCCCGCGCGGTTCACCCTCCGCGTGGGGGGTGTATCGAGCACCGGATGCCGGATCCTCACGCCGCGACGCCGCCGCCGCCACGCCGCTCGGCGCTCGACCGACCCGCCCGCCGTCACCGGAACAGGAAACGTCTTCGGAACAGGCCGGTTCTTCTCTCGCCGCCCTGTTCTCGTCGCATCCGCCTGTTCTCATGCCATCCGCCGCGCCCCCGAGGCCGGCGCCGCACCGCTCCCCCGAAACGCCGAACGCGGCGACACCCCGGAGGATGCCGCCGCGTCACGGAGACTCAGAAGCCGCCGTCGAGTCCGACCGCGATCGGGCCGGTGTCGTCGCCGACGATCGGGATCGCCGTGGTGACGATCGGGACCGACGCCGACAAAAGCGTGCCGTCCTCGCGCACCGATCCCTCGAGCTGCCGGATCGACGGGCGTCCCGGACGCACCGGACCCTGGCCGTGCAGCGCGACGCGCACCGTCTCGCCCGGGCTGACGGTGTAGTCCACTCCGCGCACCGCGAAGGTGACCGCTTCGCCCTCTCCCCCGGCGCGCAGGGTGAGCGCCGACGCGGTGAGGGTGATGTCGAGACGCGTGCCGTGCCAGTGCAGCACGTACGACAGCTCGGGCCAGTCGGCGGGCAGACGCGGGTCGAAGGTGAGCAGACCGAAGTGGTCGCGCATGCCGCCGAAACCGCTCACGAGGGCCGTCCACACGCCACCGGCCGAGGCGACGTGCACCCCGTCGGAGGCGTTGTGGTGCAGGTCGCCGAGGTCGACGAACGCCGCCTGACGGAAGTACTCCAGCGCGAGGTCCTGGTAGCCCACCTCGGCCGCGAGGATCGACTGCACGACCGCCGACAGCGTCGAATCGCCCGTGGTCAGCGGGTCGTAGTACTCGAAGTCGGCGAGCTTCTCGGCATCCGTGAAGTGGTTTCCCTGCAGGAACAGCGCCAGCACCACATCGGCCTGCTTGAGCACCTGGTACCGGTAGATCACCAGCGGGTGGAAGTGCAGCAGCAGCGGGCGCTGGTCGGGCGGGGTGTTCTCGAGGTCCCAGATCTCGCGCTCGAGGAAGACGGCGTCCTGAGGATGGATGCCGAGGGCCTCGCTGAACGGGATGTGCATGGCCTCGGCGGCCTTGTCCCAGCGCTCGGGCTCGGAGGGGTCGAGGTTCATGCGTTCGGCCATCTGGGCGTAGGCCTCGGGGCTGTTCTCGGCGAGATCGCGCACGGTGCGCGCCGCGAAGCGCAGGTTGAAGCGCGCCATGACGTTCGTGAAGAGGTTGTCGTTCACGACGGTCGTGTACTCGTCGGGCCCGGTGACGCCGTGGATGTGGAACGAGTCGTGCTCGCCCTCGTCGGCCGCGTCGCTCGAGCGCCAGAACCCGAGTGTCGACCACAGGCGCGCGGTGTCGACGGCGATGTCCACGCCCTCGCGGGCGAGGAACTCCTCGTCTCCCGTGGCCCGGACGTACTTGGCCAGGGCGAAGGCGACGTCGGCGTTGATGTGGTACTGCGCGGTGCCGGCGGCGTAGTACGCGGAGGCCTCTTCGCCGTTGATGGTGCGCCAGGGGAAGAGCGCCCCGGCCTCGTTGAGCTGGTGCGCGCGCTTGCGCGCGGCGGGGAGCATGAGGTAGCGCATGCGCAGCGCGTTGCGGGCCCAGAGCGGCGACGTGTACGCCAGGAACGGAAGGACGTAGACCTCGGTGTCCCAGAAGTAGTGGCCGCTGTAGCCGGAGCCGGTGACGCCCTTGGCGGGAACGCCCTGTCCGTCGGCGCGGGCCGCGGCCTGCGCGAGCTGGAACAGGCACCAGCGGGTGGCCTGCTGAAGGTCGCCGTGGCCGCCGATACGCACGTCGGAGCGGTCCCAGAAGTCGGCGTACCAGGCGATCTGCTTTTCGACGAGCTTGTCGATGCCCGTCTCGACCGCGCGGTCGAGCGTGCGACGGCAGCGGTCGAGGAGCTCACCGGTGGGGACACCCCGCGAGGTGTGGTAGCTCACGAGCTTGGTGATCGTCGTCGGGACGCCGGCCCGTGCGTGCACGCGATAGACGTTCTTGGCGATGTCGGGCTCGATGAGCTGGCGCGAGGTGTACTCGTTCTCGGTCTCGACGAGGTGGTCGGCGATGACCGCGAGGGTCATGTTCGACTCGCTGACCTCGTAGCTGAGGGCCGAGCGGTTGCCGTCCTGCCAGTACTCGCGCGGCTGCAGCACGCGGTCGCTGAGCTTCTCGGTCTTCCGCGGGTCGAAACCGGACTGCTTGGATGCCATGGGCGAGCCGCCGTAGATGCCCTCGCCGTCCTGCCGGTTCAGCAGCTGGCTGCTGACGCTGACGGGAGCGTCGGCGTCGAGCACGGTGACCGTCAAGCGGAGCACCGCGAGGTGCTTCTCGTCGAACGAGACGAAGCGTTCGTCCTCGATGCGGACGCGCTTGCCCGAGGGGGTGACCCACAGGATGTTGCGGCGCAGGATCCCCTGGCGCATGTCGAGCACGCGCTCGTACTCGCGGACGTCGGCGACATCGAGCGAGAGCGGCTCGTCGTCGACGTAGACGCGCATGACCTTGGCATCCGGCGCGTTGATGATCGTCTGCCCGACCTCGGCGAAGCCATAGGCCTGCTCGGCATGACGGATGGGGAACGTCTCGTGGAAGCCGTTGATGAACGTGCCCTGCTCGAGGGCGAACCGCCCCTCGATCGAGTTGCCGCGCAGGCCGAGGTAACCGTTGCCGACGGCGAAGAGGGTCTCGGTGACCCCTACGTCGTCGATCGAGTACTCGGTCTCGACGAGGCGCCATTCGTCGACGGGGAAGCGATCGCGATCGATCATCGGGGGCGTGCCTTCCGGTGGCAGGGTCGAACGTCGACGCGAGACGGCGGGGGGCCGCTCGCGCGGGTGGTGCGCGGTGTCGCCGTGCGGGACGGCGCGGGGGTGTCGCGGGAGGGCGACGGCTCAGTCTACGAACGCGGCGAGGTCGTCGACGACCACGGTGGCCCCGGCGGAGCGCAGGTCGTCGGCTCCGACGCCCCGGTCGACCCCCACGACGACGCCGTAGCCGGCCGCGACGGCGGACTGCACGCCGCTCAGCGCGTCTTCGACGGCGGCGGATCGCGCGGGGTCGACGCCGAGCAGCCGAGCCGCTTCGGCGAAGACATCGGGGGCGGGCTTCGACGAGAGGTGATCGCGCTCGGCGATGACGCCGTCCATCACGACGGGGAAGCGATCGCGGATCCCCGCGGCTTCGAGGACCTCGACGGCGTTCTTCGAGCTCGAGACCACCGCGATGGGGGTCCCCGCCGCCTGGAGCACGTCGAGGAGCGCGACCGAACCGGGGTAGGGGGCGATTCCCTCGCGGCGGAGGATCTCGGAGAAGACGAGGTTCTTGCGGTTGCCGACCCCGCACACGGTGTCTTCGGACGGGTCGTCGGAGGGGTCGCCCCACGGCACCTCGACGTCGCGGCTGCGCAGCAGGCTCGCGACCCCGTCGTACCGCTTCTTGCCGTCGACGTACTCGAAGTAGTCGCGATCGGTGTAGGCCGGCTCGATCTTCCACGCCGCGAAGAGCTCGTCGAACATCGTCTTCCACGCCCGCATGTGCACCTCGGCCGTGGGCGTGAGCACGCCGTCGAGATCGAAGAGCACACCCTCGAACGTCGTGAGATCGGGCAGGTCGGGGCTGTCGGTCACGGCGGGCTCCTGATCGGGTGGCAGGTCGTGGAGACGCCGAAGCGCCGCCCTCCAGCGTAGTCGCCGGGTCCGCCCCCGCGGCCGGTCGCGCACGCGACGCGCGGGGGGCGTCGAGCTCAGCGGGCGGGCACGACGAGGGAGCGACCGCCGATCCAGACGGCGGTGGGATGCCAGTCGGCATCCCACCGCACGAGATCGGCGAGAGCGCCCTCGGCGATGTGCCCGATGTCGGTGCGCCCCAGCGAACGCGCCGCGTTCTCGGTGCAGGCCGAGAGGACCGCCGACGGGTCGAGTCCCGCGGCGATCATGCGTCGCACGCCCTCGTCGAGGACGATCCCGGCCCCGGCGATCGTCCCGTCGCGGCGACGACCCAGACCGTGGGCGTCGTTGGCGACCGGTTGCCCGCCGAAGTCGCACCACCGATCCGCGTCGAGGCCCGCGGTCACGATCGCGTCGGTGACGGCGACCGTGCGGCGACCGGCGGAGGCGAGCACGAGCGAGACGACGCTCGGGTCGAGGTGCTGGCCGTCGACGATCGTGCCGACGAAGAACCGATCGTCGGCGAGGACCGCCCCGGGAACCCCGGGCTCGCGGGGCTTGAGAGGCCGCTGGGCGTTGAAGACGTGCGTCGTCATCGTCGCCCCGGCATCGCCCGCGGCGTGCACCTGGGCGGCGGTGGCATCGCTGTGACCGACGGCGACGATGTATCCGTCCCCGGACAACCGGCGCACGGCATCCAGTGCTCCGGGCAGCTCGGGCGCGAGGGTGATCGTCCGCAGGGCCTCGCGGGCCGCGGCGCTCTCGAGGAGTACGTCGAGATGCTCGCGGGAGGGCGGGAGCATGCACTCGGCGCGGTGCGCCCCCTTGCGGGCGGGCGAGAGGAACGGTCCCTCGAGGTGCGCCCCCAGCACACGGGTGACGGGCTCGCCGGCGAGGGCCGCACGCACCCGACCCACGCGCTCGAGCGCCGCGACGGTCTCGGGCAGGGGGGCCGTGATGATGGTGGGCTCCACCGCCGTGACGCCTCGGGCGGCGAGACCGCTGAGCAGCGTCCACCACCCGGCGTCGTCCGCCGCAGCCACGTCGACGCTGAACGATCCGTTGACCTGAAGGTCGAGCATGCCCGCGGTCAGCACACCGTCGACGATGTCGTGGTCGACGGCCTCCTCCCCCGTCGCCGGACGGATGCGGCGGATGCGCCCCCCGCCGAGATCGAGGACCACCGGTCCGACGAAGGATCCGCCGATGAGGGCGCGGGCCGCCCGCACGCGCCTCACAGGCCCTGCCCCTCGGGCTTGCCCGCGTAGGTCGTGCGGTAATAGTCGACGAAAGCGAGCTGGCTCGCGGCGTCTTCGTCGACGACCACGGTCGCGTGGGGGTGGAGCTGCAGCACCGAGGCCGGCCACCGCGCCGAGAGCGCCCCCTCGACCGCCTCGCGCACCGCCTGGGCCTTGCCGCGGCCGAGCCCGAGCATGATGGCGTGCCGGCTGTCGAGGATCGTGGCGAGTCCCTGCGTGAGGCAGTGGGTCGGCACCTGATCGATGTCTCCGCCGAAGAACCGGGCGTTGTCGTGTCGGGTGCGCGGGGTCAGCGTCTTGAGGCGCGTGCGACTGGCGAGGCTCGACATCGGCATGTTGAAGGCGAGGTGCCCGTCGGAGCCGATGCCGAGGATCTGCAGGTCGATGCCCCCCGCCTCGCGGATCCGCTGCTCGTACGCGGGTCCCGCCTCGAGCGGTGCGGCATCGAGATCGCCGGGGCCGACGATGGCGTCCGCCGCGAAGTCGACGTGCTGCTCCAGCTCGGTGCGGATGAACTCCCGGTAACGCTCGGGGTGCCCGGCGGGCAACCCCACGTACTCGTCCAGGAGGAAGGCCCGGGCTCGCGCGAAGCTCAGCCCCTCGTCGCGGTGGCGGCGGATGAGCTCGCGGTACACCGGGAGCGGGGTGGACCCCGTGGCCAGGCCGAGGACCGCCGCGGGCGTGCGGTGCAGAAGGGCCGAGTACGCGTCCGCGACGACACGCGCGGCCTCGTCGGGGGTCGAGACGACGACGACCTCCATCACAGCCCCCCTCTCGCTCGGGCGCCGAGGACACGGCATCCGGTCTCCATCACAGCACCTCGAGGATGTCGTTCTTGAGCGTCTCTGCGCGGGGGCCGAAGACGGCCTGGACGTTGTCGCCCACCTCGAGCACTCCCGCGGCGCCGAGCTGCTTGAGGCGTGCGTGATCGACGAGGGTGCGGTCGGCGACCTCCATGCGCAGGCGCGTGATGCACGCGTCGACGTGGACGAGGTTGTCGCGGCCTCCGAACGCGGAGATGAGCTGTTCGGCGGTGGAGTCCGTCACCGCGGTGGCGGTCGGCGCGGCGGCGACCGAGGCCGCCGTCGACGAGACGGTGTCGGCGGGCGATGCCGCGTCGGCGTTCACCGCGGGAGCGTCATCGGTCGGAGCGGAGAGGTCCTCTCGGCCGGGAGTGCGCAGGTTCCACTTCTTGATCACGAGGCGGAACAGCAGGTAGTACACGCCGAAGTAGACGACCCCCATTACCACCAGCAACCAGACGTTGTTCGCCGCCGGAGCGGTGCCGTACAGGAGCAGATCGAACAGTCCGGCCGAGAACGAGAAGCCGAGGTGGATGTCGAGGAGATATGCGACGGCGAGGGAGATACCGGTGAGCACGGCGTGCACGACGTAGAGCGGGAACGCGGCGAACATGAAGGCGAACTCGAGCGGTTCGGTCACTCCGGTCAGGAACGCGGTGAGACCCGCGGCGCCGAGGATGCCGATCGCGGCCTTGCGCTGCGCCGGGTTCGCGAGGTGGATCATCGCCAGGGCCGCTGCGGGCAGACCGAACATCAACACCGGGTAGAAGCCCGAGGTGAGCGCGCCCGCGGTGGGGTCACCGGCGGCGAAGCGGGTCAGCTCACCCGTCACGACGCTGCCGTCGCCCTTCGTGTACGAGCCCTGCAGGAACCACACGTAGGAGTTGAGGATGTGGTGCAATCCCACGGGGATGAGCATGCGGTTGGTGAAGCCGTAGACGAACGCCCCCAGCGCTCCGGTGCCGCCGATGAAGGCGCCCAGACCCGTGAGGCCCGTGTTGAAGATCGGGTAGAAGTAGCTGAGCCCGAAGCCGACGACGAGGCTCGCGAGCGAGACCACGATCGGAACGAACCGGCGCCCGCCGAAGAAGCCCAGGTAGGAGGGCAGTTGGATGGTGTGGTATCGGTCGAACAGCCACGCCGTGAGCAGTCCGATGACGATGCCGCCGAACACGCTGTAGTTGATCTGGACCTGCTCGCCCGCGGCGGTCGTCTGGCCCGCCAGCACGACCGGCGACATCGCCTTGAACACGTTCGCGAGCACGAGATAGCCGACGACGGCCGAGAGCGCGGTCGAGCCGTCGGCCTTCTTCGCGAAGCCGATCGCGACGCCGACCGCGAACAGCAGGGCGAGGTTGTCGAACAGCGCGCCGCCGGCGGCACTCATCGCCTGGAAGAACGGACCGATCACCGGAAGGTCGATCTGGCCGAGCAGATCGGGTTGACCGAGACGGAGCAGGATGCCGGCCGCGGGCAGGACCGCGATGGGGAGCATCAGGCTCTTGCCGAGTCGCTGCATCTGGGCGAAGCCGGGGATGCCGCGGCGGCGGCGGGTGGCGGGAGGGGTGGCGGTCATGGGAATCTCTTTCGACGGTGAAGGAGCGGATCAGACGGACAGGAGCGGGGCTCCGGGCAGGATGCCGGAGCCCTCGGCGGGAAGGACGGCGACCTCGTCGGCGGAGCGCTCGAGGACCACGACGGGGACGACGCTCGACAGGCCCGCGGCCCGGATGGCCGGAACGTCGTAGGCGATGACGGGGGTGCCCGCGTCGACGCGATCGCCCTTCGCGGCGAAGGCGGTGAATCCCTCACCCTCGAGCTGCACGGTGTCGAGCCCGAGATGCACGAGGACGGCGAGACCATCGTCGGCGACGACGACGAAGGCGTGGGGGAAGACCTGCAGGAGCGTCCCCGCGATGGGGGCGACGGCGTCGACGACCTCTGCGGGGGGATCGATGGCGACACCGGGACCCATCGCTCCCTGCGCGAACAGGGGGTCGGGAACCGCGGACAGCGGCAGGACGGTTCCGACCAGCGGGGACAGGATGTCGGGCACGGGCACTCCTCGATGAGACGGCGGGTCAGCGGTACGCACCACCGCGGGCGCTTAGGCTGGGCGGAAACGACCTTCCGCCGCACGACTCGTCCACTGGCTCGTACTGGTACGTACCAGTGAAGCTAATAGCCCGGGCCGACCGTGTCAACCTCGAAAGCCGACACCGCCATGTCCCGTCTCCGCGATGCCGACACTCCCCCCGCCGCGGTCACCCCCGGCCCGGTCCCCAAACACGCCCAGGTACGGGCGATCCTCCTCGCCGACATCGGCAGCACCTGGCCCGCGCACGCGGCGATCCCCTCGGAGCGCGACCTGTCCACCCGCCTCGGAGTGAGTCGCGCGACCGTCCGCGAGGCACTGCGCCAGCTGATCGAGGAGCAGAAGCTCTACACCGTGCAGGGCAAGGGCACCTTCGTCGCGGGAGAACGCGTCCAATCGCAGCTGCACCTCGCCTCCTTCACCGAGGACATGCGACGCCGCGGAATGGTCGCCACCACCCTGGTGCGCCGCGCTGAGCGCGCGACACCGCCCCTCGAGGTACGCGCAGCCCTCGGCCTCGACGAGGGCGAGCATGCCTGGTCCATCGAGCGGCTCCGCCTGGCCAACGGCATCCCGATGGCCCTCGAGCTCGGGTGGTACTCGCCGCGCGTGGCTGCAGACCTCGGCGAGCGCGACCTCAGCACCTCGCTGTACGGCGTTCTGGCCGATCGCTACGGCGTCCGCATCGACGCGGCGGAGCAGACAGTGTGGGCGGAGACCGTCGATGGCGATCTCGCGGCGGCACTCGACGTCGCCGTCGGCTCGCCCGTACTCGTCTTCCGCCGCACCTCGCGCGCGGGCGGAACCCCGGTCGAGCACGTCCTGTCGTGGTACCGCGGCGACCGCTACCAGGTGCACATGGCTCTGGCCGGCAGCTGAGGCTCGCGGGCCCCCGGACTCACGTGGCCACGGAGTCGCGGCGAGACCTACACCCGCGCGACCACCGCGCTCAGGCTGTGACCGACAGCGTCTGCCGAGCGATCTCGAGTTCTTCGTCGGTGGGCACGACGAGCACCTCGACGCGCGAGGCGTCGGTGGAGATGCGCCGGATGCCGCGCCCGCGCGTCGCGTTGCGCTCGGCGTCGATCTCGACCCCGGCGAATCCGAGGGTCGCCATGGCCTCGGCCCGCACGGCGGCGGCGTTCTCTCCCACCCCCGCGGTGAACGAGATCACGTCGACCCCGTTCAGCTGGGCGAGGTAGGCGCCCGCGTATGCGCGCAGGCGGTGGATGTAGACGTCGAAGGCGAGGCGCGCCGCGGGGTCTCCCGCCTCGCGGCGCTGCTGGATGTCGCGCATGTCGGACACCCCCGCGATGCCGAGCAGGCCCGAGCGCTTGTTGAGGAGCGTGTCGAGGTCGGCGGTCGACATGTCGGCGCGACGCGCGAGCTGCAGCAGCACCGCCGGGTCGAGATCGCCCGAGCGCGTGCCCATGACGAGGCCCTCGAGCGGGGTGAGACCCATCGACGTGTCGACCGAACGGCCGCCCTCGATCGCGGCGACCGAGGCGCCGTTGCCCAGGTGGAAGACGATCTGCTTCAGCTCGGTGAGCGGGCGCCCCACGAAGGCGGCCGCGGCCTCGCTGACGAACTTGTGGCTCGTGCCGTGGAAGCCGTACCGACGGATGCGGTGGGCCTCGGCGACGTCGCGGTCGATCGCGTAGGTGTAGGCCTCGGGAGCGAGCGACTGGTGGAAGGCGGTGTCGAACACGGCCACGTGCGAGACGTCGGGGAACGCCTTCTTCGCCGCGACGATCCCGGCGAGGTTCGCGGGGTTGTGGAGGGGGGCCAGCACCGACAGCTCGTCGATGTTGATCTCGACGAGGGGCGTGACCACGGTGGGCGCGAAGAAGCGCGCACCTCCGTGCACGACACGGTGCCCGACCGCGACCGGGGCGTGCGCGTCGAGCGAGGGTCCGTGCGCGGCGAAGGCGTCGAGCATGACCGCGAAGCCCGCGGTGTGATCGGGGATCTCGCGCTCGATCGTGTAGGTGGCATCCGTCACCGTGGGCGCCGGAGCGTCGGGAGCGGCGAGTGCCGCGGCGGTGACGGTGTGGGTCGCCACGCCCGTGCCCTCGCCGATGCGCTCCACGAGACCGGATGCCAGTACCCGCTCGCGCGCCATGTCGAGCAACTGGTACTTGAACGACGACGAACCGCTGTTGACGACGAGGACGACGCTCACTGGGTGCCCCCCTGGGCCTGAATCGCGGTGATGGCGATGGTGTTGACGATGTCGTCGACGAGGGCGCCGCGCGAGAGGTCGTTGATGGGTTTGTTCAAGCCCTGCAGCACGGGGCCGATGGCCACCGCGCCGGCCGAGCGCTGCACGGCCTTGTAGGTGTTGTTGCCCGTGTTGAGGTCGGGGAAGACGAACACCGTCGCGCGACCGGCGACCTCGGAGTCGGGCATCTTGGCCCGCGCGACGGCGGCGTCCGCCGCGGCGTCGTACTGGATGGGTCCTTCGACGAGCAGCTCGGGCGCGCGTTCGCGCACCAGGGCGGTCGCGGTGCGGACCTTCTCGACGTCTGCTCCGGTGCCCGACTCCCCCGTCGAGTACGACAGCATGGCCACGCGCGGCGCGATGCCGAACTGCTCGGCGGTCGCCGCCGAGGACACCGCGATGTCGGCGAGCTGCTCGCTCGTGGGATCGGGGATGACGGCGCAGTCGCCGTAGACCAGCACGCGATCGGCGAGGGCCATGAGGAAGACGCTCGAGACGACCGAGACGCCGGGGGCGGTCTTGATGATCTCGAACGCGGGTCGGATGGTGTGGGCCGTGGTGTGCGCGGCGCCCGAGACCATGCCGTCTGCGAGGCCGAGGTGCACCATCAGCGTGCCGAAGTACGACACGTCGGTCACGGTGTCGGCGGCCTGCGCGTAGGTGACGCCCTTGTGGGCGCGGAGCCGGGCGTACTCGGTCGCGAACTTGTCGACGTGCACGGCGTCGAAGGGGCTGAGCACCTCGGCGTCGCGGATGTCGATGCCGAGCTCGATCGCGCGCCCGCGCACCTCGATCGGCTCGCCGAGGA
>Ga0308159_1002423_pt1 | contig 21637 bp, 16 predicted proteins | sample PhyCR1_FD_201040 | JGI IMG/M metagenome (GOLD analysis project Ga0308159, IMG submission 201040) | Phyllosphere microbial communities from UC Gill Tract Community Farm, Albany, California, United States - DLSLC.R1 | ecosystem: Host-associated > Plants > Phyllosphere > Unclassified | place: USA... | reverse complement strand
CCGGGCACGCCGCGACACCGGATGCCGGCCCGAGGGCGTGGCATCCGGTGTCGCGTTCTGTGGGCGAACGCTCCGGGTCAGGCGACCGAGCGGCGGCGACGCAGCAGCAGACCGGCTCCGAGGAGCAGGGTCAGCAGACCGGCGATGCCGAGACCGGCGGCCATGGAGCCGTCGGAGCCCGTCACGGCGAGGGCGCCGCGGGTGGTGCCCATGCCGGTGGCGGCCACGGAGCCGACCGACGCGACCTGACCGATCACGGCGGGGGCGCCGTTGGTGCCGTTCGTTCCATTTGTGCCGTTCGTTCCGGGGGTGCCGGGCGTTCCGGGCGTTCCGGGGGTGCCGGGGGTACCCGGGGTGCCGGGCGTTCCGGGGGTGCCGGGCGTTCCGGGCGTGCCGGGGGTCCCGGGGGTGCCGGGGGTGCCGGGGGTACCCGGGGTGCCGGGCGTTCCGGTGGTCGAGCCGGTGGTGGTGCTGTCACCGATCACCGAGACCGCGTTGCCGCCGATGGTGACGGGGATGTTGATCGGCAGACCGATGATGTTGCCGCCGCCGATGCTGCCCGTGCCGTCGGTGCTGGAACCGCCGGTCGAGCCGGTGGTGCCGCCGGTGGTGGTGGCGTTCTCGGAGGTGCTGTCGCCGACGCCCGAGACGGCGTTGCCGCCGATGGTGACGGGAATGCCGACCGGGAGGCCGATCACGTTGCCGCCGAGGATGCCGTCGGTGCCGTCGGTCAGGCTGCCGCCGGTCGAGCCGGTGTCGCCCGTGGTGCCGCCGGTGGTGGCGGCCCCGTCGGTGACGCTGTCTCCGACACCCGAGACGGCGTTGCCGCCGATGGTGACGGGAATGCCGACCGGGAGGCCGATCACGTTGCCGCCGAGGATGCCGTCGGTGCCGTCGGTCAGGCTGCCGCCGGTCGAGCCGGTGTCGCCCGTGGTGCCGCCGGTGGTGGCGGCCCCGTCGGTGACGCTGTCTCCGATGCCCGAGACGGCGTTGCCGCCGACCGTGATGGGCACGCCCACCGGGAGGCCGATGACGTTGCCGCCGAGGATGCCGTCGGTGCCGTCGGTCAGGCTGCCGCCGGTCGAGCCGGTGCCGCCCGTGGTGCCGCCGATGGTGTCGGCGTCGTTCGAGACGCTGTCACCGATCACCGACACGGCGTTTCCGCCGATGGTGACGGGCAGGCCGACCGGAGCGTTGACGACGTTGCCGCCGACGATGCCGTCGGTGCCGTCGGTGACGGTGCTGCCGCCGGTCGAGCCGGAGGTGCTGCCGCCGGTGGTTCCGGCGTTGTCGGTGCTGCTGTCGCCGATCACCGAGACCGCGTTGCCGCCGATGGTGACCGGAGCCTCGACCGAGATGACGCCCTGGTTGCCGCCGGCGACGCTGTCGCTGCCGTCGGTGCTGCTGTCAGCCGCGGGGGCCGCGGCCTCGGGTGCGGGCGCCGAGGTGTCGGCATCCGTGCTCTGGCTGTCTCCGATGACCGAGACGGCGTTGCCGCCGACCGTCACGGGGACGTTGACCGACACGAGGCCCTGGTTTCCCGAGCCCACGCCGTCGCTGCCGTCGGTGATGGTGACGGGTGCGGGGGCGGGGGCTGCGGGGGCCGAGGTGTCGGCGCCGTCGCTGGTGCTGTCTCCGAGAACCGAGACGGCGTTGCCGCCGACGGTGACCGGGAGGTTCACCGAGACACCGACCTGGTCGCCCGAGAGCAGACCGTCGACGCCTGAGGTGTCTGCGGCATTGGCGATGCCGGCTCCGAGGACGGCGAGGCCGCCTCCGACGAGCGTGCCCAAAAGGACACGCGAGTAGATCTTGCGCATGAGAATTTCTCCTGTGGGTGAGTGAGGGTGCGCGAAAGCGCGGGGTCGTCTGCCGTGCGATGCACGGTGCGACCGTCCTCAGTCAGGAGAGACGTCGGTGCCGAAGACCGGGGTGCCGGGTAGGTCGTCGTCGACGACGTTCCGGCGGTCGAGAAGAAGCGAAGCGGTGAAGAGCTTGGCGCTGTCGGCGGTGGCGGCGCCCACGCCGCCCGAGCCGGAGTTTCCGGATGCCGACGAGCTCGTGCCCGTGCTGCTGCCGAAGGTCGCGAGGGGTTCGTCGGATCCCAGCGGCCCGGAGGGGGCGCTCTGCGCACCGGCGATGGCGGCAGAGACCTCGCCCGTCGAGGTGGCGCTGAAGACCGTCGCCGCCCCGCTCGAGGGGGCCGTGCGGGACGACGACGGAACGAGGGAGGGATCCGTCGAGAGGATGCCGGTGACGACCGCCGTGGCATCGCTCACGGCCGCGGCCGAGAAGATCTCGGCGGGCACGGGGTCGATGATCGGGGTGGTGATGTCGCCGCCGGGAACCGTCGGGACGCCCGGAATCGCGGGGATGACGGGGGAGATCGGGGGGAGGGTGCCGACGATGACGGGAAGGGCCGCGTCGACCGCGTCGGTGACGCCCGAGATGAGGTCTCCGAGGCCGATCGAGCTGACAACATCGCCCACGACGGGGACCGTCTGAACGGTGTCGACGACGGGGGCGACGACCTCGCCCACGACACCCGAGCCGGCGACGTCGGTAACGACGCCCCCGACGGTGTCGACGGTGCTGCCGACGGTGGAATCGGCGGTGTCGACGACCTCGGACACCGTGTTCGAGACGGTGTCGGTAGTGGCCGTCACGACCTCGGCCACGGGGGCGGGTGCGACATCGGTGACGACCTGGGTCACGGGAGCGACCGTCTCGGTGACAAGCTCGACCGTGGGGGAGACGACCGTTCCGACGACCCCGTCGACCGTGTCGGTGACCTGATTGACGGTGGAGCCGATGGTGCCGAGCAGCCCGCCCTGCGAGCCGTCGTCGGCCGATGCGGGAGAGGCCGAAAGAGCAAGGGAGAGAGCCGCGGCACCGATGGCCGTGGACACGCCGACGAGGAGCAACCGCAGTGCGCGCGGTGCCCCCCGACCGGACATGTTCTCCATGATTCGCCCCCCAAGGTGAATCTCCGAAACTCTGTGGGCGGCGACGTTACGCCCGGATTCACCCGGGCGGAAGAGGTCGGGTGAAATCTAAGTAGTCGGAGGGTGATGAGCAGGTGAAAGGCGACACGCCGGACGGTGAAGAAAAATTTGACAGGGAGGGCTCGGGGTCGGTAGGCGCGCGACGAGTTATCCCCCGAGTTGTACACATGTGAATGCTCCTAGCAGGAACCTTCAACGTCCACTTCACACGGGATTTCCCCAGGAAAATTGTGGACAAATAAAGCCCAGATCAGCAGGGTATACACGCCCGATATTCGCATCCATCCACGGAGTTCTCCACAGTACTTGTGCACAGACCTGGCGGCGTTTCCCGCAGTCTTTCCACAGAGTTATCCACAGGGTCATTTGCGTGTGGAGGAAGCGGTATCTAGCGTGGGTGCAGCCCCTCGGGCAGCTGGATCACGTTGCCGCGCGCGTCGATGTCGGACGTCGGTGATTTCATGCTGCCGAGGCCGCCCCGAGCCCCGTTTCCGCGAACGCTTCACGCGCGCGCGAGGCCCGGCCAGGGGTGCCCGAACTGAAGGAGAGCCCGTGTCGATCGCCGATATCGCCGAAGAACGTCTCGGAAAAGCGCCGCGCCCCGAGCGCACGCCCCCGCACGACATGCTCGCCGAGCAGAGCGCTCTGGGTGGCATGCTGCTGTCGAAAGACGCCGTCGCCGATGTCATCGAGTCGCTCCGCGGACCCGACTTCTACGTTCCGAAGCACGAGCTGATCTTCGAGGCCATCCTCACCCTCTACTCGCACGGCGAGCCGACCGACGTCGTCGCCGTCACCGACGAGCTGATCAAGACGGGCGAGCTGCAGCGCGCCGGGGGAGCGGACTACCTCCACACGCTCACCTCGATCGTGCCGACCGCCGCCAACGCCGGCTACTATGCCTCGATCGTCGCCGAGCGCGCGATGCTGCGTCGCCTGGTCGAGGCCGGCACGCGCATCGTGCAGATGGGCTACGCGGGCGAGGGCGACCCGGTCGAGCTCGTCAACAGCGCCCAGGCCGAGATCTACAACGTCTCGGGCGACGACAGCGCCGAGGACTACATCCCCCTGACGACGGCGGTGGATGCCGCGGTCGAAGAGATCGAGGCTGCTCGCGGCCGCGACGGGTCGATGACGGGCATCCCCACCGGCTTCGCGGGTCTCGACCAGCTGACCAACGGTCTGCACCCCGGCCAGATGATCGTGCTCGCCGCGCGCCCCGCCATGGGTAAGTCGACGCTCGCGCTCGACTTCGCCCGCGCGGCCGCGATCCGCGCCAACGCGCCCTGCATCTTCTTCTCTCTCGAAATGGGTCGCAGCGAGATCGCCATGCGCCTGCTCAGCGCCGAGGGCCAGATTCCCCTGCAGAGCATGCGCAAGGGAACGCTCGACTCACGCGACTGGACCACGGTGGCCTCCACCCGCGGTCGCATCAACGACGCGCCCCTCTACATCGACGACAGCCCCAACATGACGCTCGTCGAGATCCGCGCGAAGTGCCGTCGCCTGAAGCAGCGCGAGGGCCTGAAGATGGTCGTCATCGACTACCTGCAGCTGCTTACCAGCGGTAAGCGCGTCGAGTCGCGCCAGCAAGAGGTCAGTGAGTTCTCGCGTGCGCTCAAGCTGATGGCGAAGGAGCTGCAGGTTCCGGTCATCGCCCTCTCGCAGCTGAACCGTGGCGCCGAGCAGCGCGCCGACAAGAAGCCGGCCCTGAGCGACCTGCGTGAGTCGGGCTCGATCGAGCAGGACGCCGACATGGTGGTGCTGCTGCACCGCGAGGCCGCGTACGAGAAGGACTCCCCGCGCGCCGGCGAGGCCGACCTGATCGTGGCGAAGCACCGTAACGGCCCGACCGACACGATCACGGTCGCGTTCCAGGGGCACTACTCGCGGTTCACGGATATGGCGCCGGGGATGTGACGCAGCTGCAGGTTTTTTCCAAAATCGTCCATCTCGCAGATGAAATGTCCATGGTGTCCATCTAGACATTTCGATCTTGCGGACCGAAGGAAAAGCAGCGAGCGCGGTCGTGCCGGTTTGCGGGGCCTCATGACGAAGCCGCTCGCGGCTCCATCGGAGCCCGCCGCCGCTACTCGCCCATCGGAAGGTCCAGTGTGTCTTCTGTTGCCGGGCCGTGAAGTGCGAGTTGGACGCAGACCCGCTTTGCCCGTGTCAGTGCGACGTAAAGAACGCAGTGTTCGTCGTCGAGCGCATGCAGGCCAGCGTCTAGGAGGGCACCCTGACCCCTTGTCAGCACAACGCCCACGCGCTCCCACTCGCGACCCTTCGCCTGGAAGACGGTGAGTCCTGGGATCGTCGTCTCTTGGTTCAGCCTCACTGCGAGCCGCGCCATCTGCGCCACGCGCTCGGCCTCAGCGATCGCGGTGAGGCGTCGCGGTCTTGTTACACCGAATGAAGCGATCGCCGATCGAAGCGCATCAAGCGCGTCGACGGGAGCGGTCCCCCCGCGCAGGGCCTCAACGACCGGTTGCAGAACGCGATCTTGCTCGGCTAGGAAATGATCACGATCGAGACCCAGCCGGGCGATAGCCGCCTCCCGGCCGAATGACGCGACTCCGAGCCGGCCGCGCGTAACAACGTCGAGCACGAGATTCAGTGCCGCATCTGTCAGGTTGTCGATTGTCCGAAATGACAACGGCAGGATATTGTCACCCGCCGACCAGAGGGGTCCCCAGTTTCGGGCGAGGGCAACCTGAACTCCATCGCTGGTCCCTGCAGGTAGCGTCACGGGCTCGCCCCCGCGCAACGCGCTGGCGAGCCCGGGCATCTGATCTCCCGTGAACCGGAAAGATTGAGGCTGTTGATACTCGACGAATTGATCGGTCGTGGCGTCGATGAGCTTCTGAACTTCTGTGGGTGTCGCCCCGCGCCACGTGTATAGCGCCTGCCACGGATCACCGATGAGCGTCACGTGGAGCCCCGACTCCGCGGCGAGATATGCGACGTTCAGATCGAGCAGAGCCGCGTCGTAGACCTCATCGACGATGATCGCCCGGTAGTTTGACGCGATCCAGGAGGCCGCGAACCCTCGCAGCTCAGCTACCTGCATCGCATCAAGCAGGATGTTCCGAACGTCGTCGTGACTGACGACACCAGCAGCGAGAACGGTATTGTGCGCCGCGACGTTGCCGATACCGGTAGTTGGCTGTTCGACCCTGTGGCCTTTGGACACCACATTGTGTTGAGCATCGAGGCCTGCTCTCCGCAGGTAGTTGTTGGGCGGCCTCAAGAATCGGAAGCCCTCGATGCCCCTATAGTCATCACGAACCTCGAGTTCCGTCAGGCCGTTAGGCCAACGGATCAGCCCTGCGCCGAGCATACGTAACAGCAGCTCGACGTGGAGCTGGTCCAGCGTGACAACCCGGTGTGGCGCGCTAAGGCAGTGTTGACCCCAGCGGGCCTCGATCCGAGAGCGAAGTTCTGCGATGGCGGCTCGGTTGAAGCTCAGCCCGAGCACACCGCGACCGTCGCCTGGCGTGTAGCGCTGGAACGCGAACCGTTCCGCGGCGATAGTGGTCTTCCCACTTCCCGGCGCGGACACGATGTTGACGAGACGATCCGTGGCCGCCGCCGCGAGTACTTGCTCGTCCGTGAGCCGTATCATTCCTCTTCGTCAGCCCCGTCGTCGGGCCGCGTCAGGTAGTCAATGGCGAGCCAATCGAAGAGCGCAGCGATGTGAACCGGGACGACGACTGCGGCGAGGTTTGAGTCCAGCACCCGTGCGAGAGCGAGAGCGAAACCGCCTTTCAGGCTTGATTGCGTCACGAACACTGCATCCACGCTCGGAGGATCGATGACCTGCGGTCGTGCTATCCCACAGTCGTCGAATGCCAGCCCGATTAGCTGCTCGTTTCCCGTCACAAGCGAAGGCTCGAGCGTTGGACTCGACCAGAAGTAGCGCGCCGTCGAGGAATCCAGCTGGGCGTGCCATGAGGGGGGACTTGGCGGGGGGAGTGGTGTGCCGCGTAGGTCGGTATCGGACAGTGCCGCCACCTTCGTCACGAGCTCATGGCTGGGGGTTGCTAGAAGCCTGATGGGCCATTCCCCGATCTTGTGGCCAAGAGGAAGAATGGCGAGCGAGTCGATGAAGCCGACTCTTCGTTCGTCACCCTCAGCCCATGCACGACCCAGGATGCGGAGGAGCGTTGCCTCCGTCACCCCTTCGACGATGAGCACATGGTCAGCAAAGAGCGCCGATGACCTTGTTGCATCGAGGTGAAGCCGCGTCTGCTGGAAGAGACGATTCTTCAACGTGTCGGGAAGTGGCAAGTCTCCGACGCGACGCGAAAGCGTCCGATTTGAGGCGTCCTTGCGCACGACAACGATCTCCTCTGGGTCGCAGGCCGCTGCGAGGTCTGGCGAGTGTGTGGTGAGAATGATCTGAATGTCCCGACGCTCTTCCACTAAACGGCGAAGGTATCGAATGAGTCCCACCTGGAGCTGTGGGTGGAGGTGTGCTTCGGGTTCCTCGATGAGGACAGTCGCGTGAAACAACTCCGGATAGAACGAATCCGCGTCCGCATCCGCAGCTTCGGCCGTTTGAGCAAGTCGTTCGCGCGCAGCATCGGGCGTACTTTCGACCGGTTCCGGCGAGCTGCTGTCGTTCGTTGAATATCTCTCAGCGTCTCCGCCGGCCGGGGCTGTACCGGCGTCGGGGATGCCAGCCAGCGTTACTGCAATGTGAAGTAGATTGACGTAACCAAGACTAGAAGGCTGAAGTCGCCTCGCCGAGCCTCGATCCGGAAGGATTGCCAGCATTACTTCGAAGACGCGAGCGAGATAGGTGTCGTCTACTGTCTGGGTTCCAATGAACGCGTGGTGCTCCTTCACGCCACCACTAATCGTGCGAAGATTCTGTGCTATTCGATCCTCGACATTGCTGACCAGCGAGTGGGTCGCCAGCGACTGGAGCATTCCCTCTGCCTGGGCGCGCAGCGATCGCATGCCGCCAGTCTCGGGGTGACGGCGCTCATCTGCACGCAGCAACTCAAGGAGTATGCGGGCGTCGCGACGCGAAAGATCGTCCACGGGATTGCGCAATGCGGGCAGATGTACCAGTCGAATGTTGTCGTACTCCGTCGGTGGTTCGACGGGTCTACCAGCGCGAACTTGGCCGAGCGATCGTTCCAAAGGTCTACCCCATCGCGGTGCGGCGAGACCTTGACGCTTTCGGAATGCGCCGAGCGCTCCCTCGCGCGCAGCATCAGTCTCATAGGCGTATTCCACCCGCACCGCACGAGGAGGTGCACCTAAGGCGGTGGCGTCGATCGGCGCGAACCGGGGGAAACTCCGCGGATGTGCGAGTGCGACAGCTTCATTAATTGTGGTCTTTCCGGACCCGTTTGCGCCGAGAATTAGCGAAAAGCGACCACCAAGCTCGCACGAGATGGCTTGGTCCGCGGAGGCACGATAGCCCTCAACTTCCACTCGCTTCAGGTACATCCGCGATCAGCTCCCGAGGATGGAGTCGAGTTCGAACTTGTCCACGTGCGCATTCTCAACGATTGCGTAAATCCTGTCCTCGTCGGAACCATCGAGCGAGGGTCCGATTTGTTGCGCGGTCTCTCGTTTATTTGCCATATAGAAAACTTATCGACCTCGAGCCAGGGCTGGAGTGCATTGACTGCTACAGGGGGCTGCCGCGCCTTATCCCAAGAGAAGGTCGCCTCGGGCGGTGGGTAAGCCTCGAACCCGGGAGCGAGCCGGAGCGAGGACGTTTGCGTCGGGTTTCCGAGTGGTTTCGGTGTCGCCCCTGACATCTCTGCACGAGTCCTCCAGGTGACAGCGCGGACTCATACCTTCGACCAGATGGCACAGCGTGATGCGCACCGCAACGGCGCGCAGGCCGCGACGGCGTCAGTTCGGCACGCCCCGTGACGTCGCAGCGCGTAGGGCTTAGATTTTTTGGATCCGCCTCTAGAGAGATCAACCGCCGAGCGCATTCGCGGTCAGCACGCCCGGTCGTCCTACCGCGGGCGCGTGGCAGTCGCCCCGCCATCGCCGCGGCCACCACGAAGATGCTCGCGGCCTCCGACCGGATGCCGAGCGACTCAAAGCGGGGACGTGCAGGGCCGTCTCGTGATGGTCCACAACTGACACGACCCGCGACGACGCAGAGGGCCAGAGGACGAACATGATCCGCCGCGCCAATTTACGGCACCCAGAACCCCAGCGTGCATAGCAGCACGGTCTCATCGTCGGCATCGGCCGGCGGTTCGATGGCCGGCGGGAACACGCCCCACTGACGCCACTCGTCGGCGTGCGGGGTGACGTGTTCGTTCAAACCGTCGATGAGCTCGGGGGAGAGGTGGAACGGGATGCCGAACTCTTTCGCGATCGACCACGCCTGGAACGCGCGGTACGTCGCGAGGTGCGCGAAACCCTCGTCAGCCGGGTAGTCGCCGTAGGTGAAGTGGAAGGTGTCGGCGAAGTCGCCCGCCCGTACCGCAGCCTTGGCCTTGTCGTTGAGGGCGTCGTACGAGGCGATCGGATCGTCGCCCAGCAGGTCGACATCGGCGAAGCGGTCGCCGTCGGTGGCCGCGCGCCCGGCGGTCAAATCGGGCACCCACGCTTCGTCGTAGGCATGGCGGCCCAGGATGCCGAGCAGCGTGGGCGACTCGAGCTGGCTCCACTCCTTCGGCACGGATACCGAGTAGTCAGCCGGATCAAGCTGATCGACGACCTCGCGGAGCGCGGCGTCGGCGTGGAGGAAGAGAGTGGCGGGGCTCATGGTGGGGAGGGTACTCCGGGGTGGGGGTGGGTGCCAGAGTCTGCGCCGCCGAGCACCCGTCCGAGCTCCACCCGCGCCCGCTTCTTTACACGTGGTGCGGCGGCGCCGCCGGAGCTGAGACAGCGGTTGTAGAGCTGTTCTAACGGATTCGAATTGTGCGCCCGCGCTTGACGAGCAGAGCGAAAGTTGCGTTCAGTCGGCGGTCATTTTTCTCAACGCGCGTTGGACTGGGCATCGCAACGGGATTGGCAAATTAAGCCCATCAAAGTCACCACATTCGGCGCCATTGTGTCTGCGAGGAGCCGCACAACTTGCATTTCTGAAGCTGGTCCTGCACTCGCGTGACCTTCAAAACGTGGCCCATCCGAACGCACTCATAGCGTCCGCGCGGTGCTAAGTCACCTTCACCATAGGGACGCTCTGGCAGCAGGTACGAGTGGGCCGTCTGGCTGTCGCTGGCTGTCAGGCAGCGTGCAATGACCTCAAAATTATCCATGTGCCGATCAAATCTCTTGACGCTTTGGACCGAGGTGGCGAGGTAGGCGGCCACGTTCCTCTGTTTAGGCGGCATTGTTCCAATAACCTTCAGAACCTCTTGATGCGCCTTACCGCTGTCGTGGGCCACTCCATTTCGTAGCCTCCTGGCCTCCTCAAGCTGCCCCTTCTCCGCATCGGCTCGCGATAAACGATCGAAAGGCAATCCGTCTTCCAGTACGCGTGATGATAGGGCTTGAACATTTTGTTTCCAGGGAAGCCAGGTGATGTAATCCCGGCCCCCCGTTAGTACGCGCTCTGCGTCCTGGCGGTTCTTGAAGGTGACGCGGGGCTGCACGTCGTCGATTCCGCTAACGCCGAGAAGCGCTCTGAAGAAGAGATCTTCGACAAAACTTTCGAAAGCCGCGTATGATGCAATAAAACTTGCCTCAACAATTGTTCGGAAGCCCCGCTGCGTTAGCTGCGCGTTTGCGCGCAAACGTTCCGCCTCGCTGAAGGCATAGCGTTGACGACGAATATTCGACTGAAGTGATCGAAAGGATTTCTCAGCGCTCACGAGGAGGCCCCGGGTGACTGGAAGAATTCCATCCGAGCCTCTCGGCTCGACTTGTCACTCGATGCCCCCCGGAGAGCTTTCTGGAGCTTCTCAGGCAGCGCCGAAACGTCGCGTACCGCGTGGTCGAGCTGAACGAGCTTCCGCCGAGTCGAAGCGACCGACGGGAGGGTGGTGCTCGATCTACTAGCATCGGAAATAAGAGTTGCGGCGACGGCGAAGACCCATGACTGGCTCTCCAAAACCTGTAACGCGGGCGTGTTGGCTTCGTCCAGGTGCGTCAGCACTCGTCGCAAGAGGGTGGCAACCTCATCGCCCGCCGGGTAGGCAGGATCACCATCCTTGTAGGCCTTATCTATTCGCGCGGCCGACTTTCCGTCAATCGAACCCGCGGCGACCATCATGAGCTCGCTGACAAATTCGACGTCGACCATCTTTGCGATTTGTGAACGGCTGAAAAGCTCCCAACGTTCCCATATCGACACGTGCTCATAACTGAGTCGGTACGCTAAAGTCTTGAAGTCGCCGTGGAACCTGGCATTTCGCAACTCCTGAGCTGTTAGCTTTTCGCCCGTGCTGTTCATCCTCGCAAACAGCTCCAGGAGGACAGCATCTTCAATGCCATCCGGAAGGGTGTGCACCGCGAGTTCCGTGTCAAGCAGTCGGATTTTGAGTCGGCTGGGCAAGTCGTCGAAGGTTGAGCCGGCAAGCTTCGGGTTGTGGCTACGTGAGATCGTGACTGGACTCTCACCTTTGTCGAGTGAGAGCAGATCAGGCCGTACAAACCCGAGTATTGCGCGGAGTCTTTGTTGCCCATCAACGACTTGACGCACTGCACGAAGCGAACCCGGGTGGCGCTTGGTCTGAAGAAAGATTATCGGTAGCGGGTAACCGCGCAGCAATGAATCGATCAGGAAACTGCGTGCGGATGAGGACCAGACGCTTCCCCTTTGAAAGTATGGTCTCAGTTCCAATTGTTCGGCTTCAAGCCAGCTCACGAAGTCCTGCACCGTGAAAACGGACTTCACTACGTCAATGGGTGTGTCGGCGTCGCTCATGTGCCCAACATATCGCGCTATTCCTGTCGGACGCGTGACCGTTTGTGAGCCAGTCGTAAGCCCTCCCGCGTCGGCGGTGAGGACGCGGGACTGCGGCGCCCACCCGCCGCGACAGCGGTCCGTACCGATGGCATGGCGCGTGGCGGTGCAACGGAAGGGTACAGGGGCGTCCTGGTGCCGTTTCTGGTGTAAGTCGACGGCACCCCTCGACTCATATTGCGTGAAAGCGCGAGTCGTATTCGTGGGCCATCCGGACGATCATCGCGTCGTAAAAGAAAGGGTCTCCGGGCTGAGGTGAAGGCCGTTCGGTGACCACATCTACCGCCCCGCCATCGTTCTGGAAGTCGAGAATAGTCACGCCCAGGCCATCGAATCCAACACCTGAGGTGCCGCTGCGCCGCGGAAGTTCGGCAATCTTGCTGAGAACTCCCTCTACATCTCTGGGCTGCCGATGAGGTGTAATCCGGGCGGGTAGAGAGCCGGGAGGAAATGCATTCGCAACCGAAGACTTAAATTGTTTGGCGGCGTTGACCTGTACGTAACCGATGGCGAGAGCTTGATTCGATGCGCCGTGGACACAGAGGTGAGAAGAGTTCAATTCATCATACAAGCGTGGTCGCGCCTTCTGATGCGCTGTCATAGTGGCCTTCGCTTCCAGCGCGACCAGCACCGCTCCGACTCCTGCGATCTTGATGTCGGGCAGGGCGTGCAGCGCGTCTTGTTGCTCTTGATCAAGAGGTATGCCGTAGGCCGAAACTAGCCCCTTGAACGTAGGTGCATCGGATCCGACATTCCTGGCAGGCTTCGCAATCACAAGATCAAGAGCTTTTTCGCGGCTCGTTTCGAAGTCTCTCATTGTGTGGTTCACGCCGAGGATGACCGATCCTCTCTGAGCATGATCGCGGAGAACGGCGGACTGGGTGAGCAAATCGAGAGCTACGCCCCAGCAGCCGACCTTCGAGTGGCGGTCGGACCGAGAGTTGTATTGCCAACTATTTCCGTAGCGATCAGGATCGCTCGGGGTCGAAAGGAAACGGGCAAGAATCTGTGGACCGAACACATGGATGACGCTACATCCGATTCGCGGGACTGTGTATGTGCCTCGCTGAGCTCGTCGTCAAACCGCCATTGCCTCGATGTGTGCGGCGATATCCTCGCGGAACCCGGGGTGTCGGCCGAGGTTGCCTTGCTGCAGCCGACTGAAGAAGCCCGAAGACGCTCGGTGGGAAAGCGGTTCAGATTGCTCCCAGTCGACGATGTCGCCTAGATGGGTGTACGAATTCAGCAGCGGGAACTCGGAGATTTCGGGCACGGACCACACGCGCCCCTTCTCTCCCCATGCTGCTGTGGGCCAACTTCGACCTTGGTGGGTCCACTCCGCGTAGCTGACCTGCGGCTCGCCGGGTTCGGCTAGCCGCCCGGCGACCCACTGCGCCACGCCGACGGTCACCGCATTGCCAACCAGTTTCCACCGGGGGCCGTTTCTACGCGTGCTCACGCCGTCCACCGCTGTCCATCCGCGCGAAAATCCCTGCATTTCCTCGGCGTCTTCCACTGACGGCTTGACGAATCGACGGCCAGGTCGCGCTGAGGGGACCCACACGGCTGGCGGCGAGGGGATCCCGATGGTCGATCCGCCCTTCAGCGTCGGCACCGCGTCCTGGGCCCAGCCGAGCCCGCCTCTTCCCTCCGTCCAGTAAAAACCGAACGCGTCATCTGCGAGAGTGTCGGGCGCCGGAGCGCCAGCGTCGTCGGCGAAGAGTACGTGGCGGGGGTCAATGTCCTGTGATGCGATCAAGATCACTCGACGTCGACGTTGGGGAACCCCGGTGAACCTTGAGTCCACCACTCGGTACGCCCAGCGGTAGCCGAGAGACTCCAGCTCCGTGACGAGGTATTTCATGGCGGCACCCCGGTCGAGGGCGAGCATGTTCGGAACATTCTCAATCATCAGGGTCGGGTTGACAGCACCCGTCCCCGCTACGCGCAGAGCCTCGAAAAGATGACGAACCAGACCGGAGTTCTGACCTTGGATTCCCGACGTGCGCCCTGCCTGCGAAAGGTCGGTGCAGGGAAAACCTGCGGTCACCAGATTGACGTCAGAGGGTAGGGCGCGTAGCTCCCGCACATCAGGGTGTAGCTCGACGCCAGCGAAACGAGCACGAAGGACGTGCTGAGCTGGTTCCCACCACTCGCAGAACATAGCTGTTTCGACTTCGTTGCCGAGCGCTCGCTCCAAGCCCAGTTCGATCCCGCCGATGCCAGCGAAGAGAGCAGCGACCTTGAACTTCGGTGATGCCACGAGCGTTCCTCCGATATTGCGATTGCGGGTACGACGATAGTTCAGTGAGAGCGAGAACTCGAGCCCCACGGAGGGTTCAGACTAGGCCGGGTCTCCGACATCGCGATCGAGCATCTGTTCGATGCGATCTACAACGTCGATCGCTGGTTCATGTTCCCATGCGCGGAGAACCCGCCAACCGGCCTGCTCAAGTGATGCATCAGTTCGTCGGTCGCGTGCCTCGTTGGCATCGAGTTTCGCCCGCCACCAATCGGCGTTACTCATCGGCTCGGACCGATGCAACGGACATCGGTGCCAGAAGCACCCGTCCACGAAAATCGCCAAGCGTCGCCTCGTGAACACGACATCTGCGCGGCTGCGGATGCCGGGAATTGGTGCGAGATCAACTCGGAAGCGCAGACCTCGCCTGAAGAGCTCCCGCCGAACGGCCATCTCGGCACCAGTTTTGGTTTGACGCACGGCTTTCATGCGCCTGCGGGTGGCGTCCGTTGGTGGGTCGGCACGAGAGACCACAACGGCGAGTCTACCGTCGTCTCCGGTGCTATGCGCTTGGCGGGGTCCGGACATTTCCATGTCATGTGCTGCAAGACAGGGCGGCCCCTTCGGCTCCCCCTGCAACCCCGCACGCTGCCTGGCCGTCATGCCCGCACACGTCGCGACGTGACCGAAGTGACGTTCGATCGTCGCCGGAGGAATCGAACTCCTTCGAGCAACGGCGCTCGACGTGGGCGCGGCGGCATCCAAGGCGGAGGTCGGAGGCACAGACAGGGGGGGGCGAGCTAGGCGGGGAACCTCGCTCCTGCGCGGCGTGAACGGGCCGTGCTCCTGCAGCGTTGCGAACTATCCGACGTAGCTCGACATCGACTCCAAGTGCGTCGCCGGTGCAGCTCAACACCGCAGTCCGACCGAAGCGGGCGCCGGGGCAAATCGGTGCCCCACATGGCCGAGGGGCGATCGAGACGTGGTGCAGCAGGAATTGGGTGCCGACATACGAGCGCATGCCAGGGGCAGAGGCGCTCCGCGCGGCGTCGAGCGCCGAAGACGAGATTGCTAGCGCGCAGGCTAAAGCCGGGCGGGCGAAGAGTAAGCATTGCCGTCACACGGAAGCGGACGCGGAGGCTTACGAACGCCAGAAGAGGGTTGAGACCGATCGCCAGGTGGCCGACAAACAAATCTTAGAGAATCGTATCCAGCGGCAAGTGAGGTTGTTGCTCCTACCCACAAAGACCTCAGGTCGGATCGGGCGCGGGCGTATCGCCAGGAGTTTGTTGCGGATTTTCTGAGCGCCCCGCGCTCTAGTCTTCCCTTCTATGTCCCGGCGATTTCCATGTTCGGTTTGTAAGTACCCCTGGGTCATGTCAGAGCACATTCGAAACAGGGCGTCTTCAGCTGAGGCGCAATGATGCAGCTCTACCGGCCCGTCGCAAAGGAAGGGCCCCGCCCGAACTGGTCGCGCGATGCTCTGGTATCCGGAGACTGGTCTTGGAGGACGGGGTAGTCGGTGTGCCCGTTCTCGCCGCCGCCTCAGACAAAAGTCCTGTCGGCCTTTTTCTAATCGGTGCCCTCCCGCCAGCGGGTGACGAGGTCGTGGTTTGCGATCACGGGGCGACCGGCGGCGACAAAATGGGCAATGTTCTCGTCGACAGCGTTAGCGGCCTCGTCACGCGTGGTCCTGCGCCAAAAGCCGGAACTGACGATGAAGGTGTTGCTAAAGATGCGGCCCCGGTAGCAAATCAAGCTCCTGCCAAGGGCGGCGCCTTGGGCAGACGGCCGGTCGCGACGCGCAGCGGGTGCGCGCCGCGACCGCACACGTCACTCCGCGGTGACCGAGGCGCTCCACGTCACGCCGAAGCGGTCGGTCAGCATGCCGAAGCCCGCGCTCCACGCCGAGGCGGCGAGTGGTTCGACGATCGTGGCATCCCCCGACAGGGTGTCCCAGTAGCCTTGCAGCTCCTCGAGGGTGGGGGTGCTGATGGAGACGAACAGCGACTGGTCGGTGACCGTCGTGTTGTTTTCGCGGTGGGTGGAGCCGGGGGCGGCGATGCCTCCCTCGGTGCGGCCGGGGATGTCGTAGCCCATGATGCGGAAGCCGTTCTCGCCAGCGACGAGGCCGAAGACGACCTTGTCGGAGCCGGGGATCTCGGCCGGCATGCCGAAGTCAGCGTAGGTGTTGACGACGAGGTGGCCGCCGAAGACGGACTGGTAGAACTCGAGCGCCTGACGGGCATCGCCGCGGAAGTTCAGGTGGGTGGTGGTCTGCACGGGCATGTCTGCTCCTCGATGAATGGGCCGGGATCGGCTCGTGAGATCACGTTTCCACCCACATAGGTCGGTTTCTGTCCTAGACCGCGAGTACCGTCGGCTGCATGGCCACGACGTCGCGACTGCTCACCCTGCTGTCGCTGCTGCAGGCGCGGCGGGACTGGCCGGGGTCGGTGTTGGCCTCGCGGCTGGATGTCAGCGATCGCACGGTGCGGCGTGACATCGATCGCCTGCGCGAGATGGGCTACCGGATCGAGACGACGATGGGCCCCGACGGGGGATACCGTCTCGACGCGGGCGCCGAGATGCCGCCGCTGCTGTTCGACGAGGATCAGGCGCAGGCTGTCGCGATCGCGCTGCGCGCGGCTCCCGCATTGGGTGCGGACATCGGTGAGGCGGCGGTGCGCGCCCTCGCGACGATGCGGCAGGTGCTGCCGTCGCGGTTGCGGCATCGGCTCGACGCTGTGGAGGTGACGACGGTGGGTCGCCCGGGGGAAGGGCCGGTCGCTGCCGTGCCGTTGGAGGTGCTGCTGACGCTCGCGCAGGCGGTGCGCGATCGCGTCTCCATCCGCTTCGACTACCTGCCCCGGGAGGGGGACGGCACCGAGCCCGGTCCGCCGCGGCGGGTGGAGCCCCATCACCTCGTGGCATCCCACGGCCGGTGGTACCTGCTCGGGTGGGACCTCGAGCGCGAGGACTGGCGGATCTTCTCGGCGGATCGCGTGCGACCCCGGGTGCCGCACGGTGCTCCCTTCGTGCCGCGGGTCGTGCCGGGCGGGGACGTCGACGCGTTCGTATCCGCGCGGTTCAAGGGCTCAGACACGAACGAGTGGCGCTGCCGCGGGACGGTGCTGTTGCATGCATCGGCGCGGGATGTGCTGCCGTTCGCGGGCGACGGCATCGTCACCGCCGTCGACGACGAGCGGTGCACTCTCGAAGTCGGGTCGTGGTCGTGGGGTGCGCTCGCCGCATCATTCGGGCGGTTCGAGGTGGCGATGGAGGTCGTCGGGCCGCCGGAGTTGGCGGAGGCGTTCGCGGTGCAGGCGGGGCGGTTTGCGGCGGCGGGCTCTTCCGCGGAGGAGCCGCGGCGAGGAAGCTAGCGGCATGACCCAGCCCCTCCGCTACGCCATCAACGTCACTCTCGACGGCTGCGTCCATCACGAAGCGGGCCTGCCGCCGGATGCCGAGTCCATGGCGTTCTGGACCGACGAGCTGCGCCGCTCCGACACCCTCCTCTACGGCCGCGTCACGTACGAGCTGATGGAGGGCGCGTGGCGCCGACCGGAATCGGGGGAGTGGCCGGACTGGATGGATGCCAGTGAGGTGGCGTTCTCGGAAGTGATGGATCCGATGCGGAAGATCGTGGCATCCAGGACTCTCGACTCTGTCGACTGGAACGCCGAACTGGTCCGGGGCGATGTGGTCGAGGCTATTCGGCAGCTCAAGAAGGAACCGGGGCGAGGGATCGCGCTCGGTGGGGTGAAGCTTCCTGCGGCGCTCGCGGCGGAGGGCCTCATCGACGAGTTCACCTTCGTGGTGCATCCGGTGATTGCGGGGCGGGGGCCGCGGTTGCTCGAGGGCGTGCGGGATCAGATGAAGCTCGAGCTCGTGGAGCGGTGGGAGTTCCGGTCGGGCGTCAGCGTGCAGCGCTACCGACCGGTGTAAAGCGAAAGGGCCCCGCGCGATCGAGTCGCGAGGGGCCCTTGAAGCAGAACGGATTACGCCTGCAGGAACGGGTAGTCCGTGTAGCCGCGCTCGTCGCCGCCGTAGACGGAGGACTGGTCGACCTCGTTCTCGTCGGCGCCCTTCTCCCAGCGGGTGACGAGGTCGGGGTTGGCGATGGCGGGGCGGCCGACGGCGACCAGGTCGGCGATGTCGTCCTCGACGACCGAGACGGCCTCGTCGCGCGTTGTGACGCTCGAGAAGCCGCTGTTGACGATGAAGGTGCCGCCGAAGGTGCGGCGGAGGTCCTGGATCAGGTCGCCGGCGGGGTCGGCGTGCAGCACGCTCAGGTAGGCGAGGCCCAGGGGAGCGAGGCCCGACACGAGCGCCTCGTAGGTGGCGCGGGTCTCGGCGTCGTCGGTCTCCCAGACGTCCTGGATGTTGTGCGCGGGCGAGATGCGGATGCCGACGCGGGTGGCGCCGACCTCGGCCACGACGGCCTGCGCGACCTCGATGACAAAGCGGGCGCGAGCCGCGGGGGATCCGCCGTACTCGTCGGTGCGCTGGTTCGACGCGGGCGAGAGGAACTCGTGCAGCAGGTAGCCGTTGGCGCCGTGCAGCTCGACGCCGTCGAAGCCGGCATCCACCGCCTTGCGGGCAGCGGCGACGAACTCGTCGCGAACCGTGGCGAGCTCAGCGGTCTCGAGCGCGTGCGGCACGGCGTAGGCGACCTTCGTGCCGTCGGCGAGACGCGTCTCACCGTCGATCGCGATCGCCGAGGGGGCGACGATGCGGTCGGTGCCGGTGATGTCGGGGTGCGTGACGCGTCCGCCGTTCATGAGCTGCATGAAGACGGTTCCGCCCTCGGCGTGCACGGCGTCGGCGACCTTGGCCCAGCCCGCGGCCTGGGCGTCCGTCACGATGCCCGGCTGACCCGGGTACGCGCGCGACTCGTCGCTCGGGAAGACACCCTCGGTGACCAGCAGGCCGATGCCCGCGCGCTGAGCGTAGTACTTCGCGACGATCGGTCCCGGAACGCCATCCGCGCCGGCGCGCAGGCGGGTCATCGGGGCGAGCGAGACGCGGTTGCGGACGCCGATCTCTCCGACGGTGGTGGGGCTGAACAGGCTCATGGGTGTCCTTTCGTGGGGGAACAGGGCCGAGTCCCCCAACCCGACGACCTCTTCGCGCATTCCGGGACCGCACGAATTCTCAGGCGTGCCAGAGAAACGTCAGCCCCCATACCCCCGCACGCTCGCCGCCCCATCCGAGCGCGGGTCACTGCCGGCGTCCAGGCCACCGTCTGCCGACACGATGACGAGGTTGGCGTGGCCGACGAGCTCGTCGGCATCCGGAGTCTCGATGATGTGCAGCCGCGTCGCCTCGAGCGAGGCGCGGGCGGGGGTGGGCAGGTCGCTCTCGACGTAGATGTCAGAGGGGCTGTCGCCGTCGCGCTGCGGGCCCACGATGGCGCGCGGGGCCGACACCGCCTCTTGAGCGGTTGCTCCCGCCATCGCCCGCAGCAAGGTCTGCGCGTGGATCTGCGGCTGACCCTGGCCGCCCATCGTCGCCGAGACGAAACGCAGGCCCTTCGCGTCGTCGACCATGACCGGCATGAGGGTGTGGAGCGGGCGTTTGCCGGGGGCGAGGGCGTTCGGAGACGAGGGGTCGAGCGAGAAGCCGGTGCCGCGGTTGTGCAGAAGGATGCCCGTCGACGGCTCCACCACCGCGGCTCCGAACGCGTGGTAGACGCTCTGGATGAGCGAGACCGACCACCCCGACGAGTCCGACACCGCGATGCCGACCGTGTCGCCGCGGGGGCGGCGGAAGCCGGGCAGCACGGGCTCGTCGCCGTGGGCGGTCGCGTCGCCGTTGAGCAGCTCGGTGACGTCTCCCGAGGTGACCCGCGGGTCGGCGAGCAGCTCGTCGCGCACGAGGTTTGCGGCGAAGAAGCGCTCCATCATGCGGCCGAAGTCCGTCCCCAGGGGGTCGGTGATGCCCTGCCGCTCCAGCTCGCCGAGCACCCGCAGCAGCACGAAACCGTGCGTGTTGGGCGGGCTGGTCAGCACGCGATACGTGCCGAACGAGGTGGTCAGCGGCTCGACGACCTCGGGGTGAAAGAGCAGCAGGTCGGCCGCACCGATGCGCGAGCCGAGGCGCGCGAGGCCGTCGACGAAACCGGCGGTGAGTTCGCCGTCGTAAAGGGCCGCGGCGCCGCCGTCGCGGATCGCCTCGAGGGTGCGGGCCAGCACGGGCTGCACGAGGGCATCGCCCTGAACGGGCGAGCCCTGCGCGAGGAACGTGTCGCGGAAGCCCGCGTCGAACCCGATCGCGGCCTCTTCTTCGCGGAAGGCGGCGGCGAGCGAGCGCGACACCGGCACTCCGTCGCGGGCTGCAGCCACGGCATCCGTGAAGATCTCCCCCCACTCGCGCTGACCGCCCATGCGCCGCAGCACCTCCCACCCGCGGACCGCCCCCGGCACCGTCACCGTGTCGATGCCCCGGTACGGCAGCACCTCGCCGTGCGCTTCGCGCATCGCCGCACGATCGACAGCGGATGCCGCGGGGCCCGACGCATTCACACAGCGCGTGCGCCCCGAGGGGTCGCGCACGAGAGCGATCAGGTCGCCGCCGATGCTGACGTTGTGCGGATAGACCACGCTGAGGGTGGCAGCGGCCGCGAGGGCGGCGTCGATCGCGTTGCCGCCGCGGGCGAACGCCTGCTCCGCGGAGCGGGTGGCGTCGACGTGCGGGGTGGCGATGGCGCCGGTCAGGGGCGTGCGAGACATGGGTGTTCCTCGATCGATCGTGCGGGGGGATGCGGGTGCGGGGGAGGGCGTCACAGGATCTTCGAGAGGAACGCCTGCGTGCGCGGGTGCTCGGGCGCGGCGAACAGCTGGCTGGGCGGGGCGACCTCGATGATCGCTCCGGCATCCATCACCACGACGCGATCGGCCACCTCGCGGGCGAAGCCCATCTCGTGCGTGACCACGACCATGGTCATGTGGTCGGCGGCGAGCTCGCGCATGACGTCGAGCACCTCGCCGATCATCTCGGGATCGAGGGCGCTGGTCGGCTCGTCGAACAGCATCAGAGCCGGCTTCATCGCGAGGGCCCGTGCGATCGCGACGCGCTGCTGCTGGCCGCCCGACAGCTTGCTCGGCCGCGCGTCGCTCTTGTCTCCCAGCCCCACGCGCTCGAGCAGGGCCTGCGCCTGGGCGACGGCCTCGCGCTTGTCGACCCCGCGGACGCGCACGGGCGCGTGCCAGATGTTCTCGAGCGCGGTCATGTGCGGAAAGAGATTGAAGTGCTGGAAGACGAACCCGATCTCCTGCCGCTGCTGCCGCAGGGCCGACTTCGTCGCGGGCACGCGACGACCGTTCGGTGCGATCCGGTAACCCATCGGCTGCCCCGCGACCGTCAGGTCGCCGCCGTCGATGCTCTCGAGGCCGTTCATCGTGCGCAGGAACGTCGTCTTGCCGGCACCCGAGGGACCGACGAGCACGACGACCTCGCCCGGCTGCACGTCCAACGACACGTTGTCGAGCA
>Ga0308159_1002420_pt1 | contig 21645 bp, 23 predicted proteins | sample PhyCR1_FD_201040 | JGI IMG/M metagenome (GOLD analysis project Ga0308159, IMG submission 201040) | Phyllosphere microbial communities from UC Gill Tract Community Farm, Albany, California, United States - DLSLC.R1 | ecosystem: Host-associated > Plants > Phyllosphere > Unclassified | place: USA... | reverse complement strand
AAAACAGAATCAAAAGATCGCAGCCTTCGGCAGCTCCTACTCCCACAATTGAAATCAGCGGCGCCTGCTAGATCACCGCACCAGGCACGGCCGCTTGTTATCGAATTTCCACCCCGCAATCAGAAACTGCATGGCGACGCTGTCATCCCGCGCGCCGAGGCCCATGCCTTTGTACAGTTCGTGGGCCTTGGCCACTTGATCCATGTCCAGCTCCACGCCAAGTCCCGGTTTCTGCGGCACTTGCACGCAGCCGTCGACAATTTGCAGCGGTGCCTTGGTCAGGCGCTGGCCGTCCTGCCAGATCCAGTGAGTGTCGATGGCCGTGATCTCGCCCGGTGCAGCAGCGGCGACGTGGGTGAACATGGCCAGGGAAATATCGAAGTGGTTGTTGGAATGCGAGCCCCAGGTCAGACCCCACTCGTGGCACATCTGCGCCACGCGTACCGAACCCTGCATGGTCCAGAAGTGCGGGTCGGCCAGCGGAATATCCACGGACTGCAACTGGATCGCGTGGCCCATTTCGCGCCAGTCGGTGGCGATCATGTTGGTCGCGGTTTTCAGGCCCGTGGCGCGGCGGAATTCAGCCATCACTTCACGGCCGGAATAGCCGTTCTCAGCACCGCACGGGTCTTCGGCGTAGGCGAGCACGTGATGTTGATCACGGCACAAACGAATCGCTTCTTTCAGCGACCAGGCGCCGTTCGGGTCGAGGGTGATCCGCGCGTCGGGGAAGCGCTCGGCGAGTGCCGTCACCGCTTCGATCTCGGCATCGCCACTGAGCACGCCGCCCTTGAGTTTGAAATCCTTGAAGCCGTACCTGGCGTGCGCCGCCTCGGCCAGACGCACCACCGCTTCGGCAGTCATGGCTTTCTCGTGACGCACACGGAACCAGTCGTTGTCGGCCTCCGGTTCGCTGCGGTAGGCCAAGTCGGTCTCATGCTGATCGCCGACGTAGAACAGATAGCCGAGCATTTTCACTTCATCGCGCTGCTGGCCTTCGCCGAGCAGCGCCGCCACCGGCACGTCGAGGTGCTGGCCGAGCAGGTCGAGGAGGGCGGCTTCCAAACCGGTGACTGCGTGGATGGTGATGCGCAGGTCGAACGTCTGCAGGCCACGGCCGCCGGCATCGCGGTCGGCGAAGGTCTGGCGCACCTGATTGAGGATTTTCTGGTAGGTGCCGATCGGGCTGCCGACCACCAGATTGCGTGCATCTTCCAGCGTCTGGCGAATGCGCTCGCCACCGGGCACTTCGCCGACGCCGGTGTGGCCGGCGTTGTCCTTGAGGATGACGATGTTGCGGGTGAAAAACGGCCCGTGGGCGCCGCTGAGGTTGAGCAGCATGCCGTCGTGACCGGCCACCGGTATGACCTGCATGTCGGTGATGATCGGAGCTTTGGCGGTGTCGTGAACAGTCATTGTTGTTTTCCTTGTCGAGACGAAGTCAGGCGTGTTTCGGCGCGGCGTCGGCCACAGCCTTTTCAGCAGCGGGTTTGGGCGTGGTGCGCGCGGCGAAGACGATGATTGCGGCGATGATCGAGGTTGCGGCCAGACCATAAAGACCGCCCTGAATCGAGCCGGTGTGTTGCTCCAGCAGGCCGAACGTGGTCGGCGCAACGAAGCCGCCGAGGTTGCCTACCGAGTTGATCAGCGCGATGACTGCCGCTGCGATGCGCGCATCCAGATAGGCCTGGGGGATCGGCCAGAACAGCGATGAGGCTGATTTGAAACCCAGTGCCGCAAAGCAGATCGCGACGAAGGCAAAGATCGGCCCGCCAGTGGTGGACATGAACATCCCCGCTGCGGCAATCAACAGCGCCGTGGCGACCCACGCTTGCTGGTGTTTCCACTTCGCCGACAGCGAGGCGAAGGCGTACATGCCGACGATCGACAGCAACCACGGAATCGAGTTGAACAGGCCGACCTGCACGTCGCTGAGTTCGCCCATCTTCTTGATGATGCTCGGCAGCCAGAAAGTCGCGGCGTAGATGGTCAGCTGAATGAAGAAGTAGATCAGGCAGAACAGAATGATCTGCCGGTCCTTGAGCAGTTTGCCCAGCGACGGCCGGATCGGCGTTGCGGCTTCGCGGGCCTTTTGCTCGTCGTCGATGGCGCTGACCAGCGCATCCTGTTCGGCGCGGGTCAGCCATTTCGCGTCGTGGGGTTTGGCATCCAGCCAGAACCAGACAAAGACGCACAGGCACACCGAGAACATCCCTTCGATGAAGTACATCCACTGCCAGCCGTGCATGCCCAGGCCGTTGATCTGCAGGAGCAGGCCGGACAGCGGGCCGGAAATCAGCGAGGCCACGGCCGAGCCGCTGAGGAAGATTGCGATCGCCTTGCCGCGTTCGACGCCGGGCAGCCAGCGGGTGAAGTAATAAATCACCCCGGGAAAGAACCCGGCCTCGGCGACACCGAGCAGGAACCGCAAGATATAAAAGTGGGTTTCGTTCTGAATGAACGCCATGCAGGCCGCGACCACGCCCCAGGTGAACATGATGCGAGTCAGCCAGATGCGTGCGCCGACTTTCTGCAGAAGCATGTTGGACGGCACTTCGAACAGGGCGTAACCGATGAAGAACAGCCCGGCGCCGAAGCCATAGGCGGCAGCACCAATGCCCAGATCGGTTTCCATGTGTGTGCGGACGAAGCCGATGTTCACCCGGTCAATGTAATTGACGATGAACATGATCACGAAGAGCGGCAGGACGTGGCGTTTGACTTTGGAGATGGCTGAGGCGAGCGTCGGATCGACGCTTTCCTGCATCCCCGGGACGGAGGTTTTCACTTGTGTTTCTCCCACTGATTATTTTTATGCGGGTAGGGCCGGGTGGTGCGTTGTTGCTAGACATCATACAACTGGCTATTTTTGTCCTACAAGTGGGGAGGTGCGATTAAATTCTTCTGTTCGTGCGGTTTCTTATGCGATAACTGGATAGCGGCCTGTATTTATAAGCTGTTTCGCTAGGTGGGCGGAGCGCTTCTTTGAATGTGGTCAATGATGGACATTGGCAGCCCTGCCTCAAAATACCCAAGATAATTGAGTGTTGTCATACAAGTTGCTGAGCCATCAACCGCTAAAATCCATCTCAACCGTCACGACGCAGTGCTACGATCGGCCAGCCCCGATCACCGGAACCGATCATGCAAGAAGACCTCGACGCGCCCGCGCGCAAACGCACGCACAACCTCGCTCATGACCTGGTGGACAAGCTCACCCAGAGCATCCTGCTGGGACAACTGTTGCCCGGTGACAAACTGCCGTCGGAGAACGCCATCGTTCAGGAGCATGGTGTGAGCCGCACGGTGGTGCGCGAGGCGATTTCCAAGTTGCAGGCCTCGGGGCTGGTGGAGACGCGCCATGGCATCGGCACTTTCGTCATCGAGCGCGCAGCGGAGCAGGGCCTGCGCCTGAATGTCGACACTGCACTTGGCGTGCGCAGCATTCTCGAGTTGCGCATGGGCCTGGAGACGCAAGCGGCGGCGCTGGCGGCGCAGCGGCGCAGTGAGCAGCAGTTGCAGCAGATGCGTCAGGCGCTGGATGACTATCAGCGGTTGCTGGCCAACAACGACAGTTGCGTGGAAGCTGATCGGCGCTTTCATCTGCTGATCGCCGAGGCCACCGGCAACGCTTGCTTCAGCGAGATCATGCAGCACCTGGGCAGCGCGATGATCCCGCGTAATCGGCTCAATGCCGCCGAGCGCGGCGCGGCGGATCTGAGCAAACTCGGGCATCTGGCCAATCTGGAACACGAGGCGATTCTGAATGCGATCAAACGTCAGGACGCCGACGCTGCCCGCGCCGCGATGTGGCTGCACCTGACCAATAGTCGCGATCGCTTTATCGCCCGGAGTTGATGCCGCTGGTCTGATCTATCGCACGCCGTCGATGGCCGCGCTTCCAAACCATACGCCCCGGATAATCCGGGCCAGTAATGAGAGGTGCAGCATGGCTGATGACGCGCTTGTTCCCGGTGGCATGGTGCCCACCGAGCAGACCCACCCCGTATCCGGCACCGACGAGCCGACGCTGAGTGATCATGACGCACCGCCGGGCATGCACCCGGGGCGCGACCCATTGAGCGATGGCGACCGGCCGGATGACTGGAAGGATCCGCCGGATGACGAAGAAGATGTCCCGCCGGCGGATGAGCCGACGCCGTTGTCGGATGATTTGCGCTGAATTGTTGCCTGGCTTGCCGGCCTCATGGCTGGCAAGCCACCCCAGCGGATCTGTGTCCTACAGACATCCGCTATGGGAGCGAGCCTGCTCGCGAAGACGGCATCTGCTTCACAACAGATTTACGCCTTGGTCTCAACTGCCCGAACTACCCCCATCCCACGCTCCAGATTCAACGCCAACACGCTGGTCAACACCACCACCGCGCCCAACAGCACCATTAACGTCGGCCGTTCCCCCAAACCCCACGACGCTATTCCCATGGCCGCCGGCGGTATGAGATACAAGGTCATCGTCGCCCGGCTCAAATCCACATGCTTGAGCACGAAACCCCAGGCCAGATAAGCCAATGCGCTGGGAAACACCCCCAACATCAACACCGCCCACTGCGCAGGCGTCGGCGCATTCATCACGGCTTCAGCCAGCCCCGGCAGATAGATCAGCAACAGCAACGTTCCCGACCACACTGCATAGCACCCCAGGCTGAAGCCGTCGTAGCGCCGCGCGTGATGTTTTTGCAGGGCGAAATAAATGCTCCAGGAAAACGCCGCCAGCAAGATCAGCAACCCATGTGCACCGATAGCGCCCAAGCCTTTATCGCCGCTGACCACGATCACTACGCCGACAAACCCAAGCAATACGCAACCCCAGCGCCAGGCGCTGACGCGATCCTTGAACACGCACTGCGCCAGCAGCGTGCTGAACAACGGGCTCGATTGCGCCAGCACGCTGGAAGCGCCGGCGCTGATGCCTTGCTGGCCGATATTCAAGGCGACGTGATGGAGGCTGACGGCAAAGAACCCCAAGGCAAACAGCAACGGCACATCGCGCCATTGCGGCAGGCGAATGCCTTTGAAGATTGCGATCAGCGCCATCAGCAGCGATGCCAGCAGAAAACGCAGCACGGCCAGATGACCGGGCCCATACCCTTGCAAGCCGACGTGTATACCGGTGGGCGAATAGCCCCAGCAGCCGACAACAAATGCCATGGCCAGGATGATTTTGCACGCAAGGGTAGAAGGCATTATCGAAGCACCAGAGCAGGGGATGCGCCGAGTATCCGGGCGCCCGATCATTCGCCACAACTGACTTATACTGCGCCGACTATTCACTCGGAGTGATGATTATGGAGTTGGCGCAAATCCGCATGTTCAAGACCGTGGCCGAGGTTGGCAGCATTGCTCGCGCCGCTGAAAAGCTGTACTGCGTGCCGTCGAATATCACTGCGCGGATCAAAGCGCTGGAGGCCGAATTGGGCGTAGCGCTGTTCTTGCGCGAGGGGCGCGGGCTGCGCATCAGCCCGGCGGGGCGTACCTTTCTGGTTTACGCGGAAAGAATTCTGGCGCTGACCGTTGAAGCTAAACGCGCGCTCGACCCTGCTGCCGAGCCATCCGGACCGCTGCGCATCGGCGCCATCGAATCTTCAGCCACCGGGCGATTGCCGCGTTTGCTGGCGAAATTCCACAAGCGTTATCCGCAAGTGGCGCTGGAGCTCACCACTGGCACCTGGGGCCAGCTGCTCGACGACACCGTCAACCATCGTCTGGATGGCGCGATCGTGGCGGTGGATGTCGAACGTGCGCAGCTCAATCGTACGCCGATGTACCGCGAGCAATTGCTGCTGATCGCTTCGACGTCATTCGGTGCGGTGCGCGACATATCGGATTTACAAGACAAAACCGTGTTCATGTGGCCGCAGGGGTGCCCTTACCGCGCGGCACTCGAGCATTGGCTGTTGCGCCAGGGGCAGGCGCTGCCGATCGTCAGCCTGGCCAGTTACGGGGCTATTGTCGGCTGCGTCAGTGCTGGCGCTGGGGTGGCGTTGGTACCCAAGGGCGTGTTCGAGCAGTACGCCAAAGGCGCGGGCTGCGTGGGGTATGAGTTTGCCGAACTGACGGCGATCGAGAATTTGTTCTACTGGCATGAGAATGCCGGAGTGCACCCGGCGCGGGAGGCGTTTGTGGCGATGTTGCGCGAGGAGTTTGCCGAGGCAAGTTTGCGACAGTGATCGTTCCCACGCTCCGCCTGCGAACGATCAAAATCAGAAGATCGCAGCCTTCGGCAGCTCCTGCAGAGGCGCGTTTTCAGCGTTCAATCGGGGCCAAATCCCGCATCAACAACCCAAAACGCAAATCCACCGCGTCCGGTATCGGCACGTACACCGTATGCCCATCCCCCGGCGCCACCTCGCTCGCGTCCCCGCAGGCACTCTGCAACTCATGCAGATCAAAATGAAAATTGCCTTTGGGCGTCATCAACTCCAGGTGGTCGCCCAAGGCAAACCGGTTCTTCACTTTCACCTGCGCCAAGCGATCCCTTCGCTCGCCGGTCAGTTCTCCAACAAACTGCTGGCGCTCCGACACCGAACTGCCGTGCTGATAGTTCTGGTATTCGTCATGCACATGCCGGCGCAGAAAACCCTCGGTGTAGCCACGCTGGGCCAGTGATTCCAGATCAAGCATCAGGCTGCGATCGAACTCGCGCCCGGCCACGGCATCATCGATCGCTCGGCGATACACCTGGGTGGTGCGTGCGCAGTAAAAATGCGATTTGGTGCGGCCCTCAATCTTTAGCGAATGCACGCCCATGCGCGTCAACCGCTCGACATGCTGCACGGCGCGCAGGTCCTTGGCGTTCATGATGTAGGTGCCGTGTTCGTCTTCGAAGGCCGGCATCAATTCATCCGGGCGGTTGGCTTCCTGAAGCAGAAATACCCGATCAGTCGGCGCGCCGAGGCCTAGGGTCGGCTCGGGTTCAAAGGTCTGGACGATCTCGCCGAGCTGATTTTCCGTAGCTTCGTGCGCCGAGTACTTCCAACGGCAGGCGTTGGTGCAAGTGCCTTGGTTGGCATCGCGCTTGTTCATGTAGCCGGAAAGCAGGCAGCGCCCGGAATAAGCCATGCACAACGCGCCGTGCACGAACACTTCGAGCTCCATGGCCGGTACCTGCTCGCGGATTTCACCAATTTCTTCCAGGGACAATTCGCGCGACAGAATGATCCGGCTCAGCCCCTGTTGCTGCCAGAACTCGACACTCGCCCAATTCACCGTGTTGGCCTGCACCGAAAGGTGAATCGGCATCTGCGCAAAATGCCGACGTACCAGCATGATCAGGCCAGGGTCGGACATGATCAGCGCATCGGGCGCCATCTCGATCACCGGCGCCAGATCCTTGAGGAACGTCTTCAACTTGGCGTTGTGCGGAGCAATGTTGACCACCACATAGAAACGCTTGCCCTGCGCCTGCGCCTCACGAATGCCCAGCGCCAGGTTGGCGTGATCGAATTCGTTGTTGCGCACCCGCAGGCTGTAGCGCGGCTGACCGGCGTAGACCGCATCGGCACCGTAGGCAAAGGCGTAGCGCATGTTTTTCAGGGTGCCGGCGGGGGCGAGGAGCTCGGGGGCGATGAGAGTTGGCATCTGGGCGTCGGTCGCAAAAGCCGCGCAGGGTAGGGCAGCTGTCGCGAGCGTTTATTGATCTGGATCTATGCTCCATGAATAAACATGGCACTCGCGCGCGCGGCGGCTGACTAAGTGGGGCAGGCGTGCGTGACGCCTGACTGACATGGACCGGATATGAACGAAAAGAGTCTGCAATTCAAATCCCTGACAGTGCTGCTGGTACTGGTCACGGTGGCCTTTATCTGGATTCTGTTGCCGTTCTACGGCGCGGTGTTCTGGGCCGTCATCCTTGGCATTCTGTTTGCGCCGGTGCAGCGCAAGTTGCAGTTGAAATTCGGCTGGCCACGCAACGTCACCTCGCTGTGCACCTTGAGCCTGTGCCTGGTGATGGCGATTCTGCCGGTGATCATCGTCAGCATTCTGCTGGTGCAGGAAGGGGCGACGGTTTACAAGAACATCGAAAGCGGTGAGCTGGACATCGCCGCGTATCTGGCGCAGTTCAAGCACAGCTTGCCGCCATATTTTCAGCATTTGCTCGACCGCTTTGGCATGGGCGAGCTCGACAGTCTGCGGGAGAAAATCGTCAAGTCTGCGATGCAGGGCAGTCAGGTGCTGGCGACGCAGGCGTTCAGTTTTGGCCAGGGCACGTTTGAGTTCGTGGTGAGCTTTTTCATCATGCTGTATCTGCTGTTTTTCTTTCTGCGCGATGGTCCCGAGCTGGCGCGCAAGATGCGCACTGCCGTGCCTCTGGAGGAAAACCACAAGCGCCGCCTGCAATTGAAGTTCAACCGCGTGGTGCGCGCGACGGTCAAGGGCAACGTGGTGGTGGCCGTGACGCAAGGCGCGCTGGGCGGGGCGATTTTCTGGTTTCTCGATATTCCCAGCGCGTTGCTCTGGGCGGTGCTGATGGCATTTCTGTCGCTGTTGCCAGCGGTGGGGGCGGGGATTGTCTGGGCGCCGGTGGCGATCTACTTCCTGCTCAGCGGCATGATCTGGCAGGGCGTGGTGCTGGGCTTGTTCGGCGTATTCGTGATCGGCCTGGTCGACAACGTGCTGCGCCCGATTCTGGTGGGCAAGGACACGAAAATGCCCGACTACCTGATTCTGGTTTCCACACTCGGCGGCCTTGCGGTATTTGGCCTCAATGGCTTTGTGATCGGTCCGCTGATCGCCGCGTTGTTTCTGTCGAGCTGGGCACTGTTTGTCGAGACCAAGCCCAAGGTGCAACTGCCTTAGGCATGAAACGCGCTGCTGGCGACTTGTTGCGACAAGGCCTGAGCCGCTGGCAAGGAGGTGAGCGGACCGCTGATCGGCTCGCCATCGCGCACCAGATACCAACAGGCGAGCAAACCGGATGCACGCAGCGAAGCGGGAACTGCGCTGCCGATCACCGACATGATTTGAACCTGAGCCATGGGAAAACCCCCATCAAACTGATGGGGCTACCTTAAGGATTTGCCGGCACGACGGACAATCAACGCTTTCGATAGTGGTCATTGACGCCAGTGAGGTCTGGCTTCATTCGACCACTTGATCGAGCATGTGCATGACTTCGCGTTCATTGAGCAGGCCCTTGTGCACGAGGTTTTCGGCGAGCAGGGACAGCAGCTTGGCGCAGCGATGGCCTTCCAGATGCTTGAGCTCGGTGAGCGCGCCGTACACCTTGCTCGAGGTGCACAAACCGACGATGCGGTGCGGATTTTGGGTGGGCATACAGTCGTCCTTGTTGTTATCGGTCTGTTGTTTACGGACGGATTCAGATTGCGGTTCCGTCATGACAAAACAGTGACCGTTTGATGAAAAAAGTGCCAGCGGTCGAGTTAATCATGCCGACTTTAGCTGCTCAAACTGTCCTCACAGCGACCTTGGCGAGATTTTTTCAGACGTTGGCCGACCAGCGGTCATTAAAAAGCCCCGCTCGAAAGCAGGGCTCTGTGTTGCGCTTACCAGCGTGGACCGCCGTAGTAGCCATGTGGGCCGCCATAATAGCCGTGGGGCCGACCGTAATAACCGCGCGGCGGGCCGTAGTAAACGGGGGCCGGCTGCACGTAAACCGGTTGTTGCACATACACCGGCGCCGGTTGGTAGTAGACCGGTGGCGGCGGTTGCTGCACGTAGACCGGTTGCGGCTGAACATAGACCGGCTGTTGCTGCACGTACACCGGCCGATCCTGGTTGATCAGTGCCGAGCCGATGATGGCCGAGCCGACGATCGCGCCAAACACTGCAGGGCCCTGCCAGCCATGGCCACCACCCGCTTCAGCCTGTCCGGTGACTGCGAGCGCGCCAATCAACAAAGCCATGATGGGAAGTTTACGAATCATGATAAGTCCTCGGTTCATCGACCCGGCGCCGCGGCCTGAATCAGGCCCACAGTTGTCGCGGGGATACAGCTAAGACAGCAAATTCGCGAAATTCAGCACAGCCGCTGGGTAAATTTTGTGTAAGGTCTGTAGCGGCTTCTTTATCCGGCTGCGCGGCGCCGCAAACAAGCCGAAATGATGATTCAGAACCCGATGGGCCGGCCAATACTGCCCATCCGAAAGTGCGTTTGAAGGAGAAGTTGCATGCAGATGAACCCGAACAAAGACACCCAACTGTGCATGTCCCTGTCCGGGCGGCCAGGGAATTTCGGTCTGCGTTTTCACAACCATTTGTATGAACAGCTGGGCCTGAATTTCTATTACAAGGCCTTCAGCAGCCGGGACCTGACCGGCGCGGTCGGTGGCATCCGTGCCCTGGGCATTCGTGGCTGCGGCGTGTCGATGCCGTTCAAAGAGGCCTGCATTGCATTGGTCGATGAGGTCGATGCCTCGGCGGCGGCGATCCAGTCAATCAATACCATCGTCAACACCAATGGCCACCTCAAGGCTTACAACACCGATTACATCGCCGTCGCGCAGTTGCTGGCAGGGCACGCGGTGCCCAAGGATTCCACGTTCGCCCTGCGTGGCAGTGGGGGCATGGCCAAAGCGGTGGCCAGTGCCTTGCGCGATGGCGGTTACCAGAACGGCTTGATTGTCGCTCGCAACGAACGCGCCGGGCGTGCTTTGGCGGATTCGCTGGGTTATCGCTGGCAGGCCGAACTTGGCGCCGAGCGCCCGCAGATGCTGATCAATGTCACCCCCGTAGGCATGGACGGCGGGCCGGAGGCGGGGCAACTGGCGTTTGAGCCTGAAGTGATCAAAGCGGCGGACACCGTGTTCGATGTGGTGGCGATCCCTTCGCAGACGCCGCTGATCGTGCGCGCGCGGGCCGAGGGCAAGCGCGTGATCACTGGGCTTGAGGTGATTGCAATCCAGGCACTGGAGCAGTTTGTTCTGTATACCGGCGTGCGGCCGAATGAGGCGCAGTTTGCGGCGGCGGTGGATTTTGCGCGCAGCTGAGTCTTGCGGTGGCTGCGAGGGGCTCATCGCTGGCTTGCCTGCGATGAGGTCAACTCGGTTTATCTGGTTGTCTATTATTCAAGGCCGGCAAACACACACCTGCCCACCACAAAAACCATAACCGAGGCCGCCCATGCATCCGCCGATCATTAATCTCAACGAGGTCGAACTTCAAGCTTTGCCCGAAGCCCTGGCCCCTGAAGGCGAAACCGCCGGGCGCTATCAGCAGCGTATCGCGCGGATCGGTCAGCAACTGGGTGCGCAAAAACTCGGTTATCGTCTGTATGTGCTGCCACCCGGCATGCGCGGCAGTCCATTTCACAGTCATCGGGTCAATGAGGAAATGTTCTACGTGGTGGCCGGGGAGGGCTAAGTGCGGTTGGGAGGCGAGCGTTTTCCGATCCGCGCCGGTGATGTGGTCGCCTGCCCACCGGGCGGGCCGGAGAAGGCCCATCAGATCATCAATAACAGCGCCGGCGAATTGCGTTATCTGGCGATCAGCACCCAGCAGCAACCTGAGATTTGCGAGTATCCGGATTCGAACAAATATGCGGTGATGGATAACTTCGCGGTTGATGCAGAGGGCAATCCCACGGGATTTGTCGCCGTCGCGCGACAGGTGGATGGCGTGGATTACTGGGACGGCGAATAGCACACAGATCCTGAATTGGATGAATAATCCCCTGTGGCAGCGGGCTTGCTCGCGAATGCGGTGGATCAGTCAAATCACCTTTGAATGACACACCGCATTCGCGAGCAAGCCCGCTCCCACAGTTGAACTGTGTTGGTTATTCGAGGCGGGCCAGGCGTTCTTCCAGTGCCGCGATGCGGGCCTCGAGTTCTTCGATACGCTCCAGCGAGACGCCGCCGCTCGAACGCTCTGCGGGATTCTGCCGCGCCGCCAATATCGCCTCGATGTCCGCCGGATCGCCCAGCGCGTGGGTGTAGCGATCCTCGCGCTGCCCGGACTGACGCGGAATCAGTACCGCCAGTCCGCGGGCGATCAGGCGTTCAAGCTGATGCACCACTTGCTCGGCGTCCTCGAACTCGTGCATGCGTGCGCTGCGGGTCAGCAGTTCGTTGACGGTCTGCGGGCCGCGCAGAAACATCAGGCCAGTCAGAATCACCTGCGCCGGCACCAGCTCCAGCGCCTTCTCGACCTTGTGCTCCCAGCGGTCGGCGCGGCTGCCCATGACCAGCCGGGTAAAACCGCGACCTTCCAGCGCCCGCAGGCTCTGGCCGACCTGGCCCTGATTGAGGTTCATCACCGGCTCGCGGCTGGTTTTCTGATTGCAGGCCAGCACCAGCGCGTTGAGGGTCAGCGGATAGGTTTCCGGGCTGGTGGCCTGTTTTTCGATCAGCGCACCCAGAATGCGGATTTCCGTGGCAGTGAGCCGTAGCTGTTCGGAGGTGGATTCTTGTTCGTTACTCATCGCGCGTTCCCTCTGCAGTCGAAGCCGCCTAGCCTAATCCTTGCCAAACAAAAGGCAAGTCGTGCGGTCATCAAGCATGGCTATAATCGCCACCACGTATTACCCAGCCATCACATGAGACTGCCATGACCATTTCACTCTACGCCGCATCCGTCCCGGTTTTTCAACAAATGCTCAATGCCCTGAGCGATGTGCTGAAAAAGGCTGAAGCCCACGCCAGCGCGAAAAACATCGACCAGAGCGCCTTCCTGCAAGCGCGTCTGTACCCGGACATGTTCCCGCTGGTGCGTCAGGTGCAGATTGCCGTGGATTTCGCCAAAGGTGTTTCGGCGCGGCTGGCCGAAGTCGAGCTGCCGAAGTACGACGACACTGAAACCACCTTCGCCGAGCTGCAAGCGCTGATTGCCAAGGTTCTGGCCTTCATCGGCGAGATCAAGCCAGAGCAGATCGACGGCAAGGAAGGCATTGAAATCGTTACGCGCCCGGGTACGCCGAAAGAGAAGCGCTTCACTGGGCAGGCGTATCTGCTGACTTACGGCTTGCCGCAGTTCTTCTTCCACGTCACCACCACTTATGCGTTGCTGCGTCATAACGGTGTTGAAGTGGGTAAACGCGATTACATGGGCGCGTTCTAAACACCCGGATACGAAAAAGCCCGCCATGGTGAACACCTCGGCGGGCTTTGATCGTTCCCACGCGCAGCAAAGGAATGCGGCCCGGGACGCTCTGCGTCGCATCCAGAGCCGAACGCGGAGCGTCCGTTGATTCATTCCCACGCAGAGCGTGGGAACGATCTGTAAAACTCCCACGCTCCCCGTTTTTCCTACAGCACGATCATGCGCGCTGAGCTTTCTCTTCTTCGCCCAGGCAAGCCGCCGCTGTGAACAGCACGTCAGTCGACGAGTTCAACGCGGTCTCCGCCGAATCCTGCAGCACGCCAATAATGAAGCCCACCGCCACGACCTGCATGGCAATCTCGCTCGGGATGCCGAACAGGCTGCACGCCAGCGGAATCAGCAGCAGCGAGCCACCGGCTACGCCCGAAGCGCCGCAGGCGCAGACGGCTGCGACGACACTGAGCAGGATCGCGGTCGGAATGTCCACGGCGATGCCCAGGGTGTGTACGGCCGCCAGGGCCAGCACGGTAATGGTGATCGCCGCGCCCGCCATGTTGATCGTCGCGCCAAGCGGAATCGATACCGAGTAGGTGTCTTCGTGCAGGCCCAGGCGTTTGCTCAATTCCAGATTGACCGGAATGTTTGCCGCCGAGCTGCGGGTGAAAAATGCAGTAATGCCGCTTTCACGCAGGCACATCAGCGTCAGTGGGTACGGGTTGCGGCGCAGCTTCCAGAATACGATCAGCGGGTTCATCACCAACGCGACGAAGAGCATGCAGCCCAACAGTACGGCGAGCAGGTGCGCATAACCGAGCAGCGCGCCGAAACCGGAGGTGGCGAGTGTCGAAGCCACCAGCCCGAAGATGCCCAGCGGGGCGAAGCGAATCACCACGCGTACGATCACGGTCACACCGTTGGACAGGTCGCCGAGCACTTCGCGGGTCGTGTCGCCGGCGTGGCGAATGGCGATGCCCATGCCGATCGCCCAGGCCAGTATGCCGATGAAATTGGCATTCATCAGCGCGCTGACCGGGTTATCCACGACGCTCAGCAGCAGGCTTTGCAGGACTTCGCCGATACCGCCGGGTGCGGTCACGGCAACGTTTTCGGTGGACAACACCAGATTCGACGGGAATGCCATGCTGGCGACCACCGCCACCACCGCAGCGCTGAATGTACCCAGCAAGTAAAGGAACAGGATCGGCCGGATATGGGTTTCCTGACCGTGCTTGTGGTTGGCGATCGAGGCCATCACCAGCACGAACACCAGAATCGGCGCCACGGCTTTCAACGCCGAGACAAACACTTTGCCGATGAACGCGGTGGACTTCGCCAGCTCCGGTGCAATCAGGGCCAAGGCAATACCGGCGATCAGACCAATGACGATCTGGCTGACCAGACTCAGGCGTTTCAGGCGTTGCAGTAACGAAGGGGATGAAGCGGTCATAGCGGCATCTCTGTTTTTTATAGGGTGCGAAGCGTCGTGGGCAGTCACGAAACGCCTGTCGAAGTGACATCAACGCCGCCAAACGGCACGTTGAACAGCTGTACGATTTTCAGGGCGCGGACTTTATCACAGCGTAGGCGTGAACCTTCAGGCCTGTGACGATCTGCCACCGGATCGGCCCGGCAGATCGGCAGTTTTGGGCAACTCAGTGCGGACGCAGTCTGTTAAGCTTCGCCATCCTCATTTTCAAGTTCTGCCAGCGGGCCTCCGGGTCATCGCTGGTGTCGTCGTTTTGCTGGAGTTGCGCATGCTGTTGCCTATTCTTCTGTTGTCCGCCGCCGGGTTCACGGTGCTGACCACGGAATTCGTCATTGTCGGCCTGTTGCCGGCGATTGCCCGAGACCTCGAAGTCACTATCCCGCAGGCCGGGCTGCTGGTGACCTTGTTCGCCTTCACCGTGGCACTGTTCGGCCCGTTCCTCACCGCGTATTTCGCCCGTTTCGAGCGGCGCAAGCTGTTCATCAGCATTCTGATCATGTTCGGTCTGGCCAATACCGTTGCAGCATTGGCACCGAACATCTGGGTGATGGCCATTGCGCGTTTGATTCCGGCGCTGGGCTTGCCAGTGTTCTGGGCATTGGCCAGTGAAACGGCGGTGGATATCGTCGGCCCGGATTTCGCCGGTCGTGCGATTGCCAAAATCGGCTTCGGTATCGTCTGCGCGACGGTGTTCGGCATTCCGGTCGGCACGCTGATTTCCGACGCGTTCGGCTGGCGCAGCGCATTCGGCATTCTGGCGTTGATCGCATTCGCCAAAGCCCTGCTGCTGTTTGTCTACCTGCCGAAAACCAGTCTGCACCAGCATCAGGTCAGCTTCCGTTCGCAGTTCAAAATCCTGCGTAGCCCCTTGATGATCGGACATATCGTCCTGTCGATTCTGGTGTTCAGCGGCATGTTTACCGCTTACACCTACCTGGCCGACATCCTCGAACGCCTCGCCGGTTTCAATGGCACCGTGGTCGGCTGGTGCCTGATGGCGTTTGGTGCAGTCGGATTGATTGGCAACTCGCTCGGTGGGCGTGCGGTGGATCGGCATCCGCTGGGAGCGTCGGTGCTGTTCTGCGCGTTCATGATCGCCGGCATGGTTTCGCTGGTGCCGAACATACATTCGCCAGTGGGTCTTGCGGTGGCGATGGGCATCTGGGGCGTGACCCAGGCTGCGTTGTTCCTGGTCAGCCATGTGCGCCTGATGAAAGCCGCGCCGCAAGCGCCTGCGTTTGCCGCGTCGCTGAACATCGCCGGGGCCAATCTCGGCATAGGTCTGGGCGCGATTGTCGGCGGCCGGGTAATCGACAGTGCCGGTCTGGGCTTCCTGGGCTTCGCCGCTGCCGGCTTCATTCTGCTCTCGGTGTTCCTCGCCATGGTGCTGATGACGCTGAATCCGCGTGAGGCCTGCGCTTCATAACCCGGTAAACAGCTCGCGTCGGGCACCTTCGGTAATCGCAACGATGCCCGGGTGCTTGACCTTGCGTTCCACCGAGATGGCATAGAACGACTCGCTCACCGCATCGGTCTGGCCAATCAATTCGACGCCGTACTGGCGCTTTACTTCCTCGGCAATCACGCTCGGGCCGATAAAGATCCCGCTGCCGGATTGGCCGAAGGCCTGCATCAAAGCACTGTCATCGAACTCGCCGACGATCTGTGGCTGGATCTGCTGTTCAGCGAACCAGCGCTGCAATCGGCTGCGCACCACGGTTTCCGCGCCGGGAATCAGCAGCGGTGCGCCGTGCAGGCTGCGCGGGAAATCCTGCCCATACTGCGCGGCCAGTTCAGCGGTGGCGAAAAAACTGATCCCGCATTCGCCGAGCTTCTGGCTGTAGCCTTTGATGTCCAGATGCGAAGGCATGGGACTGTCGGAAATCACCAGATCCAGACGCTGGATCGCCAGGTCGGCGAGCAGGCGTTCGAGTTTGTCCTCGCGGCAGGTAATACGCAGCGGTTCGCTCAGCTCCATGGTCGGTGCGATCAGTCGATAGACGATGGATTTCGGCACCACATCGGCAACGCCGACCCGGAACAGGATCTGCTGTTCGTTGGGCTGCGCTCGCAGCATCAGCTCCAGCTCGCCGCCCAGTTGAAACATCTGCTCGGCGTAGGGCAGGGCCTGACGCCCGGCTTCGGTGAGCTCCAGCTGCCGGCCAACCCGGCGGAACAATTCCACGTTATAGGTTTGTTCGAGCAGCGAAATTTGCCCGCTGATGGTCTGCGGCGTCAGGTTCAGCTGCTCGCACGCGCGGACGATGCTGCCGGTTTTGGCTACAACCCAGAAGTAATGCAGTTGCCGGTAATTGAGCATAGTGATGGCCACTTCGTGAAAACCGAAGTATAGCCGCTAAAAATACGAATTTTCCTGAAGTGTTCATCTGCCTAGAATGCCCAGCCATCGACGGCCGGTGTCTGCGCCTGTCTGTTCATTCGAAGGAAACCTTATGAAATACACATTCCCTGCATTGATGTTTGCGTCTTTACTGGTTCTGGCCGGTTGCGATCAGGCCGAAAAAAGCGCTCAACAATTGATGGGTGCGGCGGCTGAAACCGCCAAACAAGCGATCGACGACACCCATAAGGCCGCCGAGCAAGCGCTCAGCGATGCCACCGGTGGCTTGATCCAGAAAAAAGAAACACCGGAAAAACAGGCTGAAGAATCCGAATCTTCCTCCAAGACCATCTGAACCGTCTTACACAGAGTCAGGACTGACCCATGGAATATCTGTTAGAACTCGCCGCCAGCCCCACCGCCTGGGTTGCTTTGGCCACATTGGTGGTGATGGAAATCGTGCTCGGCATCGATAACCTGATCTTTATCTCGATCCTGACCAACAAACTGCCTGAACAGCATCGGCAGAAGGCGCGCCGTATCGGTATCGGCATGGCCCTGATCCTGCGTCTGGCGCTGTTGAGCACCATCGCCTTCATCGTGCAGTTGACCGAACCTGTGATCGAAATCCTTGGCCAGGCGTTCTCCTGGAAGGACATGATCCTCATCGCTGGTGGTCTGTTCCTGGTCTGGAAAGCCACGACCGAGATCCATCACAGCATGGATCCGGCGCCGGAAGATCCGAAGACTGCGGCCTCGACCGTGACCCTCGGGTTTGCCGCAGCTATCGGTCAGATTCTGATGCTCGACATGGTGTTTTCCATCGACAGCATCATCACCGCCGTCGGCATGACCGAACACTTGCCGATCATGATTATCGCCGTGGTGGCGTCGGTGCTGGTGATGCTGCTCGCGGCTGATCCGCTGGCCAAGTTCATCAACGACAACCCGACCGTGGTCATGCTGGCGCTGGGCTTCCTGATCATGATCGGCATGACGCTGATCGCCGAAGGCTTCGGCGCCCATGTACCGAAAGGTTATGTGTACGCGGCCATGGCCTTCTCGGCCGGCATCGAGGTGTTGAACATGATGTCGCGGCGGGCGAAGCAGAAAAAGGTTGCTCAGCAGGCTTAATCGCTGACCACACCAAAGCCGCCTGGGCTTTTAAGCTCAGGCGGTTTTTTTATTTACGTTTTTTCGATTGCCGAGAGCGCTGCCCGGCGCTGGTGTGAGGGTAAATCTGGCTGATATTCAGTGCGCAGCAACGTGCCGCACTGAGTTCTCGTCTGTCTTATCGACTGGCGGCGTCTGTACCGGATGATGGTGCCGCCGTGAAATCCGCAGCACGCCCCACAACATGGCCGTCGCCACGGCCAGCCAGCCGGCTATCAACATCACAATGGTCATGGTCAGGCTCATTGGTGCCTCCTCTTCGCCCTGCATCGGGCGCCCGCTTTTCGCAATTCGCTCTCTTTCAGTGACAGTCTAGTCAATGGGGTGTTTCAAGCTATTGACCAAAGGTCGTTAGCAACCAATCAGTTCGCTCTATGCAATCGCAGCGTCTGCCGTTTAAGGCTATACCTGGGGCGGGTGCGGCTCTATGATCGCGAGCGTTGCCGGAACACGATGACCGGCGTCTGGAAGAGAGTGACGATGGTGCAGGTATTTTCTCGAGTGCGCGGTGCACTGTTGGTCGCCGTTTGCGTGGCGGCGCTGGGCGGATGTGCGGGCAATGTGGCGCCGGAAGTCAAACGCTTGCCGGAACGGGTCGAACTCAGCGGCACTTTCTATCGTGGCGAAGCCAACCAGAGTGGGCCACAGGTGCTGGCCAGTTTGCTGTCGCAACAAGGCATCGTCATTACCCCGGGCCTGCTGCAAAAACCGCTGCACTTGCCGGGTGCCGAGGACAAACTGCAGCAGAATATGCAGAACCTCGCTCGCGAATACGGCCTGGTCGTCTATCCGTTGGACGCCAGCCTGCCCGCCTTGTTGACCCAAGTCGCTGCGGGTTATCCGGTCATGGTGCGCTTCAGCGAAGGTTCGGCATTCTGGGCCGAGCCGCGGTACGCAATCCTGTCCGGCTACGACCGCAATAAACAGAAGGTCCTGCTGCGTGCCGGCATGAATCGTCGGCAATTGATGGATTTCGGCAGCTTTGAGTCGGCGCTCGAGAAGTCCGGTGGCTGGGCGATTCTGCTTCAGAAACCGTCGCAGATTCCCGCATCCGTCGACCGTGCCCGTTGGTTGAAAGCCGCCGATGAACTGGCGCAGGCTGGTGAAGAAAACGCTGCGGCGCAGGCGCGAAAGGCGCTTGCGGCGCAGTAGAGCTCCGTTCGTCATCTGCCGGGCACGACTGCGCCCGGCGAGCCTCTGAAGATCAGTGCCCGTGCGTTGCGGGCGTATCAAGGAGGCAACATGGCAGATTCCTCAACCCCGAAAGGCCCGCATTCCTCCGAACACTCTTCGGGCGATGATCTGGGATTCGATCCGGATTCGCCGGATCTTGACGATCCGCAAGTCGATCCCGTCGGCCCGGCAAAGGCTCCGCTGGATGTCGAGCCCGGTGAAGATCCGAAGAAACCGGCCAAGCCCTACGATCCGATGGCCGATCTGAAACCTTGATGTGAGGTGCGTATGAGTACCGATTCAAGCTTCGATGACCAAAAACCCGACAGCGTGCCGACCACGCCGGAGCCGGAGGTCGATCCTGTGCTGGATCCGGACAGTCCGATGCGCGACCCGCTGGCGCGACCAAACGTGCTGACGCCGGACGTTTCGCCAGAGCCGAGCTCGGGCGATGGCATTCCCGATGACGACAAGATGCCGCTGCCCAACGACTGATGCGCAGACGAAAAAAAGCCCCGAACGTTCGGGGCTTTTCCATTGCCGCTGGATCTACTTCGCCGCTTCGACTACGCCGCTCTGACGGCTTTTGAGGTTCTTGTCGGCTTTATATTGCTGTGCCACCGCAGGAACAGCGGCGCTGCGCCCGGTCTCGACCCAGCTGCGGATACGGCTGGCATCGGCAAAATGCGTGTACTTGCCAAACGCATCGAGAATCACCAGGGCGACCGGACGGTTGCCCATTTTCGTCACCAGAACCAGGCAATGGCCGGCCGGGTTGGTGAAGCCGGTCTTGGTGATCTTTATGTCCCAGTCGGCCTTGTTGACCAAATGGTCGGTGTTGCGAAAGCCCAAGGTGTAGTTGGGCTTGCGGAAGGCCACGGTCTTTTCCTTGGTGGTGGTCAGTTGCACAAGTAGCGGCTGCTTGTGCGCCGCCACCAGCAATTTGCTCAGGTCGCGGGCGGTGGAAACGTTGCGCTCCGACAGGCCGGTCGGCTCGACGAAGTGAGTGCTGGTCATTCCCAGAGCCTTGGCTTTGGCGTTCATCGCCGCGATAAACGCGGCATAGCCACCGGGGTAATGGTGGGCGAGGCTCGCGGCAGCGCGATTTTCCGAAGACATCAAGGCGATCAGCAGCATATCGCGGCGCGGCAGTTCGCTCTTGAGTTTGACCCGGGAGAACACACCCTTCATTTCCGGGGTGTTCCTGATATCGACATCGATCCATTCGTCCATGTTCTGTCGAGCTTCCACCACCACCAGGCCAGTCATCAGCTTGCTGACAGAGGCGATCGGTACGATCACGTCAGGGTTGCTGGAATAAATGACTTTGTTGGTCTGCATATCCATGAGCAGGGCGCTGCCGGAAGCGATCTTCAAAGTCGAAGCGTCGCGTGGGGCAGCGGTGGTTTCCGCAGCGTTGATCGTTGGCGTGATGAATGTGCCTGTAACAGCAAAAAACAGGCTCAGAATCGAGAGACGAATTTTCACGCGGGCGAACTCTGAAAGGTTGGATATACCGTTAGTTTGTAACGGGTTGTTTCTTAAGGCCGCGCATTTTAGGAGTATGGCTGAAGAACTGTCGATGGTTGTTTTAAAGACCTGAAAATCTCGTGAAAATGCCTGTAAAAAGAGCGGTTTCCGGCGAGCGGTTCGAGTTTTTTCTCAGGCATGAAAAACCCCGCACGAGGCGGGGTTCTGCTGGAGCGGAAAAGACCGGTCAGACGTGCAGGGTTTCTGCCGCATACAGGGTGTTTTCCAGCAAGCAGGCGCGGGTCATCGGACCCACGCCGCCAGGCACTGGAGTGATCCAGCCAGCGCGGGGCAGGGCAGTTTCGTATACAACGTCACCGACCAGTTTGCCGTCGTCCTGACGGTTGATGCCGACGTCGATCACGATCGCGCCTTCCTTGATCCATTCGCCCTTGACCAGGCCAGGTTTGCCAGCGGCGACGACCACCAGGTCGGCGCGGCCGACGTGGCCGGCCAGATCCTTGGTGAAGCGGTGGGTCACGGTGACGGTGCAGCCGGCCAGCAGCAGTTCCATGGCCATGGGGCGACCGACGATATTTGAAGCGCCGACAACGACAGCGTCCATACCGTAGAGATCAGCCCCGGTGCTTTCCAGCAGGGTCATAATGCCTTTCGGGGTGCACGGACGCAGTAGCGGGATACGCTGGGCCAGGCGGCCGACGTTGTACGGATGGAAGCCATCAACATCCTTGTCCGGACGGATCCGTTCCAGCAGTTTGGACGCGTCGAGATGTTCTGGCAGAGGCAGTTGCAACAAAACCCCATCGATGGCCGGGTCGTCATTAAGGCGATCGATCAGATCGGTCAGGGCGTCCTGAGTCGTGTCGCAGGGCAGATCGTAGGCTTGAGAGAGGAAGCCAACCTCTTCACAGTCTTTACGCTTGTGCGAGACATAAACCTGAGAGGCAGGATCGCTGCCGACCAG
>Ga0308159_1002416_pt1 | contig 21662 bp, 21 predicted proteins | sample PhyCR1_FD_201040 | JGI IMG/M metagenome (GOLD analysis project Ga0308159, IMG submission 201040) | Phyllosphere microbial communities from UC Gill Tract Community Farm, Albany, California, United States - DLSLC.R1 | ecosystem: Host-associated > Plants > Phyllosphere > Unclassified | place: USA... | reverse complement strand
CCGGTACCGGCCTCACCGCCGAGCAATTCTGGGAAGGTGCCGACAAGGTCATTCACGACCTGGCACCGAAGAACAAAGCCCTACTCGCCAAACGCGATGACTTCCAGGCACGCATCGATGCCTGGCATCAACAGCACGCAGGTCAGGCGCACGACGCCGTGGCCTACAAAGCTTTCCTGCAAGAGATCGGTTATCTGCTGCCAGAAGCGGCTGATTTCCAGGCCACGACGCAAAACGTCGATGACGAAATCGCCCGCACCGCCGGCCCGCAACTGGTGGTGCCGGTAATGAACGCGCGCTTCGCGCTCAATGCCTCGAACGCCCGCTGGGGTTCGCTGTACGACGCCCTCTACGGCACCGACGCAATCAGCGAAGAAGGTGGCGCGGAAAAAGGCAAGGGCTACAACAAGGTGCGTGGCGACAAAGTCATCGCCTTCGCCCGCGCGTTCCTCGACGAAGCCGCGCCACTGGCCGCCGGCTCCCACGTTGATTCGACCGGCTACACAATCGCTGACGGCAAACTGCTCGTTACCTTGAAGGGCGGCAGCACCAGCGGCCTGCACGACGACGCTCAGTTGATCGGTTTCCAGGGCGACGCCAATGCGCCGATCGCGATTCTGCTGAAACACCACGGCCTGCACTTCGAAATCCAGATCGACGCCAGCACCCCGGTCGGCCAGACCGATGCCGCCGGCGTCAAAGACATCCTGATGGAAGCGGCACTGACCACCATCATGGACTGCGAAGACTCCGTCGCCGCCGTCGATGCCGACGACAAAGTGGTGATCTACCGCAACTGGCTCGGCCTGATGAAGGGTGACCTGGCGGAATCGGTATCCAAGGGTGGCCAGACCTTCACCCGCACCATGAACCCGGATCGCACCTACACCGCGCCGAATGGTGGGGAAGTGACGCTGCACGGGCGTTCGCTGTTGTTCGTGCGCAACGTCGGTCACCTGATGACCATCGACGCGATCCTCGACAGTCAAGGCAATGAAGTGCCGGAAGGCATTCTTGACGGTCTGGTCACTTGCCTGGCAGCGATGCACAACCTCAACGGCAATACGTCGCGGCGCAACACCCGCACCGGTTCGGTGTACATCGTCAAACCGAAAATGCATGGCCCGGAAGAAGCGGCGTTCACCAACGAGCTGTTCGGTCGCATCGAAGACGTGCTCGGCCTGCAACGCAACACGCTGAAAGTCGGGATCATGGACGAGGAGCGCCGCACCACGGTCAACCTCAAGGCCTGCATCAAGGCCGCCAGCGAGCGCGTGGTGTTCATCAACACCGGTTTCCTCGACCGCACCGGCGACGAAATCCATACCTCCATGGAAGCCGGCCCGGTGGTGCGCAAGGCCGACATGAAGGCTGAGAAGTGGATCGGCGCCTACGAAAACTGGAACGTCGATATCGGCCTGAGCACTGGCCTGCAAGGTCGTGCGCAGATCGGCAAAGGCATGTGGGCCATGCCCGACCTGATGGCGGCAATGCTCGAACAGAAGATCGCCCACCCGCTGGCCGGCGCCAACACCGCCTGGGTGCCATCGCCGACCGCCGCTGCGCTGCACGCGTTGCACTATCACAAGGTCGATGTGTTCGCCCGTCAGGCCGAACTGGCCAAACGTGCGCGCGCCTCGGTGGACGACATCCTGACCATCCCGCTGGCGGTCAAGCCGAACTGGACCCCAGAACAGATCAAGAACGAACTGGACAACAACGCCCAAGGCATTCTCGGTTACGTGGTGCGCTGGATCGACCAGGGTGTCGGCTGCTCGAAAGTGCCGGACATCAATGACGTCGGCCTGATGGAAGACCGTGCGACGCTGCGCATCTCCAGCCAGCACATCGCCAACTGGCTGCGCCACGGTATCGTCAGCCAAGAGCAAGTGATGGAAAGCCTCAAGCGCATGGCACCCGTGGTTGACCGGCAGAACGCCAACGACCCGCTGTACCGCCCGCTGGCACCGGACTTCGACAGCAACATCGCCTTCCAGGCGGCGGTCGAACTGGTGATTGAAGGCACCAAGCAGCCGAACGGTTATACCGAGCCGGTGCTGCACCGTCGTCGTCGTGAGTTCAAGGCTGCGAATGGTTTGTAACTGGCGTTGATGCTGGAAATTAAAAAGGCCCTAATCGAGAGATCAGGGCCTTTTTGTTTATGTGATCGGCGAAGGTTTAGCGTCAACGGCAAGATCGCTACCCTCACCCCAGCCCTCTCCCGGAGGGAGAGGGAGCCGACCGAGGTGTGTATCAGTATGCGTAGGCCAGTTAGATCAATGTTGATTATGAATTCGTTCGCGTCTTGTCAGGTCGATGAAGGGCTCAAATATTCCCCAATCGGTCCCCTCTCCCTCTGGGAGAGGGCTAGGGTGAGGGGCTTTTAAGGATCTATCCCCAATTCATGCTTCACCAACCCCAACAACTTCTCCGTATCAATCGGCTTGAGCAGAAAATCCACCACGCTCAAATGCATCGCTTCGATCGCGTCCTTCACGTCGGCATCGCCGGAAACGATGATGATCGGCATCGCCGCCCGCACCGACTCGCGCACCTGGCGAACCAGGTCCAGGCCATCGACATTACCCATGCGCAGATCAGTAATCACCAGTCCGATCGAAGGCTTTTCTTCGAGCATTTTCAGCGCGGTTTCACCACTGGCCGCCGTCAGGCAGCGGATGCCATCGAGCGCAAGAATCTCCGACAGCAGCTCGCGAGCGTCCTTGTCGTCATCGACGATCAACACGCGCTGCGGTGGCAGATCGGGTTCGAGCATCACTGCGCTGAGCGCTTCACGCTCGGCATCGCTCAAAATATCGTGGTCGGACATGGCGCTCTCTAAGTATTCGAATCAATCACCTGGCACAGTCGTCTGACATCGCCCGGCAGCGCTTCAATGTGCACTTCGTCGGATTTTTTTCCAAGAGGCTGAACAAGGTAATTTCCGACTGTTTGCGTAGGGCATCTCCGAAACCATGCCGATGATGGCAAAACCTAGACTTACGTCCAATGGGCACCCCGCGCGCAGGGGTCGACCATGGCCGCAACGATCCGACAACAACAATTCGAAAAAGACTGCGGTAATGGTTATGAGTAAAGCGGACGCCTTCACCCAGGCAGGGAAAACCGCGGTTTTGCAGAACATTCAGGGCACCCTGCAATTCCTCCAGCGCTTCCCGCCCTTCAATCAGATGGAACACGCCCACCTCGCCTATCTGGTCGAGCAATGTCAGCTGCGGTTTTACGCCCAGGGCGAGAGCATCATCAAGCCCGCCGACGGCCCGGTCGAACATTTCCATATCGTCAAACAGGGCCGGGTCGTCGGCGAACGCCCGCACACCGCCAAGGGCGGCACCGAAACCACTTTCGAGATCACCACCGGCGAATGCTTTCCGCTGGCGGCGCTGTTGGGCGAGCGGGCCACGCGCACCGAGCACCTTGCCGGCGAAGACACCTTCTGCCTGCAATTGAACAAACTGGCGTTCATCAAACTGTTCGCCCTCTCCAACCCGTTTCGCGACTTCGCCTTGCGCGGGGTCAGCAGCCTGCTCGATCAGGTCAATCAGCAAGTCCAGCAGAAAGCCGTGGAAACCCTCGGCACCCAGTATTCGCTGAACACGCGTCTGGGCGAACTGGCGATGCGGCACCCAGTGACATGCCCGCCCGACGCGCCACTGCGCGAAGCGGTGAAGCTGATGCACGAGCAGCAGGTCGGCAGCATCGTCGTGGTGGATGAACACAAGGCCCCGCTGGGGATTTTCACCCTGCGCGATCTGCGCCATGTGGTGGCCGAAGGTGCTGCTGATTTCGGTGAGGCCATCGAGCGCCACATGACCCGCGCACCGTTTTATCTGTCGCCGGATCACAGTGCATTCGACGCGGCAATTGCCATGACCGAACGGCACATCGCGCACGTCTGTCTGGTCAGGGATCAGCGCTTGTGCGGCGTGGTCTCCGAGCGCGATCTGTTCTCGCTGCAACGGGTCGATCTGGTGCATCTGGCGCGGACCATCCGCAGCGCCCAGCGGGTTGAACAACTGGTCAGCCTGCGCGGCGAGATCGGCCAGCTGGTCGAGCGCATGCTTGCTCACGGCGCCTCCTCGACGCAGATCACCCACATCATCACCCTGCTCAACGATCACACCGTGTGCCGGGTGATCGAACTGACGCTCGCCGAAAAAGGCGACCCCGGCGTGCCGTTCAGCTGGTTGTGTTTCGGCAGTGAAGGCCGCCGCGAACAGACCCTGCACACCGATCAGGACAACGGCATTCTGTTCGACGCCCGCGATGCTGCACATGCGGCGGAGATTCGCGGCAAGCTGCTGCCGATCGCTCAACAGATCAACCACAGCCTGGCGCAATGCGGTTTCACCCTGTGCAAAGGCAACGTCATGGCCGGCAATCCCGAGCTGTGTCTGTCGCGCGCGGAGTGGGCGCGGCGTTTCGCGGCGTTCATTCGTGAAGCAACGCCGGAGAACCTGCTCGGCTCGAGTATTTATTTCGATCTGCGCGTGGTCTGGGGCGATGAAAAAAGCTGCGAGCAATTGCGCCGCGGGATTCTCGAGCAGGTCGGCGACAACCGCTTGTTCCAGCGCATGCTGGCCGAGAACGCGCTGCGCAATCGGCCACCGGTCGGGCGCTTCCGCGAGTTTGTGCTGGCGCGCAAGAACGGCGAAAAAGCCACGCTGGACCTGAAGATTCAGGGTCTCACGCCCTTCGTCGATGGCGCACGCCTGCTGGCGCTGGCCAACGGCATCGACGCCAACAATACCCTCGAACGCTTCCGCCAACTGGTGGTGAAAGAAGTCATCGAACCCCTCGACGGCGCGGCGTATGAAGAGGCGTATCACTTCATTCAGCAAACGCGCATGCAACAGCATCAACTGCAGACTCGGGAAAATCTGCCGTACTCCAACCGCGTCGACCCGGACAGCCTCAACCATCTCGACCGGCGCATCCTGCGTGAATCCCTGCGTCAGGCCCAGCGCCTGCAAAGCAGCCTGACTTTGCGGTATCAGCTATGAGCCTGTTCTCGTGGCTACGTCCGGCCAGCCCGCCAGTGTCGGCGCAGGTGCAACAACGCCTGACGCAATTACCGGTGGTCACCGAGCTAAGCGCATGCAGTCTGCGCGAACAGCGCTGGGTAGTGCTGGATCTGGAAACCACCGGGCTCAATCTGCACAAGGATCGAGTGTTGTCGATCGGTGCGGTAGTGATCGAGGACGGCGCGATCGATTTCGCCCAGCAGTTCGAACGCACGCTGCAATGTCGCGAACTGAAGATCAGCCCCAGCGTGTTGATCCACGGTCTGGCGCCGAGCGCGATTGCCGCCGGCAGCGATCCGGCCGAGGCGTTGCTGGAACTGATGGAATTTATCGGCGACAGCCCGGTGCTGGCGTTTCATGCGCCGTTCGATCAGCACATGCTCGGGCGCGCCTTGAAGGAGCATGTGGGGCACAAACTCCAGCATGTGTTTCTCGACGTGGCCGATATTGCCCCGCTGGTTTGCCCGCAGGCACAGATTCGCGAGGCCGGGCTGGATGACTGGATCGAGTGGTTCAAGCTTGAGGTGTTCGAACGCCATAACGCCAGTGCCGATGCGTTGGCGACGGCGGAACTGGCGCTGATCCTGTTCAGCCGCGCGCGGGCGCAGCAGATTCATAGTCCGTTGAATTTGCAGCAGCGCTTGAGTCAGTGGAAGCGACGGCAGCAGGCGCCCTCTTTTTAGAATTCAGTCAGATCAAAAACCCCTCACCCCAGCCCTCTCCCAAAGGGAGAGGGAGCCGACCGAAGTGTCTCGGGCTTTTCATTTACCTGAGAAATCGAGTCGATTATGGATTCACTGAAGATCGCTCAGGTCGGTGTATCTCCAGAATATCCCCTGATCAGTCCCCTCTCCCTCCGGGCGGTCCGACGCTTCGGGAGGGCTAGGGTGAGGGTCTGCCTTTAAACGCTCACCTGACCAGTGGCCAATTGCTAACCATTCCCACCTCTGCCAGAATCGCGAACAATTCGCGTTAGTTAATCTTTCCCAATCGGTGATGTCCGGTGTCGTCAGTTCCAAGCCCTCACAGTCAGCTTGTCGGTTCGCTGTATCGCGACCATCGCGGTTGGCTGCTGGCGTGGCTGCGGCGCAATGTGGCTTGCCCGCAGCGTGCCGAAGACCTGAGCCAGGACACCTTCGTGCGCCTGCTCGGTCGCGATGAGTTGCCGACACCGCGCGAGCCGCGCGCCTTTCTGGTGGCGATCGCCAAGGGCCTGCTGTTCGACTATTTCCGTCGCGCCGCGCTGGAACAGGCCTACCTCACCGAATTGATGCTGATTCCCGAAGCCGAACAACCGTCGGTGGAAGAACAGCAGATGATCCTCGACGACCTCAAGGCCATCGACCGCTTGCTCGGCAAGCTCTCGACCAAGGCCCGCGCTGCGTTTCTGTACAACCGCCTCGACGGCCTCAGCCATGCCGAGATCGCCACCCGCCTCGGCGTCTCGGTGCCGCGTGTGCGTCAGTATCTGGCGCAGGGTATTCGCCAGTGCTACATCGCTCTTTACGGTGAGCCGACATGAACCCGGCCAGTTCCCGGCCGGTGCCGGCGCATGTGCTGGATGCAGCGATTGCCTGGCAATTGACGCTTGATTCGAGCAGCCCGCTGGAGCGCGAGGAGTTCGCCAAATGGCACGCGGCGCATGAAGAACACGCTCGCGCCTGGCGCCAGTTGGGCATGCTCGATCAGCGTTTCAGTGTGGCCAAAGGTCCGGCGCGCAGTGCCTTGCTGCAATCACGCGAGGGCATTCGCCGGCGTGTGCGCAAACTCGGCAGCGGGCTGGCCAGTGTGGTGGTGATCGTCGGTCTGGGGCTGTTCGCCAGTGAACGCTTTCTGCCGCTGGATTACTGGCTGGCCGACCAGCGCACCGCGACTGGCGAGCAGCGCACCGTGCGCCTGGCGGACGGCACCGTGCTCAATCTCAATACCCACAGTGCGGTGGATGTGCGTTTCGATGACCAGCGCCGGTTGATCGTCTTGCAGGAAGGCGAAATTCTCGTCGAGACCGGTCATGGCGATGCGCGGCCATTTATTGTCGAAACCCGCGAAGGCAGCATGCGTGCTTTGGGCACGCGGTTTCTGGTCAAGCGAGAAGAAGACGGCACGCGGTTGAGCGTGTTGCAGTCGGCGGTGGCCGCCCATGGGCAAGCCAATCCGCAGGAACAGATTCTGCGCGAAGGCCAGCAAGTGCTGCTGCGCCGCGATGGCCTTGGCCCAGTCGCCGCGCTCAATCCCGGCGCCGATGCCTGGACCCGCGGCATGCTGGTGGTGGATAACGCGCGCCTCGGCGATCTGGTGCACGAACTCGGGCGCTATCGTCGCGGATACCTCGGCGTGGCGCCGGAGGTGGCGGACTTGCGCATTACCGGCAGTTTCCCGCTGCACGATACCGATAAAGCCCTGAGCGCGCTGCTGCCAACCCTGCCGGTGCAGATCGAGCGGCATACGCCGTATTGGGTCACCGTGGCGAAGGCCGATGCCAGTCCCGAGTAAAGCGGTGTCTGAGCGGCCGCCATCGCTGGCAAGCCAGCTCCCACAGGGATCTGCGGTGAGCATCAATTTTCTGAACAGCACTGAAACCTGTGGGAGCTGGCTTGCCAGCGATGAGGCCCTTGCAGCTCCCACTTTCAGTTAATCGAAATTATTTTCATCCCGCCCTATCACTTTTTGATTCTCGTCCGGCACACAGGCAATTGAGAAATATTTCCATTCAGGAGCCGCCGTATGTCCCGTTCGCTAGACACCTTGTTGCGCCCCAGTCTGCTGGCTGTCGCCATTGCGCTCAGCGCCCCGCTGATCAGCAGCCCGTTGCTCGCCGCCGAGCAAGCGTCCAGCGTGCGCGCCTACAACCTGCCGGCGGCGCCGCTGTCGACCACGCTGAACCAGATCGCCAGTCAGGGCGGCCTGGCGTTGTCGCTGAATCCGGCATTGGCGGCGGGCAAGACCTCGGCGCCGGTCAACGGCCAGTACGATGCCGCCGGCGCCCTGCGCGCTGCCCTGCGTGGCACCGGTCTGCAACTGGAACAAAGCAGCGCCGGCACCTACACCCTGGTCGCGGTGCCTGAAGGTACGCTGGCCCTGCCGGAAACTTCGGTCATCGGCGTAGAGAATCTGGAAACCGCCTGGGGCCCGGTCGAGGGCTACACCGCCACGCGCACCGCCGCCGGGACCAAGACCGACACCGCACTGGTCGAAGCGCCGCGCTCGATCTCGGTGGCGACCCGTCAGCAAATGGATGACCGCAGCGTGCACAGCCTCGACGATGCCGTGCGCTACATGCCGGGCATTACCGCCAGCAGCTACGGCAGCGACACCCGCGCCGACTGGCTGCGCGTGCGCGGTTCCGACCCAGTTCCTCGATGGCCTGCCGCTGCCCAAAGGCGTGTACGCCAACCCGAAACAGGAAACCTGGAACCTCGACCGCCTCGCCCTGCTGCGCGGCCCGGCCTCCTCGGTCTATGGCCAGACCCCGCCGGGCGGCCTGCTCGACATGGTCAGCCGCCGCCCGAGTGCTGAAGCGAGCAACGAAATCCAGCTGCAATATGGCAGCGACAATCACCGCCAGATCAACTTCGCCAGCACCGGCAAGATCGATGACGCCGGGCAGTTTCTGTACGGCATCAGCGGCGTGGTGCGCGACAGCGGCACGCAAATCGACCACGTCGACAACAAGCGCTACAACATCGCGCCGAGCCTGACCTGGAACATCGACGACGACACCAAATTCACCCTGCTGAGCCAGTTCACCCGCGACGATACCGGCATCACCAGCCAGTTTCTGCCGATCCAGGGCACCAAAATCAACTCGCCGTTCGGTGATATTTCTCACCACAAGAACCTCGGCGATCCGGACTGGGAATATTACGATCGCACCTACTACGCGCTGGGCTACGCCTTCGAACATCGGCTGAACGACGTCTGGCAATTCAAGCAGAACCTGCGCTACACCAAGTCGGATCTGTCGTTCCAGGTGCTGACGCCGGGCTCTTATCCATTCACCACGGTGGATGAGCAAGGCAACGTCGGTCGCACCAGCACCAGCGTCGAAGAAGACATCAGCCAGTTCGCCGTGGACAACAATTTCCAGGCCGACTTCGCCACCGGTGATATCCGTCACACCCTGTTGCTGGGTCTGGATCACCAGCGCAGCAATACCAACTACACATCGATTTTTGGCGATGGCCTGACCACCAACGTGATCACCCCGATCTACGGCCAGCCGATCGTCCGTCCAGCGCGCTCCACGGCGTTTTACGACTACGACCAGAAGACCTACCAGACCGGCCTGTACGTGCAGGACCAGATGGCCCTCGACCAGTGGCGCCTGACCCTCGGTGGCCGTGAAGACTGGGTGCACACCAGCACGCAATTCATCAACCAGGGCGACACCACCAACACCCAGCGCGACAAGAAATTCAGCGGCAACGCGGCCCTCAGCTATGTGTTCGACAACGGTTTCGTGCCGTACCTGTCGTACGCCGAGTCGTTCCAGCCAACCACCGGTGCCGATGCCACCTCCACCGGTTCGCTGAAACCCACCGAAGGCAAGCAATGGGAACTGGGCATCAAGTACCAGCCGCCGGGCAGCAAGACCTTGCTGACCGCCGCCGTGTATGACCTCACCCAGAAGAACGTCTCGGTCAACACGTTCGTCAACAACGTTTCGATCACCAGCCAGACCGGCGAAGTCAAAGTCAAAGGTCTGGAACTCGAAGCCGTGTCCGACGTGACCGACAACCTCAAAGTCATCGCTGCCTACACCCTGGCCAAGTCGGAAGTGCAAAATGGCGTCGACAAGGGCAATCGCCTGCAACTGATGCCCAACCAGCAAGCATCGCTGTGGACCGATTACACCTGGCACAGCGGCGTGCTCGACGGCTTCGGCATTGGCGGCGGCGTGCGTTACACCGGCAACACTTATGGCGACAAGGCCAACACCTGGCTGGGCAAGGCCGACGCCTACACGGTGTTCGACGCTTCGGTGCATTACGACCTCGGCCGCCTCGACAACAGCCTCAAAGGCGCATCGCTGGCGGTCAACGCGACCAACTTGTTCGACAAGGAATACATTTCCACCTGCGACAGCTTCTATTGCTACTACGGCGACCAGCGCAGCGTCGTCGCCAGTGCCACCTACAAGTGGTAAGCGCGTGAGCTGAAACGGGCCCCATTACCAGGCCGTCCGCCGTGGACGGCTTCGGTGTTTCTGAAGGTCATGCAATGAAAAGTAAAACCATCCGCCGCTGGTCGTTCATTCACACCTGGACCAGCCTGATCTGCACGGTGTTTCTGCTGATGCTGGCGCTGACCGGTCTGCCGCTGATTTTCAGCCACGAGATCGATCATCTGCTGGGCAACGCTCCCGAGTTGCGCGAGATGCCGGCCGACACGCCGCAGCTCAATCTGCAGCAACTGGTCGACGCCGCGCAGCAGCATCGGCCCGGCGAAGTCATGCAGTACTTCGGTTATGACGACGAAGAGCCGAATGCGGCGTTCGCGATCATGGCGAAAACCGCCGACACCGAACCGAACTCGTCGCACACCTTCATGCTTGATGCGCGCACCGGTGAAGCGCTGGAAACGCCCTCGGCCAACGGCGGCCTGATGCTGTTCATCCTGCGCCTGCACGTCGACATGTTTGCCGGGTTGCCGGGCAAACTGCTGCTGGCGTTCATGGGGTTGTTGTTTGTCGTGGCGATCGTGTCCGGGACCGTGCTGTACCTGCCGTTCATGCGTCGCTTGAAGTTCGGCACCGTGCGTCAGGACAAATCCACGCGGCTGCGCTGGCTCGACCTGCATAACCTGATCGGCGTCGTGACGCTGACGTGGTGTCTGGTGGTGGGGGTGACCGGAGTTATCAGCGCCTGCGCCGACCTGCTGATCGCCGCGTGGCGCAACGACGCGCTGACCACGCTGATTGCGCCGTACCGCGACGCGCCGCCGCTGACGCAATTGGCGCCGGCCACCCGCTTGCTCGACATCGCCGCTGAAGTCGCACCGGGCATGAAGCCGGATTTCATAGCCTTCCCCGGCACACGCTTTTCCAGCGAACACCATTACGCAGTGTTCATGAAGGGCGGCACGCACCTGACTTCGCATCTGCTGACGCCGGTACTGATCGATGCCACGACCTTGCAAGTCACCGCTGTGGCCGAGCGCCCGTGGTACATGGACGCCATGGGCATGTCACAGCCTTTGCATTTCGGTGATTACGGCGGCATGCCGATGAAGATCCTGTGGGCCACGCTCGATGTGTTGACCATCATCGTGCTGGCCAGCGGCGTGTACCTGTGGGTGGTGCGGCGCAAAGCGGCGAACCGGGTGGCGGAAACCGCGGAGGCCTCGGCATGAAGCCGCGTCAGTCGAGTTTCTGGAAGGTCTTCAGCACACCGATCGTGATCGCCCTGCTCAGTGCGGCGGGGTTGTTTGCGGCGTTGCTGGGAGATGGCATCTGGGATGCGTTGAGCTGGGTCGGGCTGGGTGTGCCGGCATTTCTGGCGCTCAAGGGATTGCTGCAGCGCGGGTGATTTTTGTGTTGTCGGTGATGGCCTCATCGCTGGCAAGCCAGCTCCCACAGGGGTTTACGCTGAATCTGAAATTTGTGTTCACTGCAAAACACTGTGGGAGCTGGCTTGCCAGCGATGGCGATCGCCAAGGCACCATCATTTCCCTCGCCAGCCACAGAGGTTGTGGCTAGGCTAACCTCCTGCTCTTCGACGATCACCGAGGTTTGCCCATGTCCGCCCCCAGCATGACCCTGTACCACAACACCCTCTCCCCGTTCGTGCGCAAAGTGATGGTGTTGCTCCACGAAACCGGGCAGCAGGATCGCGTGGCGCTGCAAGACTGTGCGCTCAGCCCGGTCAGCCCGGACCCGGCGCTGATCGCCGACAACCCGTTGAGCAAGATTCCCGCGCTGCGTCTGGCCGATGGCAATGTCATTCATGACAGCCGCGTGATCCTTGAATACCTCGACCAGCAGCACGTCGGCAATCCGCTGATCCCGCGTGAAGGCGCGGCGCGCTGGCGGCGTCTGACTCTGGCGTCGATGGCCGACGGGATCATGGACGCCTCGGTGATGGTGCGTTACGAAACCGTCCTGCGCCCGGTGGAAAAACACTGGGAGCAGTGGCTCGACGCTCAGCGCGACAAGATCCGCCGTGCCCTCGCCGTGCTGGAAAACGAGGCGATTGCTGAGCTGACCAGCCACTTCGACGTGGCCGCCATCAGCGTTGCCTGTGCGCTGGGTTACCTGGATCTGCGTTTCCCGGACATGGATTGGCGCGCGGCCAATCCACAACTGGGCAACTGGTATTTTGAAGTGAGTCAGCGGCCGTCCATGGTCGCGACCCTGCCCAAGCCCTGATTCTGCGCTGCCTGTTCGGCCCCCATCGCTGGCAAGCCAGCTCCCACATTGGATCGGGACAGATCGCTGACCTGTGTGTCGGCACATATCCTGTGGGAGCTGGCTTGCCAGCGATGGCACCACCTCGATTCCACTGGCAGAAATCCCACAATCCGCGTCACCAACCCGTCCTTCCAGCGCTGCTCCTCGCGCAAGCCCACCCCGCTCATTGCACCACCCCCAGATCAAACTCCAGCGGCTTCGCCGGTTTCTGCGCGATCGCATACCAGTCCAGCCGGCGCGTCAGCACCATGAACACCCCAAGCAGTCCGAACAGCAGCAGCGAGCCCATCAGCAGCGCGTAATCCTCAGCGCTCAGCAATCCATAAAGCAGGCCATACAACGCCGCCAGCCCGGCGGAGAAGCTCAAGCCGTGACGCACGCTGCGCAGCACATGGCAGACGTAGAAGCCGATCAGCAACAGGCAACCACTGGCCGACAGCAGATACGCCAGGGCGAAGCCGATGTGTTCCGACAGCGACAGCAGCAACAGGTAAAAGAACGCCAGCGCCACACCGACCAACGCGTACTGCACCGGGTGCACCGCCAGGCTCTTGAGCACTTCGAAGAGGAAGAAACCGGCGAAGGTCAGGACGATGAACAGCAAGGCGTATTTGATCGCCCGGTCGCTTTTCAGGTATTGGTCGACCGGGTCGATGAAGCTGACGCCAAAGCTGCGGCCGTTCAGCCCATCGCAATCGCCGACGATGCAGCGGTCCATCGCTTCTTGCAGGTTGGTGGAGAAAAACGAGGTCTGCCAATCGGCGCTGAAACCCTGATCGTTGATTTCGCGCTTGGCCGGCAGGAAGTTGCCGACAAAGCTTGGGTGCGGCCAGTTGGCCTTGAGGCTGACGTTACTGGTCTTGCCCACCGGCAACACTTTCAGCGAGCCGGTGCCTTGCAGGCGCAGGTCGAAGGCAAACGTCAGTTGGGTGGCCTTGCCGGTGTCCAGCGCTGGCAGCGTTACGTGCACGCCTTCTCCGATCCAGCCCACTTCCGACCCGGGAACGAAGTCCAGGCGCTGGCCGTCGATTTCCAGTTTCAGCGCGTTTTCGATGCCGCGAATGTCGCTGATGCCCACCGCCAGGAACGGCGCGTCAAACTGGTAATCGGTGAAGTTCTCCTTGATCCCCAATTGCGCCGGCAAGGCGAAATGACCGTTGATGCGGTTGTCGGCGTGAAAAAGCCGCGCTTCATAAATGCCGCGCTTGCGCAGCTCGGTTTCCACCTGGCCATCGAGTTCGAAACGCTCCGGCAGGAAGTACAGACGCCCGCGTTCCTCACTGACTTCTTCGTAGCGCTGATCGGTTTTGTCGTTGGTTTTCCAGGTGCGCACCACCTTGCGATACGGCACCACCATCACCGGCCCGCTCAGTTGCTGGCTATAGCTGGAGCTGCGGGCGATGTCATCGAGCACACCGTCGCGTAATTGTTGGCGCTCGTCGATGACGCCGTCGATCATCAGCAGCGGTATCAGCAATAGCAGGATCAGCAAGGCGATGGCGCCGAGCTTGATGGTCAGATTTCGGTTCATGGGACTCTCCCTGTTTGGATAGGCAGAGTCTGGTGAGGGCGTGTGAGGGTTTTGTGGTGAGAGTATGGAGATTGTGTGGAGAATGCGCCGGCCCTATCGCGAGCAGGCTCGCTCCCACTTTGAAATGCACTTCTCTGTGGGAGCGAGCCTGCTCGCGAAGGCCGCGACTCGGCCTCAAGGCAGGCGCAATGAAACTTCCACACCGTTTACAACATTACGAATGCTCAGCGCCCCACCATGCAACTTGACCACTTCTTCAACGAAGTTAAGCCCCAGCCCGGTGCTCTTGCGCCCACTGTCCGGGCGCGGCAACGAGTAAAACCGCTCGGTCAGGCGCGGCAAGGCGTAATCGGGAATCGGCGCCGTTTCATTGAACAAACGCACCTCGATCTGCTCGCCAACCCGCTCGGCACTCAAGCGCAACAGCCCCTGCGCCGGAGTGAAATCCAAAGCGTTCTCCAGCAGATTGCCCAACGCCTGACGCAGCAGAAACGGCTCGCCAATCAGCAACAGATCCGCGCCAATCGCTTGCTCGACACGCAACTGCTTGCCCTCGATCCGCGCAGCCTGCGCCTGCAGCAACTCCGCGACCAACAGCGCCAGCGGCACTGCGACACGCTCTTCCAGGCCTTGACGTTGTTCGACCTGCGCCAGATTGAGCAAGCGTTCGATCAACTGCTGCATCCGCGCGCTTTCGCTGTCGATGTTGCTGACAAAGCGCAGGCGCTGAACCGCCGGCATCTCACCTTGCAGCAATTCCGCCGCGCCACGAATCGCCGCCAACGGACTTTTCAGTTCGTGGGTCAGCGTGTGCACATAGCGCTCGACATAGGCTTTGCCCTCAAGCTGAGTGCGCATCTGCTCCACTGCAGCGGCGAGCTGTTGCAGTTCGCCGCCGCGGTAATGCGGCACTTCCACGCGCCGGCCTTCGCTCACCGCTTGGGCGTAACCGGTCAGCCGGTGCAGCGCGCGGCTCAGCCACCACGACAGCAACGCGCCGAACAACAGGCCGAGGCCGATCAGCGCGGCGCCGTAGATCAGCAAGCGCCGCTCGGTGCGATCGACGTAAGGCTGCAACGAGCTGTTCGGTTTGGCCACGGTGACCACGCCGATGATCGTGCCGTTGTCGCGGATCGGCGCGCCGACGTGCATCACCGAGGAGTTCGGGTCGTCAGGGTCGCTGCGGCTCGAACGCGCGCCGTATTCGCCGCGCAAGGTCAGGTAGACGTCATTCCAGCGCGAGTAATCCTGGCCGACCGCGACGCCACTGGAATCGAGCACGACGATGCCGTTGGCGTCGGTCACGTAGATCCGGTGGTTGACCTGATTCTTCGGCAAACCCCAGATCGTCGCCTGCGGCTGGCGCTCGCCATAGGCGCGCAGCAGTTGCGGCCAGCGGTTTTCACTGAGGGTGCCGGCCTTGAAGTCATCGCGCAGGATTTCCGCCATCAGGTTGGCGGTGTCGACCAGGGTTTCCTCGGTGGACTGGCGCACGCCGGGGCGGATTTCCTCCATCACCGTGTTGAGCACGAAATACCCGGTCAGGCCGACGAACAGCACATACACGAGAAAAATCCGCAGCCCCAGCGACATCAGCTGTGCCCCGGGCTGTAGCTGTAGCCAAGGCCGCGATGGGTCTGGATCGGCTCGGCGTCGGCGCGCACCAGACGCAGTTTGGCGCGCACGCTTTTGATGTGGCTGTCGATGCTGCGCTCGTAACCGGCGTCGGCGGCGACGCCCAAGGCGTCGAGCAGTTGCTCACGACTGAACACCCGCTCGGGTTGTTCGAGCAGACATTGCAACAGGCGGAATTCGTGGCGGGTCAGGCTCAAGGTCTGGCCACGGTAGATGATCTGCACCCGATCGGCATCGATGCGAAACAGCGCCGAAGCACCTTCGACCGCCGGGCGCGGCGCCATGCGTTTAAGGATGGCCTTCACCCGAGCGGCAACTTCACGCGGGCTGAACGGCTTGACCACATAATCGTCGGCGCCGATTTCCAGGCCGACCACGCGATCGATCTCGGCATCCCGCGCGCTGAGGAACAGCACCGGCACCTCGCTGAAGCGCCGCAGTTGCTTGCAGGTCTCGAAGCCGCTGATGTCCGGCAGGCCGATGTCGAGAATGATCAGATCGGCCGGGGTCTGCCGCTGATGTTCCAGCGCCGCCGCGCCGAGGCTCAGCCATGTGGTGCTGAAGCCTTCGCCCTGCAGGGCGAAAATCAGCGTATCGGCAATCGCCGCTTCGTCTTCGACAATCAGGATATGGGGCATGGCGTCCGAGCCTGTGGGTTAGGTGCGCGAACGGTGCCCCAAGCCTGAGGTTACGTCAATGAGACCACTTAGCAGTCCGGCTTGTCGGCAGTGAAGCGCCGCGCCGGATTGACTGCGGCGCCAAACTCACGCAACGCCTTGGCACCGATCAGCAGCGGATAGTTGAAGTGGCTGCGGTCGGTCAGGTTGACCTCGACGGTGCGCTTGACGTTGCCCAGACACAGTTCCAGATCGACCACCGGGCGCTTGGCGACGTCGGTGCTTTCACCCTCGTCCTCTTCGTCCGAGCGGCTCTTGATCTTGCTGATGCGCGCGACCTTGTGCTCGTAGACCTTGTTGCTGGCGTCCTTGGTGGCGAGGCGGAAACGCACCCATTCATCGCCATCGCGAGTGAAGGTTTCGATGTCCTTGGCCGACAGCGAGGCGGTCAGCGCACCGGTGTCCATCTTGGCCTTGAGCACTTCACCGCCGATTTCCGGCAGCGCGATGTATTCGTAACGCCCGTACAGGGTCGGCTCAGCGGCCATGACCGGCAGGGCGACGAGGGCAAACAGTGCAAGGAGGGATTTCACGTAGGGGGCTTCCTTGGAAATTGAAGGGCGGCAGGCTGGGTTTTTAGACACCCGTTGAGTCATTCGTTCGCTTCTCGGACCGCTTCGCGAGCAGGCTCGCTCCCACGTTGAAATGCATTCCCCTGTGGGAGCGAGCCTGCTCGCGAAGAGGCCGGCAGCTTCAACACGACTCTTGAGCCAAGCATACCGACCAAAAAGTGAAACATTCGTCACCACCGATTTGGCCTGTCGCGCGAAGCTGCTTATCATGGCCCGCCCCTGACACTTCCAAGAGTTGCCTATGCGCCGCCTGCTCACCGGCTGTTTCGTCACCCTGCTGCTGTTGCTCAACACCCTGATCCTGATCGGGCCGTTGATGGTGTTTGCCTTGCTCAAGCTGGTCGCACCGGGGCGCTGGCGCGATTATGCGTCCGCGGCGGTGATGTGGATTGCCGAGACCTGGGCCGAGATCGACAAGCTGATCTTTCAGCTGTGCATTCCGACGCAGTGGGACATTCGCGGTGGCGACGATTTGCGTCGCGACACTTCGTATCTGGTGGTCAGCAATCATCAATCGTGGGTCGACATTCCTGCGCTGATCCAGACCCTCAACCGGCGCACGCCGTTCTTCAAGTTCTTTCTCAAGAAAGAGCTGATCTGGGTGCCGTTCCTTGGGCTGGCGTGGTGGGCGCTGGATTACCCGTTCATGAAGCGCTACACCAAGGCCTTTCTGGCGAAGAACCCGGAACTGGCAGGCAAGGATCTGGAGATCACCAAAGCCGCCTGCGAGCTGTTCAAACGTCAGCCGGTGACCGTGGTGAATTATCTGGAAGGCACGCGCTACACCTTGGCGAAAAGCACACAGCAGACATCACCGTTCAATCACCTGCTCAAACCCAAGGCCGGTGGCGTGGCGTTTGTATTGGCGGCGATGGGCGAACAACTCGATGCCATGCTCGATGTGACGGTGGTCTACCCGCAAGAGAAGATTCCTGGGTTTTGGGATCTGATCTGTGGCAGCGTTCCGCGGGTCATCATCGACATCAAGACCCGCGAACTCGACCCGGCGCTGTGGCAGGGCGATTACGAGAAAGACCCGGTGTTCCGCGAGCGCGTCCAGAACTGGGTCAACCAGCTCTGGACCGAGAAGGATCAGCGCATCGCCGAATTGCGCAACGAGCGCCGCTGACTCAGCTACCGCTGCCGGTGCCCCAGATATTGCCCAAGCTGCTCAGCAACGAACCGCCCACACCCTGCTGACCGAGGTATTGCAGGAGCACCGGGGCAAACTGGCCGATCATGCCGCTGTCCATGCCCAGCGCGCTGAACGCGTTGTTCAGGTCGTTGGTGTCCTTGACGTTGCCCAGCGCATTTTCCAGCCCGGCGGATTTGCCCGACGAACCAAGCAACGCGCCCAGCGCCGCCAGATTGCCGCTGCCACCGGACAACTTGTCGATGCCCGGCACTTCCTTGGCCAGTTGCGAATAGTCGGTGCTGCTCAACTGGTTCTTCGCCAGGCCCAGCATCGCGCTAGTGCCGCCCACGGCCTGCTCTGGCGTGACGTCCAAAGCACTCAGGGCGCTGAGCAAGCCAGCGGTTTCCGAAGTAGGCGCCGCAGCCGCCGCCTTGTCGCCCCCCTGCATGCCCGAAACTGCACCGGCGACGTCATTCAGACTAAAACCGGCAAACACCGGCCCGGCGGCCAGGGTCAGGAGCGATGCCAAGGCAAAACCGCGTGAAACTTTCATTCAGACATCCTCTCGAGCTGTGAAAACCACCCGGTCGACGGGCAGTAAAACTGCCGGTTTGACCGGGTATCCAGGCGCATGTTCCGGCGCGGCGCATCCATTTTCATCTGGCCTGCGTATATAAAACGTGAAATCCGGACGCCGACATGATGAATGGCACAAGCCCTGTCGCTGAACTAGCCTGTGAACAGTTCGAGCCTCGCCGTCGTGCGCTCACGCTTGTCTGGAGAATGGTCATTTCCATCGCCGACACCGATCAGTTGCGCCAGCTCCTCGCCCAGTGCTCGCTAGGGGATCGGCGCGCTTTTGAAACGCTGTACCGCAGCGTCAGCCCGCGCCTGCACGGCGTGGCGCTGCGCTTCATGGGCCGCGCCGATCTGGCCGAAGAGGTGCTGCAGGAAAGCTTCGTGCGCATCTGGCACAACGCCTCGCGCTACGAGGCGCACTTGTCGGCGCCGCTGACCTGGATGATCAACATCACCCGCAATCAAGCCATCGATCAATTACGCAAGCAGCGCGAGCGGCCGCTGGGCGAGGTTGAGCAAAACGCGCTGTTGGATGAAAGCCCCTCGGCGCACGAACAACTGAGCAGCGCCCGCGAAGCCCACGCGCTCAAGCGCTGCCTGGAAACCCTCGACGGCATGCAGCGTCAATCGATCACCGTGGCCTATTTTCAGGGATTGTCCTGTAGCGAACTTGCCGAACATCTGGCCACGCCCTTGGGAACCGTCAAATCGTGGATTCGCCGAGGCCTGGAACGCCTGCGCCGGTGCCTTGAATCATGAACTACCAGACCCCTGCCCTGCGCCGCGCCCTCGCCGCCGACTATGCAATCGGCCTGATGCCTGCTCCGGCGCGGCGGCGCTTTGAACAGCTGCTTGTGGATGACGCGGCACTGCGCAGCGAGCTGGCGCACTGGCAGGAAACCCTCGCCGCTCTCACCGAAGCACTGCCGGAACGCCCCGTGCCCGACCGCGTCTGGCACGGCATCACCGCGCGCATTGAGCCGCAAGTGCTGCACGTACCCGAGAAACGGCCGTTCTGGAATTGGCTGCGGCTCACGGTTGCGGCGTGCTCCATCGTCGCGCTGGTGTTCATTGGCGCGCTGTACAACCGAGACGACGCTCGTTACAGCGCCACGCTGTTAAGCACGGATGCAAAACCGGCGCTGAAGGTCGAAGCGCATGCGGATTATCTGCAGGTCGAACCGCTGACACTTGCAGCGGTAGAGGCGGATCGCAGCCTCGAATTGTGGGCGATTCCCGACGGTGGCACGCCGATCTCGCTGGGTGTGGTTCCGGTGGGGGGTAAGGGAAAGGTCGAGTTGAGCGAGGCGCAGAAAGGGTTGATCGGCAAGCCGATTACGTTGGCGGTAACGCTTGAGCCCAAAGGTGGGTCGCCGACTGGCAAACCAACCGGACCCGTTCTTTACCAAGGGGCGTTGGTCGCTCTTTGATTACGGAGACTGTGAGCACTGTGGTCTTTTTAAGTTCTATAGCATCTTAAAATACGAATTGATATTTCAAATCGGGCTATAAACCTGTCAGATCTGACAGTAGGCGACAAACACCTTCACGCGAATACTGGCGCTCCCCAGTTATCTAACGGAGCACAAGCAATGAAGCTTAAAGTTGTCACCGGCCTGGTGATCAGTCTGACCATGATGAGTGCCACCTACGCAGCTACCTGCCCGACAATTTCGGTGTCCCGCTCGCAAGACGGTGAAGACCTTACCTTCACCTCTGCACGCGTCAAAGATAAAAACACTTCCAAATCGGTTGTCATCTGCAGATATGAGGGCAAGGACGACCTGGGCGTATCGGCCGGTTACAGAAACGGTACTCCGATTATCACCACTGGAAGCGGCTGGACGGGTGATGAATGCACAGCGGCTGGCGGTGACGCCAATAAATGCGCATTCCAGGGCAAGAAAAAGTAGCAATACAAAGACAACCGTACGGGTTGTCTCCTCATACGCGTACGTCTTTAGTCGCACCGTATGATTCCAATCTTACAATGCAGGAAGCGCGTATATGTCAAACAGACAAACCGGTACGGTCAAGTGGTTTAACGACGAAAAAGGCTTCGGCTTTATTACCCCTCAGGCCGGTGGCGAAGATCTTTTGGTTCATTTCAAGGCTATTGAAACCGATGGGCGCAAAAGCCTTAAAGAAGGGCAAACAGTTTCATTTGTGGCCGAAAAGGGGCCGAAAGGAATGCAGGCGGCTCAAGTCCGACTTGAATGAATCACACCCAAACAAAACGGCGACCCTGAGGTCGCCGTTTTTGCGTTGCAATAAAACCCTAAGCCGCACTAAACAACTTATGCGGATCAATCACAAACTTCTTCGGTACACCCGCATCGAACTCGCCATAACCTTCCGGCGCCTGGTCGAGGCTGATCACCTGCACGCCCACCACTTCGGCAATGTTGATGCGATCCCACATGATTGCCTGCATCAACTGGCGGTTGTACTTCATCACCGGAGTCTGGCCGGTGTGGAAGCTGTGCGACTTGGCCCAGCCCAGACCGAAGCGAATGCTCAGGCTGCCCATTTTTGCGGCGGCGTCGACGGCGCCCGGATCTTCGGTGACGTACAGGCCCGGGATACCGATCTTGCCGGCAACGCGCACCACGCCCATCAGTGAGTTGAGTACGGTGGCCGGGGCTTCGGCCTTGACGCCGTCGTGGCCATGACCGCGGGCTTCGAAGCCGACGCAGTCGACTGCGCAGTCGACTTCCGGCTCGCCGAGCAGTGCAGCGATCTGTTCGTGCAGCGGAGTGTCTTTGGACAGGTCGACGATTTCAAAACCCTGCGCCTTGGCATGGGCCAGGCGGATGGTGTTGACGTCGCCGATGATCACCACCGCCGCGCCGAGCAAACGCGCGGAGGCGGCAGCGGCCAGACCGACCGGGCCGGCGCCGGCAATGTACACGGTGCTGCCCGGACCCACGCCGGCAGTGACGGCACCGTGGTAACCGGTCGGGAGGATATCGGAGAGGCAGGTCAGGTCGCGGATTTTCTCCATGGCCTTGTCGCGGTCCGGCAGTTTCAGCAGGTTGAAGTCGGCGTACGGCACCAGTACGTATTCGGCCTGGCCACCG
>Ga0308159_1002414_pt1 | contig 21665 bp, 15 predicted proteins | sample PhyCR1_FD_201040 | JGI IMG/M metagenome (GOLD analysis project Ga0308159, IMG submission 201040) | Phyllosphere microbial communities from UC Gill Tract Community Farm, Albany, California, United States - DLSLC.R1 | ecosystem: Host-associated > Plants > Phyllosphere > Unclassified | place: USA... | reverse complement strand
GCGCTCCGGTTGGGCGTGCCGTCCGAAATCACGCGGTTCACGTTGCGGCCGATGAGATAAGTTTGCAGTATTGGACGGTAAATATCGGGAGACAGGATTCCTGACCTATTTTCTCCGCGCGCTAAGTCATTGATTTTGCGTCACCGCGCAACCCGCCTATCAGCGAGTTGCACATTGAGGGGTACAGCAGGGGGCACACGTAAACAAGTGCTGGAGTGCTACGCAGCGGATAACCGAAGGCGGCACGAATGACCCACAAGGCGACATTCAGGGCCGCCCGGCTTTTTCCGCAAAGCGGACACCCGTTCATAATAGCGCCAGACGGCAGCTACGCGCCTATCTAAGCCATCCCGGGGACGTGTTCTTCCACCTGATAGAGGCCGTTCGCCATAGGCTCACGGCCCCAAAATTCGCGAGACCCTCTCGGCTGCGCACGAGCGCGCGGATCGACCGAAAAGCTAAAATCGATTCTGGCCCTTTCAGCTTTCAGGTAGCTTGAACGCACGGGCGGCTGGATCATCCGAGAAATAGAGGACGATATGGTCGTCATCTTCGTCGGGGTCGCGCGGCGCCATTTCGGCACGGCTGATGGTCATCCCACGGCTCAGCCAGTGCTCAAATATATTCGTCGATCCCGGCTTATCGAGTCGCCGCCTGAATTGCTCCTCCGTTATCCTTCCCGCAAGAAGATCGAGCAGCATACGCGCGGGAAACTCGACACGCAGATCTTCGAGACCCTTGGTGCTTTTGATAGTCATACCGAGATATTGTCCTCGCCCGTTCGTTGAAAACGCGCCCTGCCTGAACAATGACCGGGCTTGATATCCTTCATAGTGCGGGTCCGGCAGCATCTCTGCGATCCGCTGGAGCGCCTGTGGAGCGTCGGGAAGCGCCGAAGAGCCGCAATAGGTCACGGTCCAGCGTCGGGGCTTACGGTCAGAGAGGCCATTGAAGCTGAAACTCGACAATTCCTTATAAGGTGAGAACGCCACCACCGCGTCCACATCCTTGCTATAGGTGGCCATGAAATGCGCGATGATCTGCGAGCCGGATACTCGCCGATTGGTCCAATCATGTTCGCCGACCTGGCCGATGCGCCGCAGCAGGGTTGATCCTACGTCGGCGACGAAGATCATCCGCAATGTGCCGGGCGCTGCCGCTTTCAGTTGACGCTTTTTTCGGCGCAGCAAATCAAAGAGCGGATTATCGTCCACCGAATGCGTTTCGGGCGGCATGCTCGAATGAATGTTGTGGTAGCGTGTTTGCCGATACGCTTTGCGCTCAATCTCGACATCAAGACCCGTGCCCTGAAGGCGAAGCCGTTCGCGCTCAGAGCGGCCCGACAGTACCCAATCCTGAACCATCTTGTTCAACGCTTCAGGGAGCGTGAAGTCCTTCGGGGCAAGGCGTCGGCGAATATATCGCCCGTCGAGATAACCGCTTTCCTCACGAAAGGTGAAGTAGAGGAAATTGCCGATACCCTTCTCAGCACGGTCAGCCGCTGCACTTACTTGTAAAGCAATGGCATCCATCGCCTCTTCGCCGGAAATGGCATTGTCGTTGGTGGCGGCGATTTCTATGGCAACGGTGCGGCTTGGGACCAAGGTATCGGTAATGGCATCGGGACGTTTGGAATCTCCCCACCATTCCGGCTCCACTTCCAAATCACCGAGCGAATGAATAGCCCATAGGAGCGCAAGCTCTATCTCGGCCGGGAGCGCCTGCTCGACATTTTTTGGGTGATTCAGGCGGCCGAGAATGTCCTTGCCCTTGCCCTCCGCCAATACGGGAGCAAGCTGGTCCAGCATCGATTGCAATCGCCGTCGCGCGAAGATCGTCATGTGCGAACCATGCTCACCCGGCGGGCACCCCTTCCGGCTCCGGCTCGGAAGAGTCTTTTCGCTGAGGACCGCGCGATTTGGCGCGCTCAGTTGGCAAGCGCGGCTGGAGGTCGAGGCCGCGCACAATCAACCGCAAGCTGCCGCCCATCTCCTGCTCAATCCGGGCAGCTTCTTCATTCAGCATGACGATGAGCCCGGCGAAGTTCAACGCCGCGCCGGTTTCGGGGTGCAGCCATGTGCGAGCAGATTTAACGGTGATGAGCAAACATCCGGCGCGGCTGTTTTCCGATGCCATATATTTGACAACGAGCTGGTCTTTGATCGTCGCTTTCAGGTCAGCCGCGGAGCGGTCCTTTTCGCCGATCTTCAATTCGATGATCGCCTCATGTTCCGAGCCGGTGGAGCGTAGGCGGATATCGGTTTCCTTCTCATCTGCCGTCACCGCCTCCTGATCGACCTTATAGGCGTCGTTGGCATTGGCACGCAGTTCGCGCGCGATCTGCTGGCGCATGACTTTCTCGTCACCGATGAGGGCCCAGGCCGCACGCGGCGAATCGTCACGCAGCAGGGCATCGTCGATATCGTCCAGCCGGTCGATCATAAGTGCGAACATCTCGTCGCGCGTCAGCGGCGGCAGTTCTCCATAGTGGTCGAGCGCCACGATGTCGGCCTCAGCAAACGCCGCTGCGTCCGCTTCCTCGGCCGCCCGTTCGCGAGCCATTGCCAGAGCCCGGTCTTTGAAATCGGCGAAGAGCGGGTCGTCGGCTAGCTTGAGTTTGATTGCCCAGCCTTCTGGCCCGGTCGTCGATAAAAGCGCGTTGACGATATTGCTTCTGCCGCGTTCTGCATGATCGCGCGCGTTGGGCGAAAAACTGCCTTCCTCGCGCACTATGTCGTCAGATGGGCGGATATATTTGGAAGCAAGGCGTGCGAGCCGCAGCAACAATTCTGGCGTGAAGCCAGAGGCGGACAGATAGGTTTCACCATCGCCATGCCGATCACCGAAGAGCGAGCTGAACCAATTCGTTGCCGGACCGAATTTCGCAGGCACATGGGGCTTGATGGTCTTTTCGAGCGCATCAATGCCGTCCGCCACATCGAGGCGCATCAGGACCGGCAACCAGATGCTGCTCACCGCATCTTTCGCACCCTCGATCAGTTCGGCTTTCGCAAGTGCATGAATATGCGTCGTGATATCCGCGTCGCCGTGCCGCACGAGAATTTGAACCACCTGGCGAAGCCGGTTCGCGCGGGCCATCTCATCCTCATTTTGCCCAAGCCGCCATTTCCCCGCATCGAGCCAGGTGCGCAGGCGTGACACGAAAAGACGCGCGACGGCGGGGGCACCGTACTGAATATCTTGCAGCATGCCGGAATGGCCGATGGCGGGTTCGTCGAGTTCTGCCGTCAACTCTGCTCCCAGGACGGTATCGACCGCAGCGTGATGCACGGTGGCAAATCCCTCCAGCCAACCGGGAAAGCCGTTCAGTTCGATGGACACGTAGCGCAAGGCCAATTCGGCCTCGTCTTGACTGAGCTTTTCCGCCCACTGAGGATCTTCGGCCTCGGCGTAGATCCCTGCGAGACCTAGTTGCCACCGAGTCAGGTAAGTGCCTTTTTCTTCCGCAGTACGTTCGCTTCGCAAGGTTGGGCGGTCCTTGCGCCAGAATGCCATGACCGCGAGGCGCAATCGGTCGGCCACCTCCTTGCCAAAATGCCTCTCGATGAAACGCCGGTTCCAGCCCGAGGCGCGGCTTTCCTCGCCGCTACGTTCCATCGCGCGCCAGAGATTCCAAGCGGTATTTTCGGAACGTTCGGCGGCAAACACGGCTTCAGGGTCATTGACGATTTCGCGCCAGAACATCACCCAACTGGCATGGGCTTTGGCATCGCGGCGCTCATCGTGCTTTTGGCGCTTCGCGTCCTCTCGTTGCCAGCGCTGCTCTTCGGCGTCGGGTTTTCGCGGTTGAGAAAGCTGGTCGAGGTGTTCAAGTAGGTCCGGTAGATCGGCGACGTGCGGTTTCAGTGTCGCGAGATGATCGCTCCATTCAACATTGTCCTCACGGATGCGGATTGCCGCCTCAAGCATCATCGCGCGATCATCGGCGGAGCGGCCGCGATCGGCGAGCGATGCCAGTACCCAACCTGCATCAATGGCGCCCAGATGCATTGCCGCCCCATGAAACGCTAAGCGGGCGTAGCGTTTGAAAGGGTCTGTCTGCGGATGATGGGCTTGCAGGAATGCGTCTTCGGCCTCGAACATGAGACGCCGTGCATCGGGCGGCAAGCCCGAGAGGGCCGCAGCCAACTGTTTGGCGTGCTCGGTATGGTCGTATTCGCGCTCCGCCAGCCGCAACGCAATCGCCGTGGAACGCATTACGTCGGGGGTGGTGGTGCCATTTTGAATCTGGCGGAGGCAGGTTGCGGCCAGCGCTGGAAGAATAAATTGCCGCTTACTGGCAAGGTGGGGCCATTGCTTCTCGTCCCAGGCGATGCCTTCCACGGCCAGTTCGGTAAGCCCGTGACGCAATGCATCGAGCCCATCCGGCGATAGATCGACATGCTCGATCAGGCGCGGGAGATTCCATGAGATATCACCGACTGAGCGCTTCTTTTCCGTGATCCGCGTAAGTGTCTTGCAAAGGAGTTCCACGGAAAGGTTCGCCGGGAACAGCCGCAACAACGCAGCCCGCGTAAGCCGGTTCGGCCAGAGTGATGCGTCCTCGGCCATGCTGGTGCTGATCGCACCAAGGCGGGAATCGCTCAAATGGATGAGCGCGTCCAGCGCGTCGATCCGCTCGCCCTCCGGCGCTTTGCCATCGGTCGCGATACCGTAGGCAATGTCCGCGCCATCGGCCATCTTCCCAAGGCCGATTAAATTAAGAAGAATTTCGCGGATTTCGGGGTTCTCGATACCACCTTCCCAGAGGCGCTTGCTCTCCGGTCCCAAGTCGGAAGCTGCGAAGCGATGAAGCTGGACACTAGGCACGCGCAACCCGCGCCAGCCGCCCATGCCATGACGCACGACATAGGCGCGTAAGGCTCGTTGCCGTTGTGCCGACGAGAGCGATTCAGGGTCGCCGAAATTCAGCAGAACATCCGGCTCGCGCCGCAGCACTTCTTCGAAAATGGTATCGTCGCGCAGGGCCATCCACGCAGCGACCGGGCGCAATGACGGCTTGATCACTTCGTCACCTTGCGCGGTGGTAGTAAACAGGATGCGCTTGATGGACCGGATGGGCATCCCCTGTGCGCGCAAGGCAAGAAGATGCTCGGCGGCGAGATATTCGATTACCGAACGGTGGTGGAAGCGCACCCGGCCATAGGAAGCAAAGCCGAAAAGCGACCGTTCCAGCAGCGTCCTGCGCTCGTCTCGTGTCCAGTCTTGGAGGATGGACGAAGGGTCGAGCGGCGCATCGGCGGGATCGCCTTCGCGATCAGCCTCGGCGCTATGCCGCAAGGTAAGCTTGCGACTGAGGGTGGCTGCCAGAGCCAGACGGCGGGCACCTTCCGATGCTTTGTCCGCAGACAAAGCCACTTTTTCCCGTCCATCTTCACGCGGCTTCAATTTCACAGCGATGTTGCTCGCCACTTGGTCGCGATGCGAGCGAATGCGACGGTGCTCTCGCCAATCAGCGCACAGCTCGATCAGGTCCTGTGGACGGCGTACAAATTCCTCTGCGTTGCGCTGCCGAATGTCGGCGAGCAACGCATCGGGATCATCCACGCCTTCCCTAACCGCCATTTGTTTGATCTGGATATTGGACAAGGGCAGCAGGGCGACATTGCGCCAATCCCGCGCAATTTGTTCCTCGGAAGATTTCTGCGCTCGGCGCGCCATCGCGATATTTGCAAATTCCTCGCTGGTCGCGGCCTCATCCGGCTCATCCGGCACCGGTAGAATCTGGCGAAAGAGTTGCTCGTCGACAGGAATCGGTCGGGAGGTGATGACCACGCGGACCCGGCGAAGCTGCCCGGCAACTGCTTTAGCCAAGCGTTTTAACGCCTGCTCAAAAGAGCCCAAGCTAAGCTTCAGCTCATCGATGGAATCGAGAAAGAACGTCGCGACATCGGATTGGGACGCAAGCCATGCGTCGAAGCGGATTTCTTCGTCGTGCGACAGCAGATCGCGCAGGTTGTCGCGCGAAAGGTCTGACAGCTCAACATAAAAGGCAGGTTCACCGACAGCCCAAAGCGCCTGTTGCTGGGTGCGGCACTCATAGGTTTTGCCCGCGCCTGCTTCGGAGATGATGAGGATACGTTTGGATTTCAGCAGGTCAGTCCAGTTCGAGCCCTTGTGCCAGCCCAAATCCATGAGAAAGGCAGTTTGCTCGGCCTCGGTGAGCTTGTCGTCAGGTATGTCCTGAAAGCTGCGCTCAATGTCGTTGGTCTTGGGTTCTGTTGCCATGGGTTCTTCTCTTTCTCAGATAGAACATAACGACAACACAGGGTTCAGGCTATCCCTGAATGGGCCTGAAGTGGAGCCGCAGGGCGGCGTTTCACTGATGTTTTCGGTGACGGCGGTCGAATGTCCGCTCTTCACGATTTTCGCTGAGAACTGACTGACAGCAGACGGCCCAGTAGCTGCCATTGTAGCGTCTGGCGTAGCAGACGGCCGGAAGTGGGCCGTTACCAGTCCGTCCGCTGCCAGGATCTCGATTGGTCAAAGCGGACAAGTCATGCCGGCGTTCGATCGCGGCTTCGTCCCTGAAACTATTCGGTAGGTCTTAGGGGGAACGGTGCCCTGCGCATGGCGGATATGCGACATCTCAGAAGCGGTGAAGTGTGGTCATCTTCGAGAGACCGCCGACCCGAAGCACGAGCGGATCGGCTGCTTCCGTCGCAGCTATCGGCACGCCGCCTTCGACTTCGAGCGCAAGATCGACATTCTCGACGGCGAACGCGCCCTTGCGCCCGACCACGATCCGATGCTCCTTCTGCCAGGCCCAGCCATCGGGCTTGATGAAGGAGACGCGTTCGGGGAGGGCCCAGTCGATCCCCGGTGCAACGGCGAGCGCGCGATAATCGATCTCCTGGCTATAGATGTGGCGATCGAGCCTCGAGCGCAGGCGGACATGGGTTGAAATCAGGCCGAGCAAGCGGATGGGCTCGGTAATTTCGACGCAGAACGGGCATTCGAACTTTGCGGCGATCTCGGCCGAAAGCTCGGTGCTCAGGCAATAGACGAAGATGTCGTCGGCCTGGACCGACGCCCTGAAGCGCCAGCCCTTCAACTCGACGACTTCGCCGGTCGACTTGGTTATAACCAAGCCATCTGCAGGGGCATGGCAGAGTTTGCCATCGTCGGGGTCGCCGCGGACCAGCTCGTCCTCGAAGGCACGAAAATAGCTGAGCGGGCGCATGAAGATCTCGCCCTTGTCGATGAGCGCGCGGGCATAGGCCTCCTCGGCAAGATACTTATACAGCGGCATCGCGAACCGGACGATATGAGGACGGGCATAGACTCAACATGGCACCGCTCCGACGCCAGGAACTCATAGCTTGACGAAGCGCGGCGCGAGGTCAGCAACCAGCTCGGCACTGCAATCGCGGAAGCCGAACAGGCTCAATACGGGGCAGGAAAGCTCGGAGACAACCGAATGCCAGTCGGCGACGAGGGCCGGGACCTCCCAAGTGCCCCCCGTTGTCCGCTGGTCGGCCTGCGCGCTGCGCCCGGGCGACCAATATATACCGCCGAAATCGTCGATCTCTCGCCCGGTAAGACCGCGCCAGCTGCACCGAAAGGCGACACGGTCGCCGCCGCAGTGCTCCGCCATCGTACGCGCGTGCGCAACCAGCTCGGCAGTCTCGCGGACGACGGTTTCCGGACTCAGCCAGCTACCCGCGGAACGGCCCTGCTCCTGGACGCTGCGCGGGCGGTCCTCGCGATAGGGACGTAGAATCGTCGCCCGTCCATCGGCGGCGTATCGCCAATAGTCGGGCAGGCTGGTGTCGAAATTACCATCGCCGATGAGGTTGCTTTCGAGCACATCGATCCCAGTGCCATCGTCGTGCTCAGGATAGAGGACGGCGGCGATTTCGGGTCGCGTAAATGGGTAGAACATGCTCCAGCCGGTAAACACCTTCTGGCGCACTTCCCGGTTGGCCTGCTCGAGCAGCGTCCGCAGCTCGCCTGGCGGAATAGCGACGCCCGCTTCCGAGAGCAGCATGTAGCTAAGCTGGCAATGGTTGGCCAAGACGGGAACCGGCCAGCGGAAAGTCGCAGCACCCGCGACGATCCTACGCCAGCGTTCCGCGCTAGCATCATGCCAGGCCGTGAGGCGATCAGTCTCCGCCACAGACGGTGCTTCGGCGCGCGGCTGGACCGCGCGGCCGATATCAGCGAGCAGGCTATCGCGATCTGAAAGGACGCAGCGCCGGATCAGCGGTTGCCAGTCTTCCATGCCGAGCACCGCTTCGCTCTTCGGCCCGGGCTTGCGGACATAATAGGTCCCGGCGCGGATGCCTTGCGGCTGACCCCTGGCGTCGTGCGGGCCGTCGGCCTTCGCGCCGACAGGCACCGGTCCATGCGAAGGCACACGCACCACCGGATAAACGGGCCCGGCACTCGAGCGAACCAGCTCGACGTCACATTGGAAGGCGGGGGTCACGTAGCGGGTGACAATCTTGGCGAACGTATCGCGGCTATAGACGGAAAGCTCGGTCGGTCGCTCCTCTGCTATGCTCTGGTCATCGCGGAAACCGAAGACGAGATAACCACCGCCATGATTGGCGAGCGCGGCAATATGGCGAGCGAGCTTGGCCTGCGCAATCTTGTCACCGAGGTCGATCCACGTCTTCAGTTCGATGTCGAGCGTCTCGCGCGGATAATCGACAAGATCAGTGAGGTCGCTGCGCCCGGCACTGGTTTCCTGCTCTGCCATGATCGTATGTATCGGCGGCTTTGCCGGCAGCATCAAGCAACGCCGCCAATCCGGCGAGACGATCGATCCGATTTGGCGCTAGCGATTGCCACCGGCTGCGAAACGATGTCGGCGCACCTATATAGATGCCATGCCGATTGCCGCCGACGGTTCCGTTCACAACCAGGAAGGGCGCCTGCTTTACTGCAGCGCCGATCGCTTCGTCGCGCATGTCGGCGAGGGCGACCATTGCTTCATATGCGACCGCACCAAGCGCGAGATCGCATTCAACCGCGAGCATGTGCTGCCAAACTGGCTGCTCCACCAGTTCGGCCTGCACGGGAAATCGGTGACGCTGCCCAATCGCGTGCTGCACGGCTACGGCACCTATCGGATCCCCTGCTGCATCGACTGCAACACGCGGCTGAGCCAGCATTTCGAGACGCCGATAAGCGAGGCGTTCGCGCAGGGGGTCGCAGGCATCCAAGCGCTGGTCGAGCGCGAAGGTCCCGAGCGCTTGTTTCACTGGATGGCGCTGCTCTTCCCTAAGATGCACCTCAAGGACCGGCGGCTCTACAAGCATCTCGACCGCCGCGAAGGCGATGCGCGGGTTTCCGAAACCTATGACTGGGCGACCTTTCACCACATCCACTGCATGGTCCGCGCCCATTATAGCGGCGCTGCGGTCGGCGATTATGTGCTGGGATCGGTGCTGATGGTCCAGGTCGATCCCGACGCCGGTGACGAGCCGTTCGACCTGGCCTCGGTCACCGACGGATTCACGCTCTACCTGCGCGCCGGCGATGTCGCGCTCTACGCCGTGTTCAACGATGCCCAGGCCTGTGTCGGCGCGATCGAGCCGGTGCTCGACCGCATCACCGGCATGCTGAACCCTCTACAGGCCCGCGAGCTCGCGGCCGAGCTGGCGGCCGCCAACATGCATCTCGACAACCGTCCGACCTTCCACACCCTGATGTCGGACGAGGACGGTGCAGACCTGCGGATCGTTGCGCGCATCCCCGCCGGCGGGCCCATATTCACGGACAAGAATCACGACTTGGTGGGGTTCGTGAAGCATTTCCTGCTCCGGGACGCGACCGGCAATGTCGAGGGCCGGACGCGCGAGGGAAGCCGCGAGCTGCTCCGCCAGAACAAGCTGTCTTTCCTGTTCGACAATGCGGGCCGCTTCATCTCTGGTGGTCGGATACCGTCCGCCGAGACCGGCAGCCTGGTCGCGAAGACGACACGGTTCGGAAAGCGGGATGCCGCCGATGGTGAGACCCTGCCTCCGCTTCCCGTAGCGACAAAAGGCCCACGACCGGAAGCGAACCGTGAGGAAACGGCGCCGGAGCCGCGCGCGTGAAGCCGGGCAAGCGCGCGCAGGCGACGCACAAGCGCCAGCATTTCGTTCCCAAATCGTATCTCGCGTCCTGGACCGATCCCGCCACACCGCCGGGCCAGGAACCCTATGTCCATCTTCTGACAAAGGACGGCTCCGGCTATCGGCGCAAGGCGCCGGCGAAGATCTTTCGCGAAACCGATCTCTACACGATCAAGATGGCTGGCGGGGTCCGCGACCTTACGCTCGAGCATGGCCTGAGCCAGCTCGAAGGCAATTTCATGCGGATCGTGCGTGAGTTCATCGTGCCGCGGCGCGCGCTGCCGTCGATACCGCGGTTGAAGCTGATGCTGTTCGTCGCCGCGCTGCATGCGCGCACGCTCAAGATGCGCGATCATCATAGCGCGCAATGGAAACAGCTGCTTGATATCGCCGAGCGGGGCGCACCCGAGGACGGTCGTATCGAATGGCGCGACGGCACCTCGGACCCAGAGGCGCCAAGCTATATTCATGTCGACGACATTCGCGAGCTGGTCGAGAACCCGATGCCAACGACGGTGCCCGCCGCGATCGACGCGGAGGCGCCGCTGATGATGCAGATGCACGCCCGCATCCTGTGTATCGAGAGCGAAACCGGCTTCATCACTTCGGACAGTCCGGTGGTCTGGATGAACGCCGAGAAGGTGCCGTCGCACGAGGCACGGTTCTGGGGACCAAGCTTCATCGACAAGGAGCTCGAGATCACGGTGCCGCTGACCCCGACCCGCGCGCTGCTGCTACGGCACGGCGTGCCCGGGCTCGATTATGTCGAGGTGCCCGACAAGGCGATGCGGATGCTCAACGCGCGCACGCGTCACTATGCCAACGAGGAAACCGTATCGCGGCTGGGCTTTTACGAGCCGCTCAGCCTGCAGGATCCGGCTCTGCGCATGTCGGTTACCGGCGCCAGCTACGTTCGCTAGCCGGCATCGCGTCAGCGCGGCGCGTCGCCGAGAATACCGGTGTGCCGAACGCAGGCCCACCACTCGTCGACCAGTGCATCGAGCAGCTCAACCGGCGCCGGTACACCTGCCTTGGCCAGCGCTTCGCCGGCTTGGACGATATCGAAGATCGCGCAGTGCAGCGCGAGCACGATCGGCATGTGGGGATCGGGCGCAAGGACCAGGCCCTCCGGGCTCTGGTACAGCCCCAGCATATTGATGCTGTAAAGATCGTAGTGGGCGATCGAGCTCCCCTGCCGGTAGATGCTGTCGTAGAAGCCCAGCAGCCCTTCACGGTCGACGCGGCTGCCGGTGAGCCCTGGCAGCGCGTCGCGGCCGCGCGCCATCTGGTCGACCGGCGTGTTGCGCCAATAGGCGAAACGCTTGCGCAGATCGGCGGGCACTTCGTCGAGCCCATCGTCGAGTTCGACCAGCGGGTCGATTCGGTTCTGGGCAAAAGCGTGCTTCATGCGATTTCGCGCGAGATAGTAATCGGCGATGTAGCGATACCATTCGCGATCGTCGGGCTGTCGTACCAGCCAGGAGAAGCGGACGCACTGCTCATATCGATCGCGGCACAGCGAAAAGGCCGGGTGACTGAGCGCCCAGCTGGCCGCGATCCGAAGGCCGGCGCTGGACGCCTCAGCGACGTAGAGCATGCGGCGGATCAGTTCCGTAAGCGGCCGCGAGGTGTCGGCCTCGGCAATGCCTTCGTGACAGAGCGCGAAGGCGCGGACGCTCAGCCCGTGAAAGGCGTCGAACGCCGGATTGCCCCTGTAGTCGCCGAAATGTTCGAACGCGCGCATGAGCGCTCCCTAGCACGAGTGCGCAGCGACCGATGCATGCGGTCCGCCACCCAATTCACCCGAGTAGCCCGTCGTCCCCGCAATCCAGCCAACCTGCCAGCCGCCCGATGATCGGCGCCGCGCCGGTGAATCCGCCATACCAGAGCGCGACACGGTGCGGGACCGATAGCTCGCACCGACCCTGCGCGACCAAGTCCCACGGTCGTTCGGGGACACCGCCCAGTGCCCCGACCCAGCGCCCGCCGGCATGGAGCGATTGAGTCAACGCGTGCGACCAGCGATCCTCGCGAAAGTCGAGCGGGTCGGTCCTCTCCCCTGCCCAGTCGAGGACCAGCACCGGCGGCCGGCCGAGGGCGTGCAGCAGCGGCCCACGCAACGCGCGGTTCACATGCGCGTCGGTGAAGCCATAGCCACCGATCACGATCGCGTCGGCCAGCGCCGCGTCGCGGACCAGTGCCGAGCGATAGGTGTGGAACGGCTCGACGAGCAGCTGGTCGAGCTTGAAGCCGCCCGCCACCAGGGTAGAGCGCAGAAAGTCGTTGTCGTTGCTGCCATAGTCGGCCGAGCGATCGTCGCTATCGATGAACCTGCCGCCAAGGTCGTCCTTCCAGCGGATCCGCTCGCCGACCGGATCGGCCAGCGAAAAATGGACGCTGCCATGCAAATGGAACAGGCCCTCCCAATCGCGCCGGTGGACGGACGCAGGATCGAAGCATCCATCGCCGCCAAAGCCGGTAGAGGCACCCGGCCAGCACGACAGGGCGACCGTGTCGTAATTGAGATTGTAGATCGCGACCTCGAACCGATCGCGCAGCCCATCCAGAACCTGCCGCCATCGCAGCAGCTCAGGAAAATCCGGGGCTAGCGCATTGCAGCGCGCTCGCATCTCGCGACCGAGCCGCGCCAACAGGTGCGCGACCATTCCTTTGACCTCGAGCGACGGACCGAACCCCTGCGGATGCGTGAACGCCAGATTGGGCGGCAACACCGGTGCGCCCACCAACACCCGCAGCGCTCCGCCCTCGGGCGCCGGACGCAGCCAGTGCATCAGCGCGACCAGATCGGACAGCACCCGCTCGAAGGTCACCGGCTGACGGGCGGATGCAAAGCCGAAGCGCGAATGCTCCGTCAACGCAACCCAGGCCAGAGCAAAATAATCAGGCACCCCACGAGAGGCGGCATATTCGGCCGCCCACCCGCACATCAGCGCGTCGATGTCGCCGACACCCGGCATGCCGCACGGGATCGAGCTGCCCGCGCCGAGGATCATCACTAGCCGCTTCTTGCCCATCGCCGCCCCAAACGAACAGGAGCGGCACCACGCCAGTGGCACCGCTCCCGTCAGTCTAGGCGGAGATCAGTTGCGCTTCACCGGATTTCCTTCGGGCTCGATGACGATAACCTCGCCAATGTCCAGCGCGCGTCTCGCTGCCCGGAGGATGCAAACGTTGCTGCGACGTCCCGGAGCCGAAATCTTGTATATCGCCCGGAGAAATTTCCGAAATTGACGCGGCCCGACCGCCCGCGCCAGACTCCGGCGGCATCGCGCACGCGCCAATACACGCGCACAGGAGCAGACAGCTAAGATCATGGCAGACGATCGCCCCCACAACGCCTTTGAACGCGCCCAGGACGCCGTGCTCGCTTATGGCCTGTCGTGGTGGGAGTCGGTCGCGAAGGCTGCCGAGGAGGCGGCGCCCGGCGCGACGGTCTCCAAGCCCGAGATCTTCATTCGGGGCGATCCGCTCGAAGGCTTTGGCGAGCAAATTCTCGAGCGGCGGACCATTTCCTTCCCCAAGAAGGGCCGCAAGAAGCCGCAGCGCTGGACGATCACGCGCGCGGTGCCGATCCGCTTCAGTATGTTGCCGCCCGCAGAACTCGAAACCATTGCCCACGAGATGCTCGAACAGGCCGGAGCGGAGCACCGCGCCGCCAATCTCGCCAATGTCCTCGACTGGGCCGCGTCGATGGATAGCGAAGAAGGGTTCGACATCGCGCGCATGTGTCTCGGCGACGATGCCAGCGAGGAAGAGCTCAAGGCCTATGCCGCTTCGCTGGTACCCGAGGCATTGCGCAAGGGCGGCGCTGCCGCGGAGAAATTTTTCGACGAAGCGATCTCGGTCGTCTCGATCGACGAGGACGCCGACGACGGCCCGAAAATGCTGCCCGAGCCGGCGCCTGCGCCCGGCGTGCATCCGATCGACACCGGCGAGTGGGATTTCTACACGCCCGAGGAGATCGACGACCTGTCCGGACCCCAAAGCGATCCGGCATATGCCTTTCGTGTGGTGCGCCTGTGCGAAGCACTGCGCGCCAATCCCGAGCGCGCCACGCATATTGCCATGATGCTCGGTGCGGTGACCCGCGAATGGGAATTGTGGCGTGAGAATTACGAGTTCCTGCAGGCGGGTCGAGCCCGCTTCGCCGAACAGAGTCGCCACGCCCGTGCGAAGCGCGAAAAGCCCTGGATGGCTGAGGTACGTGCCGATTTCGAAGCCGGCAAGATCGAGCCCAGCATCGCCGCCTATGCGCGCAAGTTCAGCCGCCGGCGCAATCTCAATCCGCCCGGTGTCGATACCATCCAAAACTTCATCTCGAAGCTGCGGCGGGAGCAGAAGGCCCAAGCGCAAGCGTCACAATAGCCATGGCATTTGTGACACAAATACCAAGGTTGGTGTGATGAAATCCATGCTGAAGCTTCGGCCTCACAGCCGGAGTTTCAATCATGCCGTTCCTCGATCCCGCCACCCTCACCGCCTTCGCACAGCTCCTCTTGGGCGCCGCCGCGCTCATCGCCGCTGTGCGGGGGCGGAAGCCGCCGGAGGAATAGGAAGTGCGAATTGACCAGGCCGGTCCAAATCGTAATTCTGGCGTCGTGATCCAACGCCTGCCTGATTTCGCCGAGAACCATTTCGCCGCGCTGTGCGCGGAGGCAGGTGTCGTCTGCAACCCTTCCAAGCAAGACGAACTCGGCTGGGATTTCTTCATCCAGTATCTTGAGCACCGTGATCCGTCGAAGCCGGCGGACAGCCAGCCCGCGGGCGTCGAAGCGCTGGTGCAGGTCAAGTCCACGCGCGCGGCGCCTTTCGTCGCCCGCGTGAAGCTCTCGAACGCGCTGCGCGCCGCCCAGGCCCGTCAGCCCTTCTTCGTGGTGCTGGTGGTCGCGGGCGGCGATACCCAAGCGATCTATGCCAAGCATTTCTGGCGTGGCGAGATCGAGCGAACCTTGAAGCGTGTGCGGCTTGCCGAAAATGCCGGCGACACCCAGTTCAACCGCCGACACTTCGACATCCGCATGGAGCCAGTCGACGATCATAGCGGCGACCTGCTCGACTGGATGCGCCGCACGATCGAAGCCGAGAAAGACTATCTCGTGGCCAAGACTGAAATCCTCGACACGGTCGGCCATGAGGATGGCTACGGCCTGATGAACGTCACCTACGCCGGCACCGCACACGATATGCTCGACCTGCAGCTCGGTCTGATCGAGTCCCTGCCGCTCGCCCGGGCGCGCTACGTGCCGCACCGCTTCGGCATCGCGGCCGCGCAGCCCGAATTCGACGTCGAGGGCGCGACACTGCAGGTTACACCCGTCGGCAAACCGGCGACGATGCGCCTGCAAGGCGGTAGCCCGACCACCGAGCTGATGATCGACGCGATGGCCTATGATGCGTCGCTGCCGGAGGGAGCGGAGCTGCACTATTGCTGGCGCGTCGATGCGGGACCGCTACGCATCGTCGGCGGAAACGGGGCGTACCAGGCCAATGTGCCAATGCGCTACGACGAACGCCGGACGCTGCTAGATCTTGCGATCTATCTAAAATTGGCAAGCTGGCGCGGCGCCGGGCCGATCGGGATCCAGCTCTTCCTCAACAATCACCGGGTGCCGCTGGGATCGATGACCATCGACCCCAAGGTGACCGACGCCGATTGGCCCGCGATGCTGCGCTGGACCGAGACCTTACAGACGCTGACGAAGGCCGCGCATGACGGACAGCCCGAGATCTCGATCGTCGAGCTGGACGACGCCGATCCCTACCTGCCGCGCTTTGTCGAGTTCGTGGTCAATCCTGCGATCCGCATGGAGTATCAGCCGACCGGCGACGGCGAGCCGCCGCGCGCGGCGCTCTATTATCTCGGGTGCGATGTCGGTGGCTGGGGCTTCCTTGCGCTGATCGAGCGCCCGACAAAATCTGAGACGCTGCCCGACGGGCGACGCCGCGTGACCTTCGGCATCCCCCGGCTGCTCGACGCGATTGTGCGCCCCGGACCCTGGCGTGACCATCAGGATGAGATCGACACCGCCTATCGCGCGCAGATCGAGCGGCTCGGAGATCCCGACACCTTGTGGGAGCTCGGCTATCTCGAGGACTTCATCACACGCGTTACCGCAGAGCCGGCCTGAGATGTCGAGAGGAGGTGAGCAGGTGCGCAGATCGGCGACTTCGCTCCGCACGGGCGTCCGCAACGGCAATGGCGAGAAGGACCGGTGAGCGACCCGGAAGAAATCACGATCGAGATTCCCGACTTCGCCCGGATGACGGACGAAGAGGTCGCGGCGCATCCGCTCTCACGGTTAGTCGACGGGCGCCGGAGCCCGCTGACCAGGATGCTGATGGAGGCCTGAGGACCGACAAGCTCGATCTCAATGACGCATGGGCCAGCACTTGGCAGCGCTGGGAATGTCCGGCGTGCGGGTGCCGCAAGCAGGAGATCGCACGGGCGAGCGAGGGTGGCGTCCTGCTGTGCAAGCTCACTTATCATCACGACCATTTGCACGAAGTCGCCAAGTCAGTTTCGCGCGACCGATCCGCTGCCAAACGAGCGGCATGCGCGCGCGGGACGGGTCTGGGCAAGGGTGGCCGCCTATGCGATGGTCGAGCGCTTTGCCGAGACTCTGGTCTGCGAGGACTGCAACAATGCGGACGCGGAGATGAAGGCCGCGCTTGGGGCGGCGGTCGATCCCTTTTTCAGCTTCTCGCCGCGCGAGATCAGACAATTCGTGCAGCCCGAACCCTATCGCTCGCACACGATCGACACCGAGGCAGGCAAGCGTGTGTTCGCGGTCGCCGGCCCGGCATTTGAAGAGCGTGTCGCATTCGCCCGCATGCTCGTCGATCGTGTGGGCCGCGGCATGAACGACATCGAGATTGCCGGTACCTTGGGGGAGGTGCGTAGCAGCAACGAACGCATGGCCTATCGGCTAGCCTATGACCGGGCAGGCCCGCGCTCCCGGCTAGGGCGGCTGTACGAAGCGTTGTCGGATCGCTCGCGCTCTTCCGACGGCAACCAGAGCAATCGCCGCAAGCGGACACGGCGGCAGGTCGCCGCGCCCTCCGCGGAGGAGTTCGCCGCGATCTACGCCAGGAACGCGGAATCGCGTCCCTGGGCGGCGGCCGGCGAGGACTGGTGCTGCCCGATCTGCAGCCGCACGAAGTTCGAGATCTGTCGCAAATCGAACCGCGGCGGATGGACGGCCTCAATCCATCATCTCGAGGATTATGCCGTCGAGGAAGATGGCGAGAATATCCTGTGGCGCAGCCGCCGCCATTGCGGCCTCATCCCTCTCGGCGACCGCAGCAGCTACGCACTCTGTCAGGATTGCCGGCACATCGTCACGGAAGCGGTGAAGCTCTCGCCGGGCGCAGACATCTACTGCCTGCGTCCGGACGATGTTCGCGGGCTGATCGGTGAAGCCGAACCGCACCGGATGCACGCCGTCACGCCCGAGGCGATCCAGGCCGCTGTCCGAGACAATGCCGATTGGATCGAGGCTGTCGAAGATTTCCTCGCGCACCGCCGGGAAGCGACTGGGCTGGTCGTGGACGTCAAGATGCTGATGCGGGAAGGCTACGAACGCAAGGACGCCAAGCAGCAGGTCTATGACAGCTGGCTCGCACGGCAACCTCTGCCAGGGAGCGATACCGCCCGTTTCAACTGGTTGCTGCGCGAGGGCGTCCGCCTCCGCGATTGAGCCAGCAACGGCAACCAGGACGAGATCAGTCTACCGCCGCGACCGCCGCATCGGCCTCCGTGTCGTCGGGTTGCGGTCCGGCCGCTTGCCGCGCGACATGCGCATGGGTCATCGCCGCTGCGCGCATCAGCTGAACCATCAGCCGCTCGAGCTCGAGTTGATCGTCCTCCGGCACCGGCGTGTGGACGGCACCGCGCAGCCTGTGCGCCATGATGAGATCGGCAACGACCGTGCCGGCCGCGTCAATCGCCGCCACCGCTTCGATCCGTGCCTTGAGGTCCGGCCAATCGTTCATCAGCGCGGCATTGCGCGCGAGCTGGTCGTTCCGCCGGAGATGGCGCTCGACCGGCGTGCCGGCCCAAAGTTGCTTGAACATGGAATAGAGCTGGTCGCCCGTCCCGCCCATCGCGCGTACCGCATGCTCGACCGCGACCGCCATGCCCTGGAGGTCGCTGGTCATGCCGCCCATCGGCGACGGCGCGTCGCCGTCGAAGGCGTGCCCCTCGAAGGATTCGAGGCGCAGGAAGAAGGCATCCTGCCGCTCGTCGTCCAAGAAGCGGGCAAACGCATCGAGCTCATCGGACGATAGCGCGCCGGGACCCTCGCTCGGCACCGCGCCCTGCAAGGTAAGGACGATGCGCTCGCGCTGCGCCGCTTCCCAGTCGGGCCAGACCCGGCGCAGCAGCGACCCGCCGCGCCTTCCTCGCGGCCCTACCCGCGCGGCGATGTCCTCGAAGCTGAGGTTCTCTGCGAGCTGGAGCATTCGCACCGCCGCCGCAAGATGGATGCGATAGGCCTCGGCGATCAGGGGCCGACCTTCGTCGTCCCAATCCTCCCAACGCTCGCCTAGAAATTCGCAGAGCAAGAGCACCGCGTCGACATCGACGCCATAGCGCGCCATCGCCGCGCGCGCCGCAACGATCCGGCCCTGGTGGTACGCCGCTGCGTCCTCGTCATCGAGACGAATGCGGCCACCACCCTTGCCGCGCGCGGCGCGCAGGAAAGCGACGTCGCCTTCCTCGGAAGCCCACACCACGGCATCGAGCGCGGAACGGTGGGTGCGGAAGCCTTGCAGTGCCCGCGCCGGCGCGAACAGCTCGAATGCCGACCCCTCGGGTCGCTGCCCTGCGCGCAACGCCTGGCGCGCCGCGCCCGCAACCGCGTCATCCGTCAGGTCGATGCGCAGGAAGATGCCCATGTCGCCGAGCTCGGCGGCGGCAAGCACCTGCCACGCCGAATAAAAATCGCGGACATGGCCGCGATCGAAGCACACTGCATCACGCGCGTTGCCGACCGAATAACGGCGGTCGCCGCGCGGCACGAAGATCTGCTGACCATCGTCCTGCAGAAACTCGGCCCATTCGGGCGCCGGATCGTCGAGGGGATGGGCCGTGTCGGCATAGCTGCCGCGAACTCCGACACGTGAGAGCGCACAATGAAGCGCCTCCGCCGCGTCGAGGCGATCGCCGTCCGGCTCGAACGGGTCGCGCATTTCGCCGGCCCATTCATGACTCTCGCGCCACCAGCGCCGTGCGATCGGCTCGGGCCAGGCCAGCCGGACGATCGGGCGGACCAGCCCGGTCGACTCGAACCAGTCGAGCAGATCGTCGCAGTGGTACGCACCGCGAAATGCCTTGAGCTGCTTGAGCTGGTCACGAAATTCTTCGGCGGTGAGATAGCGGCGAAGCCGCAGCGAGATCCGATCCTTCATACCGCCAATCTAGGTTCGGACCGGCGCGATTGCACGGCGCCAGCGCGACTCAGAATGGCATCTCGCCATCGGGTATGTGCTGCAGCCGCACCGTGTTCGGCCCGCGTTCCGACGGTGTGTAGTTGAGGCTCGCGATATAGTGGACAGCTAGGCTGTCCGGCAGAAACCGCAGCGTGACGGCCCGGGCGTCAGGGTCAACTGGGGGCCTGGGCGGCTCCACCCAAGCGAAATCGTCGTCGTCCTGTGGAGCCGCCTCCTCGACCGGCACTTCCTCGACAGGCGCAGGCGGCAGTTCGTGCTCGCGAATGGTGATGTTCTCATCGCCATCCTCCTGATCTTCGTCCCACCAGCCAAAGTCGACATCGACCTCCAGATTGGCGGGTCGGGACCAAGGCTCGACGCGCGCGGCAGGGTGGAAAAGAACCACATTGCGGTTGTTGCCGCCAGCCTGCACCGAGCGGAACAGCATGCCGTCCAGGTCGAGACGCTGGGCGATATAGTCGGCAACGACCTGGGTTGGCAGGTAGCCGAATGCCTCATCGCGCGGGAGCACCGGGCGTGACACTTCGGCGCCAAAGCGCCGCAAGAAGCCGGCGCGCTCGACGCGCTGGTCGAATTCGGGGTCAAAGATGCTGCCCTCGACCACCGCGAAGCGAAGCAAATCGAAGTCGAGCAACCGCACCGGCCGGATCAGCTCGAAGCTCGCGAAGACGGCGTGCGCGCCGACCGGCGGCCGGATCTCGGCGCGGCAGGTCTCGATGTCGAAGGCGCCATAGAATACCGAGACGCCCGCGGCGTTCATCCGTCCCGCAGAGGCCGTGCCCACCGGTGGCGGTCCTAGTTCAGCGGCGGGGTCGAGCAGGAAACGCGTAATGTCGGCTTCATCCTGGGCGACGCGGCCACGCACGAAACGGGCATCGGCCTCGCCGGGTGCGATGGTGCGGATGACCGGCTGCCCACGATAATCGGCATAGCCGTGCAGCCCTTCAAACAGCTCGGCGAGCCAGCGCTCCGCCCTGGGATTGAAGAAGCGCGCCTCGCCGCGAACGCTTTCCTTGAACTGGGCCCAGCGCCGACGCTGACCAGTCCGTTCGAGCGGCGTCTCGACGAAGCTCGCCTCATAAATATTGGGCTCACCGTCGACGCCCGCCGCCCAGGCATTGGTCGCGATGAAATGCGCCTGGATCGCGTCGGCCAACTCCTCGTCCAGTCCGGCCTCGCGCTGGATGACCTCCGAATAACTCTCGCCATCGCCAAGCTGGTCGGGCTGGAAATTGTCCTGCATCGCCGCATCAATGCGGTCCGCCAGCGCTTCGAGCACCAGGCCTGCGCGCCGTTGTCCGCACTGGCTGCAGGTGCGACGCGCGCCAGCCCGCATTTCGGCGGACAGGAAGGGATCGGTGACGCAACCATGGCAGACGAACGTGATCGGCATGAGAGGATCATAGTCGTGGCGCCACCGAGCGCTAGCTAGCCGTTTATACTGCGCTAGCACACGAACGGACTCTCCGGCGCCAGTGTGCTGAGACCGAACCCCGCAGCATAGAAACTTCCAAGGGCGACTTATTCGGGTAGAGCGACTGGAGCACGTTTGCCTTGATGGTAGAGCAGCGCGAAAATGCTGACCGTGCCAACAACGGCGACTCTGAGGAGGATGAGCGCAATTCGCTTGGCAATCTTGCGCATGGTTTGTTTTGAAATAGCGGATGCCTCTGCAATTTCTTGAGTACGGCACGCTTCGCTCGCCGGCAAATTGATGACTCATATCCCGGTCTCGACCATGCGATCGTTAATTTGAATGACCGCTTCTAGGATCGCGCGCAATCAGATCGAACGGCTGAAATGGGGCGCAAAGCTGCCGACCGGCTAAGCCTGAACAAATGGCAGCTTAGCGTTACCGCGCGCCCGTAAACGGACGGGCCGCTTTCCACCAGATGAATGCCGGTCGACTTCCTATCGGTATGTCCTGTAGCTTACCCTGAGACTATGCCACCACGATAAGATGTATGGCCCGACCGCATGCCATCCGGTCGATGGCGTAGAGCGCCTGTGTGTCTTTCGCGCCTTGGCCCAAGAACCATTGCTGCGCTGGTGCAGCGAACGCGACATTCGCGCGAGACCATCCATAGCGATCAGCGGTCGCGCTAAGGC
>Ga0308159_1002412_pt1 | contig 21684 bp, 19 predicted proteins | sample PhyCR1_FD_201040 | JGI IMG/M metagenome (GOLD analysis project Ga0308159, IMG submission 201040) | Phyllosphere microbial communities from UC Gill Tract Community Farm, Albany, California, United States - DLSLC.R1 | ecosystem: Host-associated > Plants > Phyllosphere > Unclassified | place: USA... | reverse complement strand
TGGCGCGGGCGGCGATCCGCCTGCAGCTCGACGCGGCGGCGGCCATCCTGCGCGAGCTGTACGCCAACCTGCCCACGCCGGGCCGGCGCGCGCTGGGGCGGCTGGTCATGGCCGGCACCGGCCACCTGGCACCGATGCGCGACGTGCCGCTGCTGCAGCTGGCCGAACAGCTGCGCACCGAACCGGCGCTGGTCGCGGCCTTGGTGCCCGACCTGGCGCGGCCGGCGGCCGGCGGCCTGCGCGACCTGATGGAAGCGCTGGAACTGGCGCAGCGCCTGGGCGCGGAAACCGCCACGCTCAACCGGGCGCTGCGCCGCACGCGTTCGCTGGACGAGGCGGCCCGCTCGGCGCGCGACCCCGCACTGGCGCGCGCCTACCTGGAGGCGGCCGACCGCGTGATCCAGGTCGACGACGTGCCCGGCCCGGCCAGCCGCCGGCAGTCGCAGCCGGCCAACGAGGCGCCCGCGGGCTTCAGTGCGGCGCCAGCGAGCGCAGAGCCTGCGCCGTCGGCGCATCCGCCGGAAAGAAGGACTCCACGGCCAATTCCTGCAAGGTGACGTCCACGGGCGTGCCGAAGATCGTCGTGGTGCTGATGAAGCTCAGCACGCCGGCGTCGGTGCGCAGGCAAAAGGGCACCACCACGCTGGAAAGCTCGCCGCCGCCCGCTGCGGCCTCGGTACCGGGGTCGGCCACCGGGTAGGCCGCCAGCTCGTCGTGCAGCGCCTGCAGCTGCGCGTCGCCCGTCGCGGCGACCTGCTGCAGCAGCCGCTCCAGCAGGTGGGCGCGCCACTGCGCCAGGTTGGCGATGCGCGGCGCCAGGCCCTCGGGGTGCAGGCTCAGGCGCAGCACGTTGATCGGGCCTTCGAGCAGCCGCGGCGCCGCGCCCGCCATCAGCAGCGGCACCAGCGCGTTGTGCGCCACCAGTTGCCAGTGGCGGTCGACGGCCAGCGCGGGGTAGGGCTCGTGGCCCTTGAGCACCAGCTGCACGGCCTCGCGCGCGGCGGCCAGGGCGGGATCGTCCAGCGCACGTTGCCGGTACATGGGCGCGTAGCCGGCCGCCACCAGCAGTGCATTGCGCTCGCGCAGCGGCACGGCCAGGCGCTCGGCCAGGCGCAGCACCATCTCGCGGCTGGGGGCGGCGCGGCCGGTCTCCACATAGCTCAGGTGGCGGGTCGAGATCTCGGCCTCCTGCGCCAGGTCGAGCTGGCTCATGCGGCGGTGCTGGCGCCAGTGGCGCAGGTGCATGCCGAAGGGATCGCGGGCGCCGGGGCGGCCGGCGTGGGCGTGGGCGGTCGTCATGCGGCGGATTCTGGCGCGGCCCGCGGCCGAGCCGCCATGACCTGCGAGGTCATCGACCGTGGATGGCATGGGCGGAGCCCCCGGGCCCGTCGCCCACGGCCCGCGTGCCGGGCGCGGGGGGGCGCCGGCGCGCGCGCCGGGCTCATCCTGCGCTAAGAAACGGGCTGCCGAAAAGGCTGCCGCCACCATCGGCCGTGCCTGGGCAGCTATCAAATCGGGAGCAACCCGATGCCGCCCTGCCCGAGCAGGACGGGGGCTTGACCGACCACGCCGGTCACCGAAGCCTGCTATCTTTGTGGAGAACCACGAACCACAAGGAGTGCCCCCATGGCCGTTGCCGCCCAACATGCCTTCGCCCCCGCCCTCAAGACCTTCAAGACCGCTTCGGGCAAGGCGGGCCGCTACTGGTCGCTCAAGGAACTGGCGAAGCAGTACCCCAACGTGAACAAGCTGCCGGTGTCGATCCGCATCGTGCTGGAGTCGGTGCTGCGCAACTGCGACGGGCAGAAGGTGGCGGCCGAGCACGTGGAGCAGCTGGCCAACTGGGCCCCCAACGCCGAGCGCACCGAAGAGATCCCCTTCGTCGTCACCCGCGTCGTGCTGCAGGACTTCACCGGCGTGCCGTTGCTGGCCGACCTGGCCGCCATGCGCAGCGTGGCCGCGCGGCAGGGCCAGGCGCCCAAGGCGATCGAGCCGCTGGTGCCGGTCGACCTGGTGGTCGACCACTCGGTGATGGTGGACCACTACGGCACGCCCAAGGCGCTGGACCTGAACATGAAGCTGGAGTTCTCGCGCAACAACGAGCGCTACCAGTTCATGAAGTGGGGCATGCAGGCCTTCGACACCTTCCGCGTCGTGCCGCCGGGCTTCGGCATCGTCCACCAGGTCAACCTCGAGTACCTGGCGCGCGGCGTGTACAAGGCCGCCGACGACAACGCCGACGTGCCCACCTGGTACCCCGACTCGCTGGTGGGCACCGACAGCCACACCACCATGATCAACGGCGTCGGCGTGGTCGGCTGGGGCGTGGGCGGCATCGAGGCCGAGGCCGCGATGCTCGGCCAGCCGGTCTACATGCTGACCCCCGACGTGGTGGGCTTCGAGCTCACCGGCAAGCTGCGCGAGGGCGTGACGGCGACCGACCTGGTGCTGTACGTGACGGCCATCCTGCGCGGCGAGAAGGTGGTGGGCAAGTTCGTCGAGTTCTACGGGCCCGGCGCCGCATCGATCCCCGTGCCCGACCGCGCCACCATCGGCAACATGGCGCCCGAGTACGGCGCCACCATGGGCTTCTTCCCGGTCGACGAGAAGACCATCGACTACTTCCGCGGCACCGGCCGCACCGAGGCCGAGATCGAGCGCTTCGAGGCCTATTACAAGGCGCAGGGCCTGTTCGGCATGCCGGCCGTGGGCGAGCTGCACTACACCAAGATCGTCAAGCTCGACCTGTCCACCGTCACGCCCAGCCTGGCCGGCCCCAAGCGCCCGCAGGACCGCATCAACCTCGGCGACCTGGCCACGCGCTTCTCGGAGCTGTACAGCAAGCCGGTCGAGGCCAACGGCTTCAACCAGCCGGCCGACAAGCTCGGCAAGCGCTATGCGATCGGCCAGGCCGTGAAGGAGGCCGAGCCCGAGACGCCGCCCACGCGCGCCGGCGCCCCCAGGGACGTGGTCGAGATGACGGCCAACCGCCCGACGCAGGCCGCCGCGCACGTGACTGCGCCGCGCGCGCCGGCGGGCGACGTGACCATCGGCAACGGCGACGTGCTCATCGCCGCCATCACCTCCTGCACCAACACCTCCAACCCCAGCGTGTTGCTGGCCGCGGGCCTGCTGGCCAAGAAGGCGGTGGAGGCGGGCCTGAAGGTCAAGCCCCACGTCAAGACCTCGCTAGCGCCCGGTTCGCGCATCGTCACCGAATACCTCGAGAAAACGGGCCTGCTGCCCTACCTGGAAAAGCTGGGCTTCTACCTGGCCGGCTACGGCTGCACCACCTGCATCGGCAACGCCGGCGACCTGGCGCCCGAGATCAACGAGGTCATCACCAGGAACGATCTCGTGGCCGCGGCGGTGCTCTCGGGCAACCGCAACTTCGAGGCGCGCATCCACCCCAACCTCAAGGCCAACTTCCTCGCGTCGCCGCCGCTGGTGGTGGCCTTTGCCATCGCGGGCAACGTCACCGTCGATTTGATGACGCAGCCCGTTGGCAAGGGCACCGGCGGCAAGGACGTGTACCTGGGCGACATCTGGCCCAGCGCGCACGAGATCGATTCGCTGCTGCAGTACGCGATGAACGCCAAGGCCTTCCGCCAGAACTACGAACAGATCGCCGACAATCCCGGCAAGCTGTGGAGCGCGATCCGCGGCGTGACGGGCGAGGTCTACAACTGGCCCACCTCGACCTACATCGCCGAGCCGCCCTTCTTCGAGGGCTTCAAGATGAAGCCGCACGCCGCCACGCCGGGCTTCACCGGCGCGCGGGTGATGGCCCTGTTCGGCGACTCGATCACCACCGACCACATCTCGCCGGCCGGCTCCATCAAGGAAAGCTCGCCCGCCGGCCAGTGGCTCAAGGCGCATGGCGTGAAGAAGGAAGACTTCAACAGCTACGGCTCGCGCCGTGGCAACCATGAAGTCATGATGCGCGGCACCTTTGCCAACGTGCGCATCAAGAACCTCATGATCCCGCCCGGCCCCGACGGCTCGCGCGAGGAGGGCGGCGTGACCCGCTTCCAGCCCGGCAACGAGAAGATGTTCATCTACGACGCCGCGATGAAATACATCGAGCAGGAAGTGCCGACCGTCATCTTCGCGGGCGAGGAATACGGCACCGGCTCCAGCCGCGACTGGGCCGCCAAGGGCACGCAGCTGCTGGGCATCAAGGCCGTGGTCGCGCGCAGCTTCGAGCGCATCCACCGCGCCAACCTGGTCGGCATGGGCGTGCTGCCCCTGCAGTTCCGCGGCGCCGATTCATGGCAGAGCCTCGGCCTGACCGGCGACGAGAAGATCGACGTCGTCATCCAGGGCGAACTCAAGCCCCAGATGGACGACGTGAAGCTCGTCGTGCACCGGCCCGACGGCACCCACCAGGAGGTGACCGTGCGCCTGCGCATCGATACGCCGATCGAAGTCGAGTACTACAAGCACGGGGGGATCCTGCCGTTTGTGTTGAGGCAGTTGTTGGCGGGGTGAGGGTGACGCCTAGCTGATGAGCGAGGCCCGCTTTGGCGGGCTTTTCTTTTGCGGTGGGAAAGTCCGCTGAGCAGCGATTGCGGTCGGTTACCGATGGAAGCTCAATTTGCGGTCTCGGTTCCAATGCAGTCAATGAGCCACGCTGGCGACCTGAAGACGCGCGAACGACACGAGCGGGCTGAAGCGGACGTGCAGCGGTTGCCGCTCGCAGGGCGGTGAGATGCGACGGCCATTGGGAGACAGGTCAATCTGACCCACGGGCCGCCATCGCTGGACTCTCGGAGCTTAGCGTGTCGATACCCCTCGCCCTTGAGTTGCCGACGCAAAGACTCGGCGGCACTGTCGAATCAAACCCGCGCGTGCTCCGCGCGGAGGACTGCGAACCCCGAGGGCCCTGCCATCACTGAGCCGAACCCGTCAACGCAGGCCAGGCGACGCGCGGTGCCCCACGTCCTGGGAAGTCATGTGACCCTTCCAGATGCTCTTGCCCAGTCGGGTGGGTGGCGCGACCACTCCTTGAGGAATTCCAGCAGACGCCTCACCCGTGTGGGCATATTGCGGCGCGTGGAAAAGACAACATTGATGTCCATGGCCTCCGGCTCCTCGCCCGGCAGCAGCGCTTCGAGGAGGCCCGCTTTCAGTTCTTCCGACACCATGTAGTGCGGATGAACCGATATGCCTTTGCCGAGCAGGGCAGCCTGCTTGAGGGCGTCGCCGAGGTTGGAGCGCAAGCTGCCGCGCACGCGAACTTCACGAGGGGGATCGCCCCGGAAACGCCAGATGCCGGACTCGGACTTCACCGTGTGCACCAGGCAGTTGTGCCGCGCCAGGTCTGCGGGCACGGCCGGCCTGCCGTATTGGCGCAGATAGGAAGGCGCAGCCACCACCACCTGCGCCGATCTCATCAATGACTGCGCCACGTAACTCGCATCCTGCAGCGAAGGCGCGATCCGGATGGACAGGTCGAGTGCCTCGGCCACCAGGTCGGACCGGCCATCGTCGTGCACCAAAGTCACGGCGATGTCGGGATAACGACGGGTGAATTCGGCCACCAGGCCGACGAGGTGGTAGGCGCCGAACGACGGCGGCGTACCGACGCGGATGGCACCACGCGGCAGGTGAACGGCGTCGCGCACTTCGGTCTCGATGGCCTCGTAACGCTCCAGCAGATCGCGCCCGGACTCCAGCACCCGTGCTCCGGCCTCGGTCAACGCCACCTGCTTGGAGCTGCGCTTGAGCAACTGGGCGCCCATGGTCGCCTCGAGCGCTGCCACGTGTTTGGTGATGGTGGCCTTGGACAGCGAAAGCTGCGTGGCCGCCCGGACGAAGCTGCCGCAACGAGCCACTTCCGAAAAGATCTGAAGGCAGCGAAGGCGATCCATGCCGTCAATCCCGGTTTCTGTTTTCGAAACGTCGGATTGTCGAACAGCGTGCTCCGGCGGACAAGCCGCTTCCTAGACTTCATCGCCATGACGCCCGTTCCCTCCAGTGCCGCCGCACCTCTTCTGGGCCAGCTTGTGCAGCAGCTGCACCGCTTCTTCCACCATCTCGACGAACGCCGCTACGACGCCATGCTGGAGCAGTTCACCCACGATGGCCGCTGGCTGCGGCAGGGCCAGTGGCTGCACGGCCGCGAAGCCATCGGCGCCGCATTGCACGCGCGGGCCGGTCATGTGCAGACCCTTCATGTCATGACCAACGCCTACGTGGCCGAGATGTCGGACGACCAGGCCGTCCTGGAGGCCTACATGACCGCCTACCGCTACACGGCAGCAGAAGGCGCGACCACGCCACGCGTCGCCGGCCCATCGAAGTTGAACCTGGTGCGCACCGTCTTCAGACGAGATGCGGGCCACGACTGGCGCATCGCCGAACAGCAGATGGTGGCAGCCCTCGACTTCGACGCATGAACGCGCAGCCGACGCCCATGGACCTGATGCCGCAGACGCGCGCGTTCGTCCACCGCAGCCCGGCCACGCGGCTGGTCCTGGGCGACGGCTGCATCGCCCGTCTCGGCGATGAACTGGGCGGGCTCGGAATCCACCGGCCGCTCGTGCTCACCGGAACCCGTGTCAGGACGTCGGCGCTTTATCGGCACGCTCACGAGGTGCTGGCTGCGATGGACTACGTGCTGGCAGACCCGGTCCCGGCGCATTCCAGCGTCCCGCTGGTGGAAAGCCTGGCGGCGCGGGTGCGTGCAGAAGGGGTGGATGGCTTTGTCGCCATCGGCGGCGGCAGCGCCTCCGACACTGCGAAGGCGGTGTGCCTGCTGGCGGCCGAGGGCGGCCGGCTCGCCGATCACGCCGTACGGTTCACGCCGCCCTCGACGCTGGTCGCGCCGCCGCTGCGCGCGCCCAAGCTGCCCATCGTTTCCATACCGGGTACCGCTTCGGGAGCCGAAGTCACGCCCAGCCTGGGCGTGCGCGACGAAGAAGGCGCCAAGCTGCTGTTCACGGACTTCCAGCTCGCTGCCCGTCTGGTGCTGATCGATCCGGCGGCCACCCTGGACATCCCGGCGGCCCTGATGTGCGCCACCGGCATGAACGGCCTGGCCCACTGCATCGAGGGTCTGTATTCCCGAGAGCGCTCGCCCCTGGCGGAGACTATCGCACTCGACGCCCTCGGCCGGTTCTTCGCGGCGCTGCCGGCCGTTCATCGGCAGCCTCACGACCCGCAAGGCAGGGCGGAGTTGCTCTACGCCGCACACCTGTCGGGCCTGGTGCTGATCAATGCCCGCACCTGCCTGCACCACGCGATCTGCCATGCCATCGGCTCCGTCACCGGCGTGAGCCATGGCGCGGCCAACTCGGTGATGCTGCCGCACAGCGTCGCGTTCAACGCCGAGGCAGCGGCTGCGCCGCTAGCCCGCGCCGCCGCTGCCCTGCCGGGTGGAGGCACTGGCGCAGGCGATCTGGTGTCGGCACTGCATCGGCTGCAGACGGCCGCAGACGTGCCGACCCGGCTGCGCGACACCGGCGTGCCGGCCGATGCCCTGGACCGCATCGCCGCCAAGACCCTGCGTGAGCGCGGCCTTTTCTACAACCCACGCCCTGTCGTCGATGCAGCGCAAGTGCGCGCATTGCTCGAGGCGGCCTTCTGAGTGCGGTCTGCCCGCATCTCCATCCTGAGGACAACCACCATGCCTTTGCACATCGTTCCAAGCGGCGCCACGCTCGGCGCCCGCGTCGAGGGTCTCGACTTGTCTAAACCGCTCTCCGAAGCGGACTTTCAGCAACTGCTCAATGCATTGGGCCGCTACGGGGTGCTGAGCTATCCCCGCCAGAACCTGACCGCCGCGCATCTGCGTGACTTCTCGCAGCGCTTCGGCCGGTTGGAGATCAACGTGGCGGGCGCCTACCAGGAGCCCGGGCTGCCTGAAGTGATGGTGCTGTCCAACATCGTCGAGAACGGCAAGCCGCTGGGCCTTTCGGATGCCGGGCAGGACTGGCACACCGACATGTCCTACAGCCACATGATCGCCTTCACGAATGTGCTCTATGGCTTGCAAATTCCACATCGGGAGGGCCGGCCCCTGGGCAACACGGAGTTCTGCAACATGCACGCCGCCTACGCCGGCCTGCCGGACGAATGGAAGCAGCGCCTGCATGGAATGACCGTGCTGCACGACTTCGACAAGTTCTGGGAAATGATGCGCCGCGAACGCGGAAGCACCCGCCCACCGCTGACGCCCGCCCAGCGCGCCGCCAAGCCGCCGGTGTCGCATCCGCTCTTCCTGCGGCATCCGATCACCGGCAAGCAGGTGCTGTACTGCAACCCCGGGTATGCCGTTCGCATCAACGAGATGGACGAGAAGGAAAGCCAAGAGGCGCTCGACTTCCTGTTCGCGCATCAGACCCAGCCCCAGTACCGCTACGCCCACCAGTGGCAGGTCGGCGACGTGCTGATGTGGGACAACATGGGCACGATCCACAACGCGATTCCCGACTACCGCCCCGACGAGCCGCGCCTCATCAAGCGCTGCCAGGTGATGGCCACGCGCTTCTTCCATGACGATGGCACGCCCCGCGCGCCGGTGGCGCAGGAAGCCCAGGCAGCGTGAACGAGCGCAAGGACCGCGTGCCGAACGACGTCGCCGGCTGCTACTCCATCGCCGACCTGCGTGCGCTCGCGCGGCGTCGCCTGCCCCGCGCCGTGTTCGACTTCTACGACGGCGGCGCCGAGGACGAAGTCACGCTGGCCGGCAACCGCGATGCCTACGCGCGTTGGCGCCTGTCGCCCCGTGTACTCGTGGACGTGACCAAGGCCTCCACCGCGTGCGCTTTCGTGGGCGCCGCAGCGGGCATGCCTGCGGCCATCGCGCCCACGGGTGCGGCCGGCTTCGGCTTCAGGGGAGCGGACCTCGCGCTCGCCCGTGCAGCGGCCAGGCACGGCATTCCCTACACTCTGTCGAGCAGCGCCACCACCGCCATCGAGACGATCGCCGATCAGGCGCCCGGCCGCCACTGGTTCCAGGCGTACGTGCTGCGGAACCGCGAGTTCTTCTGGCAACTCGTCCAGCGCGCCGAGGCCGCCGACTACGAAGCCCTGGTCATCACGGTGGACCTGCCCGTGGGCGGCAAGCGCGAGCGCGACTTCCACAACCACTTTTCCATCCCATTCCGCTTCTCCGCGCGCAATGTCCTGGACTTCGCTTCGCGTCCGCGCTGGGCGCTGGACATGCTGTTGCGAGGCATGCCGGTGATGGAAAACCTGCGCGGCCTGCAGACGGGCGCCACCAGCGCCACGGCCATCGCCTCCTCCGTCGGGCGCAGCTACGACCCCTCCTTCGATTGGGATCGGCTGACCGAGGTCCGTGACCGCTGGAGCCGCAAGCTCATCGTCAAGGGCGTCAGTCGGGCCGAGGACGGCCGGCGCCTGGCCGCGATGGGTGTCGATGCCATCGTGGTGTCCAACCACGGCGGGCGGCAGCTCGACGGAGCACTGCCCAGCCTGCAGTCGCTTCCAGAGGTGCTCCAGGGCGCCGCTGGGCGCGTGCCGGTGTTGGTGGACGGCGGCATCCGCCGCGGCAGCGACATCGCCAAGGCGCTGGCATTGGGTGCGCATGGCGTGCTGCTGGGCCGGGCGACGCTTTTCGGCGCGGTGGCCGGCGGCGACGCGGGGGCCCTGCGCGCCCTGGACATCCTGCACGACGAGTTGCTGCGCACCCAGCAGCTCTGCGGCGCCAATGCGCCGGACCTGATCACGGCCGGGCTGCTGAGGCCCGCCGAACCGCCGCCCTTGGCGGCCTCCACCGAACTGCACCCCGCGCGCCAGCGATGCGTGGGCGTGGAAGCCGTCAGCCGCTAAGCCGCCAGGCGACGCGACGCGCGGCACCCCATTCCAGGAGACATCACATGGACAAGCAATTACCCCGTCGCACCGTGCTGCGACTTGCCGCATTCGTCGCCACCGCGATGCTGGGCGCCACAGCGCTGCCCTCCATGGCCCAGCCCGACTACCCGGCCAGGCCGATCCATCTGGTCGTGGGCTACAGCGCCGGCGGCCCCACCGACGTGCTGGCACGGATGCTCGGCCAGGAGATGGCGAACCGGCTGGGCCAGCCGGTGGTGGTCGACAACAAGGCCGGCGCCAACGGCAACATTGCGACCGACTTCGTGAAGCATGCGGCGCCGGACGGCTACACGCTGGTCATGAACACGATCTCGCACAACGTGAACCCGCTGCTGCAGCCCGAGCTCGTCAAATACGACCCCATTGCCGACTTCACCCCCGTGGCGCAGGTGGCCGTGCTGCCGCAGATGATCGTGGTGGCCGGGAACTCCCCCTTCAAGACCCTCGGCGATCTGGTGAAGAAGGCGCAGGAAGCGCCGGAGCGCGTCAGCTACGGCAGCGCCGGCGTGGGCGGCTCGGCACATCTGGCCGCTGCGCTGCTCGAGCAGCGCACAAAGACTCGCATGAACCACATCCCCTTCAAGGGCAACGGACCGGCGTTGACCGAGGTGATGGCCGGCCGGGTGGACTTCATGTTCTTTCCCATGATCGGCGCGGGTGACTTCGTCGCCAGCGGCAAGCTTCGCATCCTGGCCGTCACCACGGCCCGCCGGCACCCGGACTATCCGAACATCCCGACCACTTCCGAAGTGGGCCTTCCGGGCTTCGAGGACTACGCACAGCCCATCGGCTTCATCGCACCAGCCGGCCTGCCACCGGCCATTGCCGAGAAGCTGGACGGCGCGGTGGCCACGGCATTGGAGGCACCGGCCACCCAGGCGAGGCTGAAGGCGCTCGGCGCGGAAGTCGTCCATCGCGGCCCGACGCAATACCGGGAATGGTTGACCCAGGACCGCAAGCGCTGGGCCGACCTGATCCGCAGCGCCAACATCAAGGCCGAATGACCGCACCCATCGCAATCAGGAGAAAACCATGGCTATGACCAGTGTCGTCGTCCGGTCCCGCCGGAACGACGTGAGCCCCCAGGAATGGCAGACCCGCGTGGAGTTGGCCGCCGCCTATCGGCTCGCGTCGGTCTACGGCATGACCGACATGATCGCCAACCACATCTCGGCATCCGTGCCTGGCGAACCCGGCCATTTCCTCATCAATGCGTACGGCCTGCTCTACACCGAGATCACCGCATCGAACCTCATCAAGATCGACCTGGACGGCACGATCGTCGACCAGTCCGAACTCGACCTGGGGGTCAATCGCGCCGGCTTCGTGATCCACAGCGCGATCCACGCCGCCCGGCCCGATGCGCACTGCGTGATGCATACCCATACCCGCGCCGGCATGGCGCTGTCGACGTTGAAATGTGGCCTGTTGCCGCTGACACAGACGGCCACCCGCTTCGACAAGGTGGCCTACCACGACTTCGAGGGCATTGCGGTGGACCTGGCCGAGCGCGAGAGCCTGGTGCGCGACCTGGGCGATGCGGAGGTGATGGTGCTTCGCAACCACGGCCTGGTCGCGCTCGGCGAATCGGTGCCCGAGTGCTTCAACACGATGTACCGGCTGGAACTCGCCTGCAAGGTGCAGGTGGACGCCATGGCCTGCAACACCGAGCTGGTGATGCCGCCGGAGCACGTGGTGCGGCTGGCCGAATCGCAGTGGAAGCCCGGCGTCACCCGGCGCTACGGCGTCCTCGAATGGCCGGCGATGCTGCGGCAACTCGAACACATCGATCCCACCTACAAGGATTGAGATCCCGCCCTCATTCACCCCACCACGGCCGACAGTGCCGGAGGAGACAACATCATGAAAAATCCCATCGCCAGTGCCGTGCTGGTCTGCTGCGCCTTGAGCGCAAGCTTCTACGCCCACTCGCAGACCTTCCCGGACAAACCCGTGACCATCGTCGTTCCCTTTGCCCCGGGCGGCAGCTCGGACGCGATCAGCCGCATCCTGGGCCAGGAGCTGAGCAAGAAGTGGAAGCAGCCGGTCATCATCGACAACCGCTCAGGTGGGCAGACGACCATTGCCACCCACTACGTCGCCAAGGCGCCCGCCAACGGCTACACCATTGGGTATGTGAGCTACGCCTTCACCGTCAACCAGCTCCTTGCCAAGAATCTGCCTTACCAACCCGCCGACCTGGCACCGGTGACGCTGCTCGGTCGGTATCCGCTGGCGCTCTTCGTCAAGGGTGACCTGCCGGTGAACTCGTTGGCCGAGTTCGTCGCGTACGCCAAGAAGGCCCCCAAGCCACTCGCATTCGGCCACGCGGGCACCGGCTCCAGCTCCCAACTTGCGGCCCTGGACTTTGCCGACACCGTGGGCATCAAGGTCCTTCCAGTGGGCTACAAGGCGGGCACCATCGGCGCATTCAACGACCTCATGGGTGGCCAGATCGACGCGTTCTTCGAAGGCCGCAACTTCAAACAGTACGCGGACGAAAAGCAGCTCAAGGCTCTGGTGCTGGCGGCGCCCGAGCGCCTGCCCAACTGGCCGGAGCTGCCGGCCTCGCCGCAGGCGGGCTATCCCGCGCTGGACGTGTCGGGCTACTTCGGACTGGTCGTGCCGGCGCGGACGCCCAAGGCCATCCAGGAGCAGATCGCCACGGACGTCGCCGCAGCGATGAAGGACGACAAGGTCCACGAGCGCGTGATGGCGCTCGGCCTGCAGCCGGCGCCCATGCGCCCCGAGCAGTTCGGCGCCTTTCTGCGAGACCAGCGCGACAAGCTGAGCAAGCTGGTCGATCGCCATCGCGACCAGATGGCCGAATGAACCGCGCCGGCAGGGTGCCGGCGCTTTTTTCGATGGGAGCTGAGCGCCCGGCTGGGCGCCTGTCCGCCAGCTACTCCATGGTGATGCCGTTGCGGGAGATCACCGAACGCAGCTTGACGCGCTCGCTGTCGAGGAAAGCCGCGTATTCGGCCGGCGTTCCAGGCGCCGGCAGCAGGCCAAGCTTGCGCAGTTGCGCATCGAGCGCCGGCTTGCGCAGGGCCGCTCCCGCATCGTTGGCGATCCGCGCCAGCACGGTGTCCGGGGTGCGGGCCGGCGCCATCAGCCCGAACCACGAGGCCATGTTGAAGTCGGCGACGCCGGCCTGGCGCGCATCCGGCAGCTCCGGCCATTCGGGCAGCGCCTTGGGCTGGGCCACGAACATGGCGCGGATGCGTCGCCCGTCGGCGAGCGACTTGAAGGTGAGGCCTTCGAACATGGCATCGACCTGGCCTCCCGCCACGTCCTGCATGGCCGGCGCGCTGCCGCGATAGGAGACGTGCGTCAGCGGTATGCCTGCGGCGTCTCCGAAGGCGGCCGCCGCCAGGTGCAGGCTGGAGCCCGGGCCGGAGTTGGCGAAAGTCATCGGCCGTCCGGAGCGCTTGGCCCAGGCCGCCAGTTCGGCCACGTTGGTGGCCGGTATGTCGGCGCGCAGGAACAGCATCTCGGGGTAGGTTCCCAGCAGCGTGACCGGCGCCAGTGCGGCGGGTGTGTAGGGCAGCTTGGGATGCAGGAACTGGTTGGTCACCCAGGCATAGCTGGCGCACAGCAGCGTGTAGCCGTCCGCAGGTGCGGCCGCCACGAAGTTCGTCGCAATGACGGTATTGCCGCCACCACGGTTGTCCACCACCACGGCCTGTCCCCACCGGCTCGACAGTTCCTGAGCCAGGGCGCGCACGATGACATCCGCGCTGCCTCCCGCCGCGAACGGCACGACGATGGTCACGGGTCGGGCCGGGTAGTCGCCGGGGCCTTGCGCATGCGCGAGCCCGGCGCAGGCACCTGCCGCCAGCGCGGCCGATTTCAACAGATCACGTCTCTTCACTTGCTTGTCTCCTTGGGGTTCGATGTGGAATACCTGTTTTGCGCCCACCGCCGCGGCGGGCTCAGGTGGGGGTGCGCGGCTTCCATTCGTTGACGGGTGACTGTCCGCCCGCCAGGCGCTGCAGGTTGTCGCGGAACATCTCGATCACATTGCGCTGGTGCTGGGTCGAGTTGCCCGCACTGTGCGGAGAAATCAGCAGATGCGGCACGTCCCACAAAGGGGATGCGGACGGGAGTGGCTCGACGGCGAATACGTCCATATAGGCGCCTGCCAGCGTGCCGGAGCGAAGGGCATCGGCCAGGGCCTCCTCGTCGACGATCTCTCCGCGGGCGACGTTGATCAACCGTGCCCCGGGCTTCATGGAGGTGAGCCGTCGGGCATTGAAGAGTCCTCGCGTCTCGTCCGTCAGGGGGCAGGCGAGCACGACCCAATCGGCCTGGGGCAGCACCGTGTCGAGTGCGTCGAATCCCACGACGTGTTCGAAGTGTGTGGCAGGCACGGACGCGCGCCGCACCCCCGTTACGCGAACGTCGAGCGCCGACAGCAGACGGGCAATATGGGTGCCGATGCCGCCCATGCCCACCACGACCGCACGTTGGCCCTCCAGCGCCACGGGCGTGAGCGCACCGCGCAACGGCACCCAGCGGTGTTCGCGCTGCGCCTGCATCCACTTCGGAACGCCTCGTGCCAGGGCCAGCACGGCGGCGATCGCCGTCTGCGCCACTGCCAGCGCGTTGCTGCCCGATCCCGAAGACAGGCGCACGCCGCGGTCGTACAACTCGCTGTAGAGTCCGCGGTCCATGCCTGCACTGCACACCTGCAGCCAACGCAAGCGCGGGGCCCGCCGCAGCGTGTCCGAGAACGTGGCCAGTTCAGGCTCGATGAAGCTCTTGCTCGACTCGCCGATGACATCGACGGAGAGCAGCGCGTAATCGATCCGCATCAGTTCCGACTCGGTCGGCGCACGGCTCCGGTCATGCACCACCAGGACGGCCTCCAGGCCAGCTGCGGCGCAGGCGTCAAGCAATCGCTGTCCGTCGCTGGCAGCGACTGGCGCAGAGACGAACAGGCCCACGGGCTGCTGTGCATGTTGGAAGTTGCGCGAATCGGTGGCCATGGCGAGAAGGATCTCCTGCAGGGTGACGACGAGAAGCAGTCTAGGGTTCGGGCATGGCGCAACCATGCCGCTTTTGCCAATCCGAGGTTTGCGAAATCGAAACCCGGCGTATTCGCCTTGCCGATCCGGGCGGCCGCATGCGGTGCGACAGTACAGCTTTCACTCCGATGAGGACAGGCCGCACATGCGATGGATACAGTTTTCCGAACCAGGCAGCAGCGCGACGCACCATGGCATCCTGGACGACGATGACCGAGTGCACGCCGTGCGCGGGGCGCCCTGGACGCACCACGATAAGACGGGCCAGGTCCACCGTTTGACTGACGTGAAGATCGAAGTACCGCTGATCCCGCGCACCTTCTATGCGGCAGGACTGAACTATGTGAAGCACATCCACCAGTACGCCGCCGAGACCGGAGCGCAGGTCGCGATTCCGCAGCAAGCCGACATCGGCTACCGCGCCGTCAATGCGCTCGTGGCGCATGGGGAAAACGTGGTGATCCCTTCGGATGCTCAGCAGATCGAATACGAAGGCGAGGTCGTCGTCGTGATCGGCCAGCGGGCACGTGACCTGAGTCCTGACGAAGCGCTCGGATGCGTGTTCGGCTACACCATCGGCAACGATGTGAGCGAGCGCCTCTGGCAGAAATCGGACCGCACGTTCTGGCGCGCCAAGAACGCCGACACCTTCAAGCCCATGGGGCCGTGGATCGAAACGGACTTCGATCTCGAGAAGGCCGAGACCACGGTCAGCGTCAATGGTGCAGTCACGACCCGCTTCGCGCCGTCCGAGATGCTTTTCGACATCCCGACCTTCATCAGCCGCATGAGCCGCTATCTCACCTTGCATCCCGGCGACGTGATCTGGATGGGCACGGATGGCAGGTCGCCCCGCATCGTCGCTGGCGATGTCGTGGAAGTCGCGATCTCCGGACTCGGCGCCCTGCGCAACCGCTTCGTCGCCGAGTAGTACCCCCGGCCGTGTTGACCTTCACGGGTGGGATGTCAAGCGCAGCGCTTGCGGGCCAGCGGCGGATACCGGCCGATTGCACCGGCCCAGCCGCCTCGCCACTCGACACCGAAGCTGAGGATGCCGGTAAGGCACGCCAGCCCAATCAACCGCAGGTGCGAGGCCTGCGCGCCCAACAGGCGGCACTCGTCGGTCTGCTCGAACTGGTCGCGCTGGTCAAGGCCGGGTTCGAATAACGGTCGAAGTGCCTTATGGGTCAGGTGCAGGAGCGCCCTGCCCGAGTCCCTATCGTCGCTGCCCGGTCCGTTGCCGAGAGCCGACGAGCTGCACAGGCACATCCACGCGGTGGAGGCCGAATTGGGCAAGGCGCGTGCGCCATTGCCGTTCAGCGCAGCGGGGCCGGCGCGGGCAGGCCGGTGCCGCGTAGGCCTGATGCTGTCGAACGTCCGGTTCGGAGCGTGGTGGGCTGGCCGCTGGTGGCTAGGCCTGCGTGATATCCGCGCTTGGCTCAGGACGCCCCATAACGCCAAAATATGGTCAGTGTGCTTAAAGAATGAGCACTATGGGTCAGGGCGCTTCGCGTAGTGCACCGCCGGCTGCTTTGCAGCGTTTGCTGACCTTCAGCAAGCGCCTTCGAGTGTCAGCTGTCCCCTGCACACCGGTCATTGATCAACAAGGGCGCCGGCAGCGTTTGCGCTTCATGCTTCGGTGATCTGGCGCTTTTTGCGCGCATGTGCATTGCCGCTCAGACGCATTCACGGCTTCCGCCTGATTCTTTCGCTTTCGATGCCAACAATGGCAGGATCATGATGAATATGACCAGCGCTCAGCGTGTCGATGGCATCCCCCGGGATCTCCATCAGCACGCGACTGTGCTGGGGTGTCATCCAGGCCGTCAGGTGCTCGATCGGTCGGCCTGACCGGTCGTGCATCAATCGCGTCAATCGGATGAGTGCGGTGCTCAGTTCGCACTCGAGCACGCCGGCCTTGTAGGGATCGGCAGACTCCGCGCTGATCTCCTGGACCACCCGTCCGAACGAAACGCCGAGGCCTTGGAGCACCTCGTACATGGGCTTCTTTCTGAGGGCGGCGGCGGTGATTCCCTGTCCGACGTCCATGGGCACCCAGGCCTCGGTGATCATCAGCGGAATGCCTTTGGCCAGCCGCATCCGCACGGCATGGAGTGCCGGCTCGTCAGGCGGTGTCTGCAGGAAAGCGCGCACCTTCGGGGGCGGCGCCGCGGATCCGACAGCGATGACGCGCACGTCCGTGTTCTGGCTGGTGTGCTTCAGCTCTTCGATGAAGCCGAGCGTGGCCAGGCTGGCCCCCGTGGAAAGACCTTCGCGCACGAAAGTGCCGCTGCCATGGCGGCGCTGCACGAGGCCATCCGCCTCCAAGTCGGCGAGTGCGCGCCTCACGGTCGCCCGCGCCACGCCGAAAAGCTGCACCAGCGCGTCTTCTTTGGGCAGCGCGCTGCCCGGCGGATAGGTCCCCTGGGCAATCCCGTCGCGCAGCACCAGGAAGATCTGCCGATGCAGTGCCGTTCCCTGGGTGCGTCGCAAAGGAGGTTCGGTCGTCATTACCGCAGCATAGCAAACGCTTGACGACAGACGTCTAGTTGTATAACACTCTATACAACTTACAGGAGACATCGATTGAGTCCTGCGCACACCCTGAGGCATCTGCTCGACGAACCGGGCATGCTGGTGGCACCCGGTGCCTACGACGCGATCGGCGCACGGCTGATCGAGCAAGCCGGCTTCAAGGCGGCGTACATGACTGGCGCGGGAACGTCCCTGGCCCGCGGCTATCCCGATCTCGGGCTGCTGACGATGCGGGAGATGGTGGACAACGCCGAGGCCATGGCCCGCTCGTGCGCCATCCCGCTCATCGCCGATGCAGACACCGGCTTCGGCAACGAGCTGAACGTCACGCGCTGCGTCACGGAGTACGAAACCCGTGGTGTGGCGGCGATCCACCTCGAAGACCAGGTGATGCCCAAGCGCTGCGGCCACACGGACGGCAAGGAGCTCGTCTCCCGCCAGGAGTTCATCGCCAAGATCAGGGCTGCGGTCGCCGCCAGGCAGAACCCGGACTTCATGCTGATTGCGCGAACCGATGCGCGGGCGGTGGTCGGCATGCAGGAGGCGATTTGGCGCGCCAACGCGGCGCTCGACGCTGGTGCGGATATGGCGTTCGTGGAAGCACCGCAAACGCTCGACGAGGTCGCTCAGGTACCGAAGAGCGTCCACGGCCCCTGCCTGCTGAACGTGGTGCCCGGAGGTCGCACACCGATCTCCAATCTGCAGGACGCGAAGGACCTCGGCTACAAGCTGGCCATCCTCCCCGGCTTCATGCTGATGGCGAGCATCGATTCCGGCGATGCGGCCTTGGCGGCGCTGCAGACCTCGATGTCGGTGCCGGCCGCCAAGCAGCCCATCGCCGAGCTGTTCCGCCGCTTCGGCGCCGATCAATGGGACGCGCTGCGGGCCCGCTTTCTGGACGCTGTCACGGCGCAAGGCTAGCCGCATGGACCCCCGGACCCTCTTTGACAAGCTGTGGGATGCGCACGTCATCCGAGACCTCGGCGGCGGATGGGTATTGCTGCACATCGACCGGCATCTTCTGCATGACCTTTCCGGCCCGCCGGCGCTTGCCGATGTGGTGGCACGCGGGCTGCCCCTGCACGACCCGCAGCTCACCTATTGCACCGCTGACCATGCGGTGTCGAGCCGACCCGGCCGGATCGCCACGACGTTCCCGCTCGGCGGCAAGCTGCATGCCGACCTGAGGCGCCTCAGCTCGGAGCTCGGCGTGCGCATGTTCGATCTCGGCGAGGCAGGGCAAGGCATCGTGCACGTGATGGGACCGGAACTCGGCATCGTCCTCCCGGGCATGACCGTGATCTGCGGCGACAGCCACACGTGCACGAACGGTGGACTGGGAGCGCTTGCCTTCGGGGTCGGCTCATCGGAAAGCACGCACGCCCTGGCGACCCAAACGCTGCGGATGCAGAAGCCCAGGCAACTGCGCATCCGCTGCGAAGGGAGCCTGCGCGCGGGCGTCACGGCCAAGGACCTGGCGCTGCACATCATCGGGACGCTCGGCACGGCGGCAGGGACCGGCCATGCCATCGAGTTCTGTGGACCGGCCGTCGAAGCGCTCGAGGTCGAGGAGCGCATGACCTTGTGCAATCTGGCCGTGGAGCTGGGCGCGAGATCCGGGCTGGTGGCGCCGGACGAGCGGACCATCCAGTACGTCATGGGGCGCCCCTTCGCGCCGCGGGGGGCCGAACTCGACCAGGCCATCGCCAGCTGGCGCACCCTGCGCAGCGACGAGGGCTCGACGGTGGACCGCGAGCACACCATCGACGCCGGCAGCATCCGCCCGACGCTGACGTGGGGCATCAGTCCGGAACACACGGTCCAGATCGACGCCGTGGTACCGGACCCCGCCGAAGCTGCCGATGAAGGCCACCGCAGGGTGCTGGAAGATGCACTGGCGTACATGGGACTGCAGGCCGGCCAGGCGATGGCGGGGGTGCCGGTGGATTGGGTCTTCATCGGGTCATGCGCCAACTCTCGCCTCTCGGACCTGCGTGCCGCCGCCCAGGTGGTGCGTGGCCGGCGTGTTGCGCCGAGCGTCACCGCATGGGTCGTCCCCGGTTCCGAAAACGTCAAGCGCGCCGCCGAGGCGGAGGGCCTGCGCGAGGTGTTCGAGGGCGCCGGCTTCCAATGGCGCGAGCCGGGCTGCAGCCTCTGTGTGGCGGCCAACGGCGAGCAGATACCGCCAGGGCAGCGCTGCGTGTCCACGTCCAACCGAAACTTCATCGGCCGGCAGGGCCCGGGTGCGCGCACCCATCTGGCCAGTCCGGTCGTGGCAGCGGCCGCCGCCATCTGCGGCGCGATCGTCGATCCCATGAATCTGCCGGAGCTCGAGCGATGAGTGCTGGACCGACCCCTGCCGTCGACGGTCGTCCTACTGCCAGCCCGCACGCCGCGCCTGTGCGCATGCCACCGTTCACCGTCGTCAGCGGGCCTGCGCCGTACATCCCGCGGCCCAACCTCGACACCGACATCATCATCCGCATCGAGCGACTGACCGCGCTGGCCAAGGGGGATCTGGGACCGTATGCGTTCGAGGCGCTCCGGACGCTTCCCGACGGCAGGTCGGCCCCTGATTTCGTGCTGAATCAACCCCGCTTTCTCGGTGCGCCCATCCTCCTGGCGGCAGAGAACTTCGGGTGCGGGTCGTCACGCGAAGCCGCGGTCTGGGCGCTGCAGGGCATCGGCATCCGCTGCGTGATCGCACCGAGCTTCGGCGACATCTTTGCCGGCAACTGCTTTCAGAACGGCGTGCTCCCCATTCGATTGCCCGCTGCGCAGATCGATGCGCTGGCAGCCGACGCCTCGCAGGGCGCGCACGTGGTCGTCGACCTCATCGACTGCACCGTGACATCGCCGACGGGCCAGCGCCTGAGCTTCGCCGTCGATCCGATGCGCCGCGAATGCCTGCTCGAAGGCCTGGACGACATCGGACTCACGCTCAAGGACGACAGCCTCGTTCGCGAGTGGCAGCAGCACGACCGCCAACGGCGCCCCTGGATATGGCCGTGACCCCCTTTCGAGCAATTGCACCGTCCGAGCAGGACGGGCGCCCACAAGGAGACACCATGCATCAACCGGTCCAGTTCCACCTATCTCGCCGGAGCTTCGGCATCTCGTTGCTGGCGCCGATGCTCGCGACACCTGCTGCCGCCGCAGACTATCCCGCCAGGCCCATCAAACTCATCGTTCCTTTCACCCCGGGGGGACTGGCCGACACGGGTGCCCGCATCGTCGCCGAGAAGATGACGCGGCTGCTCGGCCAGACGATGGTGGTCGAGAACCGGCCAGGGGCCGGCGGAAACATCGGGACCGGCGCCGTCGCCTCGGCGGCCCCGGACGGCTACACCCTGCTGCTGGGCTTCGACGGCACGCTGCTCATCAATCCCCACGTGTACTCGAAGGTGCCCTTCGATGCGATGCGCGACTTCGTGTCCATCGGCAAGATCGGCGACGCTGCCGGCGTCATCGTCGTGCACCCCTCCGTGCAGGCCAAGACGCTCAGGCAATTGATCGATCTGTCCAAGGCATCGCCCAAGGGCCTCGACTACGGCAGTTCCGGTGTGGGGGGCACGTCGCACCTCGTCGCGGAAATGCTGAACGCGAGGAGCGGCGCGAAGTTCGTCCATGTTCCCTACAAGGGCGGAGGTCAGGCCATGGCCGACGTGGTCAGCGGCGTGCTTCCCATCAACTTCACCGCAGTGGCCGGGGCCTACCCTTTCGTCAAGCAAGGCCAGCTGCGCGCGATCGCCCTCTTCTCGCCGCAGAGGGTGGCCTCGATGCCCGACGTCCCCACGCTCGCCGAGGCAGGATTTCCCGACGTCGACGCGAACTCCTGGATCAGCCTGATGGCGCCGGCGAGGACCGCCCCGCAGATCGAGGAACGCCTGGCCGACGCTCTGCACAAAGCCTTGGCCTTGCCCGATGTGCAAGAGCGATTTGCAACGCTTGGGTTGTTCCCGTCCTCCCAGACCAAGGCCCAGTTCGAAGCCCAGAACCAGAAGGACTATCGACGTTACGGAGAGATCGTGAACGCGTTAAACATCAGGATCGACTGAGCAATCAACAAGAAGGAGACACCCCATGAAAACCCACACAACAGACCTGAAACCAGCTGGCGACGATGCTCCTTCGTCAACGAGGCGCTCATGGCTCATCGGGAGCATGTTCGCGGTATTGCTTCCGGCATCCACAGCATCGTCGGCGCAATCTACGTCCTCTAGCAAAGGCGTTCGGATCGTCGTTGGATTTCCAGCTGGGCAGACGACGGATGCTG
>Ga0308159_1002410_pt1 | contig 21697 bp, 23 predicted proteins | sample PhyCR1_FD_201040 | JGI IMG/M metagenome (GOLD analysis project Ga0308159, IMG submission 201040) | Phyllosphere microbial communities from UC Gill Tract Community Farm, Albany, California, United States - DLSLC.R1 | ecosystem: Host-associated > Plants > Phyllosphere > Unclassified | place: USA... | reverse complement strand
CGGCAATGCTCCTTATCTTGGACCATGGCGGTAGCTACAGCCTTTTTCGCAGCAGATCGACGAAGCAGATCGCGACCCGTGAGAATTGTGTCATGAAGCATCTTAGTTTTTCAACCTCAAAGCGTCGAGTAAGTGTTAGCGGCGGATATTCCCTCCGCCGCGATCACGGAGGCCCCTGCCCTCATCGCGGCAGGATACCCCGAAGATACCCCCGCATCAGGCCGCTTTTGCGATCCGCAGCACGCCGGCATGGCGCGCGTCGCTATTGCTCAGCCATACTTTGCGGCGAACTCGGCATCATTGGTGCAGGCGTAAACGATAGCCTCGATGAAGGCGACGACCGCCGGGATGAACGTCCAGCAAGTCACCAGATACAGGATGCCTAGCCCAACTTGGCCAAGGTAAAACTTGTGCGCGCCGAGACCGCCGAGGAACAAGGCGAGCACAATCGCAACGCCCTTGCTTTTCGGATGAGGTGCATACCGTGGGGCTGTTGCTGCTGCGCGACCGACCTCTCCAGCGAGGCGCAATGTTGGGTCAAGCATTTCCCCACAATGCCGGCATTTTCTCGCATTTGCTTTGATGGTCTCCGCGCAAAACGGGCACTCCACCGTAGCGCCTTCGATCGCCGAACTGGCGTCGCTTTTCGTAAGTTCCATGCATTCCCCCCTGGAATTTCGGCAGCCATGTTAAATACGCGGAACTGCCATTCACCCAAACACGCGCTTCGACGGCGCCCCGCCCGCACGCGCGCAGTTCGCCAACGAGCGAACAAGATGAAGCGTAGCTTTCCGATCTGCCGCCGGAAGATCGCGCAGAAGCTCAATCCACTCACGTTCCTCGGACGAGTAATCTTCATTCGCGGCATCACCCACTGGGTCATCTGTTTCCCCAGAAAGATAAGACGGTGTGGTGTTCAACTCGCGAGCGATTCGGTGCAGGTGCTTAGAGGCCTTCGCCGTGCCCCGCACTAAACCATTGATCGTGCTCTGATCGACGCGGACGCGGCGCGCGAGCTCGGCCTGCGACATGCCTGCCGCCTCCAGCCTTTCTGCGATCCGATCACCTATCGTCATGGGTGATGTTTATCGGAATTCCCATAGGGACGGCATATGGTTTTACCCATTGACTCTAGGTATGGGCGGCCCCATAGGTGGTGATATGGCGATACAGGATCATCTCGGCACGCCGTTGGCGAAAGCGGTCCGCTTTTTAGGCGGGCAGTCAGCAATGGCGGAGTTGATCGGCAAGCATCAGTCGACGATCCACGACTGGTTGAAAGAGGACCGGCCGCTTCCCGCCGAGTTTGTTTTTGTCGTGGAAAGTGAGACCGGCATTTCGCGCCACGAACTGCGCCCCGACATCTACCCAGTTGAAGAGCCCCCCATGCCCGGCACCCCGCCGGGCGGTGCGCCGGCGGAGCCCACCCAACGCTCCGCCGGCGTTCCTGAATCGCTGAAAGGGCTTCAGTCGTGACGATCTCCATGGATCGTTCTATTACCCACGCGGCGGCCGAGCGTATGCTACGGCCGCAAGCAGTGCTTGGAGCGGTCAGTTGGGCGCTCGCCGGCAGTGCCTGGTCCTGCAGCTCCTGGCCGGGCGAAGGGCCTACGCGCGGCGCGCGTGCCTCACGCGCCCGGGCAGCCGGCACCCATTCGAATTCGCCGAGGGGTGGAACCTCGGCGATAGCCCGGCGGCGGGGCCTTAATCTCACTCGTCGCCGGGCGCTTGGCGATCAGCAATGGTGGCCGACATGGCGCTGATGAAACGCCGTGCCCCTCTGACGACCGATGCAGGGCTGGCCCGCATAGCCGGCCAAGTACCCGGTGCTTGGCCGGCTATGGCTGCCCACCTCGGGCGCCGAGAAAGCCTGGTCCGCGCCTGGGGCGATCCCCAGCGCCGCGAGAAGATCCCCTTCGACGACGCGATCCAGCTCGACCTGCTCTATCGTGATGCCGGCGGGGACGGCGCGCCCCTGTTCGAGACCTACGCCTACCAGCTCGACGAGGCAGGCATGTTCCGCTTCGCCGACGAAATCGCCCTCGGCCGCCTGGCCGCGCTTGTGATTCGCGAATGCGGCGAGGCAAGCGCCAGCCTGGTGCTGTCCGCCCAGCCCGGCGCCGATCCCGCCGACCACCGGCTTACCCTCGGCCATGTCGACGAGGCGATCGATGCCTACCAGCGCGCGCGGGTACTCGTCGCCGCCCTCGCCAATGGCGGGCGCATCGACAGCGCAACGCTCCTCGCAGATCTAGCTGGCGACCCGCGCGCCACCGGCCCGCCGCAATAGCTCCTCTGGAGCGGAGCCCGCCAACCATTTCGCCTTCCTGCGCTCGATCGGCCACTGCGCCTTTCGGAGCGCCTTCGTGCGTCCGGATCAACCTATGTCGATGGCCCCAGGCACATACCTCAAGAAGCGACGCGAAGCCGCCGGCTTCAGCGTATCGCAGGTCGCTGCCGCGCTGGCGGGTATGCCCGAGCGGATCCGGCCGCTGCGCGCCAAGGACTTCGAACTGCTGGAGGAGCAGCTGCTCGCGGTGGAAGCGGACGACGCCCCCCTGACCATGCCGCAGGCGGCCCTGCTGCACCGCGTCCTCCACTTCGACCTCAACATATACGAGCTGCTGCTACTGCGGCACTTCTGCGAATGCCCAACGGATTTTCCAGAACCGCAGATCTGCCGCGTCTGCGCCTGCACCTGGAACGACGCCTGCGAGACCGAACGGGGCCCCTGCGCCTGGATGCCGGGCGACCAAACCCTTTGCACAGCCTGCCACGATCGCACCGCCATTGGCGGCGGCGTGGCCCTCCAGGGAGAGCCTGTATGACGAAAACAGCTTTCGACGATGCCACTCGCGCTGAAATTCCCGCGGCGCTGCAATCAAGCGGGATGGAGCCAAGCCGCGCTAGTCAGGCCGTAGACCTTGGGTGCCACGCTGCCGACAAGGCCGTGGACAGCCTTTTGGCCGTAGTGCGGATGGCTCCCGACACCCCCCTCGGGATGATCTCAATTGAACTTGCCTTGCAACTCGCCACCGCGCGGATGGCGGCGATCTTGGAGCGCGCGCATTCACTCGGAAATGCTAAGGGCGCTCCGCTCTGGGCGGCCGAAGTGGGTATGCGCCTGTGAGCGTTCATCCCGATGCCCATCCCATGGCAGGGCAAACGATCATTGTCGCCGCTGGGTATTTCGAGGGGCAGTCGTACTGGATCGAAGATTGGTGGGATCGAGTAGCTAGCAGGTCTTGGATGGTCTGCGACGGTAATCCCGCTTGCCTCGAATATGCCATGCGATCGGCCGCCGAGCGTGACCCGCTCAACGATGAGGTCGTCTACGGCAAAATCGGAGGATTGGGGAAGCTGATGCACATCCGGCACCTCCCCAACGGGACATCGCACTCGTGAGCTGGCGCGAATTATGGGCAGTCCAGCGCCTGGGCAGCAAGGTGAGCGTGAAACTGAGCCCCGCCCAGGACGAACTCTCGTTTGGCATCACGAACATGATTTCGCGCACCAGCGTCGCCAACAGCGTCACCTTCGAGGACGCCCGTGCCTTGGCGCTCACGCTCCTTGAAATCACCGGCGGCATGCCCGTCCCTGCGCGCCAGATCTGCGCGGCCGGCTCGCCTGAACCATCCAGCTTTGGAGGCAACCATGGCCGAAACTACTGACGATCGCCTGCGCCTGCTCATCGAGCGGGTCGAGCGCCTTGAGGAAGAAAAGAAGGGCCTCTCCGACGATATCCGCGACGTCTACAACGAGGCGAAAGCGGTCGGCTATGACGTGAAGATCATGCGCCAGATCGTGCGCATCCGGAAGATGAAGCCGGACGATCGCCGCGAAACGGACATGCTCCTCGACGCCTACAAGGCGGCGCTGGGGATCGACTGATGGCGCCCTCGCCCGCCCCCACTCCGACAGACGCGGCCCCGGCCGAGCGGTGGATGCCCGGCGAATACGCCGAATGCCTCCATGACGCCCCGTGGTTCCGCCGCGCGGTGTCTCCGCACCGTTCAGGTCCGGCCGCCGGCGACGTGGCCCAGGTGAGTAGCGTGGTCGTGAAACGCACTCCGTGGAACGGCAAGTATACGGAGATGCTCACGTTCGACCGGTGGCCCCGATCGGCGTTTCCGAGCGCCAGCTTTCGCAAGACCGAGAAGCCAAGGTTCACGCTGCGGTCGCTGCGGCCGAAGCGCGATCCGCATGTGGCCGGCGTCGGTGCGGCGGCGATCGTCACCGCAGTCTGTTGCGGCGCGGCCGCGATCGCCCAGCTGTTCGGCTCTGACCAATGACCTGCCGGTTCAGTCGCCTCGTGCGCCGGGTGGTGCAAGGATCGCTGGGCAAGGCCGGAATGGCTGCGGTCAAGCCGATGTCGCCCCGGGACGAGCGCGACCTGGCCGAACTGCATCGCCGGCCTGAGCAGCGCCGGCGCGATCGGGAGAGCCGGCCATGAAGCGCCGCCCCCGCCATGCGCCTTGCTCCTGCGCGGAGTGCGCAGTCCTCGATCTCGAATTTCCCGGCGAAGGGCGCCAGCTCGCCTTCCCGCTTCCCACCAAGCCCAAGTCGCGCGGCCGCCGCCGCGTCCCCGCCATCCAAGGGAGTGCCCAGCCATGCCCCGAATAGTCACGGTCGACCAGTTGTGCATCTCGCCCTTCAACGTCCGTCTGAACGCGGAAGATGCCGAGGCGACGACCGCGCTCGAGGCGTCGATCGCCGTGCGCGGCGTGCTGTTTCCGCTCATCGTCCACGACATGGCGCGGTACCGCGATCAGGCACTCCCGGGCGAACCGGTGGCCGCATGGGGAGTGCTGGCCGGCGGGCGCCGTCTGCGCGCCATCCGGCGCCTGGTCGCGGCCGGAACGCTTTCACGCGATTTCGAAGTGGAGGTCGTGACCCGCGACCTTTCGCCGGCCGAGATCACAGAACTCTCGCTTGCCGAGAACCTGCTTCGCCGGCAGCTGCGCCCCTACGAGGTCTACGCGGCCGTTGCGCGCGCCGCCGAGCAAGGCTCGGAGATCGAGGAGATCGCGGAGCATCTGGGCCAGCGCCCGGTATGGGTGCGGCAATGGCTTCGCCTCGGCCGCCTCGTCCCCGCGATCTTCCAAGCCTATGTCGAGGGCGTCATATCCGACGAGGTGGCGCAGGCGTTCGCCGCCACCGAAGACGAGGAGTTGCAGCGCGCGGCCTGGACGCACTTCGCGTCGATGCACCCTTCCGAGCGATCGCCTAGCCGTGTGCGCGCTTGGTACAAGATCGGAGATCCTGCGCTCGATCGGCTCCTGCGCTTCGTCCACGAGGACGTCTACCGCGCGGCGGGGGGCAGGTACGAACTTGACCTGTTCGCTGACGGGCCCGAGCGCGGGCGCGTCGTCGATGACGGCACGCTGCGCGAGCTCGCTGAAGCGAAGCTGGCTTCCATCCGTCAGGACCTGCGGTTGCGCTCGCGCCGGCCGGAACTTCGTTTTGCTGGCCAGGCTCCGCAGCACCACGGGCACGCTGACAGCGGGCTGGAATTCTTCCCCGCAAAGAAAAGTGGCAAGCTCGCGCTCCCCGAGGGGGACGTCGTTGTCACGATCGACATTGATGCCGCTGGCGAGGCGCAGCCGCGCTACTGGTGGGCCAGCCGCAAGGCGAAGCGGGACGCCGTTCGTGAAGGCGAGGCTCCCGCGCTCCTCGCCCAGCCGGCAGAAAAGAAGATCGATGGCGCGGGCGCCTTCGACAAGTACAGCGATGCCTCGCAGACTGCCCGGGCTGCGGTGAAGGATGAGCATGGCCTGACCGCCGATGGCCTGCAGGCGATGCGGTCCATGCGGCGCGAGGTCCTTCGCGCCCTGCTTGTGGCCGATGCGCTGAACGACGGCGCGATCGGGCGCGACTACGCGGTCTGGACTCAACTCAGACAGGAGCTGAAGCGTCTGCCGAGAACAGCCGACGGCGGCGCGAGGACGCTGTATCCGCCTTGGCATGGCGGCGAAGATGCCGAGCCCGCCGACGTTGTCCAGCCGCACCTCGAGGAGATGAAGGCTCACAGCCTCTGGGCGGCCGCAGTCGCTGAGGTGGTTGCCCAGCCGTTCATGGTCCTCGACGACCCGGCAGATGCTTTCGCGGCGTTCTACTTCGCGACCGACCGCATGAAGAAGGCCGCCGGCGCCGTCCTGGCAGGGCTGGCCCTGTTTCGATCCTGCAATGTGCCGGGCTGGCGCATCGGGGTTCATGATCGGATCGCCGATATCCTGGGTGCCGACGATGGCACGATCCGGGAACTGTGGCAGCCGACGGCCAAATTCATGGCGCTCTTCCCGAAGATGAAGCGCCTCGAACTCGCGCAGCCGCACGTCGAGGCAGACGCGTTCCGGGAATGGCACAAGCTTTCCGACACCATCTTGACCAGCGCCGTCGCAGGTGCCGTCGACCAGGTCCCGGGCTGGGTCCACCCACTGCTGTCCTTTGGCGTCGCATCTGAGCACGACAGCGCAGAACAGAGGGAGGCGGCCGAATGAGACCCCAGCCCCTCAAGGTGATCCATCCGATCACCGTGATCGAGCCGCAGATCCGCGCGCTTGTCGCAGGCCGCCTCTCTCGCCTCTATCGCCCGGCCGGCGGTAGCCTCGAACTTCGCCAGCCGGGCGATCTCCTCTGGCTACGCGAGCCGTTCTGGCTTCCGGCCGGCTACGATCACCTTTCGCCGTCGCAGGCGGGCGAGCGCGGTGCCGTGCCGAATTTCAACGCCGACTTCGCGATCGACGAATTGCAGCGGCTGCCCATCAAGCGCCGTTTCGCGCGCGAGCTGCTCCGTTCCTGGCATCGCCAGCACCTGCGGATCATCGACATCCGGCGCGAGCGGCTTCCCGGTCTCGGCCATACGGCCATCCAGGAGCAAGGCTTTGCCAATGCGGCGGACTTCGCTCGGGCATGGGACTGGAACCTGTCGCTGCGCCGGTCATCCGATCGATGGGCCAACGATCCAGAGGTCATCGTGCTCGAGTTCGAGCGCATCGCCGCCCCGATCGCGGGCGTCCCAGGAATACAGTTCGGGGGAATGAGCCCCTGGGCCGAGGGGGAGGCGCGCGACCCGTCTCCCCCGAAGCGCGCGCCCGTGGAAGCATCATGACCGAACCCCGTATCAGCTACGCCTATCCGGTGGACTGGCCGATCGCACGTCCAAAAACCGCGAGCCGTAAGGAAGCGCTCTTCCGCCTGGATGGCAACCGTCTGCTATTCGACCAGGCCGTAAGCCGCCTTCAGCAGCAGGTATCCCTGCTCACGCCCAACGGAAGTTCGTGGCGGATGCTCGAACTGACGCTGTCGACGAACTACGAGCTTCGCGCCGATGGCAGGCCGCGCCGCGATCGCGGCAGCCCCGTTGACCCCAGCGCGGCGTTCTTCTTCGAGCTGGATGGCCAGCCGCATGTCCTGGCCTGCGATCGTTGGTCGAAGGTCCCCGACAACATCGCTGCGATCGCCGCGCACATCGAGGCGCTTCGCGGTCAAGAGCGATGGGGCGTTGCGGATCTGCAGCAGGCATTCGCCGGACACGTCGCCCTGCCGGCGCCCGAGCAGTGGTGGAACGTCCTCGGCGTAGGACCGCACGCGACGATAGCGGAGATCGACGCCGCATGGCGCTCGCGCATCCGCACCGCACACCCCGACAACACCAGCGGCAGCACGGTTGCCGCCTCGCGCCTCAACCACGCGCGAGACGAAGGAAGGAAGGCCAATGGCTGATCTGGCTGCCCAGCAAATGTCACCCCTGCTGCGCCGCAAGGACGTCGAACGCGAGACCGGGCTGAGTCGGTCGGCGATCTACGCGCAGATGGCCGAAGGCAAGTTCCCCAGACCCTACCTGATCGGGAGCCGCGCAGTTGCTTGGCGCGAGTGGGAAATCAACGCTTGGAAAGCATCAAGGCCACTCAACCTCTGAAATAGTACGGGGTATCGCTGGGGGTATTTCGCCCCCGCGCAAAGTAGAAAACAACGATTTTGCTAGGGTCACGATGATGCTGTACGAACTCCACCCTGTCCGCCATAATCCATCGATAAATAATGGAAATTTTGGCCGCATGGCGCCTGTTCCATTGATGGCTCCCCGATAGCGGATTTGCTGGGCCACGCCTGAAGGCGCATCGGACGGCGGCTGCCGTCGGCCCGGCTGGCGGGTGCCGCATCGTTCTTTTGCGGACGCCGCCCGAGTTCGGGTTTTTCCGGAAACGTTCTGCCAGTGCGGCGCGTTGCAGGGGAAAGCAGCAAGGAACCCGCCATGACCAGGACGCTCGCCGAACTTTCGGAGAAGATGCGCGACATCGATTTCGCCATGCTTTCCACCCGCACCGAGGGCGGCGCGATCTCCGCGCGGCCGATGAGCAACAACCGCGAAGTAGACTATGCCGGCGATGCCTGGTTCTTCGCGGAAGACAGCACCCGCATGGTCGGCGATATCGCCGCCGACGCCAATGTCGGCCTTGGCTATCAGGGCAGTTCGGGCCTGCTGGGAATGCGCCCGTTCTTCCTGGCCATCGAGGGTCACGCGGCGCTCGTGCGGGACAAGGCGCAATTCGCCGAGCACTGGACCAGCGGCCTGGAACGCTGGTGGCCGGAAGGGATCGACACGCCGGGTCTCGTGCTGATCCGCGTGACGGGCGTGAGGGCTCATTACTGGGACGGCGAGGACGAAGGCGAGCTCGACCTGGGCCGCGCATGACGTTTCGCCTCCGCTATATCATTTGAAAACTAAGGATCTCCCCATGGCGAAAACTCCCCCCAGCACGATCACGACGCAGGCCGGCACCGGCGGCGAGACGCACCAGCAGGCCGGCAAGGGCAGCGATGCGGTGCTCACCACGAACCAGGGAATGCGCATTTCCGACAACCAGAACCAGCTCAAGGCCGGCGCGCGTGGCCCGGTGCTGCTGGAGGACTTCGTCCTTCGCGAAAAGATCTTCCACTTCGACCACGAACGCATCCCCGAGCGTATCGTCCATGCCCGCGGTTCCGCGGCGCATGGCTATTTCGAACTGTACGAAAGCCTGTCCGACATCACCAGCGCCGACCTGTTCCAGCGGGGAGGCGAGAAGACGCCGCTGTTCACCCGTTTCTCCACGGTCGCCGGGGGTGCCGGTTCCGTCGACACGCCGCGCGACGTGCGCGGCTTCGCGGTCAAGTTCTATACCCAGGAAGGCAACTGGGACCTGGTGGGCAACAATATCCCGGTGTTCTTCATCCAGGACGCGATCAAGTTCCCCGACCTCATCCATTCGGTGAAGATGGAGGCCGACCGCGGCTATCCGCAGGCGGCATCGGCGCACGACACGTTCTGGGATTTCGTCGGGCTCATGCCGGAGACCACCCACATGATCATGTGGGCCATGTCCGACCGCACGATCCCCCGCACCCTGCGCCATATGCAGGGCTTCGGCATCCACACCTTCCGGCTGGTCAACGCGGCCGGCAAATCCACCTTCGTCAAATTCCACTGGAAGCCCAAGCAGGGCATGGCCTCCACGCTTTGGGACGAAGCGGTGAAGATCGCCGGCGCCGATCCCGATTTCCAGCGCCGCGACCTGTTCGAGTCCATTGCGTCCGGCGATTTCCCCGAATGGGAACTGGGGATCCAGGCTTTCGACGAGAAATTCGCCGACAGCCTGCCCTATGACATCCTCGATTCGACCAAGATCATCCCGGAGGAGGTCCTGCCCGTCAGGCCGATCGGCCGCATGGTGCTGGACCGCAATCCGGACAATTTCTTCGCCGAGACCGAGCAGGTCGCCTACTGCCCCGCCAATATCGTGCCGGGGATCGACTTCTCGAACGATCCGCTGCTGCAAGGCCGGCTGTTCAGCTATCTCGACACCCAGCTCAAGCGGCTGGGATCGACGAATTTCCACCAGATTCCGGTCAATGCGCCCAAGTGCCCGTTCGGCAATTTCCAGCGCGACGGCCACATGCAGATGCTGACCCCGCAGGGCCGCGCCAACTATGAGCCCAACAGCCTGGCCCAGGCCGGCGAGGACGGCGGCCCCCGCGAATGCCCGGCCACCGGCTTCTCCAGCTTCGCCGGGCGCCCCGAAAACGACGAGCAGGGCGACAAGCTGCGGATCCGGCCCGAGAGCTTCGCCGATCACTACAGCCAGGCGCGCATGTTCTTCCGCTCGCTTGACCCCGCCGAACAGGCGCACCTTGCCTCCGCGATCGTCTTCGAGCTTTCCAAGGTCGGGCTCGAGCATGTGCGGACCCGGGTGCTGGCGAACCTCGTCAACGTCGATCCCGAACTGGCGCAGCGGGTGGCTGATGGTCTGGCCATGCCTCTGCCCAAGGCGTCCGCGCCGGCGGCCCCGGTGCAGGACTTCGACCTTTCGCCAGCCCTGCGCCTGGTGCGCGGCCCGCTGGAAAAGGACACGCTGGAGGGCAAGAAGTTCGGCATCCTCATCGCCGACGGCTCGGACGCTGCCGGCGTGAAGGCGCTGGTCGCCGCGGTGAAGAAGGCCGGCGGCACCCCCTTCGTCGTCGCCCCGAAGATCGGCGGAGCCAAGCTGTCCGACGGCAAGGTCATGGCGGCTGACGGGCAACTCGCGGGCTCGCCCTCGGTGATGTTCGACGCCGTCGCCGTGCTGCTTTCCGAGGAAGGCTGCGCATCGCTGCTCAAGGAAGGCGCGGCGGTGCAGTTCGTCATGGATGCCTTCGCGCATCTCAAGGCGATCGGCCACAGCGAGGGCGCCCAGCCCCTGCTGGACAAGGCCGGAGTGGAGCCGGACGAAGGCGTGGTCGAAGCAGGCGAATTCGTCGCCGCCGCCGGAAAGCGCTACTGGGACCGCGAGCCGAAGGTGCGTAACCTGGCATGAGCGCCGGGCTAAGCGGCGGTTAACGGCGCGTGCGGGGGATCGCGAAAGAATCCCCCGCCGAGCCTCTGTCAGGGACAACGGGAACCACCCGCCCTTCCCGCCGCTTTCGCCTGCTAGGAAGGATACTCTCAATGGCCGCGCGCGCTTACTGGCAGGGACAGATACGCCTCGCCCTCGTCTCGATCCCGATCGAGGTCTACCCGGCCACCCGGTCGGGCGCGGCGATCTCGTTTCACCAGATCCACGAGCCCAGCGGTCAGCGCGTGCGCTACGAGAAAGTCGCCGCCGGCGTCGGCCCGGTCGACCGCGACGAAATCATCAAGGGCTACGAAGTCTCCAAGGGCAACTACGTCCTGCTCGACGAGGAGGAGATCGAGGCGGTCAAGATCGAGAGCCGCAAGACGCTCGAACTCGTCCAGTTCGTCGATGCCGACGAGATCGACGTGCTCTATTACGAAAAACCGTACTTCGTGGTCCCGGCCGACGACCTTGCGGAGGAAGCCTACATCGTCCTGCGCGAGGCGCTGCGCAAGGCGCGCAAGGTGGGGCTGGGGCAACTGGCTGTGCGCGGCCGCGAGCAGCTGGTCTCGATCAAGCCGTGCGGGCGCGGCCTGGTCATGGAAGTGCTGCGCTATGCCGACGAGGTCCACAAGGCGCAGGGCTATTTCCGCGACATCGAGGATGCCAAGCCCGACGCCGACCTGCTCGACCTGGCGACCACGCTGATCGACAAGAAGACCGCGCCGTTCAAGCCCGCCGAATTCCACGACCGCTACGTCGATGCCCTGCACCGTCTGATCGATAAGAAGGCCAAGTCGAAAAGCAACAAGCGCATCATTGAGGATGCCGGCCAGCCATCGGGCGGCAAGAGCAATGTCATCGACCTGATGGCCGCGCTCAAGAAGTCGGTCGGGAGCGACGGCGGCGGCCCGGCCAAGGCCAGGACGCCGGCCAAGACCAAGGCGCCTTCGCCAACGCCGGGCAAGAAACCCCCGGCGAAGAAGGCCGCCGGCACGCGCTCGCGCAAGAGCGCCTGAGCGCGCAATCGCAGGGATCCCGGACATGAGCAGGACCGCCGACCCCGCCCCGGGCCCCACCCCGGACCCCGCACAGGACCTTCTGGCCGAGTACAACCGCAAGCGCGACTTCGCCAAGACCGCCGAGCCCGCCGGCAGGATCGCCGGCAAACGGACCGGCAGCAGCTTCGTGGTGCAGAAGCACGCGGCGCGGCGGCTGCACTGGGACTTTCGGCTGGAGGTGGACGGGGTGCTCAAATCCTGGGCCGTTACCCGCGGGCCCAGCGCCGATCCGGACGACAAGCGGCTGGCGGTGCGCACCGAGGACCACCCGCTCAGCTACGGAGGCTTCGAGGGCAGCATTCCGCAGGGCGAATACGGCGGCGGCACGGTGATGCTGTGGGATCGCGGCACCTGGGCGCCGATCGCCGGCAAGAGCGCCAGCGACATCGCCGACGGCCACCTCCATTTCACGCTCGAGGGCGAACGCATGAAGGGCGAATGGCTGCTCGTGCGCATGAAGGGCCGGCCCGGCGAAAAGCGCGAGAACTGGTTGCTGCGCAAGGTCGAGGACGCCCATGTCGCGAGCGGCGACGTGCTGGTCGAACAGGGCCTCACCAGCGTGCTCACGGGCCGCACCATGGCCGAGATCGAGGCGGACAGGGGCGGCACCCATTCCCTCGCGGGGAAGAAGGGCGATGCCTTTACCCGGGTGATGAAACAGGCTGCGGCGCGCAACGACCGCAAAGCCGGCCCGCGCCGGAAGGCGACGGGCCGAAACAAGGAGAAGCCGCCGAAATTCCGCGCCCCGCAGCTCGCCACGCTGGTTGACGCGGTGCCCACGGGCAACCTGTGGATGCACGAAATCAAGTTCGATGGCTATCGCACGCTGGTTGCCGCCGCCGGCGACGAGGTGCGGGTTTATACCCGCAGCGGGCTCGACTGGACGGACAAGTTCGCCCCGCTTGCCGCGCATTTTGCCGCGCTGGGCCTCCCGCCCTGCCTGATCGACGGCGAGGTGATCGCCCGCGACGAAGCCGGCAACCCCGATTTCTCCAGCCTGCAATCGGTGCTCAAGCGCGGTCACGGGGCGCAGGGTGAGGACGATGCGCTGGAATTCCACGCCTTCGACCTTCTCGAACTGGGCGGGGAGGACCTGACCGCCCTGCCCCAGATCGAGCGCAAGGACCGCCTCGAAGCGCTTATGGCAGAGGCGCAGCCGCCACTGTTCGTGGCCGATCACGTTATCGGCGCAGGGGAAAAGCTCTACGCAGCGATGTGTGCAGCCGGGCAGGAAGGCATCATCGCCAAGCGCGTGGATGCGCCGTATTCGGGTCGCCGTTCGCGCAGCTGGGTCAAGGTGAAGTGCACCCTGCGGCAGGAGTTCGTGATCGTCGGCTGGTCGAAGTCGGCCGCCAAGGGGCGCCCGTTTTCGTCGCTGCTGTTGGGGCAGTATGAGGGCAAGACGCTGGTATATCGCGGCAAGGTGGGGACCGGCTTCGACGCCGATGGCCTTGCGGACCTGGCTGCCCGGATGGAAAAGCTGGCGCGCAAGACCGCGCCGCTGGAAGTGGACCGGGCGGAGGCGCGCGGGGCCAGCTGGGTGACGCCCCGACTGGTCGCCGAAGTGGCTTTCGCCGAACTGACCGCCGAGGGCCGTGTCCGCCATGGCAGTTTCCTGGGTCTGCGCGCCGACAAGGATGCGAAAAGCGTCACGCCCGAACGGGCCGAGGCCGCCCCGCAGGCCCGGATCGACGTGAAGATCACCAGCCGCGATCGCGCCGTCTTCGAAAGCGGCCAGACCAAGGGCGACCTTGCGGATTATTACGCGGCGATAGCGCCGCTGATGCTGCCCTTCGCGGCGAACCGTCCGATCAGCCTGGTGCGCTGCCCGCAGGGGCGCGCCAGGAAATGTTTCTTCCAGAAACACGACAGCGGCTCCTTCGGCCCTCACGTCGCCCACGTGCCGATCCGCGAAAAGGACGGAGGCGCGGAGGATTATCTGTACCTCACCGATGCCGAGGGGCTGGTGGCCTGCGTGCAGATGGGCACGATCGAGTTCCATGGCTGGGGCGCGAAAGTCGAAGATGTCGAACGGCCCGACCGCATGATCTTCGACCTCGATCCCGACGAGGGCCTCGACTTCCGGGAATGCGTGCGCGCCGCCGGAGACATTCGCGCGCACTTGTCCGACATCGGCCTCGTCAGCTTCGCGATGCTGTCGGGCGGCAAGGGCGTGCATGTCGTCGTGCCGCTGAAACGCGGGCACGACTGGGATACGCACAAGGATTTCGCCCACCGCTTCGCCGAAGCGCTGAGCCAGGCCGAACCAGACCGTTACGTGGCGACGATGAGCAAGGCCAGGCGCAAGGGCCGCATCTTCATCGACTGGCTGCGCAACCAGCGCGGCGCCACCGCCGTGCTGCCCTATTCCGCCCGCGCCCGGATCGGAGCGCCGGTGGCGGTGCCGATCGCCTGGGACGAACTGGACACGATGAAGGACGCGCATCCGTTCTCGATCGACGACGCAGCGACGCTCATCGAGCGCGCACGGGACCTGCGCGGCTGGGGATTTGCCGACCAGTCCCTACCCGGGTTCTAGATCGCAACATGGCTGGATGGGCGCACAGGCCCTCCGTTTTGCTCGCGAAGCCTCGGGGCAGTCGCGATCGACGCGGCCCGGCGACTAGGCGGCGTCCGACGAGCGGTTCCGGCCCTGCTGCTTGGCCCGGTAGAGCGCCGCGTCTGCATTGCCCATCGCTTCCTCGGCGCTCTGCCCGGGCACCAGACCCGCGATCCCGGCGCTGACGGTCGCCTGGATGGCATTGCCGGACGCGTCCTGTATCACCGCCCGCTCGAGACGCATGCGCACCCGCTCGCACACGAGGCGGGCCTGCTGCGCGGACATGCCGCCCAGCACCACGGCGAACTCCTCGCCCCCCAGCCTGGCGATCAGGTCGCCATCGCGCACCGTGCCGCGCAGGAGATCGGAAAAGCGCCTGAGCACGACATCGCCGGCGGCATGGCCGAACCGGTCGTTGATCCGCTTGAAGTGATCGAGGTCGAACACTGCGAGACACCCCAGTTCCCCCTCGGCGGGAACGGACGCCAGCAGCGCGTTGAGCGTGTCGTCGAAGGCCCGGCGATTGTACACGCCGGTCAGGGGATCGGTCATCGCCTTGTGGGCGAGGTCTTCCATCAGCTGGCGCCGGCCGGTCACTTCCCGGACGATGCTCACGGTGCCCAGCACCCGGCCTTCGTCGTTGATCGTGGCACGCATGTGGCTCTCTACCCAGACCATGGCGCCGTCCTTGCAGATGACGCGGTATTCCACGATGGCGGTCTCGTCGGGATGCGCCAGCACCCGGCGCCTTGCATCCAGCACCGCGGGCAGGTCATCGGCCGAGATGAGGTGGAACATCGCTCTGCCGGTCAGTTCGTCCGGCCGGTAGCCCCACACCCGCTCGCACGAAGGCGATGCGTAGCGCATCGAGCCGTCCAGCCCGAGCCGCATGACGATGTCGCTGGTGCGGTCCAGGACCAGCCGGTGCAGCGCTTCGGCGGCGTGCAGCCGCTCGAGGATACGCCGCCGCGCCCGCAGTTCGGCGGCAAGGGGCAGCAGGATCAGCACGATCGACGCGAAGTAGATCTGCAGGACCTGGAGCTTCATCGCCATGCTGGCCTGCAGCAGCGTCGTCGGACCATATCCCGCCAGCGAACACGACAGGCCGATCGTCACCAGTATCACGATCGAGGCCACCGCCCCGAACCGCCCCAGCCGGACGGTGGCCGCGATCATCGGCAGGAACGGTATGATCACCAGCGGGATCCGGTTCTGCCCGAAGGTCACGAGCGAGCCGACGACGACCAGGCCCAGCAGCAGCAAAGCTTCGCCGAGACGACGATTTTCCGCGGCCGCGATCCAGCTGCGCGTCTGGCCTCGCAAGGTCAGGAGCAAAGGCGGCGCGAATGCGACCAGGCCCAGCGCGTGTCCGGCATACCAGTCGCGCCATGCCACGAAATAGGGGATGCCCCGCGCGGCATGCGCGCAAAATGCGGCGAGGCAGGCCGTGGCGGCCGGGACGAACACACCGCAGATCGCCAGGAACCAGGCCACCTCCAACACGGACTGGAACCGCCCGAAACGCGGGAATGCGCGCTTCACCAGCCATGCCGCGGCACAGGCCTCGGCGATGCAGAGCAGGGGCAACAGGATAGAAGCGATACCCGGCAGGCCAAAGAGGCTCGCCGCGAGACAACCGGCCGGGATGCACGACACCGCCAGCGCCGCCCAGCGCCGCGTCGGCGAGGCGCAGAGCTTCGCGAACAGCGCCGCCCCCGCGAGCCAGACGATGGCGATCCCGCCGTCGAAGCGCGTCAGTTGCAGGGCGAGCGCCGCACAGGCAAAATACGCGCTCGCCGTCAGGACCGCTTCGCGGACGTGAAAACCAGAAAGGGAGGCGCGTAAGCGTGGCATCGCGCGGCGATAAGGAACCATGATTAGTTTCAGGTAAAGAGCGGACGCCAAGATAGCTGTGTCCCGATGTGCCGCCAAACGTTCCGGCCGCACGGCCTGCCCTGTTCATGCCGCGTGCTGCCGGGTCGCACCTCGATCACCGCCCGCCCGAGATGGCTTTCGGCGCTGCGATGCCCTGCGCGCATTTCAGCATCATCTCGGCCGCGTCCCGCTTGTTGACCGCCTGGGAGTAGAAGTAGCCCTGCCCCAGTTCGCAGCCCAGCGCGCTCAGCTGGCTGGCCTGAGCCTGCGTCTCTATGCCCTCCGCCACCACCTTGAGGCCGAATTCCTCGGCGATCCGGATGATGCCGCCGACAATGGCGGCGCTGGGCCGCGACGAGGCGACCCCGTCGACGAAGGACTTGTCGATCTTGATGATATCGACCGGGACGGTGAGCAGATGCGTCAGCGACGCATAGCCGGTGCCGAAATCGTCGAGGGCGATCTTGAGGCCGTTGTCGCGCATCGCCGCCATCGCTTTTCGCACCACGCCGGCGTCGTCGTCCATGTAGACGGACTCCGTCACCTCGAGGATGACGTGCTTGAGCGGCACGCCATGCTTGTCGAACTGCCCGGTCAGGATATCGTAGACCATGCCCCTGTGAAAATCCGCCGAGGACACGTTGATACCGACATGCTGGAACGGCAGCCCCATGTCGAGCCAGTCGCGCACGTCGGCGGCAACCTGCGTGATCATGCACTCGGTCAGCGAACTGGCGATGCTGGCATCGGTGGTGGCATCGCGGAAGGCGGCGGCGGGGACGATGGTATCGCCGATCCGCATCCGCGACAGGGCTTCCATGCCCACCACTTCGCCGGTCTCCATCTTGATGATGGGCTGGTAGAAGGCCTCGATCCTGCCTTCGCGCAGCGCCGCGTCGACTTCGCGGATGGCGGTCAGCCGGCGCGTCATGCGCGTGCCGATGCCCGGCCAGTATCGGACGAAGCCGCCCCGGCCGGTTTCCTTGGCATGATAGAGCGCGAAGTCGGCGTTCTGACGCACCCGGTCGGGTACCCGGTTGCCGTCCGCGAGCACGGCGAAGCCGATCGTCGCGCGTGGCCCGATGATGCCGTTGCCGCAGTCCAGCGTGGGCATGATCGCATCGAGGTAGCCCTCCACCGTCCGGTCGAGTTCGAACAAAGCCGCCGGTTCGGTGACGATCACGGCGAATTCGTCGCCGCCGATGCGAAACACCGCCCCGGGCGCCGCAGCCTTGGCGAGGCGCTTGCCCACGCTGGTCAGCAGGAGGTCGCCGGCCGGGTGGCCGAACGTGTCGTTCACCACCTTGAGGTTGTCGAGGTCCACCAGGCACAGCGACCACGCACCGGGCGAACTGCAGTCCAGCCCGGCCAGCGCCGTGTTGAAGGCGGCGCGGTTGCCCAGCCCGGTCAGCGCATCGGTATTGGCCCGGCGCTCATGCTCCTGCACGCGGCTGTGGCGATCGAGGGCGATGGCGCACAAGTGCACGCAGTGGCCGACGATCTCGCGCTCGATCGGCGACGGGCCCCGTTTCTCGCGGTAGTAGAAGGCGAAGGTGGCCATCGGGCGCGTGCCGGAGCCGAAGATCGGGCTCGACCAGCATGCCTTCAGGCCGAGCGGTATGGCCAGGGCCTTGAAATCGATCCAGTTGGGATCGGTCTCGACGTCCGTCGCGATGACCTCGCGCCCCATATATGCGGCCGCACCGCAAGCGCCCACGTCGGGGCCGATCACAAGGCCATCGATCGCGTCGCAGAATTCCGCAGGCAGGCTCGGCGCCGCCAGCGTGCAAAGGCGGTCCATGGGGTCGACGGTCAGGACGGAGCAGATGACCCCGGGCACGATCCGCTCGACCTCCTCGCAAAGCCGGACAATGGTATCGGAGAGGGTTTCCCCCCTCGCTATCATCTCCAGTATCGTGGTCTGCAGTTCGGTCACGGCCTGTCTCGTGTTCGGGTCCTTCAGCATTGTGGCCGCAACGCTAACAAAACCATAATGTTTGCAACGTCATGCTCCATCAGAAAGAACCACAATGGGTTCATAACGAAGGTGTTTCCGGGTTTTAAGTAAAGATAGTGTCGCGGCAGGGAAAGACCTCGCATGAATGAAGGTGATCCACCTGATCCGACTTTCAAGTCGGCATTGCCCTCAAGTGTAGATGTGCACACACGCGTCCTTCTGCTCGGCAGCCTGCCGGGAGAGCGGTCGCTGATGGTCGGCGAATATTACGCGCATCCCACCAATGCATTCTGGTGGCTCATGGGCGAAGTGCTGGGCGAAACCGCTTTTCCGTTGCTGCCTTATGCCGAGCGCCTGGCCATCCTGCGCCAGCGCGGAGTGGGGCTGTGGGACGTGATCGACCGCGCCCGGCGGACGGGAAGCCTCGACGCGGCGATCCGCGATGCGACCTACCGTGACCTTGCGGCGTTTGCCGCGAAGCTGCCGCGGCTGCAGGCGATCGGCTTCAACGGCGCGGCGGCCTCGAAAGCCGGACGACGCCAGTTGGCGGGACGCTCCGCCGGGTGGGACCTGATCGACCTGCCCTCGTCCAGCGCCGCCCATGCCGGCATGCCGCGCGCAGCGAAACTGGCCGCCTGGAAAACGATCGAGCGCTATTTGGACTGAATGCGCGACGATGGTTGGATATCGCCGCTCCCCGCTCTATCGTCGCCGCGACTGAACGGGTTTGCCGGACGCGGATGTTCCGGAAAGGATTTTGAGACATGGCGCACGCATCGCAGGACAAGGAATCGCTGGAAGGCATCGGCGACTACAAGGGCCCCGCCGGCGGCTGGGGCGCTCTGGGAGCGGTGGCGCGCACCGTCGCCGAGCAGATGCGCGCCAGTCCCGACACGCGCGCGCTGCTGCAGATGAACCAGCCCGACGGGTTCGACTGCCCCGGCTGCGCCTGGCCCGATCCCAAGCACACCTCCTCGTTCGAATTCTGCGAGAACGGCGCCAAGGCGGTGACGTGGGAAGCCACCGTCAAGCGCGTCGATCCCGACTTCTTCGCCCGCCATACCGCCACCGAGCTCTGGAACTGGAGCGACCACCAGCTTGAAGACGCCGGCCGCCTGACCGAAGCGCTGCGCTACGATCCCGAGACCGACCACTACGTGCCGATCACCTGGGACGAGGCCTTCGCCCGCTGCGGCACCGCGCTGCAGGCGCTCGCCCATGCCGACGAGGCGGAGTTCTACTGCTCGGGCCGCGCATCGAACGAAGCCGCGTTCCTGTACCAGCTCTTCGCGCGCGAATTCGGGACCAACAATTTCCCCGACTGCTCGAACATGTGCCACGAGGCGACCAGCACCGGCCTGCCCAAGTCGATCGGCATCGGCAAGGGCACGGTGACGCTCGACGATTTCGAGATTACCGACGCGATCTTCTGCATCGGCCACAATCCCGGCACCAATCACCCGCGCATGCTCGGCACGCTGGCCGAGGCATCGAAGCGCGGCGTTCCGATCGTGGTCGCCAACCCCATGCGCGAGCGCGGGTTGGAGCGGTTCAAGTCGCCCCAGCACCCCACCGAAATGCTCTCGCCCCGCTCGACGCCGCTGGCATCGGCCTATCACCAGGTTCGCATCGGCGGCGACATGGCGATGCTCAAGGGCATGATGAAAGCGCTGTTCGCCATGGACGAAGCGCAAGGCGGCGGGGTGATCGACCGCACCTTCATCGAAGGCCATACCGAGGGCTTCGAGGCACTCAAGGCCGACATAAGCGGCACCTCCTGGACCTGGATCGAAGACCAGTCGCGCCTGACGCGCGAGGCGATCGAGAGCATGGCGCAGGTCTACGCCTCGGCCGAGCGGGTGATCATCTGCTACGGCATGGGCATCACCCAGCATGCCCACGGCACCCAGAACGTGCAGGCCATCGCCAACCTGCTGCTGCTGCGCGGCAACTTCGGCAAGCCGGGCGCGGGCATCTGCCCCCTGCGCGGCCACAGCAACGTCCAGGGCGACCGCACCGTCGGCATCACCGAACTGCCCGCCGAGGACATGCTGGAGCGCCTCGACGCCGCTTTCGGCATCGCATCCCCGCGCAAGCACGGCCATAACGCGGTCGAGGCGCTGAGCGCCATGCGCGATGGCCACTCCAAAGCGCTGATCTCGCTCGGCGGAAATCTCGCGGTGGCGATGCCCGACCCCGATGCATGCTTCGCGGCGGTGCGCGGCCTCGACCTTTCGGTCAACATCCTCACCAAGTTCAACCGCACCTGCCTGCTGACCGCTAAGGAGACGCTGGTGCTGCCCTGCCTCGGGCGCACCGAACTCGACGTACAGGCCGCCGGGCCGCAATGGGTGACGGTGGAGGACAGCATGTCGATGGTCCACGCCTCGCGCGGGAAGCTGGCGGCGCCGGGGCCGATGGTCCGCTCCGAACCCGCGATCGTCGCCGGGCTGGCGCGGGCGGCGATGCCGCATTCGAAAGTCGACTGGGAGGCGCTGGTCGCCGACTACGACCGCATCCGCGACAAGATCGAGGCGGTATATCCCGATTTCCGCGATTTCAACGAGCGCGTGCGCGTGCCCGGCGGCTTTCGCCTCACCATCGCCCCGGACGAGCGGGTGTGGAAGACCGCCAGCGGCAAGGCGCAGTTCATCACCCACCCCCATGCCGAAGGCGACGCGGTGGGCCAGTCGCTGCTGCTCACCACGATCCGCAGCCATGACCAGTACAACACCACGATCTACGGCCTCGACGACCGCTATCGCGGGGTTACGGGCCGACGCGACGTGATCTTCGCCAACGAGGTGGATCTCGACATGCTGGGCCTTGCCCACGGCGACAGGGTGGATGTCACGACGCCGAAGGGCCGCACGCTGAAGGGCTTCACGGTCATCCGCCACGCCATCGCGCGCGGGTCGCTGGCTGCGTACTACCCCGAGGCCAACTGCCTCGTACCGCTCGAAGACTTCGACCCGGTGAGCGGGACCCCCGCCTACAAGTCCATACCCGTGACCATTGCCCCGGCGGGGTGACGCGCCGGGCGGCGCGAATTTTCAGCGCCCCCTCCCGTCACCCCCGCGAAGGCGGGGGGCCCGCTTGTTCGTGAGATGCCCCGGAGGCGCCTAAATGAGCGGGGCCCCCGCCTTCGCGGGGGTGACGGGAGGAGATGCGGAACAATCGGGATAGGGCCACCGATCGATTGCGATCGAATTGGCCTTTGCGCCCTAGACTTCGTTGAGTTCCGTCACGAATTCGTAGCGGTCGCCCCGGTAGACCGAGCGGGTGAATTCGACGATGCGCCCGTCAGGTACCCGCGTGCGGCGCTCTATGCGCAGCACTTCGGAGTTCTGCTCGACGCACAGGATACCCGCCTCGGTCGGCGTGGCCAGCG
>Ga0308159_1002405_pt1 | contig 21730 bp, 19 predicted proteins | sample PhyCR1_FD_201040 | JGI IMG/M metagenome (GOLD analysis project Ga0308159, IMG submission 201040) | Phyllosphere microbial communities from UC Gill Tract Community Farm, Albany, California, United States - DLSLC.R1 | ecosystem: Host-associated > Plants > Phyllosphere > Unclassified | place: USA... | reverse complement strand
CAGACTGGACTGAAAATTATGACGAAATACCATTTATAGATAATAAAAAAGTTCTTCTTGTACCAAAAAGATTTGTTAAATATGCAAAAAATTTCACACGGGCAGGCCAAAGATATTATGACGGATTTATTTCGAACTTTATCCGCCAAAGAGAGATGTCAACACTCGGCCGATTAGTTAAATTCAGAGAGAAAAAGGATGGAACAAAAACGCCTATCGTTTACAAGGAAGATATTGAACGTGAGGTTCCACGACACAAAAACAGTGTATCTGAATTTACACTTAAACACCCTGAATTATATGACAAATTCAAGGCTGCTTTTTCAAACATGACCCAACTAGTGTTAACGCAATTATGTCTGCGCAGTCGGATAATTTTAGAGAATCCGATTATGTCAGCGGCGCAATTAAGGCGCTAAAAGCGCTAGCGCCTGGAACACGATATGCCACAGACTACCAACACTTAATCCTCGGGATCATACACTACCTATTTTACCCAAATCTAACGAATCCAGTTCTAGAACGACCGATAAACGACGGTCGTAAAAGAATTGATATTTCGTTCGACAATTCCTCATCGAGAGGAGTTTTTTCTCGCTTGCGCCAAGACCCATTTCTGGTCGCACGAGAAGTCATGATTGAGTGCAAGAATTACTCTCATGACATTAAAAATCCAGAACTCGATCAGCTGATTGGCAGATTCGATGATAGACGGGGCCGATTTGGCATTCTTACTTGTAGAACTGTCGAAGATCGAAGCACCCTCCTCACTAGATGCACCGATGCTTTCCAAGCAAATCAAGGAGTAGTTATTGTTCTTTCAGATGCCGATATAATATTTGCACTTGAGGGTGGATTTCTTGGTCGAGAAAGCAGGGTTGAAGACATTGTAACAGGTCAGTTGCAATCTTTGCGATCATGACCGGGTTAAGCTTGGCCTGCGAGCGCGAGGGTAATAACCCTCGCATCTTCCTTCCTTTCCTTCCCCCTTGCGTAAACCGAGGCCACCCCTCCACCACCCTTCGGACGGTCCCCCTCCCCGTCGCTACGCGACAGGGAGGAATGGTTACTTCCCCAGCAGCGGCTTGAGGTAGTGCCCCGTGAACGAGCGGGGTTCCTTGACCACTTGCTCGGGCGTTCCCACCGCGACGATCTCGCCGCCGCGCACGCCGCCTTCGGGGCCCATGTCGATGATCCAGTCGGCGGTCTTGATGACGTCGAGGTTGTGTTCGATGACGATCACCGAGTTGCCCTGGTCGACGAGGCGGTGGAGCACTTCGAGGAGTTTGCGCACGTCCTCGAAGTGGAGGCCGGTGGTGGGTTCGTCGAGGATGTAGAGCGTCTGGCCGGTGGAGCGGCGCGCCAGTTCCTTGGCCAGTTTCACGCGCTGCGCCTCGCCGCCCGAGAGGGTCGTCGCCTGCTGGCCGACCTTGACGTAGCCCAGGCCCACCTCGTTGAGCATGTGCATCTTGTCGCGGATGGGGGGGACGGCCTTGAAGAACTCCTCGGCGTCCTCGATCGTCATGTCGAGCACGTCGGCGATGGAGTGGCCCTTGAACTTCACCTCCAGCGTCTCGCGGTTGTAGCGTTTGCCGTGGCATTCCTCGCACGTCACGTAGACGTCGGGGAGGAAGTGCATCTCGATCTTGATGAGGCCGTCGCCCTGGCACGCCTCGCAGCGGCCGCCCTTGACGTTGAAGCTGAAGCGCCCCGGCTTGTAGCCGCGCGCCTGGCTTTCGGGGAGGCCGGCGAACCAGTCGCGGATCTGGGTGAACGCCCCGGTGTAGGTCGCCGGGTTGGAGCGCGGGGTGCGGCCGATCGGCGACTGGTCGATCTCGATGACCTTGTCGCACTTTTCCAGGCCCTTGATCCTGTCGTGCGCGCCCGCGATCACCCGCGCGCCGTTGAGCTGGCGGCTGGCGCCCGCCTGCAGCGTGTCGATGGTGAGCGAGGACTTGCCCGAGCCCGACACCCCGGTGACGCAGCAGAAGGTGCCGAGCGGGAACTTGGCGGTCACGCCGGTCAGGTTGTTGGCGCGCGCGTTCTCGACCGTGATGAAGCTGCCGTTGCCCTTGCGGCGCTTCTTCGGAACCTCGATGCTGCGGGTGCCGTTGAGGTAGGCGGCGGTGAGGCTGTCCTTGGATTTGAGCACCTGCTTGAGGGTGCCTTCGGCCACCACCTGCCCGCCGTGGACGCCGGCGCCGGGGCCGAGGTCGACGATGTAGTCGGCGGTGCGGATGGCGTCCTCGTCATGCTCGACGACGATGACGGTATTGCCCAGGTCGCGCAGGCGCTTGAGAGTGACGAGCAGCATGTCGTTGTCGCGCTGGTGCAGGCCGATGCTGGGCTCGTCGAGCACGTAGAGCACGCCCGAGAGGCCCGAGCCGATCTGGCTGGCGAGGCGGATGCGCTGGCTTTCGCCGCCGGAAAGGGTGCCGCTGGTGCGGTCGAGGTTGAGGTAGTCGAGCCCGACGTTGTTGAGGAAGCCGAGGCGCTCGTTGATTTCCTTGAGGATGGCCTTGGCGATCTGCTTCTGCTGGTCGGTGAGCCTGGCTTCCAGTTCGCCGAACCACGCGAAGCCGTCGGACACCGAGAAGCGCGCGGCGGTGGCGATGTCGGTGCCGGCGATCTTGACCGAGAGGGCCTCGGGCTTGAGGCGCTTGCCCTCGCACGTCTCGCACGGCTGCGCGGTCTGGAACTTGGTCAGTTCCTCGCGCATCCAGGCGCTGTCGGTCTGGAGGAGGCGGCGGTTGAGGTTGCCGATCACGCCCTCGAACGCCTTGTTGACGGTGTATTCCTTGCGCCCGTCCTTGAAGGTCAGCGGGACCGCCTTGCCGGCCGTGCCGTAGAGGATGACGATCTTCACCTCAGGGCTCAGCGCGTCCCACGGCGTCGTCAGGTCGAACCCGAAGTGCGCGGCGAGGCTGGAGAGCACCTGCATGTAGTAGGGGCTGGGCGGGTTGGACTTGGCCCAGGGCACCACCGCGCCCTGCTTGAGCGTCAGATGCTCGTTGGGGACGACCAGCTGGGGATCGAACAGCAGCTTCTCGCCCAGGCCGTCGCAGGCCGGGCATGCGCCCTGGGGGGCGTTGAACGAGAACAGGCGCGGCTCGATCTCCTCGATCGTGAAGCCGCTGACGGGGCAGGCGAACTTCTCGGAGAAGACGATGCGGTTGGCGGGCAGGCCGGCGTTCTTCATGCCCTTGGCGGGGGATTCGGCGGCCTCGGCCTGAATGGATTTGGTCTTGCCCTTCTTCGCGGTGGGCGCTGGTTCGCCCGCCAGTTCCGCCACGGTGGTATCGGCGAGGTCGATATAGGCCAGCCCCTCGGCCAGCTTGAGCGCCTGTTCGAAGCTGTCCGCGAGGCGGGTCTGGATGCCGTCCTTCACGGCGATGCGGTCGACCACCACCTCGATGTCGTGCTTGAACTTCTTGTCGAGCGCGGGGGCGTCCTCGATGGCGTAGAATTCGCCGTTGACGCGCACGCGGGTGTAGCCCGCCTTCTGCCACTCGGCCAGTTCCTTGCGGTATTCGCCCTTGCGGCCGCGCACGGCGGGGGCGAGCAGGTAGGCGCGCGTGCCCTCGGGCAGGGTCATCACCCGGTCGACCATGTTCGAGACCGTCTGCGCTTCGATCGGCAGGCCGGTGGCGGGCGAATAGGGAATGCCCACGCGCGCCCACAGCAGGCGCATGTAGTCCCAGATCTCGGTCACGGTCGCCACGGTGGAGCGCGGGTTGCGGCTGGTGGTCTTCTGCTCGATCGAGATCGCGGGGGAAAGCCCGTCGATATGCTCGACATCGGGCTTCTGCATCATTTCCAGGAACTGGCGGGCATAGGCCGAAAGGCTCTCGACGTAGCGGCGCTGGCCTTCTGCATAGATCGTGTCGAACGCCAGGCTCGACTTGCCCGAACCCGACAGTCCGGTGATGACGATCAGCTTCTCACGCGGGAGCGCGATGTCGAAGCCCTTGAGGTTATGCTCGCGCGCGCCGCGCACGGTGATGTGGGTGAGACTCATGGAGGCGGTATGTTCCAGATTTGTTCGCCCTCATCAAGAGGGCCGCGCGGGTTTCGCAGAAGATGGGGTGCCCCGGGCATGAGGCAAGGGCCGGGGAACGACGGCGCGACGAACCGCGTTACCTTGTGCAAAGGCATCAACGACAGGAGATAGCCCCCCATGCGCATCACCGCACGCTTCACCCCGCATTTCGCCGCCGCATGCGCCGTCACCCTCGGCGCGCTGGTGGCCCCGGCCGCCTCGTTCGCGCAAGGGCCCGCCCCTGCCGCGTCTTCGCAGGACGCCGAGGCCCGGCGCCAGACGCTGAACGCCGAGCAGGCCGCCGCCGCGCGGGCGCAGGTCGAGGCCAATTCCGCCAGCGCCGCCCGCCACGACACCGCCGTCGCCCTCAACGACATGCAGTCGCAACGCGACGGCGACCGCTATGCCGACGCCCTCGTCCGGCACGATACGGCGCAGCAGGATTACCGCCAGAACCGCGCGGAGTGGGAGCGCCGCAATCCCTATTGCTGGAACGGCGATGCCGCGCGCTGTCCGGCCGACCCGCTCGCTCCCGGTTCCTGATCGAACCGCTCGTTCCTGATCGGCGAACCGCTCATCGCATCGGCTTTGCATTCGCGGCCCCGACGCGGCAGAATTGCCGGATCGGGTTTGATGGGGTTCGCGGGCAATGGGCAAGATTCGGTTCTTCGGAGCAATCCTCGCGGTCGCCTTTGCGGCGCCCGCGCTGGCGGACGATCCCCGCGATCCGGCGATGACGCCGGAGGCCATCGCCCGCGACCGCGAGACGATCCGCCGCCTCAACCTGGCCCAGCGCGATTACGTCCGGCAACGCGACGCCGGCTACGCCCAGGGCTGGCGCGATCATGCGGCGGGCAGCGAAACCCGCGCCTACGAAGACGAAACCTATTCCGCCGACCGCCGGGACTATGCCTCCGCGCGGGAGAATTACGTTTCCGCGCGTGAGGATTATGCCCGCCAGCGCCGCGAATACGACCGCGCCATGGCCGACTGGCGGCAGGACGTCGCCGCCTGCCGCGCCGGCTATTATGAGCGTTGCGACGCGCAGTAGGCCGGGAATTCCGCGCAAGACGAGCGCGGCGCCCCCACCTTCCGGTTCGGCCTTCCGGTTCGGCCTTCCGGTTCGGCCCTCCCGCTTAGCCCTCAGCTCATTCCCGCCAGCACCAGCCCGAGGCCGGCGCCGCCCGCGCCGATGAGGCGCAGTGCCGGCAGCGGCAGCACCCGGGCCAGCGCATAGCCGCCGAGGTGAAGCGCCGCGCTGGAGGCGAGGAAGCCGGCCGCGAACAGCGCCGGCAGCGCGCCTTGCGGGGTCTCCATCCCGTGCGCCGCGCCGTGGGCATAGCCGAAGACGGCGATGGCCAGCACCGCGAGCGGGGCCGGGGCGTCGATGCGCAGCGCCGTCGCCAGCCCGAGCGCGATCAGCGAGGCGAGGATGCCCGCCTCGGCGAGGGGACCGGGCAGCCAGGCGAAGGTCGCGAAGCCCAGCGCCAGGGCGATCAGGAACGCCGCGGGCAGCATCCATCCGCCGCGTTTGACGAAGACCGCCGCGCCGAGGCCGACCAGCAGCATCGCCGCGAAGTGGTCCGCGCCGGTGAGCGGATGGAGCAGGCCGGCGCCGAAGGAACTGCCGCCATGCCCCGGGTGGGCCAGCGCCAGATGCGGCGCCAGCGCTACCGGGAGGGACAGAAGTGTGGCCGCGAGACGCTTCATGATGCGATCCTTTCGGGCAGTCCGCCTGCCTTGACGATGAAACCGGCGATCTCCTGCAGCCCCTGCCCGGCGCGGATGTTCGCGAAGACGAAGGGACGTTCGCCCCGCATCCTGCGCGAATCGCGGTCCATGACCTCGAGGCTGGCGCCGACCATCGGCGCGAGATCGATCTTGTTGATGACGAGCATGTCGGAGCGGGTAATGCCCGGCCCGCCCTTGCGCGGGATCTTGTCCCCCGCCGACACGTCGATGACGTAGATCGTGACGTCCGCGAGTTCCGGGCTGAACGTGGCCGCGAGGTTGTCGCCGCCGCTTTCGATCAGGATCAGGTCGAGCTCGGGGAAGCGCTTTTCGAGCTGGGCCACCGCCGAGAGGTTCATCGAGGCGTCCTCGCGGATGGCGGTATGCGGGCAGCCGCCGGTCTCCACGCCGAGGATGCGGTCGGGCGACAGCGAACCGGCGCGGGTGAGGAATTCGGCGTCCTCGCGCGTGTAGATGTCGTTGGTGATCGCGGCGATTTCGTAGGCGTCGCGAAAGTGCCGGCACAGGGCGTCCATCAGCGCGGTCTTCCCGGTGCCGACCGGGCCGCCGATGCCGACCCGCAGCGGGCCGTTTCCGGTATGGGGTGAGGAGATGGCGTTCATGTGCGGAAAAGCCTCGTATACTGGGTTTCGTGGGCCATGCAGCCAAGGTCGGCCACCAGCGTGCGGCCGCCCAGGGCGTCGAAAGGATCGCCGTCGGGCAGCGCGCAGGCGGCTTCCACCGCGCGCAGGACGGCGGCGCGGCAGTCATGCAGGACGAGCTGGCCGTCGGTCTGGCCAAGCGGCACGAGCCGCTGCGCCGCCGAGACGAGGTTCGCCACCGCGCCGTGGAGCCAGGCGGTGAGGCCGCGCGCGAAGTCGATGCCGCGTTTCGCGAAAAGGATCGCGGCGACGACCGGGTAGGCCGGCTCGACCTCGCCCAGCGCCTCGAGGCAGCGGGCGAAACCCTCGACGCCGGAAGCGGAGCGGGCGATGCGCACGAAGGCGATCCCCTGCGCGGTGCATTCCAGGTGGCGCTCGAAGCTGGTCTGGCTGGCCAGCGCCAGTTCAGCGACCTCGACCAGCCGGTCCATGTCGCCGCTGTCGGCCGCGCGCCAGGCATGGGTGAAGACCGCCGTGTCGTTGCGGATCGCGCCGTGCTCGACGAGCGCCTCGATCCACGCCCGGGTGGAGGCGCGGTCGGTGACGTGCCCGGCCTCGACCGCCCACTCCAGCCCGCCCGAATGCGCGAAGGCGCCGATCGGCCAGGCCGGCGACATCCAGCTGAGCAGGTCGAAGAGTTCAGCGTCAGCCATGGGCGTGGTCGTGGGACCCGTGGGCGTGGTCGTGGTCGTGGTCGTGGTCGTGGTCGTGTGCACCATGGTCGTGGCCGTGACCATGCCCGTGGCCGCCGCCGGAATAGGCCCCGCCCTCGGGATCGAACGGCGCTGCGACATGCCGCGCATGGCCGCCGAGGCCGACGACCATGTCGGCGATCACGTGGTCGTGGCGGATCAGCAGCGCGCCGCCGTTCTCGCCGGGGACGAGCTGGGTCGGCAGGTGACGGTTGCCCAGGTGCCAGGCGATCCGCACGAGCTGCGCCGAGGAATGCGCGGTGATCTCGATAAGGGCTTCGTCGAGCGCCTCGACCGCGACGAGGCTGCCGTCCTCCAGCCGCAGCAGGTCGCCGCCGCGCAAGTGAACCGCGCGGGCCATGTCGAGCAGGATCGAGGCGCCGCCGCGCGTGGTGAAGACCGTGCGGCGCCGGTTGCGCTGGTCGAAGTCGAGGCTGACCACGTCAGCGGCCGCTCCGGCGGCCTCTCTGGCGGCCGCATCATGCCCATGGGTTTCGATGGCGGTTATTCTGCGCATGGGTTCTCTCAATACAGGAAATAGCGCTGGGCGAGCGGCAGTTCGGTCGCCGGTTCGCAGACCAGCAGTTCGCCGTCCGCGTGGACTTCGTAGGTCTCGGGGTCGACGCGGATGTCGGGCAGCGCGTCGTTGAGCTTCATCTGCGCCTTGCCGATGCCGCGCACGCCCTCGACCGGCAGCACCATGCGCGCGAGGCCCAGTTCGCCGGCGATGTCGGCCTCGTGCGCGGCGCGGCTGACGAAGGTGATGCAGCTGGCCGCCATGGCCTTGCCGTACTGCCCGAACATCGGCCGCGAGTGGACCGGCTGCGGGGTGGGGATCGAGGCGTTGGCGTCGCCCATCATGGCGCTGACGATCATCCCGCCCTTGATCACCATGTCCGGCTTGGCGCCGAAGAAGGCGGGCGTCCACACGACGAGGTCGGCCAGCTTGCCCACCTCGACCGAGCCGATCTCACGCGACATGCCCTGCGCGATCGCCGGGTTGATCGTGTACTTGGCGACGTAGCGCTTCACCCGCGCGTTGTCGGACCTTTCGCTGTCCCCCGCGAGCGCGCCGCGCTGGGCCTTCATCTTGTGGGCGGTCTGCCAGGTGCGGGTGATGACTTCGCCCACCCGCCCCATCGCCTGGCTGTCCGACGAGAGGATCGACAGCGCGCCGAGGTCGTGGAGGATGTCCTCCGCCGCGATCGTCTCCTTGCGGATGCGGCTTTCGGCGAAGGCCAGGTCCTCGGGGATCGCGGGGTCGAGGTGGTGGCACACCATCAGCATGTCGAGATGCTCGTCGATGGTGTTGACGGTGAACGGCATCGTCGGGTTGGTGGACGAGGGGATGACGTTGGCGAAGCCCGCCAGCCGCAGGATGTCCGGCGCATGGCCGCCGCCCGCGCCCTCGGTGTGGAAGGCGTGGATGGTGCGGCCCTTGAAGGCGGCGATGGTGTCCTCGACGAAGCCGCTTTCGTTCAGCGTGTCGGTGTGGATCATCACCTGCACGTCCATCGCGTCGGCCACCGAGAGGCAGCAGTCGATCGCGGCCGGGGTGGTGCCCCAGTCCTCGTGCAGTTTCAGCGCGGCGGCGCCGGCGCGCACCATCTCCTCCAGCGCGGCGGGGTGGCTGGCGTTGCCCTTGCCCGAGAGCGCCAGGTTGATCGGCAGGCCCTCGGCCGCCATCAGCATGCGCTTGATGTGCCATGGGCCGGGCGTGCAGGTGGTGGCGTTGGTGCCGGTGGCGGGGCCGGTGCCGCCGCCGACGAACGTGGTGACGCCGCTGGCCAGCGCCTCCTCCACCTGCTGCGGGCAGATGTAGTGGATGTGCGCGTCGATCCCGCCGGCGGTGACGATCCTGCCCTCGCCGGCGATGATCTCGGTGCCGGGGCCCACGACGATGTTCACGCCGGGCTGGATATCGGGATTGCCGGCCTTGCCGATGGCGGCGATGCGGCCGCCCCTGAGCGCGATGTCGGCCTTGCGGATGCCGGTCCAGTCGAGGATCACGGCATTGGTGATCACGGTGTCGGCGGCGCCCTGCGCGTTGGTCAGCTGGCTCTGGCCCATGCCGTCGCGGATGACCTTGCCGCCGCCGAACTTCACCTCCTCGCCCAGGACCGTGGCGTCGTCCTCGATCTCGATGATCAGGTTGGTGTCGCCAAGGCGCAGGCGGTCGCCCTTGGTGGGGCCGAACATGTCGGCATAGGCGCTGCGGGACATACGGTAGGCCATCAGTCCAGATCCCCCATGACCGTGCCCTGGAAACCGATCGCCCGGCGCATCCCGCGCAGCGGCACCAGCGACACCTCGCGCGACTGGCCGGGCTCGAAGCGCACCGCCGTCCCGGCCGGGATGTCGAGACGCTGGCCGCGCGCGGCCTCGCGGTCGAACAGCAGGCCCCGGTTGGCCTCGGCGAAGTGGTAGTGGCTGCCGACCTGGATCGGCCGGTCGCCGCTGTTGGCCACCCGCAGCACCGTCACCGGCTGGCCGGCGTTGAGTTCGTGCTCGCCCTCGTCGGTGAGGATTTCGCCGGGGATGAAGGGTTCAGCGGATCGGGTCATGTACAGTCACCAGCTTCGTGCCATCGGGAAAGGTCGCCTCGACCTGGACGTCGTGGATCATCTCGGCGATGCCGGGCATGACCTGTTCGCGGGTGATGACGTGGGCGCCCGCTTCCATCAGGTCGGCCACGGAGCGGCCGTCGCGCGCGCCTTCCAGCACGAAGTCGCTGATCAGCGCGATCGCCTCCGGGTAGTTCAGCTTGACCTGCCGCTCCAGCCGGCGGCGCGCCACCATCGCGGCGAGCGCAAGCATCAGCTTGTCCTTCTCGCGGGGGGAAAGGTTCATGTCAGCATCTCCAGACGCGGGGAAGAAGGCGGCCATCGCGCAGCACGGCGAGGGCGGCGGTGATGTCGCGGCGCAGGGTCTCGCCGTCGGCGGCGAGCAGGCGCACCGCAAGGAGGCCGTTCCAGGCGCTGGCGGCGGCGTGGCCCCGGGCGCCGGCCAGGGCATCGCGGACCGGCTCGAGGCAGGCGGCGGCGCGCGGCGAGGCGTGGAGGATCACCGCCGCCGCGCCCGCGCCCCCGCCGATGGCGGCGACGTTCATCGATCGCTCCACTTCGCCGTCCAGCACCAGCGCGTCCGCATAGACCAGCCGGCCCCCGCGCCAGATGCGCATGCCGTCGCGCAGGTGACCCCGGCGCACCGTCTCGCCCATCGCGTGGCGGCCCAGCACGATCGCCTCGACGCCGAGAAACGAGGCGTTCTCGTCGAGGTGGATGCGGGTGTCGCGCCGCAGCCGCGCGTTGTCGAACAGGATCGTCTCCTGCGGCAGCCATTCGGCCTGCGCCTCCGCTTCGACATGGAGCGTGGTGGCGATCGCCGAGCCGTGGCTGACGGCGCGGTAGACCTTCTCGGCGGCCTGCGTGGCGACGGCGGCGACCGCGCCGCGCTCCCACCGGACGCGCTGCTCGATCGCGTCGCCTTCCGCGAGGCCGCCCGACGTGTTGATCAGCACCGCGCAGGGCGCCTCGCCGGCATGGCCGGGCCGGGGAATGCGCACCCGCATGCAGCCGGACTGGAACGTGCGGTGGGCCACGGTGGCGGCCCCGCGCCGCACCAGCGAGAGGTCGATGGTGCCGGGGCTGCGCAGGCTGGCGGGAACGAGCGCGATAGGCCCGGCAGCGTTAGGCGCGGGCGCGTTAGGCGCGGGCGCGGGCACATCGGCGGGCTTGTCTTCGGCGATCGACACCGGCGTCATGCGGCCGGTCCGCTCATGGGCATTTCGCATGGAGCCCGGCGCCGTAGAACGCGTGGAGGGCATCCTGGGTCTGCGCGATCTGCGCCTCGTCGCAGGCGTGGCCCAGGCGGGAGGCGCGGGCTTCTGTGGTCAGCCGGGCCTCCAGCGCGTCGAGGTCGACGCCGGTGCAGCGCCCGTCCTGCGCGACGATCCGCCCGCGCGCCAGGACCCGGCGGACGTGCCGCGCCTGCGCCCGCCCCAGCACCAGCGGCACCGGGTCCGGATCGGGCACGATGCAATCGGCGGCGAGCGCGGCGAAATCCAGTTCGACGAGATCGGCCGGCGCGCCCGGGGCGATGGAACCGCCGCGCCGCTCGCCCCCGCCGCCCAGCACCGAACGCCGCCCGTCCTCCAGCGCGCCCTTCAGGATCGTGCGCGGGTCCAGCCCCTTGCCGGGCATTCCGGTGCGCGCCCCGGTGTGCCAGGCCAGCCGCAGTTCGCGCAGCATGTCCTCGTCGTCGTCCAGCGCCATCCCGTCGAGCCCGAAGGCCACGGGCACCCCCGCCTCCAGCAGCTCGGCGACGCGCGGCACGCCCGAGCGCAGCCGCAGGTTCGACGAGACGTTCACCGAGACCGTGACCTTCCTCGCCGCCAGCAGGGCGATGTCGCCGGCATCGAGCCAGACCGCATGGGCGACGGTCAGCCGCTCGCTCAGCAGGCCCAGTTCGTCGAGCCAGGCGAGGAAACCGCCGGGGTGATGGGCGTCGGCCCAGCCGCGCTGGAACTCGGTCTCGAGCAGGTGCATGTGGACGCCGCGCCCGTCCGCGGCCGAGGCGCGGGCGATGGCGGCGAGCGTCTCGGGCCGGGTCCATTGCGGCGCGACGGGGTGGTATTGCAGCGTGAAGCCATCGTGCTCGAACGCCTTGGCCTGCTCGAACAGCGCGAAGTTGGTAGCGGCGCCGCGCATGCCGTCCGCCGCCGCCAGCACCGCCGCCCGCCGCTCCTCCGGCAGCAGCGCGGCGAAGTCCGCGAGGTCGCCGTAGACGAGCGGGTTGCGGTCGAAGAACGGCCAGGCGAACGCCACCGAAACGCCGACGTCGCGCGCCGCCCGGGACACCGCCTCGGCTTCCGCCAGCAGGGCGCGGCCGTCCTGCGTGTTGTGGCAGTGATTGACCATCGCCACCCCGCCCCTCGCCAGCCGGCCGAGCGCGACGACGGCGTTGAGCCAGGGATCGACGTAAGGCTGGCGGCGAAGATCGGGCAGCCAGGTCTCCAGCGACTGGTCGGGCGCGCCGAAGGCCAGCGTGCGCAGGCCGCGCCCGTGGTCGTGCGCATCGGCCAGCGCCGGCATCAGCAGCGTCCCCGCTTCGCGCGCGCTCAGCAGGCCGGGCGCGACCGGGGTGAGCGAGACGATCCGCCCGTCGGCGCCGATCGCGACTTCGGCCGGGCCGAGCACCTCTCCGAAGGCGCTGGTCAGCACCCGGCCGGCGCGCAACGTGGAAGGCATCGTCAGGCTCATGTCCAGAAAAGCTCGCATCATTGAGGCACGGCGACAAGGCCATCACGGCGCACCATCCGCGCGGCGCGGCCCGATCCGTGCCGTGCCGTGCCGTGCCGTGCCGATATCCACGCCGGCCGCCCATCCACCTAATCCCCCGCGACCGCCCCGCGTGGTGCCAAAATGTCAGCACCTCCCGTCCCTTGCGGCAACGCGGGCGGCGGGCGCACGGAAATTGCAACAGGCAGGTTCGGTTCTTGCAATGGTGTTCGTCCGAAAACTTGTCTTGATGTACCGGCACGCCGGGGCAGCCGGCCAATCAACGCCGGGGTCGCTCCAACCAGCGGGACCCGGCAGGACAACAGTGGAGGACCACGTGAGCACAGAGACGACATCGCGTGGCGTGGAAGAGACTGGAAAGCGAATTGAAGAGTTCCGACCAAAAAAGGGGTTCCGCGTCATGTCTCGTATAAACAACTCGCTCCGGCCGACCGGCCGCCGCCGAGACCTTCGCCGGCAGTTCGCCGCATCCTGCGCGGTGATCGCGGTCCTGGGCGGCGCCCATGCCGCCTGCGCCGCCGAGGCCGATGAAACCGCCGCCGCCGCAGCCGGCGACACCGGAAACGTCATCGTCGTTTCCGCGCTTCGCCGCGACCAGAGCATCAACGAAGTGCCGATCTCCATCAACACCGTCGACAAGCAGATGATGGACCAGCAGGGCATCCGCAGCATCGACGACCTGTCGCGCCTGACCCCGGCCCTGAACTTCGCGCCCTCGGCCGGCGTCACCGCCAACAACGGCACCAACATCTCGATCCGTGGCATGGCCTCGGACGTGGGTTCGGCCACCACCGCGATCTACGTCGACGACACGCCGATCCAGATCCGCAACGTCGGCTACTACGGCGGCAACCCCTATCCCAAGGTGTTCGACCTCGACCGCGTCGAAGTGCTCTACGGTCCGCAGGGCACGCTCTACGGCGCCAGCGCCGAAGGCGGCGCGGTGCGCTTCATCACGCCCTCGCCCGACTACGACGCACTGCACGTCTACAGCCGCTCGCAGGTCTCATTCACCCAGAACGGCGATCCCAGCTACGAGGCCGGCCTAGCCTTCGGCGCGCCGATCACCGACAACCTCGCGTTCCGCATGAGCGGCTGGTACCAGCACACCGGCGGCTACATCGACCAGGTCACGCAGGGCACCGACGCCGTCATCAAGAAGGACATCAACTCGGGCAACTCGACGGTCATCCGCGCATCGGTCGGCTGGAAGCCCACCGACACGCTGACGATCACCCCCAGCTTCTACTACCAGCGCACCCACAGCGCCTCGCGCGACGATTACTGGGAAGGCTACGGCGACGCGGGCGACAACGACTACCACACCGGCGTCTACTCGCTCGAACCGAGCACGGACACGTTCTACCTGCCCGCCCTCAAGGTGGAGTGGAAGGTCGGCTCCAACATCGAGCTGATCTCGAACACCTCCTACTTCGACCGCAAGCAGGAGCAGACGCTCAACTACGCGACGTATTTCTCGGTCCTGCGCACGGGAAATCCTTTCGGAGTCTTCTCCGGCAAGGACATCTCCAACAGCGACGACTTCCTGACCGTGAAGCAGAAGAATTTCGTCCAGGAAACGCGCCTGCAGTCGTATGACAACAAGCTGATCGACTGGACGGCCGGTGTCTACTACGCCAAGAGCAAGCAGAACTTCAGCAACTACACCAGTTCGGGTCGCACTCCGAACACGCTGATCAACGGCTATTACCAGATCGATGGCCGCTACAGCTTCGTGAACCTCGTCAATGCCAAGGACGAGCAGATCGCCGGCTACGCCAGCGTCGACGTGAAGCCGGCCGAAGGGCTGACGCTGACCGCCGCGATCCGCTACAGCCACAACGACTTCGACTTCGTCAACGTCGGCGACGGCACCGGCTATCAGAACATCCGCGCCGTCACCAAGGCCAGCATGAAGGAAAGCGCCTGGACGCCCAAGTTCGGCGTCTCGTACAAGATCGCGCCGAACAACATGGTCTATGCCTCGGCCACCAAGGGCTTCCGCCCCGGCGGCGCCCAGGCCAAGGTCATGAACGACCTGTGCGTCGGCGATCTCGCGACGCTGGGCCTGACCGAGAGCCCGACCGCATACCAGTCGGACTCGCTGTGGTCCTACGAAGCGGGCACCAAGAACTCGCTGTTCGGCGGCAAGGTGAACCTGGGCGCCAGCGTCTACCTGATGAAGTGGAAGAACATCCAGCAGTCGGTGCGACTGCCGACCTGCTCGTTCTCGTTCATCTACAACCTGGGCAACGCCACCGGCAAGGGCGGCGAACTGTCGATCGACGTGAAGCCGTTCGAAGGCATGACGATCGGCGGCAACGCGGCCTACGTCGACCTGACCTACGACCAGGACGTGTTCGGCGGCAACGGGCTGATGCTCAAGGCGGACGGCCAGCACATCGGCGGTCCGGCATGGACGGGCCACATCTACGGCTCCTACGACATGACCGTGAACGACAAGGTCACGGCCTATGTCCGCGGTGACTACTCGTTCGCCAGCCATTCGTTCGCGGCTGCCGATCCGGAAGGTTACGGCTTCGACTCGGGCCTCACCGCACTGGGCGGCCGCAACTTCGTGTCGGCCCGCATGGGCGCGCGGTTCAGCACCGTCGACCTGTCGGTCTTCGTCGACAACCTGCTGAATTCGAACGACGTGTTGTCCCGCAACCACGACTCGATCGGTTCGAGCCTGTACTACGACCAGAGCTACCGGCCGCGCACGATCGGCGTGACCGCGCAGGTCCGCTACTGACGCGAAAACGGCCCTTCGGCCAGACTTCGGGACGGCGGGAGCAGCGATGCTCTCGCCGTTTCCGTTCGTGCGGGACAGGGCCCGGAGATGGGCGGACACTCCCCCCTCCCCACCACGCGGCGGCATCCCCCGGCGTCATCCCCCCCGGGCGTCGTCATCCCGGACTTGATCCGGGACCGTGGGCAATACTTTAGGCGAGACCTCGCATTCACACCCCCGCGCAAGGCAAGACACGCGCAAGGCAAGACACCGCGCAAAACCCCCTACGCAAAGCCCGCCCCCTCCCCGCGCACCCCCATACGAAAAAGGCCCCCGCCGATGGCGAGGGCCTCCTGTCTTTCAACTCCGGCAGCCTGCGGGCGGGCTCAGCCCTCGGCGCTGCGCTTCTTCTGGACCGGGCCGGGCGGCGCGATCGTCGCGCAGTTCGAGGTCTGCGCGCGTCCCGCCAGCAACCCCTTGGCGAAGGGGATGGAATCGCGCGCGGAGACGTTCACCGCGCTGCCGTGATCCTCGCCCGGGTAGGTGTGCCACTGGATCTGCGCGCCGGCCGCGCACATCGCCTGCACCGCGTTGTACTGCCCCTGCGTGCCGGCCATGTCGTCGGCAAGGCCGGTGCCCACGAAGATCGGGCCCGGCATGCGGGCGTCGGGGAAGTCGAAGTTGGCGCTCATCGTGCCGTCGATCGGCGCAAGGTCGTCGACGAAGACCTGCTGGCCGGTCAGACCTTCGCGGTCGGCCTGGCCGAACAGCTCATGCAGGCAGGCGGTGCGCGAGGTGTGCAGCAGCGACCGGCCAGCCGGCTTCACGAAGTCGGCCGGGTCGAGTTCGGGATGCAGCGAGCGATCGATCCCGGCGATCCGCAGCATCGCGAAGCCCGGGCTCATGTAGTGCGGGTCGGTCAGCGTGGCGGACTTGGGTACGTAGTCGGCGGCGTGCGGCGTGTCGAAGGTCATCACCAGGCCGGTCGCCACGGTGCCCAGCACCTCGAGCCCGGGGGCATATTCCCTGGCCAGGTACGTCGCGCCGAGCGCGGCGCCCGATCCCTGCGACTGGCCCACCACCAGCACCCGGTTGGACAGCTGGCGCGGATAGGCGCCCAGCGCGGCGCGGGCGGCGTCGAGCACCGAGCGCCCTTCGGACCGCCAGATCAGGTAGGGGTGGACGCCCTTGGTGCCGAGCCCTTCATAATCGGTGGCGACGACCGCGAAGCCCGCTTGCAGCCAATTCTCCAGGTAATCCTTGTCGCGGTCCGAGGTGCCCTTCCACGACGGGGCGCAGACGTCGGCGAAGCCGGTGGTGCCATGCGCCCAGGCGACGATCGGCCAGCCGCCCTTCGGCGGGGTTCCCTTGGGCAGGAAGACCATGCCGGAAACCGCGATGGCGCCCTGCCCCACGCCGCTGGTCGAGCTGTAGAGCACGCGCACCGCCTTGCCCGCGGCCGGCTGCATGCGGTCGGCGGGAAGCGGTTCCTGGCGCAGCATGCGGCCCGGCGCGCCCAACTTGCCGGCCCAGCGGTAGAAGTCGGAAACGCCGCCGTCGCCGTCGATGTGGCCAAGGTCGGGCTTGGCATCGGCGCTGGCCGGCGCGGTCTGGGCCGCGGCGAGCACGGGCGTTCCCGCCACGAGCGAGGCGGCGGCGAATGCGGCCAGGTGCCGCAGCCATGTATTCATGTTGAGCCAGTGTTTCATGTCAGGATCGTTCGCTCCTCGTTGATCGCGATCTGCTGCCCCGCCCGTCCAGCCGCAGAAGGCCCGCCGCGCGGCAATGCGATTTCGACCATCGCCCACGCGGACCGGCGTGGCCATTGTCCAAAAAGTATACGCCTCGTAGCCGATTACGAACCCGCCTTGCCCGCCGCCCCCACCTGCCTATCCTTGCCGGCGAACAAGGAGAATACCCACATGGCAGACGCACAACCGCAGGGGAGCCGGTCCACGGTCGCGCTCGTCTATGCCATCGGGCTGGGCAGCATGGCGCTGGTCGGCATTCTCTCGCCGCTGGCGCTGCGTATCACGCACGCGCTGGATGCGCCGGCGGCGGCCATCGGCCTGACGATCGCGCTGTTCTCCCTCCCGGCCGCCATCGTGGCCACGGTGGGCGGCGGCATCGTCGACCGGCTGGGGCCCCGTCTCGTCCTCCTCCTCACGTCCCCCGTCTTCGTGCTGGCCGACGCCATCGTCTGGTTCGCGCGGGACATCTGGATGCTCAACCTGGGCGTGCTGCTCGCCGGGATCGGCTACCTGGGCATCCTCAACGGCGGCGCCGCGATGCTGATCGGCGCGCTGGACGGAACCGCGCGGACCAAGGCGATGACGCTCTGGTCCACTTACGCGCCGACCGGCTTCTCGCTGGGCCTGCTGATCGCGGCGCCGTTCACCGCCGGCGACGCGTGGCGCTGGGCGATCGTGATCCACGGCGTGTTCATGGCGGGCTGCGCGGCGTGCTCGGTCATGCTCCCCCACGTCGCCGTCATCCCCGGGCGAGGGGCGGGCGCGCGCGAAAAGCTCGCCGGCCTGTTCGCCGGGCTGCGCCGTCCGCAGATCCTGATGCTGGGCGTGGCGATGGCGATGCCGGCGATGATCTCCTACGGCACCAGCCTCGCGGCGGCGACTTATCTCGCCAAGGTCCACGGGGTCTCGCTGGCGGCTTCGGCCAGCATCGTCGCGGTCGCCAAGATCGCCGCCGTCCTGCTGGGCGGCACCGTCACCGGCGCCCTGCTCTCCCGCGACTTCCCGCCGCGAAGGCTGCTGGCGATCGTCGTGGTGATCGGGATCGCCGCGCAGACCATGCTGTTCCTGCCGACCAGCCCGTTCGTGCTGGCGATCGCGGGCCTGATGGCCTGGCTGTTCACCTACGGCGCCGCGACGGGCGTGTGCATGGCGACGATGCCGGCGCTGTCGACCAGGGACCTGGGCGGCGGCAGCGTGGCCGGGCTGGTCAACCAGTTCGTCTCGATCGCCTCGTTCCTGACCCCGACGATCTACTTCTCGCTGACGCAGTGGAGCGGCTATGTCGCCATCGCGGTGGTCGGGCTGCTGGCCTGCCTCGTCGCCCTGCCCACCCCCGGCCGCCGTGCCGGGGCCGGGCCCGAGGATGCCGACCCGGCGGCAGAGCCCGCCCCCGATCAGACCGCCGTATCGCCCCCGTCGACCGGCATCATGGCGCCCGTCAGGTAGCTCGCCGAGCCGGACGCCAGGAACCGCACGAGCGCCGCGGCCTCGGCGGCGGTGCCGTGCCGGCGCAGCGGCAACCGTCCGTCCAGCCGCGCGCGTTCTTCGGCGGCGTTCTCCACCCCCGCCCAGTAACCGCGCGTCAGCGGCGTATCGAGCCAGCCGGCCAGCACCGCGTTGACCCTTATCCCCTCCGGCCCCAGTTCGGCGGCCAGGCTGCGCACGAGCCCGGCGATGCCGGCCTTGGTGGCCTGGTAGGCATGGGTATGGGGCTGCCCGCGCATCGTCGCGGTGGAGGACACGAACGTCACGCTCGCATTGGCCGAGGCGCATAGCCACGGCAGCGCCGCCTGCACCGCCAGGAACGGCAGGCGCAGGTTCACGGCGGAGGCCCGGTCCCACATCGCGGCGGTCCACTGCGCCACGGGCGCGCTGTCCATCGCCGAGGCGGCCACCACCAGCGTATCGACCCCGCCGAACCGCTCCGCCGCCGCCCCGGCCGCCGCCGCCCCGGTCTCCGGTGCGCCCAGGTCCAGCGCGAGGTACTCCACCCCCGGCGCCAGCCCGGCCGGCGCCGCGCCCTGGTCCACCAGCAGCACCCCGTCCCCCGACCGCGCGAAATCGGCCGCGATCTCGCCGCCCAGGCCGCTCGCGCCGCCGATGATCAATATGCCTGCCATGTTCATACCTTGCGTTGTCGTCACCGCGCAGCGAAACACGAGCGCCCGGTTTTCGCCCATGGCCCTATCGGCAACGGGTACGGCATCAAAAAGCAACTCTCGGCAACACCGCGAGTGGCTAATATCGGGCCATGGCACAGTCATACCCCATCGACACCTCCGACGGCGCGGAGCCCGGCTTCGACATGACCGACCCGGCCGCCACCCGCCGCGCCATCCGCGAAGGACGGTTCAACGGCTTCACCAACCTCGTCGCGCGCGGCTACGTGCAGGGCAACCTCGTCGCGGTGCCGGCGCAGCATGCCGACGCCTTCGAACTCTATTGCCGCTCCAACCCGCAGGCGCTGCCGATCCTGGGCCGCAGCGAGCCGGGAGCGCGCTCGATCCCCGCGCTGGCCGCCGATCTCGACATCGCCCGCGACACCGGCGGCTACATGGTCTTTCGCGACGGCGAACTCACCGAGACCCCGCGCGATGCCCGCCACGCCTGGCGCGACGACCTCGTCTCGTTCGTGCTGGGCTGCTCGTTCTCGTTCGAATCGATCCTCCAGGCCCACGGCATCCGCCTGCGCCATCTGGACGAAGGCAACGTCTCGGCCATGTACGAGACCGCGCGCGACACCGTGCCGGTCGGCCCGTTCGGCGGCAAGCTGATCGTCTCGATGCGGGCGCTGTCCCCCGCCGACGCGATCCGCGCGACGATCCTCTCGGCCCGCTACCCCAGGTTTCACGGCGCCCCGGTCTCGCTCGGCCTGCCGGCGGACCTGGGCATTCCCGACCTTGCCCACAGCTACGGCGGGCACGGCCTGACCCGGCTGGAGCCGGGCGAACTGCCGGTCTTCTGGGCCTGCGGCGCGACCGGCCAGAACGCGGTGCGCAACGCGCGCCTGCCGCTGTGCATCACCCATTACAAGGCGCACATGGTCGTCACCGACCTGCCTCTCCCCAAGGACTGAGTCATGAATCTCGACGACATCGTTTCGCACTACGACGAGCACGGCTACGTGGTCGTTCCCGGACTGCTGCAGGGCCCCGTGCTCGACAACCTGCGCGCCCTGACCGACAGCGTCGCCGCCCGCGCCGCGCAGGCCGAGGGCGACGACGCCTGGTTCGATTTCGACACCGACGCCGCCGGGATGCGCACGATCCAGCGTATCAAGAAGCCCAACCGCATCGATCCCTATTACGCCGAGCAGGCGGGCAATGCGCAGGTCCTCGAGATCCTCACCCGGATCATCGGCAAGCTGGTCCGCCTCAGCCACACCAAGATCAACATGAAGTCGGCCAACGGCGGCGCGGCGCTCGAATGGCACCAGGACTGGGCCTTCGCGCCGCACACCAACATGTCGACCTGCGTGGCCTCGATCATGCTGGACGGCGCCTCGGCGTCCAACGGCGCGATGCAGGTCATCCCGGGCAGCCACAAGGGCCCGCTGCTCGACCACCACGACGAGGAAGGCTTCTTCTGCGGCGCGGTCGACACGGCCGAATTCGACATGGCGCGCGCGGTCCTGCTGGAAGGCCCCCCGGGAACCGTCAGCTTCCACCACCCGATGACCCTGCACGGCTCCAGCGTGAACCGCTCGGGCGACCCGCGCCGCATCCTGTTCTACGAATATGCCGCCAGCGACGCTTTCCCGCTGTTCTACAAGGTGGACTGGGAGGAATACGAATCGCGCCTCGTCGCCGGCCCCTCGACCACCGAGGTCCGTTTCGAGGACAATTACGTGAAGCTCCCCTTCCCCTCGCGCGCGGGCAGTTCGATCTACAAGATCCAGGCCGAATCGAAGCGCAAGTTCTTCGCGGACGCCGGCTGATGACGGATCGTGCCAGGCGCCCGGTCGCCTTCGTCACCGGCGCCAGCGCCGGAACCGGCCGCGAGATCGCGCTTTCGCTCGGCACCGCGGGCTACGACGTGGCCCTGCTCGCCCGCCGCACCGCCGACATGGAAGCGGCCGCCGCGATCATCCGCGCCGACGGCGGCGAGGCGCTGGTCCTCACCGTGGACGTGCGCGACGCGCTCGCGCTGGACATGGCGATCGACCGCTTCCTCGAATGGTCGCACGGCCGCGTGGACGTGGTCGTGAACGCCGCCGGCTACACCGGCCCGCTCTCTCCCGAGATCGGCGGTTTCGGCATCGACGAATTCGACAGCACCCTCGCCACCAACCTGCGCGCGCCGTTCATCGTCCTGTCGCGGCTGCTGCCGGTGATGCGCAGCGCCGGGGCGGGGCGCGTGGTCAACATCGGCGGCAACCACGGCATGCGCGGCCGGGCCGGGCGGTCCAGCTATTCCGCCTCGAAATGGGGCCTGCGCGGCCTCACCCGCAGCGCCGCGCTGGAAGCCGGCCCGGACGGGGTGACGGTCAACTACGTGGCGCCGGGCCCGATCGCGGTGCCGCGCATGAAGGCGAACTGGCGCGCCCTGGCCCAGCAGCGCGGGCTCAGCGAGGAAGCCGCCCTCAAAGCCTACGTCGCGGACATGGGCATCCCGCTGGAGCGTCCGAGCGAGATGGAGGATATCGTCGCCATGGTCCTGTACCTGGTGGGCGAAGGCGGCCGCAACATCACCGGGCAGGAACTCGTCGTGGACGGCGGCGCGACCCTGTGACGCCGGTAAGCCGGTAAGCCGGTAAGCCGAGGCTGATACCCGAAGGGGGGCGGTCGTCCGATACCGGCGACCGCCCCCCTTCGGGTATCC
>Ga0308159_1002404_pt1 | contig 21734 bp, 21 predicted proteins | sample PhyCR1_FD_201040 | JGI IMG/M metagenome (GOLD analysis project Ga0308159, IMG submission 201040) | Phyllosphere microbial communities from UC Gill Tract Community Farm, Albany, California, United States - DLSLC.R1 | ecosystem: Host-associated > Plants > Phyllosphere > Unclassified | place: USA... | reverse complement strand
ACAGGGGCATCTCGATGCCGCGGAATTGCACGCCATGGTCGATGAGCAGCAGCGGATACTCGGCCGGGGCCAAGCGGCGCGGCGTCAGCCCGGCCTCGTGCAGCACGCGCCAGAAGCGGTTGCCGGGATGGGCGTAATAGGCGCCCCGCGCGGCGGAGACGGCGCCGGGCGCGCTGCCGCAGAAGACCAGCCGCAGGCCAGGGCGCAACACATCCGGCAGGACCGGCTCCAACGGGGTCACGGGGCGCACAGGGGCGGTATCAGGCATCACGATCCAACGTCATTCAGAGCGAGAGGTTCGGCCGCCTCAGCCCGCGACGTTCGTGCCCGGACCGGCGGCGAGATCCGCGACGCGGTGCTCCAACCGTTCCCGCGCGGGTGGGACGGTGCGGTGCCGGGCGCCGAAGGCATCGCGGGTCAGGAAGTGGCCGGTCAGGCGCAGCCCTTGCAGCCAGGCCGCCGGGTCGCGCTCCGCCTGGGCACCGTGCAGGAAGCTGGGCAGTGGCAGCAGCCTGCCGGCATAGGGCAGGGCGGCCTCGGCACTGACGGCGCGGCCGGTGCGCGGAGACACCCAGTCCAGCTCCTCCGTCGTACCGGTCGCGGCGCAGCGGCTGAGGCCCAGGCCATAGCCCAGCGCTTCCAGCAGCAGCAGTTCCCAGCGCACGTAATCCGCCATCAGCTCCCCGCCGCCCTGCTGGAGATGTGCCAGCAATGGCAGCAGGGCAGAGAAGACACGGGGCTGCGCCTCCCGCTCGGGCAACGCGTCGGCGGCCAGGGCGCAGGCGGATTGCAGCAGGGCGAGGGAGAGCGGCTCATCCATCGCCAGGGCGGCGGTGGGGTGCACCATCTCGCCCGTCATGTGGCCTAGCTGGTCGGCCAGGCGACTGACCCAGCGGACTTCCACCAGGTTGCCCGGCTGCCACAGCCCGGATTGCGCGCGGGAGGCACCGCCGCGGACCAGCCCGGCATAGCGCCCGTGCTGCTCGGTGAGGACGGAGACGATGGCACCACCCTCGCCGTAAGGGCGGGCCTCCAGCACGACGGCGGGTGCTTCCCATTCCATCGCGGTGCCGGGTCAGCTCTCGGCGGGGCGGTCAGGCCCGGAGGCGCGAATCGGCTTAGGCGGCACTGGTTAGCCGATGTCTTCCAGACCGATGGCGCGGATGCGGGCGCGTTCCTCATCCCAGCCCTGGCGTTCCTTGACGTTCAGGAACAGGTGGACGCGGCGCTCCAGCAGCTTCTCCAGCTCCGTGCGCGCACGGCGGCCGATATCCTTCACCTTGGCGCCGCCATCGCCGATCAGGATGGCCTTCTGCGTCGCCCGGCCGACATAGATGGTGCAGTCGATGCGGACGGAGCCGTCGCGCCGCTCCTCCCACTGCTCGGTCTCCACCGTGGTATGGTGGGGCACTTCCTGGTGGGTCTGGCGCAGGATCTGCTCGCGCACGATCTCCGCCGCCAGCATGCGGTCCGGCAGGTCGGAGAGGTCGTCCTCCGGGAACAGGTAGGGGCCGTAGGGGACATGGGCGGCCATCATGTCCAGCATGCGGTCCACGCCATCGCCGCTCTCGGCGCTGACCATCAGCGTCTCGGCGAACTGGATCTGCTCGTTCAGCGCGGCGGTCAGCGGCAGCAGCTTCTTGGTGTCGATCAGGTCGGTCTTGTTCAGCACCAGCCAGACTGGGGCGCGGGAGCGCTTGAGCACGGAGAGGATGGATTGCAGCGCCTCGGTCAGCCCGGCGCGGGCATCGACCACCAGCAGCGCCAGGTCGGCGTCCTGGGTGCTTTCCCAGGCCGCGGCCACCATGGCGCGGTCCAGCCGCCGGCGCGGGGCGAAGATGCCCGGCGTATCCGCCAGCACCAGCTGCGCGGCGCCATGCATCACCACCGCGCGGATGCGGAAGCGCGTGGTCTGCGGCTTGGGGGAGACGATGGAGACCTTGCTGCCCGCCAACCGGTTGACCAGCGTGGACTTGCCGGCATTCGGGGCACCCACCACGGCGATGATGCCGCAACGGGTCTGGGCCGGGTTCTGCTCCCGGGGGGTCGGGTCCTCGGGCGTCTGGTCGGTGGGCGCGGCGGTGTTGTCGGTCATCTCAGTTCTTCAGATTGCGGCCAGCCAGGCATCGGCGGCGGCCTGCTCGGCGGCGCGCTTGGATTCGCCGCTGCCCTCGGCTTCCCGCCCAGCGGCGCGCACGGCGACCACGAAGACAGGCATATGGGATGGGCCGGTGGTCGAGACCAGCCGGTATTCCGGCAATCCTTCCCCGCGGCCGAGCGTATATTCCTGCAGCCGGCTCTTCGCCGACATCGGCGGCGTCGGGTCGGCGTCCATGTGGCCGGTCCATTCGCGTCGGATGAAGTCGCGCGCGACCTGCAGCCCACCGTCGAGGTAGAGGGCGCCGATCAGTGCCTCGGTCGCGTCCGCCACCACGGTCATGCGGCCACGCAGGCCGGTGCGGCCCTCGGCGGGGGGGATGCGCAGCGCGGCGGGCAGGCCGATGGCCTCGCCCACCTTGGCCAGCGTCTCGGCGGCGACCAGCACGGCCAGCCGCTTGCCCAGCGCGCCCTCTCGCTCCTGCGGGAAGCGGTCGGAGAGCCACTCGGCCATCACCAGCGCCAGCACGCGGTCGCCCAGGAATTCCAGCCGTTCGTTGGAATCGAGCATGTCCCGCCGCGGGTCGGCGGCGGAACGATGCGTCATTGCCTGGTCGAGCAGCGCTACATTGGCGAAGCTGTGGCCAATGCGGGCCCTGAATCCGTTGCTCACCGGACGGCCGAGAACAGGCGGTTCCAGCGGATGGCGAAGGGCCAACCCCAGACTTCCCACCATGCCGCGCTGCCATCGACGGAGAAGAAGATCATCTCCGCCCGGCCCACCAGATTCTCCAGCGGCACAAAGCCGACGCCGCTGATCATGTCGCGGCTGTCCAGGCTGTTGTCGCGGTTGTCGCCCATGGCGAAGACATGACCCTCCGGCACCAGGAACTCGACGGTGTTATCGTAGGGCCCGTCATCCGTGGCTTCCAGGATCTCATGCGGTGCCGGCTGGCCGTTGGGCGAAGCCGGCAGCGCCTCGCGGTAGCGGCGCACGGTGATGCGCGGCCCATCGCCCTCGACCGTATAGAGGCCGAGCGATTCACGCGGCACTTCCACCCGGTTCACGTACAGGCGGCCGGCGCGGACCTGGATGCGGTCCCCCGGCAGGCCAACGATGCGCTTGATGTAGTCTGTCGTGTTGTCCCGCGGGAACTTGAACACCGCCACGTCCCCGCGCGCCGGCAGGGAGCCGAAGATGCGGCCCTGGAAAAGGTCCGGGCTGAACGGCAGGGAGTGGCGGGAGTAGCCGTAGGCGTATTTGGAGACGAACAGGTAGTCGCCCACCAGCAGCGTCGGGATCATGCTGCCGGAGGGGATGTTGAACGGCTCGAACGCCACGGTGCGGATGCCGATGGCGATCAGCCCGGCATAGACAACGGTCTTGATGCTCTCGAGCCAGCCGCCCGTTTTCTTTTTCGTCGTCATATCAGGAAAGCTCGAGGCCCCGCTTCGGTCTGCCGCGCCAGCCGCCGCGACCACGATGGTGCGGGGTAGAGCGCGCGGTGGGCACGAATGTCAAGAAAGCGCCGCTTGCGGCAGGCCGAAGGCCTCCGCCAGCAGGCGCACGGAACGGCGCCGGGCCTCCGCATCATGCAGGGGGGAGAGCACCGCCACCTCCTGCACCTGCAGTTCCTCGGCCAGGGCGGAGAGGCGGTCCCGCACCTGTTCCGGCGTTCCGATGATGGCGCGGGCACGGATACGGTCCAGATGCGCCTGCTCGGCTTCCGTATAGGGGTAGGCCTCGGCTTCCGCCACGCTGGGCAGCGGCGGGAAGATGCCGCGGTCCCGCGATAGTCGCCACAACTCGCGGGAGCGGTAGAGGCGGCGCGCCTCGGCCTCCGTCTCGGCGCAGAGGGCGAAGACGCCGATGGCGGCGTAGGGCGCGGTGGCACGGCCCGGGCGGGGCTGGAATTCGTGGCGGTAGCGGGCCAGCGCCTCGGCGGCGCCACGGCCGTCGGTGATGAAATAGGCGAAGCAGTAGGGCAGCCCCAGCACCGCGGCGAGGCGCGCGCCGTAATCCGAGCTGCCGAGCATCCAGGTCTGCGGCGCCGTCGGCGTCTCCGGCTGGGCGCGGATGCTGCGGAAGGGATGGTCGACCGGCAGGCCTTCGCCCAGCCAGCCCAGCAGGTCCTGCACCTGCTGCGGGAAGTCGTCCACCGTCTGCTGCGCCGCCTGTGGGTTCAGCGCATAGGCGGTGCGCCCATCGCTACCCGGGGCACGGCCGACGCCGAGGTCGATGCGGCCGGGCGCAATCGCTTCCAGCATGCGGAACTGCTCGGCCACCTTCAGCGCCGAGTAATGCGGCAGCATCACCCCGGCGGAACCGACGCGGATGCGGCGGGTGGTGGCGGCAATGGCGGAGATCAGGATCTCGGGCGCCGCACCGGCATGGCTGGCGCTGTTGTGATGCTCGGCCAGCCAGTAGCGGGCATAGCCCAGCTCATCGGCCAGCTTCGCCAGTGCCAGGGTTTCCCGCACGGCATCGTCGGCACCCCGACCGGACACGATGGTGGATTGGTCGAGGATCGAGAGAGCAAGCGCCATAGGCCCAGGTTAACGCATTCCGGGCGAAGCGGAAGGCCCCGCGCGGATCAGCGCCTCACGACCGTAATTGCTTAAAATTCAGCCTCTTGTGCAACATCTTTGCGGATCGGATAGCGATGCTCGGCATGATCCAGTGGACCATCGATCAACCAGGCCTGCGCAGCCTCCTGCGCGAAATCCGGCCCCAGCGGTGCCTTGCCGGCGCCGTTTGGCAGGTCCAGTACATAGGTCGGCCAGGCGAGGCCAGAGACCCGGCCGCGCAATTGGCGCAGTAGGTGCCTGCCTTCGGCGATCGGTACCTCGAAGCGGGCGGTGCCGGGAGCGCGGTCCAACTGGTGAAGATAGTAAGGCTTCACCTGGGCCGCCAGCATGGCGCGGAACAGGTTTTCAAGCTCTTGCGCGCTGTCGTTTACACCACGCAGCAAAACGCTCTGCCCCAGTAGGGCGACGCCGCCGCGCGTCAGCGCCCGCATTCCAGTCTTGGCGGCGGGCGAGAATTCCCGCGCATGGTTGGCATGGACGCAGAGGAACAGGGCCTTCTCAGTTTCCAGCGCCGCCACCAGGGCTTGGTTCAGCCGCTCAGGCGCCGCGACGGGCACTCGGGAATGCAGGCGGATGATGTCGAGATGCGGAATGGCAGAGAGCCGACGCACGATGTGTTCCAGCCGGCGGGGCGAGAGCATCAGTGGGTCGCCCCCGGTCAGCACCGCTTCCTTCACCTGCGGCGTGGCGGCAAACCAGTCGATGGCGGCGTCCAGCTCCGCCTCCGTCAGCAACCCGCCGTCGGGGCCGACGACCTCTCGCCGGAAGCAGAAGCGGCAATAGACCGGGCAGGCCAGAAGCGGCTTCAGCAGCGCGCGGTCCGGGTAGCGGTGCACTACGCCCTTCACCGGGGTGAAGGGGGCGTCACTGGTCGGGTCGCTGCGCTCGGCCGGCAGGGTCACCAGCTCCGCTGCATCCGGCACGTATTGGCGGGCGATGGGGTCGGCGGGGTCAGCGGGGTCGATCAGCGCCTGCACGGCTGGCGTTACCGCGATGGCGAAATGCTCGGCCACGCGGCGCAGGGCGGGCTCGGCGCCGGGCGGCACCAGGCCGGCTTCGACCAGGGCGGCGGGGTCACGCAGCGTGCGTGGCTTCAAAAGGGGGACACCGTCGGGCATGGTCGCGCGGCCTTACGCCTGGAAGCACCGCCGCCGCAATGCCCGATGACGCCACCCTGACCCCCGAATGGTCGCCCGCCCGCTTCGCCGCCCGTCTGCCGGCCCTGCGCCGCCGCGCCGCCCTGTTGGGCGAGACCCGCGCCTTCTTCACCACGCGTGGCTATACCGAGGTGGAGACGCCGGCCCTGGTGCCGGTGCCGGGGATGGAGGTGCATCTCTCCGCCTTCCGCACCCTGTTCCGCCCGATGCTGGAGGGTGAGGAGCAGGCGCTGTGGCTGCGGACCTCGCCCGAGCTGGCCATCAAGCGCCTGCTGGTGGCGGGGGCCGGGCCGGTGTTCGAGATTGCGCGGGTCTGGCGCAATGGCGAGGTCTCGCCGCGACACGGGCCTGAGTTCACCATGCTGGAATGGTACCGCCCCGGCGCCGACCTGGCGGCGCTGATGGAGGAGACGGAGGCCTTCGTGCGGGCGGTGCTGCCGGACCAGGTCGCCTTCGCCGGGGTGCGCACAGACCTGACCCGACCCTTCGAGCGGCTGACCCTCGCGGAAGCCTTCGCCCGCCACTGCAACGGGCTGGACATCCTGGCGACGCTGGACGCGGCGGGAGAGGGCGACGCCGAAGCCCTTCGCCACGCCGCCCGCGCCGCCAGCTTCGCGCCGCGGGAGGGCGAGGGCTGGGAGGATTTGTTCTTCCGGCTGCTGCTGGAGCGTATCGAGCCCGCCCTGGGCCGGGTCCGCGCCACCTTCCTGACCCACTGGCCCGCCCCGCAGGCCGCCCTGGCGCGGCGTGACCCAACCGACCCGCGTGTGGCCCTGCGGTTCGAGCTGTTCGTCGCCGGCATCGAGCTGGCCAATGCGTTCGACGAACTGACGGAGGCGGAGGAGCAGGCCACGCGCTTCGCCCGCGACGTGGCGGAACGCCAGCGCCTCTATGGCGAGGGCTGGTCGGTGGATGAGGACTTCCTGGCCGCCCTGCGCCACGGCATGCCCGCCACTGCCGGCATCGCCCTGGGGTTTGACCGGCTGGCCATGCTGGCGGCAGGGGTGGAGAGTATCGAGGACGTGCTCTGGCTCGGCCGCTGGCCCTATTCGGTGACCTGAATGATGTCGCTGTCCTGCATCCGGCGCCAATGGCCGCCGGTCAGGATCTCGCTGGGCTGGAAGCGGGCCTTGTAGGCCATCTTCCGGCTCTGCGGCACCCAGTAGCCCAGATAGACATAGGGCAGCCCCAGCTGCAGCGCTCGCCGCACCAGCCACAGCACCATGAAGGTGCCGAGGGACTGCCGCTCCAGCGCCGGGTCGTAGAAGGAATAGACGGCGGAGAGCCCGTCGCTCAGCCAGTCCGTCAGGCACCCGGCGACCAGGCGGTCCTCCTCGTCCCGGAACTCGACGATCCCGGTGGTGATGGGGGTGTCTTCCACCATGGCACGGTAGTCGTAGAAGCCCATCGAGGCCATGTCGCCGTCATTGTGGCGGGCCTGCTGGTAGCGCTGGAACAGCGCGAACTGCTCGGCGGTGGCGCGGCTGGTGGCCTCATGCACCCGCAGTCCGGTATTGGCGCGGGCGACGCGGCGCTGCGTGCGGTCCGGCTCGAAGCGCTCGCACTGGATGCGGATGGGGATGCAGGCCTGGCAGCCGGGGCAAACCGGCGAGTAGGCGATGTTGTGGCTGCGGCGGAACCCGGCGCGGGAGAGCCGGTCATGCAGCTTTTCCGAGTCCGGGCCGGTCAACTCGGTCACGATCTTCCGTTCGGTGCGGCCGGCCAGGTAAGGGCAGGGCATCGGGGCGGTCGTGTAGAAGAATTGCGGGCGGCGGGTGGTGCGGTGGAGCATGACGTTCCTCACCATACTTTCCCCGCCCGCGCGGCCGGGCGCAACAGGGGAGTGGCGTTTCAGCCCGGTTCCAGCCGCAGGATTCCACTGCTGCGGTCCGGCACCGCGCCCAGTGGCAGCAGCAGGTTGCCATCCGGTGCCCTTCCACCCCAGACCGGCGCTTGGTCCGACCATTGGGCGGAGAGCGGATTGCCCGACTGCCCGGTGCCAATCACGCCATAGGCCCCCTGGGGCGAGGCGAGGTCGAACACCGAGCGCAGGCCGGGCCCCTGGGTATTGGTGAAATCCCGGCTGCCGGTGTAGCCGCGATCCACCGTCTGCCCATCGCCGCCGCGCGGGACCGAAATGCGCGTCCAGTCCCCCAGCAGCGGCACGAAGCGCAGCAGCGGATGGTCGAACACCGCCTGGTGCGCGGTGCCCCAACGCCAGGAAGAGGGGTCCGGGCCATAGGCGTGGACCAACTGCGCCGTCGCATCCTCCAGCGCCTTGGCCACCAGGGCTGCGCAGGCATCGCCCGCCGCCGCTCCGTTCACTGGCGCCTCGCCCACCGGGCGGCACCAGTGGGCGCCACGGCCATCCTCGGCCAGGACGAAGCGGAGGAACTCCGGCGTGACCGGCCAGCCGCCTTCCGGCACGCCGCCGGCCGCCAGGGCCATGCGGGTGGCAATCGGCCACCAGGCGGCGAAGATCAGCGGCTGCGGCATGTCGGCCGCCATCTCGCCGTTCCAGCCCAGCAGCAGGTCCCGTACGCCGCCGGCGGGGCCCTGGGGGCGGGGAATGCGGCGCAGCGCGGGTAGCATTTCCTGCGCGAACAGGCTGAGCGTATCGCGCTGAATGGCGGCGAAATCTTCCGGCGCGTGCTGCTGGCGCTGAGCTAGCAACTGGTGGATGCGCTGGAAGCGCCAATCCCCGAACCAGTCGCGGCCCAGATAGGGTTCCACCCCGGCGGGCTGCACGCGGTTATTGGCGTTGACCAGCACGCCGCTGGCCGGGTTCTCGGTATGCGGCATGCTGTCGAACGGCACGAAGCCGGTCCAGTCATGGCTGCCGTCCCAGCCCGGGGCGGGCAGGGTACCGTCCCCCGCGCGGCGGATGGGGGTGCGGCCGGTCAGGTACATGGCGATGCCGCCCTGGTTGCTGGCGACCATCAGGTTCTGCGCCGGGGCGGTGATGAGCGCGGCAGCGGCCCTCGCCTCGGCCAGGTTGCCGGCGCGGTTCATGGCGTGCAGGCCGGCGGCGGCGGTATCAGCCGGCGCCAGGCTGGCCATGGAGAGGGCCAGCACGGTGCCATCCGGCCGGTTGCCTTCCAGGTCGCTGACCACCGGGCCGTGCCGCGTCTCCCGTATCTGCAGGATCTCCGCCGCTTGCCCGCGGATGGCGATGCGCTCCTCGCGGATCGTGTAGGGGCGCGGGCCGTCCGGCGTCTCGTAGCTATCTGGGCCGGCGGGACGCTCGATGAACAGGTCCTGGGTGTCGGAATGGGTGGTGGTGAAGCCCCAGGCGAGCTGGGCGTTGCGCCCGATGACCATGAACGGAATGCCCGGCGAGGTGGCGCCGGCCAGCAGCCGCGCCGGCTGGCCGGGCGCGGCGGCGATCTCGATCCGCGCCAGGTACCACAGGATGGGCGCCTGGAAGCCCAAATGCGGATCGGACGCCAGCAGCGGCTGCCCGGTGGCCGAGCGGGCGGCGGACACCGCCCAGGCGTTGGAGGCGCTGGAGGGCAGCGGCGCATCCAGCGGGAATTCCGGCACCGCCGCCGCCAGCCGGGCCAGTTGCCCGGACGGTGGCAGGGCGGCGACGTCGGCGCGGCCCATGCTTTCATCCGCCGGCCACAACTCCTCCAGCCGCTCGGGCGGCAGCAAGGTGGCGAGGCGGGCGCGGTTCAGTTCCTGCCGCCAGTTGCCGGAGAGCCAGAGGCCCATGGTCTTGGCCCAGAGCAGGCTGTCCGAGGGCTGCCACGCTTCCGGCACGCCCATGATGAGGAATTCCGGCGCAGCCAGCCGCCCGCGCGCCTCCAGCCAGGCATTCACCCCCTTGGCATAGGCGTCCAGCATGGCGCGCGTGCTTGCCGGCAGCGCGGCGTAGTCGGCCTTGGCGCTCTGGGCGAGGCCGAGCGTGCGATTAAAGCGGTCCAGCCGCAGCGCCACTGGCCCGGCGATCTCGGCCAGGCGGCCGGAGGCGTTCCGGCGCATCAACTCCATCTGGAACATGCGGTCTCGTGCGTGCAGCCAGCCCAGCGCGGCGGCCGCATCCAATTCGTTCACCGCCGTGATGCGGGGAATGCCGTAGACGTCCTGCACGATCTCCACCGGGGCGCCGAGGCCGGGCAGGTCGAACCGGCCGTCGCGCGGCGGCAGGGTGAACCACAACAGCGCGGCGATGCCGCCCGCGGCCACGACCAGAAGGCCGACGACCCAGTACAGGCCGCGCAGGAGGAATCGACGAAGCCGCCCGGTGTTTCGCTGCATGCCCTTGGTTTATGCTGCGGCGCGGCCGGGTGCCAGCCGGTTGCGGTGGCGGCCCGCTGACGAAAGAATGTGGCATGCCCCGACGCGATGCCCATTCCCCCGATGCCACCGCCCTGCGCACCGCCGCCGAGGCGCGTGGCCGCTTCGCCGAGGCCAAGGTGGCCGCCCGGCTGGCCCAGGATGGCTGGCAGGTCTTGGACCAGCGCGTCCGCACCGCCGCCGGCGAGATCGACCTGATCGCGGAACGGGAGGGGCTGCTGGCTTTCATCGAGGTCAAGGCCCGCGCCAGCCTGGCCGACGCGGCCTATTCGCTGGGGCGGCGGCAGCGCCAGCGGCTGATGGCAGCGGCCGAGATCTGGCTGGCAGGGCATCCCGGGCATGGGGAGGCCGGGATGCGCTTCGATGTATTACTGTTGGATGGGGAGGGGCGGATGCGGCGGATTGCCGACGCCTTCCGCCTGGGAGACTAAGTCAGGCCGGCCCGCCGCATCCGGCTACCGGCCGCGTTATCCGCTGAGCCGGCGAGGATCACGCTCTACGGGAATAGCTTGACGGCCGAGATGATCACCACCGCGTTGGCGTAGGGGTACTCGTCGGTCATCGTCAGGCTGATTTGCGCGCCGAAGCCGGTGGGGGTGATGGCGTCCAGCCGCGCAGCGGCACCGCCCGTCAGCCGCAGGGAGGGCTGGCCGGTGGAGAGGTTCACCACCCCAAGATCCTTCCAGAACACACCCTGCCGGAAGCCGGTGCCGAGCGCCTTGGAAGCCGCTTCCTTCGCCGCGAAGCGCTTGGCGTAGGTGGCGGCACGCAGTTTTTCAGTACGGCTATCGGCCTTGCGGCGCTCCAACTGGGTGAAGACGCGCTGGATGAAGCGATCGCCATGCCGGGCCAATGTCTGCTCGATACGGCGGATGTCGACGATGTCGTTGCCGAGACCAATGATCATCGGGTTGGCATAACCTCAGGCCTTGGCGCGGTCCACCTGGGTAATGCCCGGGCAGGTTCGCAACGCCGCGATGACGTGGGAGAGGTGCCGAAGGTCGGACACCTCCAGATCCACCATCACCTCGGCGAAATCGGCGGCGCGGTGGGTGAAGCGCAGATTGTGCAGCTTGCCCTGCTGCTTGGCGATGGCCACCGTCATGGCGGCGATGGCCGCGTCCTCGTTGCTGGTCACCACCTCCAGCCGCGCCAGGTGGCCGCCGCCGGAGCCGGCCTCGTAATCCCAGTCGATATCGATGAAGCGCTCGGGCGTCGCCGCGAAGGCCTCCAGGCTGTGGCAGTCGTTCTTGTGGACCGTCACGCCCTTGCCGGTGGTGACGATGCCGACGATGCGGTCCCCCGGCACCGGGTGGCAGCAACCGGCGAACTGCACGGCCATGCCGGCCACCAGCCCGGTGATGCCAGAGGAAGCTTCCCGCCGCCGTTCCGTCCGCATGACGGTGGAGCCGGGCTTGCCGCGGGCGCGGGTGAGCAGGTTCTCCTGCAGCCGGGGCGGGCCGCGCAATTCGGGGTAGGCGGCGTGCAGCACTTCGCGCGGCGTGATGTTGCCGTTGCCGACGGCGACGCAGAGATCCTCGAAGCTGGGCTGCTTGAAGGCCTTGATGGCCGGCTCGACCTGCTTTTCGCTGAAATCTAGCCCTTCCTGGCGGAAGGCCTTGGCGATGGCGCTGCGGCCCTGTTCCTGGAACTCGCCACGCTGCCGGGCCAGGACGAAGCGCTTGATGCGCGCCTTGGCCTTTCCGGTGACGACGAAGCGTTCCCAGGCCGGGTTCGGCGTGCCCCCACGGGCGGTGATGATCTCCACCTGGTCGCCGTTTTCCAGCTGGTGGCGCAGCGGCACGATGCGGCCGTTGATCTTGGCGCCGACGCAGGCATCGCCGACCTGGCTATGCACCTGGTAGGCGAAGTCGATCGGCGTGGCGCCACGGGGCAGGGCGATCAGGTCGCCCTTCGGCGTGAAGCAGAAGACCTGGTCCTGGTGCAGGGCGAGCTTGGTGTGCTCTAGGAAGTCCTGCGGCTCGTCCGCTGTCTCCAGCAGCTCCAGCAGTTCCTTGACCCAAGGGTAGCGGCGCTTCTTGACGGTGGGCTGGCCGTTCTCGTCCGGCGCGCCCTGCTTGTACATCCAGTGCGCGGCTACGCCGTACTCGGCGACCTCGTGCATCGCCGGGGTGCGGATCTGCACCTCGATCTTGGCGTTGCGGCGCTCTGGCACCGTCACTCCGGTATGCAGGCTTTGGTAGCCGTTGGATTTCGGGGTGCTGATGTAGTCCTTGAAGCGCCCGGGCACGACGCGATAGGCGGAATGGATGGCGCCCAGCGCCACGTAACAATTCGCCTTGTCGGTGGTCAGCACGCGGAAGGCCATGATGTCCGAGAGCTGCTCGAACTCCACCTTCTTCTCGTGCATCTTCATCCAGATGGAGTAGGGCGACTTCTCCCGCCCCGTGACCTCCAGCAGCGGCACCCCGGCCTCGGACATCTTGGCCCGCAGGTCGGCCGCGACCTCGTCAATCAGGTCGGCGCCCTGGCCGCGCAGGAAGGCGAGGCGGGCGGTGATGGTCTGGTAGGCATCGCCTTGCAATTCGCGGAAGGAGAGCGATTGCAGCTCGGTCTTCACCGCATCCATACCGATGCGCTGGGCGAGCGGGGCGTAGATCTCCATCGTCTCCCGCGCCACGCGCGCCCGCTTCTCGGGCTTCGGCACGTAGTGCAGGGTGCGCATGTTGTGGGTGCGGTCGGCCAGCTTGACGATGAGGACGCGGATATCCTCGCTCATCGCCAGCACCAACTTGCGGAAATTCTCCGCCTGCTTGGTGCGCTCGGACTGCAGTTCCAGCCGGGTCAGCTTGGTGACGCCATCCACCAGCTTGGCGATGTCGGTGCCGAACTTCTTTTCCAGCTCGGCCAGGGAGACGCCGGTATCCTCCACCACATCGTGCAGCAGCGCGGTGCAAATGGTGGCGGTGTCCAGCCGGTATCCAGCCAGGATTCCGGCGACGGCCAGCGGGTGCGTGATGTAGGGGTCGCCATTTTCGCGCGCCTGGCTGGCGTGGGCGGTGGCGGCGAGGTCGTAGGCGGCCTCGATCAGCGCGACATCGGCGCGGGGATCGTAGGCGGCGACGCGCCGGGCGAGTTCGGTGCCCGGCGTCTCGACATGCGGTGGCAAGGTTGGCTCAGCCAACCCCTCGGGCGCGCGAGGCGCCGGGTGGTACTCTGTCCCGACGCCCGGTTTCAACTGCGCCCCCGGCTTGTCAGCGGCGCCCGCCGCCGAGCTCGGCGGCGATGGCCGCTTCGATGTCGTCACCTTCGTCACCGCCGACATCCGGCAGCTTCTCGTCGTTGACGTCCATCACACCGAAGATGTTCTCGTCGGTGGCAATCAGATCGATCACCTCTTCCTCGACGGGCTCCGGCTCCGGCGCGCGCAGCAGGGACTTGATGAGGTCCTGCTCCAGCGCGGGCAGTTCCACCGTCTGGTCGGCGATCTCGCGCAGGGCAACGACGGGGTTCTTGTCGTTGTCGCGGTCGATGGTGATTTCCTCGCCGCGGCTGATGTTGCGGGCGCGCTGAGCGGCCAGCAGAACCAGCTCAAAGCGGTTCGGAATCTGCAGGATGCAATCTTCGACGGTTACGCGGGCCATGGGCAGGCCTCCAACTCAATCATCTTAGCGGAACCCCCCAGATAGCCATCGCGGGGCCGAAACACAAGCTCAGAGCGCTTCCATGGCCGCTTCCGGCAGTTCCGCCAGCAGTTCTTCGGCGGTTTTGCCGAGTCCCGGATGCCGCCAGCCTGGCGCCACCTCCACCAGTGGCTGCAGCACGAATCGTCGCAGATGGGCGCGGGGGTGGGGCAGGATCGGGTCCGGCGCCTGCCGCACCGTCCCGCCCATCGCGATGATGTCCAGGTCCAGGGTACGTGGCGCGTTGGGGTAGGGGCGCACCCGGCCGGCCGCGTCCTCGATCCGTTGCAGCGCGGCCAACAGCGCCTCCGGCCCGATATCGCCTTCGCAGCGAGCGACACCGTTGACGTACCAGGGCGAGCCCGGCAACGGCGGCTCCGGCGCCGTGGACCACCAGCGGGAGAGCGCGGTGCAGGCCAGGCCGGGTATCCGGCCCAGCGCCTCGGCCGCTTGCTCGCAGGTCGCGCGCGGGGCGCTGCCATCGGTGCCGGGCAGGTTGGCGCCCAGGGCGATCAGGATCATCGGGCCGGGGCGGGCTGCTGAGTCAGAAGCGGCGCGGCGTTGAGCGCCTCCGGCGTGTCGAAGTCGCGCAGCACGGCGTCGTCCGGCATCTCCACCTCGGCCACGCGCTCGGCGTGGCGGCGGATCAGGCGGCGGGCGCCGGCATCGCCGGTCAGCGCCATCATCTCCGGGATGAACTCGCGGGCCCACAGCACAGGGTTACCCTGCTGGCCGGCATGGGTGGGCATGACGATGGCGCGGCCTTCCTCCGGGTCGAAGGCCGCCAGCAGGCGGCCGATCGCGGTGGGGGTGACCAGCGGCATGTCGCCCAGGCAGATCAGCACGCCTTCCACCTGCGGCGGCAGCGCCGACAGCCCGGCCTTGAGGGAGGCCGAGAGACCCTCGGCGTAATCCTCGGCGGCGACGAAGCGGATATCCCGCCCAGCCAGGGCCGCCTCCACCTCCGCCCGCGCATGGCCGGTGACGACGGTGACCGGCCCGATGCCGGAGGCGAGGACATTATCCACCACCCGCGCCACCATTGGCCGCCCGTCCTGCCCCTGCACCAGCAGCTTGTTCAGCGGTGCCATGCGGCTGGACTGCCCGGCGGCCAGCACCAGGGCGGCCAGCGGTCGGGCGCGACGCGGGGCGGCGGCACCGGTATGCGCCCTGGCCGCCTTCTCCCGCGGCAGCGGCCGGCTTTCGATTTCCTTCAGCAGGCCGCCGACGCCCATGCGCATCACGTCCCGCGCCTTGACCGACAGCCCGGCGAACAGGCGCTGCAACACCCAGTCGAAGCCGTTCAGCTTGGGGCTGCGGGCGCAGCCGGGCAGCACCAGGGCGGGGATGCCGTCGATCTCGCCCAGGCAGATCAGGTTGCCGGGGTCCACCGGCATGCCGAAATGCTCAATCCGCCCGCCGGCGCGGATGATGGCGGCCGGGCCGGCATCCCGCCGGTCCACCACGGCGGAAGCACCGGCGATCAACAGGATCTGCGCCCCCGCCTGGCGCAACCGGGCCAGGGCGGCGGCGATCGCCTCCTCCTCATGCGCGCAGCGCTCGGGTGGCAGCAGGGTGCCGGTCAGGCCAGCGACGCGGGCGCCGGTGGCCTCTACCGCGCCTTCCATGATGCTTTCCTTCAGGCCGGGCAGTTCCGTGAGTACCAGGCCGACCTGCAACGGGCGGAACGGATGCACCGCCAGCAGGCCGCTCCGTGCCACCGATTCGCCGACGCTCAGCATCTCGCCGGACATGGCGAAGGGAATGACCTTCACCGTCGCCAGCATCTCCCGCGCCGAGACGGGGGTAAAGTTTGGCAGGGTGGCGAGGGTCAGGCTCTCATCCAGCTCGTTCAGCCGGTCCACCATGGCGGCATTGACCACCAGCAGCCCGGCGGTCTCCGCCTGCAGGTTGACCCGGCCGGTGGCCGCGCGGGTACGGAGCAGGTGCGGGCCGAGCAAAGCCTCGCCGATGCGATGGGCGGCCTCGTTCTCGGTGACGTCGCCATCCTCCAGGCGGGCGGCGATCACCTGCTGGTGCCCGCCCTCGCGCAGCGCGGCGACCGAGGCATCGTCCAGCAGCGTACCCTTCTTCAGCACGCGGCCTTCCAGCCGCACGGTATGGGCGAGGATGGTGCCGGACGCCTCGCCGATCGGGGTCGGGCCGAAGATCATGCGCCGGCAGCCGCCGGGGCCCGGCTGCCCGCTTGCGCCACAGCCCCACCGCCCAGCGCCGCACCACGGCGGCGGGCGACGATCTGCGCCATGATGGACAGCGCAATCTCCGGCGCCGTCACCGCGCCGATATCCAGCCCGACCGGCGCGGCAATGCGTGCCAGCGAATCCTCGCCGAACCCGGCTTCCTGCAGCCTCGCCACCCGCTTGGCATGGGTGCGGCGGCTGCCCAGGGCGCCGATATAGTAGGCCTGGCTTTTCAGCGCCTCCTCCAGCGCCGGGTCGTCCAGCTTGGGGTCATGGGTCAGGGTGACGATGGCGGTGCGGGTATCCGGCGCCAGCGCCACCATCGCCTCATCCGGCCAGTCGCCATTCAGGGTGACGGCGCCGCCGAAGCGTTCCTCGGTGGCGAAGGCGCGGCGCGGGTCCACCACGGTCACGGCGAAGCCCAGCCCCACCGCCATCGGCACCAGCGCCTGCGCCACATGCACGGCGCCGACCACGATCAGCCGCAGCGGTGGGTTCTGCGGCTGGATGAACCATTCGGCGCCCTCGGCCGTCACGTTGGCCGCCTTGTCGGCGTCCAGTGCGGCGTGGGCCGCCTCGGCCAGCGCGGCGGGGGCATCGTCCTCGGGGTAGAGGAGCTGGGTACCATCGGTCAGCCGGGTCAGGATGGCGACGGGCTTCGCCGCGGCCTGGGCCGCCTGGATGCGGGTGAGGAAGGAGGCCTTCACGCCACCTTCTCCACGAACACCTTCAACTTGCCGCCGCAGGCCAGGCCGACTTCCCAGGCCCGCTCGTCACTAACGCCGAAATCCAGCAGCTGGGGCGTGCCGCTGGCCATGGTCTGCTTCGCCACGTCGGCCACCGCGCCTTCGATGCAGCCACCGGAGACGCTGCCGGCCATGCGGCCGGATGCCGTCACCGCCAGGCGGGAACCGGCGGGGCGGGGCGAGCTGCCCCAGGTTTCCACCACGGTCGCCAAGGCCACGGTCTCGCCTTCGGCCAGCCAGCCGGCGGCGGTCGCCAGGATGTCTTCCTGATCACTCACGGGACACTCTCCCACGCGCCTGGGGGGCCGAGAGTGTCTCCACCAGCGACCGCAGGCTCTCGATGTTGTGGACGGGGCGGTGCTCATGAACCAAGGGGAGCATCGTCCGAATGCCTTGGGATTTCGGTTGGAAGCCGGCGTAGCGCAAGAGCGGGTTCAGCCAGATCAGCCGCCGGCAGGAATGCCGCAACCGGTCCGTGGCCGCCGCCAGCCGTGCCAGCTCGTCCGCGCCGCCCCGTTCCAGCCCGTCGGTAATCAGCAGCACCACCGCGCCCTGGCCCAGCACGCGGCGGGACCAGTCCCGGTTGAAATGGTCCAGCGCCTCGCCGATGCGGGTGCCGCCGGACCAGTCGGGCACGATGTGGCTGACCATCTGGAAGGCCACCTCGGCATCCCGGTGGCGCAGTTGGCGGGTAATGTTGGTCAGCCGCGTGCCGAACAGGAAGGTGGAAACGCGGTCCCGGTCATTCGTCACGGCGTGCAGGAAATGCAGTAGAATCTGAGCGTAACGGGCCATGCTTCCCGAGATATCGCAGATCGCCACCAGCGGCGGCGGGCGGCTGACGCGGGAGACGTGGCGGATTTCCAGCACCTCGCCACCCTGGCGCAGGCTCTGCTTCAGCGTGGCGCGCAGGTCGGTGCGGCGGCCTAGCGCATCCGGGCGGAAGCGGCGGGTGGGGCGGGCATCCAGCGGCAGGGTCAGCCGGCGGATCTCGCGCTTGGCGGCGGCGATCTCCTCCGCGCCCATCGCCTCGAAATCCATCTTGCGCAGTTGTTCGCCGGTGCTGACGGTCAGGGCGGCGTCGGCGCGACGTTCGGTCTGCGGCGGGGCAGAGGTGGCATTGGCGCCGGCGGCTTCGGAGACACGCCGGGCGGCAGGGGCGGCGGTATCCCCTGGGTCGCCTTCCATGGTCTCCGTAGGAACAGAACGGTCCCGCCAGAACAGCGCGAAAGCCTGGTCGAAAATCTCGAAATGCTCGCGCCGGTGTACCAGAGTGGCGCGCAGGGCGGCCTCGGCTTGCTGGCGGTCGCCCAGGTCGATGCGGGTCAGTGCCTCGGCGCCGGCCAGCATCTCGCCCGGGCCGAGGGGGAGCCCAGCCCGCCGCAGCATCCGCCCGAAGCCGAGCAGATTGGCGGCGAAGGCGCCACCGTCCTCCATGCTCAGAAGGGCACCGGCACGATCGGCGGCGCCTTCACGGCCTCCAGCAACCTGGCGGCCTCGGCACCGCGCAGCTTGGCGATGTCATCCTGGTACTTCAGCAGCACGCCCAACGTGTCATCCACGAGCCCCGTCTCCAGCTCCCTGGCATCGAGGGCGGAGAGTGCCGCCGCCCAGTCGATGGTCTCGGCCACACCAGGATACTTGAAGAAATCGCCCTGCCGTACCCGCTGGACGAAATCGACAACCTGGGCCGAGAGCTTGGCCGGAAGACCAGGGGCCCGCCGGTCCAGGATGGCGCGTTCCCGCAGGGCGTCGGGGTAGTCCACCCAGTGGTACAGGCAGCGGCGGCGGATGGCGTCGTGCACCTCTCGCGTGCGGTTGCTGGTCAGCACGACGATCGGCGGTGTCTCCGCCTTGATGGTGCCGAGCTCGGGGATGGAGAGCTGGAAGTCGGCCAGGATCTCCAGCAGGAAGGCCTCGAACGGCTCGTCCGCCCGGTCCAGCTCATCGATCAGCAGCACGGCCGGGGTGCCGGTGAGGGCGGAGAGCAACGGCCGCTCCTGCAGGAACCGCCGGTCGTAGATACCGGCTTCCAGGGAAGCGCGGTCGGTCTCGCCGGACGCCTCGGCCAGCCGGATGGCCATGAGTTGGCGGGCATGGTTCCACTCATAGGCGGCACCGGCCAGGTCCATACCGTCATAGCATTGCAGCCGCACCAGCCGCCGGCCGAGCCCCGACGCCAGGACCTTGGCGATCTCGGTCTTGCCGGTGCCGGGCTCGCCTTCCAGGAACAGCGGGCGGCCCATGGTGAGGGCGAGGTGCACGGTCGTCGCCAGCGCCCGGTCGGCCACATAGCCGCCGGACGCCAGCAACTGCTCCGTGGCTTCGACCGAGCCGGGCATCGCGGCCGGGAGGGTGGCGTCAGCCATACAGGAACAGCACCACCAGCAGGATCAGCCACAGGAACGAGCCGCCCCAGAAGGTCAACGGCAGGCCCATGATCTCGCCCGGGATTAACGACAGCAGCGAGATCGACGCCGGGGCGCTGGCGGGGCGGCGTGCCGGCGCCTGCGGCTTGTCGGAGGTGGGCGTGCCGGGCTGCAGCGGTCCGGTGGCGCCGGAGATCGGGTCCGCCAGCCGTGCACCGCCCACCAGGGTAGCGGCGGCCAGCCGGGACTCGGCGGGCGCATCCCCCACTTCGGTGCCGGGGGCAGGGGTCGGCTCGACGCCCTCGGGCAGCACCGCCTCATGCGTAGGTCGCACTTCGGCGACGCGGGCGGCGAAGCGGTCAAAGAACTGGTCGGCCATCTGCTTGGCGGTGCTGTCGATCAGCCGGGCGCCGAGCTGGGCCATCTTGCCGCCGACCTGGGCCTTCACCGCGTATTTCAGCAGCGTCTCGGTGGGCGAGATCTCTTCCAGCGCCACGTCGGCGCCGCCCTTGGCGAAGCCCATGGCGCCGCCATTGCCCTCGCCGCCGATGGTGTAGGAGGCGGGCGGGTTGATATTCGTCAGCTGCACCTTGCCGCTGAACTTAGCCCCCATCGGACCAAGCTTCACGGAGACCCGGGCCTGGAAGGAGTCGGGCCCGGTGCGGTCCACTGACTCGCAGCCGGGAATGGATTCGCGCAGGATCTCCGGGTCGTTCAGGCCCTGCCAAACGGTTTCACGCGGCGCCTCGATGCGCCGTTCGCCGGTCATTTCCATCACGTATCTCCCAGGAAGGCTCAGGGGTGGGCTCGGCAGGTATTCGTAAAGCTAGGGCTGGAACGCCGGATGGGGAAGGGTGCGGCGCACCGGTGGTCGTATCGGCCACGCGGGTGCTAGGCTCGGCGCGTCCAGGATGGGAAGAACACAATGCCCTATGTGGTTGCCGACGATCTGCCAGATGCCCCTGCCGGGCAGCGCTTCCGCGCCCTGCTGGAACGGCCGGACATCCTCCGCATCCCCGGCGCGCATCTTGGCATCGCGGCACTGCTGGCGAAGAAGGCGGGGTTCGAGGCGCTGTACATGTCCGGTGCCGCCATGTCCGCCACCATGGGGCTGCCGGACCTCGGCATGATCACGGTCGATGACGTCGCCTGGCATGTGCGCCAGGTGGCCCGCGCCGGCGGCCTGCCGGCCCTGGTGGATGGTGATACCGGGTATGGCGAGGCACTGAACGTCATGCACATGGTCCGCGCCTTCGAGGAAGCCGGGGCCGGTGCGGTGCATCTGGAAGACCAGTTGCTGCCGAAGAAGTGCGGCCACCTCAACGACAAGAAGCTGGCCGATGCGCGGGACATGGCCGCCAAGGTGGCAGCCGCCCGCAAGGCACGGCGGCACCTCTATCTGATCGCCCGCACCGACGCGGCGGCGAGCGAGGGCATGGACGGCGCCGTGGCGCGCGCGAAGCTGTACCTGGAGGCCGGGGCCGACGCGATCTTCCCCGAGGCGCTGACGACGCGGGAGATGTTCCAAGAATTCGCCGCCCGCATGCCAGGCGTGAAGCTGCTGGCCAACATGACCGAGTTCGGCCGCACGCCCTTCTTCACCGCGGAGGAGTTCCAGGAGATGGGCTACGCCATGGTGATCTGGCCCGTCAGCCACCTGCGCGTCGCCGCCAAGGGGATGGAGGAGCTCTACGCCGCCATCAACCGTGATGGCGGCACCCACAAGATGATCGACCGGATGCAGACGCGGGCGGAACTGTACAAGACCATCGACTACAGCGCCTACGAGGCGCTGGACCAGACGCTGGTGGCGACGGTGGTGCCGGAGGCGATGCCGCAACGGAGTTGAAGCAAGGCCAGGGGAGAAGGAATTCTCCCCCGGACCCCTCTTCTTCTTTTTGCGAGTCTGGCCGACCGCTGGATGTGGTGGCCGGATCGCTACGATGGCGGCGGTATCATAAACTGGGCCTCATGGGCTGAACCCGCAGTCGCCGAAGGTCACACACCCTCGGCGCGGCCCAGCCGCGCTAAGCGACACCCCCTCCAAAAGCCCAGCAAAAATACTGCAAAAAGAAACGAAGGCGGGCCTGGGGGGAATTCTTTCCCCCAGCCTTCAAGCCACCGGCAATTCCACCGCGTAGCTCTCCAGCGCCGGCACCCGGCTGATCATCTTCTTGTCATGCATGAACCGGGCAAAGCGCTCGTAGCGGTTCCGGTCCAACGCAGCGGGGGCGAGCGAGAAGCGGTTGATGGTGTCCGCGAAGGCGCGGCGGTTCAGCTCGTTGTCCAGTTCCCGCCGCTGGCCGGCGATGAACATCTTCCAGCTTTCCTCGTGGTTGTTGACCAGGAAGGTGGTTGCCGCCTCCACCGCGTCCATGAAGCGGCGCAGCGCCGGGTCGCGGCCACGGTCCCTGTGGGCGACGTAGATCAGCTCGTCATAGATCGGCATGCCGTGCTGCTCGGGGAAGAAGGCGCGGCCGGGGCGGCCCTCGATGTCCAGTTGGTGCAACTCGAAATTGCGGAAGCCGCCCAGGATGGCATCCACCTGCCCGGACATCAGCGCCGAGGACAGGCCGAAATTCACGTTGATCAGCGTCACGTCCTTCGAGGACAGGCCGACGGTACCGAGGAT
>Ga0308159_1002403_pt1 | contig 21745 bp, 17 predicted proteins | sample PhyCR1_FD_201040 | JGI IMG/M metagenome (GOLD analysis project Ga0308159, IMG submission 201040) | Phyllosphere microbial communities from UC Gill Tract Community Farm, Albany, California, United States - DLSLC.R1 | ecosystem: Host-associated > Plants > Phyllosphere > Unclassified | place: USA... | reverse complement strand
CCGCATGACGGGCGTGTTCCTCGCCGTGCTCACGGTGGCGCTGGCCGAGGCGCTGCGGCTGATCATCGGCTTCAGTTCCTTCCTGGGCCGCGAAGACGGCATCACCGACATCCCGCGCCCCCGGCTGGGCCTGGGCTTCGTGCAGTTCGACCTCACGAACTCGAACGCGTACTACCTCTTCCTGCTGGTGGCCTGCGTGCTCATCACGGCGCTGCTGTGGTGGGTGCTGCACAGCCGCTTCGGGCGCACGCTGCAGACCATCCGCCAGGACCCGGAGCGCGCCGCCTTCATGGGCACGAACGTCGCGCGCTACCGCCTCGCGGCCTTCGTGATCTCCGGCTCGGTGGCGGCGGTGGCCGGCGCGCTCTACGCGCCCTGGTCGCGCATCGTCACGGTGGAGGAGGTGCACTGGCTCGCCTCGGCGCAGCCGATGCTCAACACCCTGCTCGGCGGCGTGAGCTCGTTCTGGGGCCCGGTCGTGGGGGCGGGGCTGTTCGCGGCCATCACCTACGCCACGCGCACGCTGGTGGGGCTGTCGGAACTCATCGTCGGCTGCGGGCTGCTGGCCATCATCCTGCTCGCGCCGAACGGCGCCGTGGGCCTGTGGCGCAGCCTGGAGGCCCGGCTCTGGGGGCCGCGCCCACCGCGCGCGCCGCACCCGGCACCGCGACCCGTGGCCACGGGCGACGCGCAGCCGGCCGGGGGCGTCCAGTGAGCGCGCCGCTGCTGCAGGTCGAGGGCGTGCGCAAGAACTACGGCCCGATCGAGGTGCTGCACGGCGTGAGCCTGTCGGTGGCGCAGGGCGAGGTGTTCGCCATCATCGGACCCAACGGTGCCGGCAAGACGACCATGTTCCGCGTGATGACCGGCGAGGTCGGCAGCAACGGCGGCACCATCCGTTTCGGCGGCCAGGACGTCACCCACCTGCCGGCGCACGAACGCGTGCGGCGCGGCTTCGGCCGGACCTTCCAGGTGGCCCGGGTGTTCCACGACTTCACCGTGCTCGACAACGTCATCGTCGCCGTCGAGGCGCGCCGCCGCCACACGAAGGAGGCGCTGGGCCCGTGGCGACGCTGCGCGCCGTCGGACGAGGTGCAGGCCGAGGCGATGGCGCTGCTGGTCGACCTCAAGCTGGACGGCCAGGCGGAGCAGGGCGCGCGCTTTCTGTCGCACGGCGACAAGAAGCGGCTGGAATTCGCCATCGCCCTGGCCGGGCGGCCCACCATCCTGATGCTCGACGAGCCCACGGCCGGCATGTCGCCCAGCGACCGCGCCGACATCGCCAGGCTGGTGGCGCGCATCCAGCAGGAGCGCGGCATCACCGTGGTGATGACCGAGCACGACATGGACGTGGTGTTCGGCCTGGCGCACCGCATCATGGTGATGAACTACGGCGAGGTGGTGGCCACCGGCACCGTCGACGAGGTGCGGGCCAACCCGAAGGTGCGCGAGGTCTACCTCGGCAAGGAGATGGTCGGTGCTTGACGTCCGCGACCTCGACGCCTTCTACGGCGACAGCCACATCCTGTTCGGCCTGCGGCTGGCCGTGGGCGCCGGCCAGCGCGTCGCGCTGCTGGGCCGCAACGGGGCCGGCAAGTCGACGCTGCTCAAAAGCGTGATGAACGCCGGCCCGCGCGTGCGCGGCACGGTGCGCTTCGACAACCAGGACATCGGCGCGCTGCCCACCCACCGTCGCACGCGGCTGGGCCTGTCGCTGGTGCCGGAGGACCGGCGCATCTTCACCCACCTGACGGTGGACGAGAACATCGCCATGGCGCGCTACGGGGCCGGGCCGCAGCGCCCGGCCGTGCCGGTGGCCGAGATCATGCAGCGCTTCCCGATGCTGGCGCCGCTGCAGCAGCGCTACGGCGGCCAGCTCAGCGGCGGCCAGCAGCAGCTGCTGGCGGTGGCGCGCGCGATGGCGGCCAGCCCGAGCCTGCTGCTGCTCGACGAGCCGACCGAGGGCCTCGCGCCCATCATCGTCGAGGAGATGGCGCACGACGTGGTGCGCAGCTGCGCCGAGCGCGACGTGGCACTGCTGCTGTGCGAGCAGAACATCTGGTTCGCGCGCCGCTGCACCCAGCACGTGTATGTCATCGACACCGGCCGCATCGTCTTCGAGGGCGACTGGGCCACCTTCGATGCCAACCCCCAGATCCAGCAGCGCTACCTGGCGCTGTGACCCACCCCCGTTCCTTGCGCACCGCGTGCCCGAACCGATTTGACATGGACCTTCAATACACACCCGAACAGACCCAGCTGCGCGAGAGCGTCGAGCGCTTCGTGCGCGAGGCCTACGACTTCGCCCACCGTCGCAGGCTGGCCGCCAGCGAGCTCGGCCACGACGAGGGCTGCTGGCGCCAGTACGCCGACTTCGGCTGGCTGGCCATTCCGTTCAGCGAGGAGGAGGGGGGCATCGGCGGCGACGCGACCGACACCGGCATCGTGATGGAAGGTGTCGGTCGCGGCCTGCTGCTGGAGCCCTACCTTGCCAGCGTGGTGCTGGGCGGCGGCATGCTAAGCGCGCTGGGCAGCGCGGCGCAGAAGGCCGAGTGGCTGCAGCCCATGATGGGCGGCGAACGCAAGCTGGCGCTGGCCTACGCCGAGCCCGGCTCGCGCTACGAGGCCACGCACTGCGAGAGCGCGGCACGCAGCGACGGCAACGCCTACGTGATCGACGGCACCAAGACGCTGGTGTACGGCGGCCCCACCGCCGACCAGTTCGTCGTCGTCGCACGCACCGCGGGCGCGGCGGGCGACCGCGACGGGCTGAGCGCCTTCGTGGTCGATGCCGGCACCGCGGGGGTGGCGCTCACGCCCTATGCGACGCACGACGGCCAGCGCGCCGCCGACCTCGTGCTCGACGGCGTCCGCGTCGACGCGGCGCGCCGCCTGGGCGAGGAGGGCGCGGCCGGCGAGGCGCTGGAGCGCGTGATCGACCAGGGCATCGCTGCGCTCGCGGCCGAGGCCGTCGGCGCGATGGCGGTGCTGGTGGACAGCACGCTGGAGTACCTCAAGACCCGGCAGCAGTTCGGCCGCCCCATCGGCACCAATCAGGCGCTGCAGCACCGCATGGTCGACATGTACATCGCGCTGGACGAGGCGCGCTCGATGGCGCTGTACGGCGCGCTGATGCTGCGCGAGGGCGACGCCGCGGCGCGGCGCAAGGCGCTGTCGGCCACCAAGATCGAGATCGACCGCACCGCGAAGCGCGTAGGCCAGGAGGCGGTGCAGATGCACGGTGCGATGGGCGTGACCGAGGAACTGGCCGTGGGCCACTACTTCACGCGCCTGTCGATGATCGCCACCACCTTCGGCGACAGCGACTGGCACGTCGAGCGCTACATGAGCGCCTGAGCCGCACGATGGACCTGACGCTTTCCCCCGCCGAGCAGGCCTTCGAGGCCGAGGTGCGTGCCTTCATCGGCGAGCACCTGCCGGCCGACATCCGCGAGAAGGTGCGGCTGGACCGCTTCCTGGACCGCGACGACTTCATGCGCTGGCAGCAGATCCTCGGCCGCCAGGGCTGGTTCACCGGCGCCTGGCCGCGCGAGCACGGCGGCCAGGCCTGGTCGGCGATGCAGACGATCATCTTCAACCGCGTGGCCGGCGAAATGCACTGCCCCGAGCTGCAGGTCTTCGGTCCGGCGATGGTGGGTCCGGTGCTCTACACCTTCGGCACCGAGGCGCAGAAGGCGAAGCACCTGCCGGCGATCCGCGATTCGTCGGTGTGGTGGTGCCAGGGCTATTCGGAGCCGGGCGCGGGCTCGGACCTCGCGTCGCTCAAGACCCAGGCCGACGACCACGGCGATCATTTCGTCGTCAACGGCCAGAAGATCTGGACCTCGTACGCGCACTTCGCCGACTGGATGTTCTGCCTGGTGCGCACCGGCCGCGAGGGCCGCAAGCAGGAGGGCATCTCCTTCCTGCTGATCGACATGAAGACGCCGGGCGTAAACGTGCAGCCGATCCGCATGCTCGACGGCCGGCACTACCTGAACGCGGTGTTCTTCGACGACGTGAAGGTGCCGCGCGAGAACCTGATCGGCGAGGCCGGTCGCGGCTGGACCTACGCGAAGTTCCTGCTCGAGCACGAGCGCGTCGAGAACGCCAACCTGCGCTTCATCACGCAGGAGCTGCAGAAGCTGAGGCGCGTGGCAGGCGAGGTGCGCAGCGGCGGGCGGCGCCTGATCGACGACCCGGCCTTCGCGGCCGAGGTGGCGGGCGTGGAGGTGCAGTTCAAGGCGCTGGAGATCGGCCTGCTGCGCATGCTGTCGGACATGCATGCCGGCGCGCCCGCGGGGCCGGGCAAGTCCTCCTTCATCAAGATCCGCGGCACCGAGATCGCGCAGCGCATCACCGAGCTGCTGGTGCAGGCGGCCGGCCCGGACGGGCAGCGCTACCAGCCCGGCCCGCTGCTGGGCGCGAACGGCGATGCGCTGGTCGGGCCCGAACACGCGCTCGGCCCCGTGCCGAGCTACCAGTTCTGCCGTGCGATGACCATCTACGGCGGCAGCACCGAGGTGCAGAAGAACATCATGGCCAAGCACGCGCTTGGGCTTTGATGAAGAGACATCGATCGTCCTGACCGTTCGGGCTGAGCCTGTCGAAGCCCTGCGCGGCGCTTCGACAGGCTCAGCGTGAACGGATGGGAGCATTGCCCTGGATGCCACTCATGAGCCACGTCAACATCGACTACCCCTTCGGCGAGCAGCCGCTGCACGAGTACCTGCGCGAGCATGCGCGCCGCCAGCCCGGCAAGGCCGCGCTCGTCTGGTACGGCCGCGCCATCAGCTATGCCGAGCTCGACCGCCTGAGCGACGCCTTCGCGCAGACGCTGCACCGCATCGGCGTCGGCAAGGGCGACCGCGTGGCGCTCTTCCTGCAGAACTGCCCGCAGTACCTGATCGCGCACTTCGGCATCCAGAAGCTGGGCGCGATCGTGAGCCCGTGCAGCCCGATGTTCAAGGCGCACGAGTTCGCCTACCAGGTGGGCGATCTGGGCGCCAAGGCGATCGTCGCGGCCGACCACCTGGTGCCCATCGTGCTGTCGGTGCGCGACAAGGTGGACGTGGCGCACGTCTACAGCGTGCGCTACAGCGACTTCCTGCCGGACGATCCGCCCATCCGTGTGCCCGACGAGGTGGTCGCGCGCCGCCCGGTGCCCGAAGGAACGGTCGACTTTGCCGAAGCCGTGGCCGATCCGGCGCCGAACCCGCCACGCCCCGCGCTGTCGATGGACGACGTCGCCCTGATGACCTACACCTCGGGCACCACCGGCATGCCCAAGGGCGCGATGCTCAGCTACCGCAACGCGCTCTACAAGACGGCGGTCGGCGCGCAGATGTTCCGCATCCGCAACGAGGACACCATGCTGGCCGTGGCGCCGGTCTATCACATCGCCGGGATGATCTGCGGCGTCACGCTGCTGGCCTTCACGGGCGCGACCATCGTGCTGCTCAACCGCCTGGATGCGCTGGCCGCGCTGCAGTCCATCGAGCGCTTCCGCGTCACCTGGTGGTACGCCATGGCGCCGATGCTGGTGGCGGCGATGAACGAGCCCGGCGCGCAACGGTTCGACCTGTCCAGCCTGCACACCACCATGGGCACCAGCTTCGGCATCAAGCTGACCGAGGAACTGGCGCGCAAGTGGAGCGCCTTCGCCAACGGCTGCCTGGTGTACGAAGCAGGCTACGGCCTGTCGGAGACGCACACCAACGACGTGCTGATGCCGCGCGACGCGGTGCGCTGGGGCACCAACGGCGTGCCGGGGCCGGGCGTGGAGCTCAAGATCGTCGGCGAGGACGGCGAATCGCTGCCGGTGGGCCAGGCGGGCCAGATCGTGGTGCGCAGCGCAGGCGTCTTCCACGGCTACTGGAACCGGCCCGAGGCCACGGCCGAGGTGCTCCAGGACGGCTGGGTGCACACCGGCGACATCGGCAGGATGGACGAAGAGGGCTACCTCACCTTCATCGGCCGCGTGAAGGAGATGATCAAGGTCTCCGGCTTCAGCGTGTTCCCGGAGGAGGTCGAATCGATCCTCATCCTGCACCCGGCCGTCAAGCAGGTGGCGGTGATCGGCGTGCCCGATCCCGACAAGGGCGAGGTGGTGAAGGCCTTCGTGGTGCCCAACGGCGACGCGGCCAACGCGCCGGCCTTCGACCGAGACGGACTCATCGCCTGGGCCAAGGAGAACATGTCGCACTACAAGGTGCCGCGCCAGCTCGAACTGCTGGACGCGCTGCCCGCCACCGGCACGGGCAAGGTGCTGCGGCGGCTGCTGCGCGGCTGAGTCGGCGCTTCGCGTGACGACGGACCGCAGGGCCCGTCGGGCGTGCGCGGGACGCTGTCGAAGCGTGGACGCCGAGGTGCGTCAGCGCAGGAAGGCGGCCGTACCTCAGGCCGAGGCACTCTTGTGGGTGCCCGGCAGTGTCGATGCCGGTGCGCACGGAACGCCGAAGACAGGGCAGGGACGTGCTCCAGCTCGCCGTCCCCCAATGGAACCCCCCCAGCTCGAGACGAGCGAAGTCAAGCCGCGGATCAGCCGCCATTGCAGGGGGTGCCATCTGAAATGCTACTGTTTTGATAGCGAACCAGCCTGAGTGACGCTCGCTCAAGTGCAGTTTGGTGCGTGCTCGGGATCGTCGCCGCAGCCGGCGCGGGCAAGAAAAAAGCGCCGACCAGCGGCGCTTTGAAATCGACGGGCACCTCGCAGGGCGGGCGCCTTGTTCTGTCTATGTTCTGGTTCTTCGACGGGGGTTTGTCTCCTCGGTCCCTCGCGTGCCACGGGGGAGGCCCGTTGCGAGTGCGCTGACTGTAGGGGGTGCACCGGGGCAGTGCATTGGTACTAACCCCCTGCACATTGCACCCATTTGCAGCATTGCGTTGCAGTAGTGACAAAAGGTTAATGCATGGCACGGCTCGTGCTCGCCTGGGCGCCTTCAGCCTTTGCATCGCACAAGGAGTCCGGATGGCCCTCGTTTCCCAGACCACCATCAACGGCGCCGACACCGCCTGGCTCATGACCTCGACCGCGCTGGTCCTGCTCATGACGCTGCCAGGCGTGGCGCTGTTCTATGCCGGCATGGTGCGCAAGAAGAGCGTGCTGAACACCATGGCCAACGTCGTGGGCGTGGCGGCCGTGGTGTCGATCGTGTGGTTCGCGCTGGCCTACTCGCTGGCCTTCGGTGCCGGCTCGCGCTGGATCGGCAACCTCGACCGGGCCTGGTTCGCGGGGCTGGACTATGTGAAGGACGCGGGCACCCTCGCGGTGAGCCACGTGGCGCCCAACGTGCCCGAATCGGTGTACGCGATGTTCCAGCTCAGCTTCGCCATCATCACGGCCGCGCTGGTGGTGGGCGCCTTCGTCGAGCGCATGCGCTTCTCGGCGGTGCTGTGGTTCGCCGCCCTGTGGAGCGTGCTGGTCTATGCGCCGGTCGCGCACTGGGTGTGGGAGCCGGGCGGCTGGCTGGCCGAACTCGGTGCGCTGGACTTCGCGGGCGGCTCGGTGGTGCACGTCAACGCCGGCGTGGCGGGCCTGGTGTGCGCCTATGCGCTGGGGCGGCGCACCGGCTATGGGCGCGAGCCCTTCGAGCCCTACAGCCTGGCCTTCACGATGGTGGGCGCCGGCATGCTGTGGGTGGGCTGGTTCGGCTTCAACGCCGGCTCGGCCGTGGCCGCCGACGGGCGCGCCGGCCTGGCGCTGGCGGTGACGCACATCGCGGCCGCCGCCGGCGCGCTGGGCTGGATGGTGGCCGAATGGACCGTGCGCCGGCGGCCCTCGCTGCTGGGCCTGTGCTCGGGCCTGGTCGGCGGGCTGGTGGCCATCACGCCGGCGGCGGGCTTCGTGCGGCCGGGCTCGGCGGCGCTGATCGGCCTCATCGCCGGCCTGGCCTGCTATTGGGGCGCCACGGCGCTCAAGCGGATGCTGCAGGCCGACGATTCGCTCGACGTCTTCGGCGTGCACGGCGTCGGCGGCATCGTCGGCTCGCTGCTCACCGGGGTGTTCGCCGACAAGCGCATCTCGGGCGTGAACGGCGACGTGCTCACCCAGGCCACCGCCGTCGGCGCCGTGGCGCTGTACAGCGCCGTGGGCACGGCGGTGGTGCTCGTCATCGTGCGCGTGCTGGTGGGCCTGCGCGTCGACGACGAAGCCGAGCGACTGGGCCTCGATCTTGCTGAGCACAGGGAGCGCCTGGGCCACTGAAAAGGCCGCTGCGGGCGTGTAGTACTACAAAAGGAGCAGTCGTCATGACCGAGAGCGAACGCGTCGCCATCGCCGCTCGCCTGCATGTCGCCCTGCGACGCAAGACCGGCCGCGTGACCGACACCGAATGGATGGCCGTCAACGTGGAGTACGCGGCCGAAATGGTGCGCTTCGCACGCGCCCATGCGGCCGACACGAAAGACACCGAATTGGCCGAGATCGCGACACGCCTGGAGGAGGTGATGGCGCCGATCGCTGCCGAACAGCGCGTGCGCGCCGCCACCCAGCAGAGCGTGGCCGCCGGCACGGCCACCGCGCCGCAGCGCACGCTGGCGCGCTACATCGGCGGGCTGCGCTAGGTGTGACGATCCAATAGGTTGCTGCGGGTGTTCACCCGAAGAGGTTTGCGCGCCGTGCAACTTCTTCCGGGCCATTTCAAGCTCGAGTGACCATGCGATATCTCGGCATCGATGTCGACGACGCGCTCGAGATGGCCGAGCAAACCGAGATCGGAGGGGTTCCTTGGACGGTGACGGTAAGCGTCGACCGGTGGGAGCCGTTCGACCGTAGGTCATCCTCAAAATGCACAGCTTCGGACACGCGCTCGTGCGACTCTTCGACTCTCAGTGAGAAGCGCGCTCAGAAAGCCCTCATGGCGTTCCGGGATGAACTGTTCGACCGTGAGTCGTTCAACGGATGCGAACAGCCCGGCTTTGCTGTAAGGCTCGTTGGCCAGGAAGTCGTCGATCCATGCACCATCTTCTGTTCCCAGCAGCAGGTACATACCGATGACCTGACAGTCCTGCAACAGGGCGCCGCCCGAGTGAATGAACTCGCTATGCGCCATCATGTACTCAAGGTGGACGTCCCGAATGGACAAGCGCTCGTCCGCACCACCCGGACGATAGCGGCAATGGATGGCGGTGGGCATCGTCAAGCCTCCAAACGCGCGCGCAGGGCCGCCATTTGCTCGCGATAGGCATGTATGTTGCGCTCCTTGACGTGTCCGAACCCGCGGATCTTGTCCGGCAAGCGCGCAAGTTCCGCTGCAAGGGCGATGTTTGCAGGAGTCAGCCGGCACAGCAGGCCCTCGATCAGCAATTCATACTCCCGCAACAATCCGCGCTCCGTTCGCCGCTCTTCGGTGTAGCCGAAGAAGTCCAGCGGCGTGTTACGCAAGCGCTTGAGTTTGGCGAGCACGCGCAGGCACGCGAGCATCCAGCCGCCGAACTCCCGCTTCACGAGGTGGCCCTTCGCGTCACGCTTGGCCAGGATGGGCGGCGCCATGTGAAATTTCAATTCGAAGTCGCCCTCGAACTGCTGGCGCAGCGCGGCTTCGAACGACGGATCCGCGTGCAGCCGTGCCACTTCGTACTCGTCCTTGTAGGCCATCAGCTTATAGAGCGACTTCGCCACGGCTTCAGACAGTGGCTGGCGGCGCTTGTCACCCATGAGCGCACGCTCTCGGGCGCGCACGCGTTCGACGAGGTCCACGTACCGACGCGCGTACGCCTCGTCCTGGTATTGCACCAGCAGTTCGCGCCGGCTCGCGATCACCCGCTCGAGGCTTTGCGGCATCTGCAGCGTCACGACCTTCTCGGCCGGCATCGTCAGGCGAGACAACCACTGGGGATCATGAGCGGCCAGGCGGCCGCCGGCGAAGGCGCGGCGGTTCTGCTCCACGCTCACGCCGTTGAGTTCGAGGGCGCGGTCGAGCGCTGCCAGCGACACCGGGACGAAGCCGCATTGCCAGGCATGGCCCAGCAGGAACATGTTGGACGCCATCGCGTCCCCCACGCTCGCCTGCGCTGCCGCCCGGGCGTCGAGCGCGACGACATTCTCCGCCGCCCCGGCTTCCTGCAGCTTACGCAGCAGCGCTCCGGCGCGGTCGTCCACATCGGGGTTGCGCGTGAATTCCGCCAACGGCTGCACGTAGGTGTTGGCCAGGACACGCGTGACGCCGCGGCGCACCGTGGCCACGACATCCGGGAGCGTGGCGACCACGAGGTCGCATGCCACCAGCAGGCGGGCGCGCTGCCACTCGAGGCGCACGGCATGCAGGTCCTCGGGAGACTTCGCGATGCGAAGATGACTCACCACCGAGCCCCCCTTCTGCGCGAGCGCGGTGAAATCCAGCACGCTCACGCCACGGCCTTCGAGGTGGGAGGCCATCGCGACGACTTGCCCGATCGTGATCACTCCCGTCCCGCCCACGCCGGCGACCAGGATGTCGTAGGGCGCGTCCAACGGCGGCAGCACGGGCATGGGCAAGGTGCGCACCAGCGTGTCGACGAGTGCCGGGTCGCGCTCGGCGCCACCCGCCTTGCGAGGCATGCCGCCGATCACCGAGACGAAACTGGGGCAGAACCCCTCCACGCAGGAGTAGTCCTTGTTGCAGGAGGACTGGTCGATCTGCCGCTTGCGGCCAAGCTCGGTTTCCAGGGGGCCGATGGACAGGCAGTTGGATTGCACACCGCAGTCGCCGCAGCCCTCGCAGACCGCGGAATTGATGAACAGGCGCCTGGGCGGGTCCGGGAACGCCACGTGGCCGGGCCTGTTCTTCTTCCTTCGCCGGCGCTTTTCCGCCGCGCACGTCTGGTCGTAGACCAGCACGGTGACGCCTTCAACCTCCCGCAGCTCCCGCTGCACCGTGTCCAGTTCCCGTCGGTGGCGCACCGACACGCCGCCGACATCCACGCCGGCATAGAGCGCGGGCTGGTCGGTCACGATCTCCACGCGCCGGGCCCCTTCGGCCTGCATTTCGCGACAGATCTGGGCGACGCTCATCGTGCCGTCGACGGGTTGCCCGCCGGTCATGGCGACGGCATCGTTGAACAGGATCTTGTAGGTGATGTTCGCCCGCGCCGCGATGGCCTGGCGGATCGCGAGGAACCCCGAATGGAAGTAAGTGCCTTCGCCCATGTTCTGGAACACGTGCTTCGTGGCGGTGAAAGGGGCATGGCCAACCCAGTCCGCGCCCTCCCCACCCATCTGGGTCAGCCCCGAGGTGCTACGGTCCATCCAGCTGGCCATGTAGTGGCAGCCGACCCCCGCCAGCGCCACGCTCCCCTCGGGCACCTTGGTGGACGAGTTATGGGGGCAGCCGGAGCAGAAGTAAGGCAGGCGGCGCATGCCGTCGGCCTCGTTGGGCGGCAGGACCGGGCGAAGCAGGCAGTCGCCGCCGGGCCGCGGCAGCTCGGGCGCGACGCGCTCCAGCCACCGCGCCATGGGAGCCGCCAGCACCGCGGGACGCAGCTGCCCCACCCAGGTGATCAGCTCGACGCCATCCAGATCGGTCTTGCCGGCGACCGTGGGGCGCTGCGCCCAGTTGAACACGAGGTCCTTGAGTTGCTGCTCGACGACCGACGCCTTCTCCTCCACCACCAGGACATGGTCGAGGCCGCTTGCAAAGTCGCCCATGCGTTCGCGGTCGATCGGGAAGACCAAGCCCGGCTTGTAGACGCGCACACCCGCGCGCTCCAGTCCCGCGACGTCCAGGCCGCACTGCGCCAGGACGTCCATGACGTCGTGGAAGGCCTTGCCCACGGCGACGATGCCGACACGCGCCTGCGGCGCCGGCACGATCAGCCGGTCGATGCTGTTCAGTCGCGCGAATTCGCCGAATGCGACCAGCTTGGCAGCCAGGCGCTGCTCGATGAGCGGCGTGAGGAAGTCGTCGGTCCGATAGCCGTGAGTGCCCGCCGGACCCTCGCCGCCCGGGAAGCGGAACACCGGCAGCGCCTGCACCTCCATCGATCGACCGCTTTCGACCGTTTCGGAAACGGCCTTGAAGGCGACCCACGCGCCGGAATGCCGCGACGCGGCCCACCCCCACAGGCCGAACTCGACATATTCCTCGACCGATGCCGGGTGGACGATGGGGATTCCCCAGCCGAGCAGCGACAGGTCGCTTGCATTGGGGATGGAGGAAGACGTGGCCGCATGGTCGTCGCCCACAATCATCAGTACCCCACCCTTGGCCGAGCTTCCTGCGGCGTTGCCATGACGGATCGCATCGCCCGCCCGGTCGACGCCGGGCCCCTTGCCGTACCACATCGCGAACACACCATCCACCTTGCGGCTGGGGTCGCTACCGACTTGCTGTGTGCCGATGACCGCCGTCGCACCGAGGTCCTCGTTCACGGCCGGCAGGAAGTGGATGCCCGCGGCGTCGAGGTCCTTCTTCGCACGCCACATCTCCATGTCCACACCGGCAAGCGGTGACCCACGGTAGCCGCTCACGAAGCCGGCGGTCTCCAGCCCGTCGCGCTCGTCCATGGCTTTTTGCAGGAGCAGCAGCCGCACGAGCGCCTGTGTGCCCGTCATGAAAATCCGGCCTTCGCGCCTGTGGCGGTTGTCCTCCAGCCGGTAGCTGCGGTCGATGTCCCGCGCGCTGCTGTCGAGGGCCGCGCCCACGCCGATCTCGTTGCCCATGCTCGCTCCAGTCGGTCAATCGAAGGCCGGGTAGGCGTCCGCCTGCACGACCTTGCCGGGATTCATGATGTTGCGCGGATCCAGCGCGCGCTTGAAGGCGGCCAGAACGCGCATCGAGGCCCCGCGCTCCTGCGCGAGGTAGCCGAGCTTGCCGTAGCCGATGCCGTGCTCGCCGGTGCAGGTGCCCTCCATCTGGATCGCCCGCCGGACCAGACGGTCGTAGAGGATCTCGGCGCGCCGCATTTCGTCAGCGTCAGCGGGGTCCAGCACGACGCACAGGTGGAAGTTCCCGTCGCCCACATGTCCGCACATCGGGGCCGTGAGCCCGAGCTCGTCCACGTCCGCCCGGGCGGCGAGCACCGCCTCCGCCAGCCGGGAGATCGGAACACAGACGTCCGTGGGCATCCCCTCGCATCCATGGCGCAGGGCGCGTGCGGCCCACCAGGCATCGTGTCGCGCCTGCCACAGGCGCGTGCGCTCCTCGGGCGTCTGCGCCCAGGCGAAGTCCTTGCCGCCCCGCTCGGCCGAGATCGTGCGCACCGCGTCGACCTGCTCGTCCACGGCGGCCGGCGAACCATGGAACTCGAAGAACAAGGTCGGCGCGACCGGCAGGTCGAGCTTCGAATAGCGATTGCTCGCCGCAACCTGTCGCTCGTCCAGCAACTCCACCCGGCCGATGGGCACACCCATCTGGATGACCTGGATCACCGTGTCGATGGCCGCGCGCAGGTTCGGGTACGAACACCGCGCCGCGCTCACGTGCTCGGGCAGCGGGTGCAGCTTGACGGTGACCTCGGTCACGATCCCCAGCGTGCCTTCGGCGCCGACGAACGCGCGCGTGATGTCGTAGCCGGCGGCGGACTTGCGCGCCCGTCCGGCCGTCTCGATGACCTCCCCGTCGGGCAGGACCACCTGCAAGGAGAGGACGTTCTCGCGCATCGTGCCGTACCGAACGGCGTTGGTTCCGGAGGCCCGCGTGGAGACCATGCCGCCGATCGACGCATCGGCGCCCGGGTCGATGGGGAACTGCAGCCCGGTTCCGTGCAGCTGCGCGTTCAGGCGCTTCCGGGTCACGCCCGCCTGGACTCGGCAGTCCATGTCCTCGGCGTCCACCCTCAGCACCTGGTCCATGCGGCCGAGGTCGATACACACCCCGCCATGCAGTGCCGCTACCCCGCCCTCGCAGGACGTGCCGGTTCCGAAGGGAATGACGGGCACGCGGCCCTGGTGGCACAGGGCCACGACCTGGCTCACTTCCGCGGTGCTCGTCGGGTAGACGACGAGCTCCGGCGGAACCGCGGGATGGAAGGACGCGTCCTTGCCGTGCTGTTCGCGCAACGCGGTACCCGTCTGGGCCCGATCGCCCAGGAGTTCCGAGAGGCGAGCAAGGACCTGTGCCCGGTCCGGTTGGATCTGTTTCATCGTGGATGTCCTGACTGTGATGTGCGAGTTATTGCGGCTTGGCTCATGCGGCGCGAAGCTCGGGCTGCTGCATGCCCCGCGCATCGGGCGTCGCCGGTGCGTCGATGAGGGGGCGCAGGGGCGCCGCGCCGCTGCCTGCACCCAGGTAGCTCTCGACGATGCGGCGGTCCCCGGCCAGTTGGCCCGCGGGGCCCTGCGTGCGCACGGCGCCCATCTCCAGCACGTAGCCGTAGTCGGCGACCTCCAGTGCCGCACGGGCGTTCTGCTCCACCAGCAGAATGGCCACGCCTTCGCGCCGCAGCTGCACGATCGATGCGAAGACTTCGCGCACGACCAGCGGCGCCAGACCGAGGCTGGGCTCGTCGAGCATCAGAAGCCGCGGCCGGGCCATGAGCGCGCGGCCGAGCACCAGCATCTGGCGCTCGCCGCCGGACAGCGTGTGGGCGAGCTGGCGCTCCCGCTCGCCCAGGCGCGGAAAGAGCGCGAACACGCGGGCGAGTTCGGCGCGCATGCGCTCGCGGCCCTCGCGCCGGCGGCTGTAGAAGCCCAGTTCCAGGTTATCGCGCACGCTCATGGTGCCAAAGAGATCGCGCCCTTCGGTCACGAGGCACAGGCCGTGGGCCAGGCGCTGCTCGGCCGGAATGCGGCCCATGTCCTTCCCGCCGTAGACGACGGCGCCCGTCGTGCGGCGCAGCCCCATGATCGCGTTCAGCAGGGTCGATTTGCCTGCGCCGTTGGGACCGATGACGGTCACCACGCTGGCAGGATGCACTTCCAATTCGACCTGGGCCAACGCCTGCACCTTGCCGTAGTAGGCGCTCAGTGCACGGGTGCGAAGCAGCGGCTCGTTCGTTTCACGCACCAAGGTACGCCTCCTGCACAACGGGGTCTCGACGCACGTCGCCGGGGTCGCCGTCGGCGATCTTCTGCCCGAAACGCATCACGACGAGCCGGTCCGCGATCTTCATGATGAACTCCATGTCGTGGTCGACGATCAGGATCGTGACCCCTTCGTCGCGCAGCTGCCCCAGCAGCCGTGCGAGCTCGTCCTTCTCCGCGTGGCGCAGCCCCGCCGCGGGCTCGTCCAGAAGCAGCAGCGCGGGATCGGCGCACAGCGCCCGCGCCACCTCGAGCGTGCGCTGACGCCCCAGGGGCAGGTTGGCCGCCAATTCGGTGACGCACTCGGACAGCCCACAACGCGCCAGCTGACGCGCCGCCGTCTGCCGCAGCGCCGCCTCCTCCGCGCGGTTGAGACGCAGCATCGCACCGAGCAGCCCGCTGCGCCCCCGGAGGTAGGCCCCCATCGCAACGTTCTCCAGGGCCGACATGTCGCCAGCCAGCTTCACGTGCTGGAAAGTCCGCGCCAGGCCCAAGGCGGCGATCTCGCGACTGCGCAGGCCGTCGATGCGCCGTCCACGCATCCGGATCTCGCCGGCGCTGGGCGTGAGGTTCCCGCTGACCAGGTTGAACATGGTGCTCTTGCCCGCCCCATTGGGCCCGAGCAGCGCCACGACCTCTCCCGCACGCACGTCGAAGGACACGCTGTCCACGGCCGTGAGTCCGCCGAATCGCTTCACCACGCCAGCGACGGAGAGCAGCGCGGCCCCTTCGCCGTCCGGCCCGTTGCCGTGCTGCGCCGGCACAAGCGCGGTGCCGGCAAGTGCGCCCGTGTCCATGGGCGGTGCCGCCGGCATGCAGCGGCTCAGCAGGGGCCAGACGCCACCCGTGGCACGCGCCAGCACGAACAGCATCAGGGCACCGAAGACGACGATTTCGAAGTTGCCCGCCTGCCCCAGCAGGCCGGGAAGCCAGTCCTGCAGCTGCTGCTTGAGCACCGTGACCAGCGCGGCACCGGCCACCGCGCCGAAGATCGAGCCCACACCGCCGATGACGGCCATGAAGAGGTATTCGATCCCCATGTTCAGCCCGAACGGCGTCGGATTCACGAAGCGCTGCATGTACGCGTGCAGCCAGCCGGACACCCCCGCCAGCGCTGCCGCGACGGCGAAGGCGGCCACTTTGAGACGCAGCGTGTCCGCGCCGAACGACTCGGGCAGGACGGCGCCCGAGCGCAGCGCCCGGATGGCACGGCCGGGCCGTGAGTCCAGCAGATTGCGCACCAGCACGAGACCGACGCACAGGCACCCGAGGATGAGGTAGTACATCGGCACTTCGCTGGCGAAGGACACGCCGGCGAGCATCAGGGGCGGGATGCCCCCGAGGCCGTTGAAGCCCCCGAGCGCCGGAATCTGTCCCAGCGCGTAGTACACGCTGATTCCCCACGCCAGCGTCGCGAGCGACAGGTAGTGGCCCCCCATCGACAGTGTCAGCCGTCCGATGCACAAGGCGCACACGCTGCTCGCGGCGACGGCCGCCAGCAGCGTGGCCGCCGCGCCCCACTGCAGGGCCACGCTCAGGTAGGCCGCGGCATAGGCACCGATGCCGACGAAGGCAGCCTGCCCGAAGGAGATCAGACCCGCCACGCCCGTGAGCAGCACCAGTCCCAGCGCCACCATCGAATACAGGCCGATGAACGACAGGACGGTGACCTGATAGGGCGTGGCCAACCAGGGCAGCACGGCGGCAATCGCGAGCACCACCGCAACGCAGCTGCGCCGCGTCATGCCGCCTCCTCGTCCACGTGCGGGTCGACCAGGGCGCGCCACATGAGGACCGGCACGATCAGCGTGAACACGATGATCTCCTTGTAGGCGCTGGCCCAGAACGACGCGAAAGCCTCCAGGAGCCCGACCCCCAGGGCGCCGGTCGCTGCCAGCGCGTACCCCGCCAGGCCGCCGAAGATGGCGCCGACGAAGCCCTTGAGGCCCAGGATGAACCCCGAGTCATAGTAGAGAGTGGTCGCTGGGCCGATCAGCACGCCCGACACGGCGCCGACAAGGGCGGCCAGCGTGAGGGAGAGCTCACCGGCGCTGTCGGGCGAGATTCCGACCAGCCGCGCACCCGTGCGGCTGACGGCCGTCGCCCGCAGCGCCTTGCCCGCGAGCGTCTGCCCGAAGAACAGGAGCATCGCGCCGATCAGCATCGCGCTGGCCGCGACCACGACGACAGTCTGTGCGCTGACCCGGAAATCGCCGATGCGCGGTCCCTCGAACGTGAAGCCCGGCAGGCGAGAGCCCTCCGGTCCGAAGGCGAAGAGGCCCAGCCCGACGAGAAGGAAGTGCAGCGCGATGGCAGCAATCAGCAGCACCAACGGGCTGGCGCCGGCGAGCGGGCGAAACGCGATGCGGTAGACCGGCGGCCCCAGGGTCGTCACCAGTGCGATGGCCCCCACGCATTGCCACGCGTAGGGGCTGGACTGATCCACCGCCCAGACGGCCAGCGCCGCAGCAGCCAGCGGCAGCGCGAGCAGCGCAAGCAGCCGGCCGGCCAGACCCGCGGCATCGCGCGCGATCCATCGCTGCGCGAGCTCCATGGCGGTGGCCACCAGCGCGGCACCGACGACGATCCAGGCCAGCCGTGGCGCGAGGCCCTGCTGGAAGGCAGCGACCGTCAGCACTGAAAAAACCACGAACTCGCCCTGGGGCACCATCACGATGCGCGTGACGGTGAACACCATCACGAGCGCCATGGCGAGCAGGACGTACACCGCGCCCGAGGTGATGCCGTCCTGCAGCAGGAATTGGAAGGTACCGGCGTCCATGGTCACTCGCCGATGTACTTCCAGCTGCCCTTCTCGATGCGCGTCATCACCCGGCTGCGCTGGTCCAGGCCGATGTGGTCCGTGGCGGACATGTTGAAGACGCCGTTGGTGGCGCGCACGTCCTTGCCGGTCTCGATGGCATCGCGCAGCGCCTTGCGGAACTCCGGCGTGCCCGGCTTGCCACCTTGCTTGAGCGCGCGGGGAACGGCGTCCTGCAGCAGCAGCGATGCGTCCCAGAGATAAGCCGCGAAGGTGGATCGCGAGCCCGCACCTGGAATGGCCTCGTACTTTTTGATGAATTCCAGCGAGGGCGCCTTGGCCGGATGATCGTCGCGCAACTGCTCGGCCACCAGCACCGGACCGGCAGGCACGAAAGTGCCCTCCAGCTTCGCGCCGCCGACGCGCAGGAAGTCGTTGTTGGCCACCCCGTGGGTCTGATAGACCTTGCCCTTGTAGCCTCGCTCGACCAGGGTGACCTGGGGCAGCACGGCGGGCGTTCCCGACGCGGCGATGAAGACCGCATCCGGGTTGGCCGCCACGACGCGAAGCACCTGCCCGGCGACGCTGGTGTCCGTGCGGGTGTAGCGCTCGTTGGCTACGACCTCAAGTTTTCGCAATTCCGCCAGCTTGCTGAATTCGCGCCACCAGCCCTCGCCGTAGGCGTCGTTGAAGCCGATGAACGCGACGCGCTTGATGCCGGTCTCCACCATGTGCTTGACCACGATCGTGGCCATGAGGGTGTCGCTCTGGGGCGTCTTGAAGGCCCAGCGGCGCTTGGCATCGACCGGCTCCACGATGGCCCCCGAGCCCGCCAGGCTGATCATGGGCGTTCCGGTCTCGGCAAGCACGTCCAGCAGCGCCAGCGAGTTGGGCGTGAGGCTCGGACCCACAAGCGCGTCGATCTGATACTCGGAGATCAGCTTGCGCACGTTCTTGACGGTCGTGGATGTGTCCGACGCGTCGTCCAGCAGGATGTAGTTGACCTTTTCGCCGGCCACCGTTCGCGGCAGCAGCGGCACGGTGCGCTGCTGCGTGACGCCCACCGAGGCCGCCGGTCCCGTGGCCGATATGACGATGCCGATGTTCAGGTCGGCGTGCGCCGAAGCGGCTGCCAGCGCCGCCAGCACCAGTGCGAAACGCACAACGATTCTTCTCATGGGGTTGTCTCCTGCTGGTTGTTCAGGCCTGTGGGGCCGTGGGTGTGAAACTGTCTGTCGCGATGGCCTCGGCCGCCATGCCGCGCGCCACGCAGGCCTGGACGCAGGCCTGCACGAAGCCCGGCGACCCACCGATGACGGCCCGCGCGCCGTCCATGCTGGACCCGCTCTCGGCCACCCATTCGGGCGCGAGTTGCTGCCGGGCGCAAAAGCGGCTTGGCGCGTCGGTCACCAGGATCTCGTACGCGAACTGCGGATGACGGGCGGCCAGGCCCGCGAGTCTGTCCAGGGCGAAGACTTCCTCGTCCTCGCGCACGGACAGCACCAGGGTGTGCGGATGCGTCGCGCCGGACTGCAGGCTGTGTTCGAAGATCGCCAGCACGGGCGCGAGGCCCGTGCCGCCGGCCAGCCCGTACACCGGCCCCCGCCCCTCGGGCATGCGGCAGGACCCGAAAGGGCCGCGCAACGCGACGTGATCTCCGGTGCGCAGCTTGTCCCGCACGTAGCCGCTGGCGCTGCCGTGCGGATGGCGCGCCACGTACAGCTCGATCAGGCCATCGTCGCGCGGGGCGGACGCGAAGCTGTACATGCGGTTGGGCGTGACGCCAGGCAGCACGAGCTCGACGAAGTCCCCGGCAGCATGTGCGAGCCTGTCGCCCGCTTCCGGCGCAAGGACCAGGCGACTGACGCGGGGGGTGAGCGGTGTGTTGGCCATCACCATCACCCCCAACTCCCGGACCGGATCGCTCCCGTCCGGCGGACGCAGGGTGCGGATCGTCAGCTCGGGTGTGAGGGGCTTGGCCTGGCAGGTCAGGCAATACCCCTCGGCCTTCTCTGTCTCGGTGATCGCGAAGCCCAGCGCCCATCCGTGGTCCACCTTGCCCTCGAGGACCTGCGCCTTGCACTCCCCGCACGATGCGCCCCGGCACTGGTGGGGCAGTCGAATGCCCTTGGCCAGCGCAGCATCCAGGATGGATTGTCCGGGCGGCACCTCGAAGGTGGCGCCGTTGTTCTGCACCCGCACCGTCGCGCAGGCGTCGGGGGATGGTGGGTCGACAGCCGGGCGACTCATGCCGAAGCGCCTTCGCGCGACCGCACGACACCCTGGAGGGCACCGCCGACCGTCCGCAGGACCAGTTCCGCCAGCCGGTCCTGCGCCACCGGGCCGTCCTCTCGGTACCATGTATGCAGCCAGTTGACCATGCCCATCACCAGCATCGTCACGGCGCCGAGGTCCTCCGCCCGGATCGCCGGCGCGGCCTGGGCGATGGCCTGACGCATGAATGCGAGCACGTCGCGCTGCAGCCCCACCACGGGCCCGCGCAACTCGGCAGGCAGGTGGCGAAGCTCCGCCATCAGCACCGTGTGGTCGTGCTGCGTCGCATGGTAGCGATCGAGCAGGCGCCGCAGCGTGGCGTCCAGGGACCGGTCGGCACGGGCGCCGGTGCTCGCCAGGGCGGACTTCAGCGTCAGAAGGTATCTCAGCATGGCTGCGTACAACAGGTGCTCCTTGCCCGGGAAGTAGTGGTAGATCAATGCCTTGGATACGCCTGCGCGTTGTGCGATGCGGCTCATGGACGCTCGGGTGAACCCGTCCGTCGCGAACGCTTCCACCGCCGCGTCCAGCAACATGCCCTTCTGCTGCTCGAAGTTCTCGCTGACCACGCGCGACATGTAGGGACTCAGAAGATCGGGATGATCTTGTCGGGGTCGTAGACGGTTTCTTTACCGTCGATGCCCACTTCCGGCAGAGCCGGGAACTCGATTCCGTAGGGGTCGAGGTTGGCCTTCATCCGCAGCACGGCAGTCTTCCAGTTCTCGCGCCGCTCCTCCAGGGTGAGGATGCCCAGTCCGGCGCTGCGGGCGACTTCCTCGAGCTGGCGCTGTGCCGGGATGAACGTGGCGGGCAGCTCCCAGAACTGCTCGGGTGGTTCGAACAGCACGCCGGACAAGAAGATGAAGCCTGCGCGCAGCTGCATGGTGATCATTTCCTTGTCGTCGGCAGTCAGGTGCGGCAGGAGCTTCTGCAACACCGCCAGGCAGATGCCCAGATGCCGCCCCTCGTCCTGGCCGATGCGCTTGAAGGCCTCCTTGAACACCGGGATCGTGGTGTTCTGGTACATGCCGTGGAACAGCGTGCTGGATGCCACCTCGCCGAAGAGGAAGGAGGTGAACAGGATGGGCAGCGAGTACTTGTCGACCGCCTTGTTGAAGCCCGTCCAGTAGCGCGACCCGTTGTAGTAGAGCCATTCGACGTTGTTGCGCGCCAGCTTGCCCAGCGGCGTGAGCGGCTCGTAGCCCAAGGGACCGCCGGGCGTCATTGCCTTGATCGCGCGGCCGCACACTTCCTCGTGGTTCATCTCGTCGCGCACGACCGAGAAGAAGCACTTGCGGATCGGGTCCTCCTCCTTGGTCTCGTACGTGTGGATCATGGTGCGCGCGAAGACGACCGGTCCCGACCCGTCGAAGACGGCCAGAAGGGAGAACCAGTACGCGATGGCGTAGCGCTGGTCCTGCGTCATCGCCTCGGTGTCGAGCGTGTGCCAGGGCAGCGTGTTCGGCGACCAGCCCGGGTCGCGCGCGCCGTCGTAGATCTCGTAGAGCTTGGGCGTGTCCACGATCCATTCGAGCGGAAAGATGTTCTTCGCCGGTATCGCCGGCGCCGCCTGCGTCTGCGCCAGCAGGTGGTCGGGGCCCGGCATCTGCGTGAAGCGTTGGGGCGGGAGCGTTGCTGCCTGGGCCAGTTCTTCGATGTTGTGCGTGACTGCGGCCATCGGGATGTTCCTTTCATTCGATCAAGTGAATGGCACCATTCTATTTATTAACCGTCTAGACGGTCAATTTATAAATACGGATTTCAGCTTT
>Ga0308159_1002402_pt1 | contig 21746 bp, 25 predicted proteins | sample PhyCR1_FD_201040 | JGI IMG/M metagenome (GOLD analysis project Ga0308159, IMG submission 201040) | Phyllosphere microbial communities from UC Gill Tract Community Farm, Albany, California, United States - DLSLC.R1 | ecosystem: Host-associated > Plants > Phyllosphere > Unclassified | place: USA... | reverse complement strand
GGGGGCAACCTCGCACCACGTGAACACTCGCGCACGGGCCCAGCCACCCGCCCCGCACCCACCACCCCGCCGCGCCACCTACCCTTGACGCGTGGCACATCTCCTCGGCGCCGAGAACCTGCATCTCGAGTTCCCCACCAAGGTCGTCTTCGACAACGTCACCCTCGGCATCGACGAGGGTGACCGGATCGGCGTCGTCGGCCGGAACGGCGACGGCAAGTCGACCCTCCTCGCACTGCTGTCCCAGCGCCTCGAGCCGGACGGCGGCCGCGTCACGCACCGCCGCGGGCTGACCATCGGCTACCTGGACCAGCGCGACATCCTGCCCGAGGGCGCGACCGTCGGCAGCACCGTCGTCGGCGACCTCGAGGAGCACGAGTGGGCTGGTGACCCGAAGATCCGCGACATCATCGGCGGTCTCGTGTCGGACATCCCGTGGGACGTCAGCGTCGACGAGCTGTCCGGTGGGCAGCGTCGCCGTGTGGCACTCGCGCGGCTGCTGGTCGGCGACTGGGACGTCCTGTTCCTGGACGAGCCGACCAACCACCTGGACGTCGAGGGCATCGAGTGGCTCGCCGGGCACATCAACCGCCGCTGGTCGTCGAACCAGGGCGGCATGGTCGTCGTGACGCACGACCGGTGGTTCCTCGACGCGGTGTCGACCGACACGTGGGAGGTCCACGACGGCGTCGTCGATCCCTTCGAAGGTGGCTACGCCGCGTACATCCTGCAGCGCGTCGAGCGCGACCGGCAGGCTGCCACGATCGAGCAGCGCCGCCAGAACCTGGCCCGCAAGGAGCTCGCGTGGCTCCGCCGCGGCGCCCCGGCCCGCACGAGCAAGCCGAAGTTCCGCATCGACGCGGCGAACGCCCTGATCGACGACGTCCCGCCGATCCGCGACACGGTCGCGCTGTCCCGGACGGCGACCGCGCGCCTCGGCAAGGACGTCGTCGACCTGCTCGACGTGAGCGTCTCGTTCGACGGCACGCAGATCCTCGACCGCATCGAGTGGCGCATCGCACCGGGGGAGCGGACCGGCATCCTCGGCCCGAACGGCGCCGGCAAGTCGACGCTGCTCAACCTGGTCTCCGGCCGTCTGCAGCCGACGAGCGGACGGGTGAAGACCGGCAAGACGGTGCAGGTCGCGGTGCTCGACCAGCAGCTCGCCGACCTGCAGCAGTTCGCCGACGACCGCGTGCGCGAGGTGGTGGCGCGCAAGAAGACGAGCTACGTCGCCGACGGCAAGGAGATGACGCCGTCGCAGCTGCTCGAGCGGCTCGGCTTCACCTCGGAGCAGCTCTCCACGCCCGTCAAGGACCTGTCCGGTGGGCAGAAGCGGCGCCTGCAGCTCATGCTCATCCTGCTCGACGAGCCGAACGTGCTGATCCTGGACGAGCCCACCAACGACCTCGACACGGACATGCTCGCCGCCATGGAGGACCTGCTCGACACCTGGCCCGGCACCCTGCTGGTCGTCAGCCACGACCGGTACCTGCTCGAGCGCGTCACCGACCAGCAGTACGCCGTGCTCGGCGGGCACCTGCGCCACCTGCCCGGCGGCGTCGACGAGTACATGCGTCTGCGCGAGGCCGGCACCGGTGGCGGGACTGCCTCTGCGGCTGCCGCCGCGTCTGCCGGGAGGCCCGACACCGTCGGCGGGACCGGCTCGGCCGGTGCCGTGGCCGGGTCCACGGCCGCTGGTGCGTCCGCCCTGTCGGGAGCGGACCGGCGGACGGCCGAGAAGGAGATGTCAGCGCTCGACCGGAAGATCGCGAAGGTCGGCGCGGACCGCAAGAAGCTGCTCGACCAGTTCGCGACGCACGACCAGTCCGACTACGCCGGGCTCGGCGAACTGCAGGCGAAGCTCGGTGCGCTCGAGGCCGAGGTCGAGCAGCTCGAGGAGCGCTGGCTCGAGGTCGCGGAGCTGCTCGGGGTCTGAGCCGGACTGAGCGGACTACTCGACGGACGCGGGGTCGACCGCGTCCTGGTCGCTGTCCGTCGGCGTGGCGTCCTCGGGGGCCCCACCGCCGGGGTTCGCAACGACCTCCCACAGGTGCCCGTCCGGGTCCTGGAAGAAGCCGGACCACATGCCCCACGGGCGCGTGTACGGGGGTTCGGGCATCGTGGCGCCCGCTGCCTGCGCCCGCTCGAGGAACGCCTCGGCCTCGGCCTGACTGCCCGTGAAGTGCCCGATCGTGCTGCTCGGTGTCGTGGCCAGCTGCACGCCGGAGTCCTTCGCCATGTCGTCACGCGCGTAGACGCTGACGATCAGCCCGTCGTCGAGGGTGAACATCGCCGTGGTGCCGCCGGCCTGCGTCTCGGTGGCGGGGTACTCGGTGCCGATGACGCCGCTGCCCTCGATGCCGAGCAGGGCGCGGTAGAACTCAGCCGATCGAGCGACGTCGGCGACGGCGAGGGTGATGGCGTGCATGCGGCGCACGCTACGCCGGGGCCGCTCGGCCCGTGCCACGCTTTGGGTCAGTCCCCGAGACCCAGGATGAGTCGGCGCAGCAGCCCGGCCAACTGGCCCTGCTCGTCGGCGGAGACACCGGACAGGATGTCGCGCTCGGCGGCCAGCAGGTCCGCGATCGCTGCGTCCACCGCCACCCGGCCCTTGCTCGTGAGCGAGACGAGGATGCCGCGGCCGTCCTTCGGGTCGGTCCGCCGCCCCACGAAGCCGCGGGCCGCCAGGCGGTCCACGCGGTTCGTCATCGTGCCGCTCGACACCAGGGTCTGCTGCAGCAGGGTCTTCGGGCTCAGCTCGTAGGGCTCACCCGCTCGCCGCAGGGCCGACAGGACGTCGAACTCCCACGGCTCCATGTCGCTCGCGTCGAACGCCGTCCGCCGGGCACGGTCCAGGTGTCGGGCGAGCCGGTCCACGCGGGACAGCACCTCGAGCGGGCCGAAGTCGAGGTCGGCACGCTCACGACCCCACGCCGCGACGATGCGATCGACCTCGTCCTCATGCGGCATCCCTCCATCTTGGCCGAACCCGGAGCGGACAGCCAGCCTCGTCGGTCGTGGGAGGATGGAGGAGCACCTGCGGGTGCGTTCCGCCTTGGTGTAATGGCAGCACGACGGCCTTTGGTGCCGTTAGGTCCGGGTTCGAATCCTGGAGGCGGAGCGGGGGCCTCTTCGGTCTTTGCGGGATTCCTGGTCATTCTTTTGCGTGTGAGGGCTGCTGGCGCCGTCAGATCGTGGCTCCGTACTGATCTGGACCTCGTTCTCACCGTTCGGTGAGCCCGCGCCCACGGCGATCAAGCGAATCCGTGAACGACGAAAGCCCCCTGACCCGTTCCCGGGCAGGGGGGCATCGGCTCGGTTACCGAGCGAAGTCAGTGATTGTTCAGTTCGGGGCGAGCGAGGGCGCTTAGGCGAAGAGGTCGTCGCCGGGTATGAGGTAGTACTCCACCGGTTCGGAGTCCGCTTCGGTGGTCTCCAGCGGCTCGACCCGTGCGTTCCGGTTGGGCTTGGCGTACGTCATCCAGTGGTTGCGGTTCTTGGCGCTCAGGCGCTTGAGCGCGAGACGGTCCTGCAGGAAGTGGATGAGGCGGCGGAGGTTCTGAGAAGCGGCGGCAAGCGCTGCGGCGATTTCTACGAGCCACGACCGCGACGGTTCAGTGGGTCGTGAAGTGCTTCTGCCTGAGGAGCCTTCACCCGCTAGTTCACGGATTGGATCGTGTTGCGAAGGCCGTACTATCCTCGCCACTCCTCGGACTTGTACTCGAACTCTTGTCCGAACTCGAGGTGCTTCGTGCCGTTTTCGTCGTTGCGCGGATTGTCGGTGAGCACGCCGGCAATCTTCACGGTCTTGCTGGGGATGGGGTCTTGAACTCTTCGCCGGTGGTCTTGTCGAAGTCGGTGGGGCCGAGACCGGTCGGGTAGAAGTGCTGGCGGGATCCGTCGGCGTTGTGGCGGCCTCGCGGCTTGAGTCGGTACTTCGCGCGCTGCTCGCGACGCTTGGCGACGAGGTCGTGTCCGGCGGCGAGCTTCAGCTCACGAGCAACGGGATTCGTCATCTTTGACGCGGCGATTCGGGTTTTCGCCCGCGTGGACTCAGTGAGCTTGAATGTTTGGGCATGAAGGACGGGTACCAGGAGCCGTCGCACATTACGAGGTCGTGCTTGCCGTCCTTGCTCGCGGAGTAGGCCTGGATGCCGAGCTTGTCGTGTGGGTAGTCCATGACGGCGTTCGCGCGGTTCACTGCGATCGGGAGCTGGAAGTCTTCGGTCTTTGCGCCGGGCAGGTAAGCGCGGTCGGCGATGACAGTCGTGATCGGGATTCCGCGTTCCTGGCAGGAGTCGAGGAAGCGCTTGCCTTGGCCCGTCACTTCGCCGGGCTTGTGGCGGCCGAACCAGATGATGAAGAGGGGGGCGTCGATGTCCGCTCCGGGACTGTTCCGGGTGAGCGCGCCGAGTTCAGCTTCGCGACCGAAGATGCGCTTGCCGGGAGCAGAGTTCGTGCGGTCGTGGCTACGTCCTCGCGGACGTAGAAGCCGCAACCGTAGTTGACGGATGCGGTGTCGTCGTCCGTCATCTTGTCGAGGTTCTTCTGCATGCCGGCGCGCCGAGCACCCCCACCGGCACCTGGTGCTCCGAATGGCTCATCCGCCTCGGGCTCCGTGGAACAGATCCCCGAAACCCGTGGAACGCCCGAGAGTTCTGGCATCGAAGACCCGCGCCACCACTAGCCTCCGCGGATAAGCCGAACACCTCGCGCAGCCCGCTGGGCTCCCACCACCGGAGGGCGCGGGCTCTGTCAAACGCGACGATTCTTCCCGGGTTAGCGGTCAACCTAGATCGAGCTCAAGCGTGGCGACGATGACGTCTGCCGCCATATCCGCAGTGCCGGACATCTGCGGACTTGGAAGATTCTGAAGCACTCCAAGGACAGCCATCCAGGGGTTATGGAAGACAACGTCTGATACTGCTGCAACTTTGTCGGTGAGAATTCCGCCGGCGGCCAGAGCCTCGAGATGCTCCTGTCGCCCTCGGATCTCCCTGAGTATTCCTGAAACGAAGATTGCTTTAGTTTGAGGGGGGTAAACTGCCGCTGGTTCCCCTGGGATGATGACTGCGTTGTTGCCTCGCAATTGTGACGGCCAGGTACCCGGCTCGCCTGCGACAGGCAGGAGCGTTTCCACGGTCTGCTGAAGATCTCTGACTTGCATGCGGAGGTAACGGCTGATCGTCGCTCGCACCGGCGCGAGCGAGCGTTCAAGTTCCGCAGTGCGGCGCATGGCCTCGACGAGGCTGACCAGATCCACCAAACCAGCTGCTAGGAAGCCTGCGGCAACTCCAACCCAGCCGAGCGCAGTCCCGGCATCGACGCGCACGACAGCCGGAATCAGTCCACAAAGGAGTGCGACGAGAAGGAAGGCGATGGGCAGCCAAAAACGTGGTTTTGTGCGCAGAGTTGCGGAGATTCGCCTTAGCACCGGATTTCCCCCGTTTGTGATTTCCGTGGTCGTTGGTTTCCCATCATAAGCGTTCGGCGCAGGCGAACGTCGCGTGGCGTTCCGAGACCGGGGATGTTGACGCGCGTCCTCCGGCCAAACAAGCGTCGAGTCTAGCCTCCCGCCGACGAACGCATCTGGAGCACTGGAGCGGGTTAACCAGCCTCTTTCGTGGCCGCCTATTGACAACGAAAACGATTGCGTCGCGGTCGCGATGATGCTGACGCACACCCGGGGTGAGGCGACTGCCTTCGAAGTCCTTCGCGACTTGCTGCACCGACGTCTAGCCCCGCCGGGCGACAGCAATCACATCACGGCGGAAGTACTCCGGATACGCCTTCACTAAGGCGCAGATCCTTCCAGCGGGAACCCACGCCCCACCTGTCGGGAGCCAACCGAACCTGCAGTAGTCCCTCGCTCCATCCTCGAGCTTCGTAGGAGGCTTCGACCCGTGCCTTTGCCGAGGTGAAGCCTTTCGTCGGAGCGGCTGTCTCAGGCTGCCGCCGAGATGTGGAAGGATGCTCAGAACTACGAGGGGAGCCCTTCTTGTCGGGCAAACAACGCACCATCTACTTCTTCAGTGCGGACGAGGTGGATCAGAACGACCAGCACACGGAGTACGAAGCTGGCTGGTGGAGCGACCTCTTCGACTCAATCGAAGGGCTTCCCGAAGAAGATCGTCGACTGACGCATCGTCAGCGGCGCTACGAGGGGGAGATCCTCCAGGAGCGATCGCCACACGTGCGGTACCTCTACCTGGGCAAGCTGCGGCCTGGTGCTGACTGGCCGGACGTCACCGACCGGTCCGGTCGTCGTGGACCGCTCGCCGACACGGGCATTGACGGTCTTTGGGAACCGTCCTACATCGTCGAAGTTCCACGGACCCGCTACGTCGCAGTACTCCGCTCCTCCGGCGGTCCGACATTCTCGGCCATCGAAGCGTGGCTATCCCACGTCGGCAACTTCGACTACAACGACACCCGACTGGTCCTTCGTCCGTACGTGCGAAGCGGTCAGATGGAAAAGCTGCAGTCTGCTTGGGGTGCGAGCCGAGTGCATCTGAAGGTCGATAGCGAAGCGCTGCGTGGCATTGACCCGGGAACGAAGATCACGCGGGCTCTCGCTGAAGCGACAGATCTCGGCACGAGTTCCGTATCTCTAGATGTCATCCTCAGCTTCGGCAACGCTATTCCCGACGAGGCTGGTGCCGAGGAGATGGCGGCAGCCCTCACGGACCTCATCGGGCATGTTCCGGTTACGAAGGCTGAGGCCACGCTCATCGGCTCGGACATGCAGAAGGACAAGGTGGACTTCATCCGAGACCGGGTTACGCTGACGCAGGAACTCGGAGACTCGGAAGACGAAACGCCGACGCCGCAGGTCGTGCTGAGCGCCATGTCAGAGGCAATCAGTAGGTTCCGGAATCAGATCGGAGCCTGAGGAGGGAACTCGTGTCGGGACGGTGGAACATCGTTGACCAGCCCTACATCGTCGACCTCGGGCTTGCGCTTCTCGTTGTCGTGCATGCGGTGACCACCGTGCTCGGCTGGGTTCCCTCCGCTTGGACGATGCTCAATGCCGCGTCTCGCGGCGAGCAAGCCGCCCTCTACCTGGCGGTCCTGGGAGCGGCGGCCCTCCTTAGCGGGTTCGCCGGCGTTGTCGTGATCTTTGGGCTCAGTGGAACTACCGATCGGTTCCGCACTTTCAGGGTGATGGCTGGACCGGCGCTCGCTCGCAACTGGACGTCGACGAGCATTGCGGGGTTCGCGGGTGCCGGTACGGCTCTGCTCGCCGCGATCCTGCTCTACAGCCCCTGGGCCAGCGCCAGCCCTTGGCTGTTCGAGCTCGCGGTGTTTCTAGTGGCGCACGCGTCAACCCGACTCGTCTGGTTGCTCCGAGGGTTGATTCGGCTCGTCCAGGCTGACGACGTGTCGACGGCCCGAGAGAAGAACAAGAAATCACCGAAGGACGGCCCTTGGAACCAGCGCCGGCCGGCTTGATCACGCGCACGCGCACAACCTCACGACCGGCTAGGTCTTCGGCGCTGAGCCCCCACTCGACGGGGATCCGGGGGGGCACTGCATGGAGCGCGACCGCCGACTTCGGAGGCTTCTGCCGCATCAACTTCAACGCTCACTTGTTCGCATCTAGAACAAGGCGGCCTACAGCGCGAGGTCAGTAGACGCATCGGACACCAATGCCGGTGCGGCAGCATGCTCGCTCGTTGCCGTCGCGGAGGACTTGGTCTGACGACCCGTCGCGGACAACGCGCTCAGGCCCGATTCGTCACCACGAACTCGGCGCGTAGTCCTTCAGGAAGACACCGAACACGTCCTCGCCCGCTTCGCCCCGGACGATCGGGTCGTAGACGCGGGCTGCCCCGTCGACCAGGTCGAGCGGCGCGTGGAAGCCCTCTTCGGCGAGCCGGACCTTGGTCGGGTGCGGCCGTTCGTCGGTGATCCAGCCGGTGTCGACGCTCGTCATCAGGATGTTGTCGGTCTCGAACATCTCCTGCGCGCTCGTGCGGGTGAGCATGTTCACGGCGGCCTTCGCCATGTTCGTGTGCGGGTGCCCCGGCCCCTTGTAGGCGCGGCCGAACACCCCTTCCATGGCGCTGACGTTCACCACGTAGGTGCGGCGTCCCGTGCTGGCGGCCATCGCGGGGCGGAGCTTCGAGATCAGGATGAACGGTGCCGTGGTGTTGGCCAGCTGGACCTCGAGCATCTCGAGCGGGTCGACCTCGTCCACCTGCTGGGTCCACGAGTTCTCGTCGTGCAGGTCGGGGACCAGGCCACCGGCGTCGATCGCGGTGCCCAGGGCGAGCCGCTCGAGCGAGCTCGAGCCCGGGGCCATGGCCTGTTCGGTCAGCTCGTCGGCTCGGGCTGCGGCGGCCGCGAGGATCGGGTGCGCGGCCACCGAGCGGGCGAGCGCCAGCGGGTGCTGGTCGTTCGTGTGCCCGAAGGTCACGAGTTCGGGCAGCGGTCCGTCGGGCAGCGGCGCGAGTTCCGCGTCGACCAGCGGCTGGTAGGCCCCGGTCGACCGGCGCACGGTCTGCGTGGCGTTGTTGATCAGGATGTCGAGGGGGCCGGACGCGGCGACGTCCTCGGCGAGCCCGATCACCTGGGCGGGGTCGCGCAGGTCGATGCCGACGACCTTCAGGCGGTCCATCCAGTCGGCGGAGTCGGGCAGGCTCGCGAACCGGCGCACCGCGTCGCGGGGGAACCGCGTGGTGATGGTGGCGTGGGCCCCGTCGCGCAGCAGCCGGAGGGCGATGTACATGCCGATCTTCGCGCGGCCGCCGGTGAGCAGCGCCCGCTTGCCGGTCAGGTCCGTCCGGGCGTCGCGCTTCGCGTGGCTCATGCGAGCGCACGCCGGGCAGAGCTGGTGGTAGAACGCGTCGACGACCGTGTAGTGCTGCTTGCACATGTAGCAGGGCCGTGACTTCAGCAGGGTGCCCGCGGTCGTCGATGCGGTCGAGGCGCTGATCGGGACGCCGCGGGTCTCGTCGTCGATCCGGTCGGCGGCCCCGGTGGCGGTGGCGGCGATCACCCGGCGGTCGGCCTCGGCGATGACACCGCGCTTCTCGAGACGGTGCGCACGCTTGACGGCCTTGAACATCTTCGCCGTGGCCTGGCGGACCCGGATGAAGTCCGGGTGCGACTCGTCGATCGACGGCAGCTGCTCGAGCACCCGGAGCGCGACGGCCAGGTCGTCGGGGTCGATGCCGCTGGGTTCGGGGTGCTCGGAGCTCACACGCGATCCTACGTCGGGACCGACCACCGATCAGACGAGCTGCTGCTCCATGCACACGCTCGTCGGGTCGTCGACGTACGGACCGAACCGGGGGATGTCCACGTACCCGGCCTTCCGGTACAGCGCGATCGCCGCGGCCTGCGGCAGACCGGTCTCGAGCCGGACGGTCCCGATGCCGACTGCGCGGGCCCGGTCGTGCAGGGCGTCGAGCAGCCGCGTCCCCACGCCGAGCCCACGCGCGGCGTCGCTCACGAACATGCGCTTGATCTCGCCGGTGCCGTCGCGGGCGTCGACGAGCGCCACCGTGCCGAGGGCTGCGCCGTCCTCACGCGCCACCAGGAACGTGACGTCGGGCTGGTCCAGGTCGTCGACGTCGAGGGCGTGGTAGTTCTCGGCCGGGTACAGGCTCAGTCCGTAGTCGTCACCCTGCTGCAGCAGGTGCAGGACGTCGTCCTGCCGGGGGCTCTCGATCCGCACGGTCAGCACCGTCACACAGTAGCGAGGACGACGACAACAGTGAGCAGACGAGGCCTCCGGCCGTCGGCGATCAGGCCAGGAGTCCCTCGCTGACCTCCCACAGGCGCCGGGCATCGTCGGCGTCGAGCATCGCGGAGTTCGCGTCCGACGGGATGCGGTCGGCGGTGAGGGGCAGGACCCGGTCGTCGATCACGGCGACGTCGCTGTCCTTCAGGTAGACCCCGCCGACGCCGTCGAGCAACGGGCTCGCGGCACCGAACACGAGCGTCGCGGCGCCCTGCTCGACGGTCTTCTTGCCGACCTCGGGATCGATGACGGTCACCCCGTGGTCGTCGACCAGTCCCTGCTCGCGGTACGACGCAAGCACAGCCGCGTCGTGCGGGCCGGGGCCGATGATGACACCCGGGTGCGCGGCGAAGGCGCGGATGCCCTGGTCGGCGTACCGGCGGTCGAGCTCGACCGTGAACAGGACGTTGGCGCGCTTCGACTGCCCGTACGCGGTGACCGGGTCGTACCCGTGCGCGAACGTCAGGTCGTCCCACCGGATCTGCCCGAACCGCGCCGCACCGGAGGTGACGGTCAGGACCCGCGCACCACGGGCCTCCAGGAGGGCGGGGAGGAGCGCCCGCGTGAGCTGGAAGTGCCCCAGGTGCGTCGTCGAGAACGCCAGTTCGTTGCCGCGGCCGTCGAGCCGGCGGTCCGGGGTGAAGAGCATCGCGGCGCTGTTCACGAGCATGTGCAGCGGGTGGCCGGAGGCCGACCAGCGCGCGGCGAAGGCGTCGACCGACGACGGGTCGGTGAGGTCGAGGGCCTCGACGTGGATGCCGGAGATGCCGGCGACGGCGGCGGAAGCCCGGTCGACGTCACGGGACGCGACGGTGACGTCGGCGCCGGCCGCCGCGAGGGCGCGGCTGGTCTCGCGGCCGAGGCGGCTGTGGCCGCCGGTCACGACGACGTTCCGGCCGGTCAGGTCGACGCCGTGCAGGACGTCGGCGGCGGTGGACGTGGCGGTGAAGCCGCTGGGCAGGGGGTGCTGGTCGGTGATCACGAGTGGTGCTCCTTCGATTCGATGTGGCCGACGGCGGCAGCAGAGCCGGCCGAGTCGGCGGTAGCAGGGCCGTCGGCGTCGGCGACCGCCGACCACGCGTCGGGGTCGAGCCCGAGCGCGGTCCGGAGGAACGCCGTCGTGGTCTGGCGGACGAGGTCCACACGCTCGGGGCTCTCGTCCGTCGTGGCGGTCGACTCGTAGTCCTGGATCCCGCCGAGCAGGTGCTCCCCGCCGTGGACGGTCACCAGGTGCCGGGCGCCGGGGCTCAGGTGGTAGACGTCGGTGAACCAGTCCGGGCCACGTGTCGAGAGCTGGGACTGGTCGTGGTCGCCGGCGACGACGAGTGACGGGGTGTGCAGCTGGCTGAAGTCGGGGCTCATGAACGCGAAGTGCTCCTGCGCGAACGGTACGAGGTCGCCGCGCGCGATCCCGGTGGTGGACAGCAGGACCCCGGCGCGCACGCGGTGGTCGGTGCGGTCCTCGCCCGGCCGCCCGTCGGTGTCCAGGACGCGTGCCCCGAGCAGCATGCCCACGGACTGTCCGCCCCACGAGTGTCCGACCGCGGCGATGCGCGCGGTGTCGACGCGCCCGCTCAGGCCGGGGACCGCGTCGATGATCTGGTCGAGGTCGTCGAGCACCCGCTCGAGGTCGTCGACGCGCGTCTGCCAGATGGTCGGGTAGCGCGGGTCCTCGAGCGTCAGTCCGTAGGCCTTCGCGTCGAGGAACGTCGGCTGTACGACGACGAAGCCGTTCGCGGTCCAGTGGTCGACCAGGGGGTCGCCCCCGGTCATGGACTGGCCGAAGCCGTGGGCGAAGACGATGACGGGCAGGTTCGTGCCGGTCGTCGGCGCGGTGATCCGGACCTCGAGGTCCTGGCCACGCGAGGGTGCGGGGAGTGTGACGGGGCGCACGCTGATGACCTGTGGTCGGGGTGCTGTGGGTGCCATGTGGGCCTCTCCGGGATGCCGTGTCGCCCGCGGACGGAGCGACTGTCGTCCGAAACGGAGCGACGTTCCGGAACGATACGGAACAGCGATCCGGATTGCAAGAGGAAGCGGAGCGTTGTTCCGTATCGCGTCGTTGTCGTGCGATGATCGACGCATGAGCACCCCGTCGACCGACCCCGCGCCGCGTCGCCGTCGCGACGTCGAGCGCAACGAGCGCACGATCCTCGACGCCGCTGCCGCGGTCTTCGCCGCCTCGGGCGTCGGCGCACCCGTGCGCGAGGTCGCCACCGCCGCGGGGGTCGGGGTCGGCACGCTCTACCGGCACTTCCCGACCCGTTCGGACCTGGTCGTCGCCGTCTACCGGCACCAGATCGAGGCCCTGGTCGACGCGGGGCCGGCGCTGCTCGGCTCGGAGCCGACGCCGTTCGCCGCCCTGCTGCGCTGGGTGCACCAGTTCGTCGACTTCCTCGGCACCAAGCACGGTCTGGCGCGCGTCTGGGAGGGCGACGCCGACGGCTTCACGGCGCTGCACACCCTGTTCGTCGACGAACTCGTGCCCGTACTCGGCCGGCTGCTCGACGCCGCGCGGGCGTCCGGCGAGGTGGCCGCACCGACCCCGCCGTACCAGCTGCTCCGGGCCGTGGGCGACCTGGTGGCGTGGAGTCCCCAGGACCCCGACTACGACGTCCGGACGATCGTGACCCTCCTGGTCACCGGGCTGCGGCAGGCGCAGCCGACGGTGGCCGACAGCGCGTAGCCAGCCCCGTGCACTGGTCGCGACCCGCACCGGACTGGAGGCGCGGTGCGGGCCCGTCACGGGCCTCCCGTCCGGCGTCGCGACCGTCTCGGGCCGCACCAGCGCCGTCGGGGCCGGTCCGGGCCCTACGATCGTTCCGACGAAGGGGGACCACCATGACGGAACTGGCGGACTGGGAGACCGAGGGGGCCAGGGCTCGTCCGGCTCGACCGGGTGACCACGAACCGGTGCCCGCCGCACTGCGGGCCGTGACGATCATCGGGGTGTTGTTCCTGATCGCCGCGGGGTGCGTGTTCGTCGTGACGGCGTTCCTCCCCGCCTCCGACGAGACGGCCGTGCCGGACGGCCTTCGACTGCTGATGGCGACGGTCGTGTCGGTCGGGGTCGCCGCGGTCGGCGTGGTCGCCCTGCTGCTCCGACTCGTCGCCGGGGTGCTCGTCCGCCGCTGACGGCCGGCTCAGACCCCGCCCGGCTCGGCGTCCCCGTGCTCCGGCAGCACGTCGACGTCGGTGACCGTGTACCCGAGCGGCACCTGGCCCAGCGCGAGCAGGAGCGCCGTCCGCCGGTCGTCGTGCTCGGTCTCGATCACCCGCCGCTCGGTCGGGACGACGACGAGTCGGACCCGGTGCGTCACGGGTGCCCCCACGCCGCGGTGCCGCGCAGGCGTCGCCCGGCGTGCTGACCACGTCGCCGACGCAGCAGCAGGTGGCGGACCGCGAGCAGGTGTGGGAACTCGACGAGCATGCCGACGACGATCGCCGTGGTGACCAGCGGCTGGTGGGGGAGTGCGGCGCTCGTCAGCCCGATCATCAGGGGTGCGTTGCGGGCCGCCGTCGTCATCGCGAGCAGCGCCGACCGCGGGTACGACAGGGCGGCGAGGCGTGACGCCCACTCGGCTGCGATGAACATCACGGCGAAGAAGACCACCGCGCACCCCAGTACGGCGACGAACACCGGCAGGTTCGCCAGCAGCAGCCCGATGTGCGAGGCGAAGAGCCCGGCGACCATCGCGCCCACGATCCAGGGGACCGCGCGGCCGGGCAGGGCGGCGGCGCGGGCTCGAGCGCCGTCCGGCAGGAGCGAGATCCCGAGGCGGATCACCACGGCGATCGCGGCGGGCAGGACGAACCACTGCAGCAGGGTGCCGATGGTGCCCACGGCGTCGATGCCGGCGTTGCCGCCCAGGACCGTGATCCACACCGGGAACAGCAGCAGCTGGGTGACCATGTTGATCGGCAGCAGGGTCGCCCCCACGGCGGTGTCCCCGTCGCTCAGGCGGGTGAATGCCAGGAACCAGTCGGTGCAGGGCGCCAGGAAGTACAGCATCACGCCGAGCTGCACGGCCGGGTGTCCGGGCAGGGCCACGCGGGTGAGCAGGAACGCGACGAGTGGGGCGAGCAGGAAGTTCATGCTCCAGGCGATGCCGATGACCTTCCAGGCGCCGGGCGTCCGTGGCAGGCGGTGCAGGGGGACGTCGACGAACAGGGCGACGACCAGGGTGATCACCAACGCGTCCACCACCGAGCCCATCGCGTCGCCGGCCGAGGGTGAGGCGCCGCCGATCACCGACCCGAGCAGGATGGCGCCGCCGACGATCGCGGGGGTGGCCCAGAGCCGTGCACCGGCGGGGCGGGCGGGCCGCTGTGCCGGCATCAGCACGCGCATTCGACACCACAGCAGCTCAGGTCGTCGGTGAGCATCCCGGCGTCGTCCCACTCCTGCAGGGCGCCGCAGTCGCGCCCTGCTCGTTCGCCGATGACGCGGGCGACGTGGGCGAACCGCTGCCGGAACTTGTACACGAAGCAGAACTGCAGCCCACCGTGCCGGAGCGCGGTGCCTGCCAGGAACAGCCCGGGCGTGGTGGTCGACTCGTCGTCCTCGGTGAGCAGCGGCCAGCCGTCCGCGCGGGTGTCGAACAGTCTTGCGACCGGCCCGAGCCCCGGGCCGTACCCGGTGGCGAGGATCGGTGGCGCGTCCGCGACCAGGGCGGTCCGTCCGGCGACGCCGACGGTGAACCCGTCTCCGGACCGCTTGATGCCGGTGACCTGGCCGTCGTCGACCAGGGTGAGGCGTCCGCTGGCCCGCGCGGCCCCGAGCCGTTGACGGGTCCGCGGGGCGAGGCGGAACGACGGGTCCGACCCGCTGCCGGCGTCCCAGGGGTGGGACGGGTCGACGACCGTCACCGTCGCCCCCTGTTCGACGTGGTGGCACGCCAGGTCGATGCCGGACTCGAAGCCACCCACGACCACCACGTGTCCGGACCGCGCCACCCAGGCTGCCTCGGCGGACGCGTGCACCCCGAGCGAGGTGCCGGCGCAGCGGGGCAGGATCGGGTCGGAGAACTCGCCGCCGGCCCAGACCACGTTCCGGGTGATGACGGGGCCGCGGCTCGTGGTCACGCGGAAGCCGTCGTCGTCCGGCTCGATGCGCTCGACCTCGGTGTCGAGCAGGGTCGGCAGGTGGAAGGCCGTGACGACGCCACGCAGGTACCGGGCGTACTCGGGCCCGGAGGGGTAGTCGGTCCCCAGGCTGTAGGCGGGTGAGGTGCGCGGGTGGACCGCGTTGAGGTCGGTGGCCCCGAAGCCGTTGCCGGTGAAGGACGGCGTCAGGAACCGCTGGTGCTCCGGCCACCGACGGAACGTGTCTCCGACGACGCCGCGTTCGACGACGCCGAACAGCAGGCCGTCGACGGCGTGGAGTGCCAGGCCGGTGCCGACGCCGGCCGGTCCGGCTCCGACCACGAGGGCGTCGAGGGTCTCGGTGGGGTGTGGTGCTGGCATGGGGTCGGTCTTCCCAGCAGCTGCGGCTGCGTCGATGGAACGGCCACCGTGGTGTGGTCGCTGCACACCATCTTAGTGAGAACCGTTATCAACATGCCATCGCGGCATCAGCCGACCGGCGTCGAGTACAGGACCGCCAGGGTCGCCACCAGTCCGACGACCACGATGCCGAGGTCGAGCAGGGCCAGGGTGACGAGTCGGGTGCGCTGCGGCCGGACGGCGGCCCGCACCACGACCATCGTCACGAACAACACGACGACGAGCACGAGCGCCGGCCAGCCGATCGCCGGCGCCCGGATCGCCATGAGGACCATCACCGCGGCGACGATCACGGCCGTGACGGCTCCCCAAACGAGCCAGTTCGAGCCCGACGCCGTCCGGAGTGCGGGCTGGTCGCCGACGCGGGTGGGATCGGGGCGGCGGGGCTGTTCGTCGGACACGAGCCGGACGGTACGCGGCGGCCCCTGCCCGTGCCCGCAGCCGCGCGGCCACGAGAGGATGGGGTTGTGCACACCGCCGCGACCATCCTCGACGCCGTCGTCCGGCACATCGACACCACCGGGTTCGCCGCACACGGCATCCACGTGCGCGCGCGGACTTCGGCTCCGGGCACCGACGGCACCGCGGACGACGTCGCCGAGCACCACTGGACCCCCGACGTCCGACGCGAGATCCACTCCGCCGCGAAGGGCGTCTGCGTCCTGGCCACCGGTATCGCCGCCGACGACGGCCTGGTCGACCTCGACGAACCGATCGCGACGTCCCTGGTCGGCACCGGCCTCGGTACGGAGACCGGCCTCGCGCTCGGTGACGGCGTCGACCGGGTCACCCTCCGCCACCTGCTCACCATGACCAGCGGGATCGACATGCCCTGGTCGGCGACCGAGCTGACGGACTGGCCGGACCTGGCGGCCGAGTTCCTGCGGCGACCGTCCCGCGGCCGGGTGTTCCAGTACGCGAACGCCAGCACCTACACGGCGATGCGCGTGCTCGAGACCCGGGTCGGCGACGTCGGCGCGTTCGTCACCGAGCGACTGTTCGCGCCGCTCGGCATCCAGGACGTCGAGTGGCAACGCTGCCCGAACGGGTTCGTCGCCGGCGGCGAGGGACTGTCGCTCCGCACCGAGGAGCTCGCCCGCATCGGACGCCTGATCCGCGACCGCGGGGTCGTCGACGGACAGCGGATCGTCAGCGCGCAGTGGTGCGACGCGATGCACACCGACTGGGTCGAGCGCGAGGGCACCGGCCCCGGCTACGAGCGGTACGCGATGGCCGGATGGGGTGGTCCCGGCCGACTCTGGCGGCTGCACGGTGCGTACGGTCAGCTGCTGCTGTTCGACGAGACCGAGGCGAGCAACGACCCGGGCACCGTCGTCACCATCACCGCCGACGACCACTTCGGCGCCGACGCGCTCGCCGCCTTCGTCGCCGACGAGCTGGCCTGTCAGGACCCCCGCCGCTAGCATCGTAGACGATCCGACCTGCACGTCCGCGCGCGCCCGGCGTGGGAGGATCGATCAGTGCAGCAGCAACCCGTCGCGATCATCATCGCGGCCATGAGCGAAGAGGTCTCTGCCTTCGCCGACCTGTTCGGCGGTGTCCCCGTCCTCGACGGCCCAGTCGGTGGCCACGACCCGCACCAGCTGCTCGACATCGGTGGCGCCACGGTCGTCGTGCGCCGCAGCGGCATCGGTTTCACGAACGCCACGGCCGCCGTCGCGCACGGCTTCCACGACTTCGGCCCGGGCATCCCGGTGATCAGCGTCGGGACCGCCGGTGGGCTCATGCACGGTGTCGCCATCGGTGACGTCGTGGTCGGCGACCGGTACGTCAACCTCAACGCCGACGCCACCGCGTTCGGGTACGCCCTGGGCCAGGTCCCCGGCATGCCGACCGGCTACGCGCCGGACGCCCGGCTCGTCGAACTCGCGATGGGCGCCGACATCGCGTGGCCCCTGCGGTCGGCGACGATCGGCTCGAGCGAGGTCTTCGTGACCGAGGGTCGTGCGCGCGCACTCCGGGTCGCGTTCCCCGAGGTGGCCGCGGTCGACATGGAGTCGGCCGCGATCGCGCAGTTCGCCCACGTGCACGACATGCCGTTCGTGTCGGTCCGGTGCATCAGCGACCTCTGCGCGCCGGACGGCGCCGAGTTCCGTGAGCACCTGGACGACGCCGCGGCACGCGCAGCGCGCGTGGTCCACGACCTGGTGCTCGGCCTGCGTTCCTGAGTCAGCCCGCGCGCTCCCTCAGCGCTCGATGACGCGCCACTCGCTGACGAACGTCGTGACGTCCTTCTCGTCCAGGTCTCGTTCCACGGTCTCGAGGAGCCGTTCGGCCTGATCCGCGTCTCCGGCTCGCGTCCGGAGGACCTCCGCGCCGTCGTCACGACGGCGGACGACCAGATCGAAGCTCGGCAGGAAGTCCTCACCGGCACCTCCCATCGCGGCCAGGGCCAGTGCCGCCGTCGTCCGGGCCAGACGCTTGAACGAGCTCTGCCGGGAGTCTTCCAGGGCCACCTGCAGGACATCTCCAGCTCGCGTGCCGGCGCTCACGCGACGACTCCCACGGCACGGAGGCGTCGGACGGCGAGCCGGTCCGCGGCTCCGGGCGCTGCGCCGAGGGCGTGCGACGCGATCGTGACGTCGCCGTGACGGAGCAGACAGACGCCGGCGTCCCGTGTCTGCCCGCTGTGCCAGATCAGCCCGTCGCGGTGCTCCCACGCCAGGAAGTCCGGCTCGATGCGTCCGATCCCCACGCCGAAGCGCAGGAGGTCGGACATGGTCGACCAGATTCCGGCGGCCGGTGCGTAGGGACCTGATCCGACGGTCCAGGGTTCACGGGGGCGGCCCCGCCACGACCGGAGCAGGGTTCGTCGTTCGGGTGCCGGGTCGAGGGTGGCGCTCGTGATCCCGAGCGGAGCCAGGACCGTCCGCTCGGCGACCGTGGACCATGCCTCCTGCGTGACGTGCTCGAGCAGCCGACCGAGCACCGCGTAGCCGAGGTTGGAGTAGTCCCGCTCACCCGGTGTCGTCGGGGTCTGGCGCAGCGCACGGGTGATGTCCGCCTCGGACACGTCCGCGTACGGGTCGCCGACGATCCCGGCCGACATGCCCTGGTGCACACGGGGCAGGCCCGAGCGGTGTCGGATCAAGTCGTCGACCGTGTAGGTGGCGTCGTCGGGGACGTCCGGCAACAGGTCCCGGGCGGGGGTGTCACGTGGGATGTCCCGTTCAGCGAGGAGGACGAGCACGGCGGCGGCGGTCACGGTCTTCGTCACGCTCGCCCACTCCACCAGCGCGCCCGCTTCGTAGCGATCGCCGAGGTCTGCGGTGACGTCGCCCCCTGCGTCGATGATCACGGCTCGGTTCGCAGCGGTCACGCTCGTCCTCCTGATCTGGTCGAAGCCACCATGATCGCAGCCGGTCATGCGGGGATTCTCGTCGGCGTGGACGCGCGCCCCGGTGCCGGAGGGGCGCGATCCGGCTCTCGGCACGGCTGGAACTGCGTTCCACGGACGTTCCAGGTCGGAGTGCGAACTCGGCTCCGAGGCCCTCGTTAGCCTCCATCCCGGGGGGCCAAGGAACCACGGCCAATCACACAGGGAGATCAGCCATGAGCGCCTACACGAGCGACGAGAACGTCGAACCTGCACGCATCACCACCTTCAAGCGCGTCCGCAAGCAGTGGCGTCGGACGGGTGAGGTCGGCTACACGCACAGTGGCAGCGACTTCTTCCGCGACGACGCCCCGGAAGCGGTCCAGCGGTAACCAGCGGCAGCCACGAAGTGCCCGCCAGGAGCGATCCTGGCGGGCACTTCTGCGTCAGCGACCGAGCTGGTCCCGCAGGTAGGGCGCGGTCCGGCTGGTGGTCGACGCGGCGACCTCGGCGGGCGTGCCGGAGGCGACGACCCGACCGCCGTCGTCGCCGCCCGACGGGCCCATGTCGATGACGTGGTCGGCGCTCGCGACGACGTCCATCGCGTGCTCCACCACGACGACGGTGTTGCCCGTGTCGGTCAGGCGGGCGAGCTGCGCGGTCAGCAGTTCGACGTCGGCCGGGTGCAGACCGGTGGTGGGCTCGTCGAGCAGGTACAGGGTGTGGCCGGTCCGCGCGCGCTGGAGTTCCGTGGCGAGCTTGATGCGCTGCGCCTCGCCGCCGGACAGCTCCGGAGCGGGCTGACCGAGCCGCAGGTAGCCGAGGCCGACCTCGCGGAGGGTCTCGAGTCCGCGCCCGGCTGCGGGCAGGGACGCCAGGAACGGCGCCGCTTCGTCGACGGTCATGCCGAGGACGTCGGCGATGGACGCCCCGTTCCAACGGACCTCGAGCGTCTCGGCGGTGTAGCGGGAGCCGTGGCACTCGGGGCACGGGGCCCAGCTGCCGGGCAGGAAGAGGAGTTCGACGGACACCGACCCTTCGCCCTGGCAGACCTCGCACCGGCCGCCGGCGACGTTGAACGAGAACCGCCCGGCGCCCCAACCGCGGGCCTTCGCCTCGTCGGTCTGGGCGAAGGCGGCCCGGACCGCGTCGAACAGGCCGGTGTAGGTGGCGAGGTTCGAGCGGGGCGTCCGGCCGATCGGCTTCTGGTCGACCTGTACGACGCGGTCGATGAGCGGGTGCGACGTCGCGACGCCGGGCAGCACTCCACCGACGAGCGACGACTTGCCGGACCCGCTGACCCCGGTGACCGCGGTGAGGACACCGAGCGGCAGGTCGACGTCGAGCCCACGCAGGTTGTGCAGGGTGAGGTCGCGGAGTTCGAGCGTGCCGATCGGGGTCCGGACGGCGCGGTCGGCGGTCGGCGGCCGGGGCTCCAGGAAGCGCCGGGTGACCGACGCCTCGACCTCGGCCAGGCCGGCGACCGGGCCGCTGTACAGGACGGTGCCGCCGCCGGTGCCCGCACAGGGGCCGACGTCGACGATCCAGTCGGCTCGGCGCACGATGCTCATGTCGTGTTCGACGACGAAGACGCTGTTGCCGCCGGCTCGCAGGTCGTCGAGGACGTCGACGAGGGACTCGGCATCGGCGGGGTGCAGCCCGGCGCTCGGTTCGTCGAGCACGTAGACGACACCGAACAGGCCGGAGCGCAGCTGCGTCGCGATCCGCAGCCGCTGGCTCTCACCGGGGGAGAGCGTCGGGGTGGCGCGGTCGAGCGCCAGGTACCCGAGACCCAGGCCGACCAGGACCTCGACGCGGGTGAGCAGGTCGCGGGAGATCGCCACGGCGACCTCGGTGTGCTCGCCGGACGATGCCCGCGACGTCGCCGCTGCCGCGTCCGTGATCGCCGCGATCGGACGCAGGACGTCGGCCAGGCCGGTCAGCGGCAGCGCGTTCAGCTCGGCGATCGAGTGGCCGCCGATCGTCACGGCGAGGGCCGCACGGGTCAGACCGGTTCCGCCGCACAGCCCGCACGGGCCGGACTCGACGAACTGCAGCACCCTCTTGCGCTGGGTCTCGCTCTGCGAGTCGGCGAGGGTGTGCAGCACGAACTGGCGGGCGCTCCAGAACCGGCCCTTGTAGGGCTTGGCCACGCGGTCGCGCTTCGGCTGCACCTGCACGACGGGCTGTTCCTCGGTGAAGAGCAGCCAGTCGCGGTCCTCGCGCGACAGCTCGCACCACGGGCGGTCGATGTCGTAGCCGAGCACGGCGGTGACGTCACGCAGGTTCTTGCCCTGCCACGCCCCGGGCCAGGCGGTGATCGCGCCGTCGCGGATGCTCAGCGACGGATCGTGCACGGCCGATGCCTCGGTGACCTCGTGCGCGGTCCCGATGCCGTGGCACCGGGGGCAGGCGCCGGCGACGGTGTTCGGCGAGAAGGAGTCCGACTCGAGCCGGTCGGCGCCGGACGGGTACGTCCCGGCGCGCGAGTAGAGCATGCGCATCGAGTTCGACAGCGTGGTCATGGTGCCGACGGTGGAACGGGAGCTCGGGGCGCCGCGACGCTGCTGCAGGGCGACGGCGGGCGGCAGTCCGGTGATCGAGTCGACGTGCGGGGTGGAGCCCTGCGCGATCAGCCGCCGCGCGTACGGGGCGACGGATTCGAGGAACCGGCGTTGCGCCTCGGCGAAGACGGTGCCGAAGGCGAGCGAGGACTTGCCGGAGCCGGAGACGCCGGTGAACGCGACGATCCGGTCGCGGGGGATGTCCACGTCGACGTCGCGCAGGTTGTTCTCGCGGGCGCCACGGACGCGGATGAAGTCGTCCGGCCCGGGTCGGTCGTCGGTCTGGGGCGAGCGAAGAGCGGGCATTCGCTCGATCGTAGGCTCGGCCACTGGGAGAAGCAGTACCGGTGCGGAACCGCGAACGACGAAGAGCCGCTCCGCCCTGATCGGCGGAGCGACTCTTCGCGTCGTGCGGTGGTGCTCGTGGTGCGGTGTTGCGGCAGGTGTTACTTGATCTGTGCGGTGATGGTGGCGGTGCCGACGAGCAGGCCGCGCTTGACGGCGTCGGTGCCGAAGGTCTTGTTCAGCAGGCCGGCGGCGTCTTCGCTGATGTGGACGGTGGTGCCGGTGAGGATGGCGTTGTCGCCCT
>Ga0308159_1002401_pt1 | contig 21747 bp, 24 predicted proteins | sample PhyCR1_FD_201040 | JGI IMG/M metagenome (GOLD analysis project Ga0308159, IMG submission 201040) | Phyllosphere microbial communities from UC Gill Tract Community Farm, Albany, California, United States - DLSLC.R1 | ecosystem: Host-associated > Plants > Phyllosphere > Unclassified | place: USA... | reverse complement strand
GCCGCCCCGTCTTCGGTGGGGCGGCTGTCCTTTACCTGACTGTCTTCATGGCCACAAAAGGGGCAGCGCATTCAGATCTTCTTCTTGGCCTTGAGATAGGCATAGCCCGCACCCGCCGCCGCGCCGAAGATCGGGCCGACGAACGGCACCGGGATCGCGACGACCGCGCCGAGAGCGCCCCATTTCGCCATGCTCTTGCCGAGGCCGGGGGTCGACTTGATGTCGTTCTGCACCTCGGAAAACTTCTGGTCGAACTTGGCCATGCGATTACGTCCTTATCCCTGGTAGATCGGAAAGCGTGCGCAAAGCTCACGCACACGGGCACGAACGTTTGCCTCGACCTCCGGGTCCCCATGTTCGCCCTTGGCCTTCAGACCGTCGAGCACATCGGCGACCATATGGCCGATCTGTTCGAACTCGGCCGGACCGAAGCCGCGCGTGGTTCCGGCGGGCGAGCCGACGCGGATGCCGCTGGTCTTCATCGGCGGCAGCGGATCATTGGGGATGCCGTTCTTGTTGCAGGTGATGCCCGCCCGCTCCAGCGCCTCGTCGGCGTCGCGGCCGGTAATGCCCAGCGGGGTCAGGTCGACCAGCGCCAAATGCGTGTCGGTGCCGCCTGCGACCAGGTTCGCCCCGCGCGCCTTCAGCGTCGCCGCCAGCGTGCGGGCGTTTTCCACGACCGCCGCGATATAGGTCTTGAACTCGGGCTGGAGCGCCTCGCCGAACGCGACCGCCTTGGCGGCAATGACGTGCATCAGCGGACCACCCTGCAGGCCGGGGAAGACCGCCGAGTTGATCTTCTTCGCGATCGCCTCGTCATTGGTCATGATCATGCCGCCGCGCGGACCGCGAAGGGTCTTGTGCGTGGTGGTGGTCACGACATGCGCATGGCCGAACGGGGTCGGGTGCAGACCGCCCGCGACGATGCCCGCGAAGTGCGCCATGTCGACCATGAAATAGGCGCCGACCTCGTCCGCGATGGCGCGGAACTTGGCGAAGTCGATGACGCGCGGATAGGCCGAGCCGCCCGCGATGATGATCTTGGGCTGGCACTCGCGCGCGATCCGGGCGACCTCGTCATAGTCGATCAGGTGCGTCTCGGGGTCGACGCCGTACTGGACGGCGTTGAACCACTTGCCCGACAGCGCGGCCTTGGCGCCGTGCGTCAGATGGCCGCCCGCGTCGAGTGACAGGCCCATGATCGTGTCGCCCGGCTTGGCCAGGGCCAGCATCACCGCGCCGTTCGCCTGTGCGCCCGAGTGCGGCTGGACGTTGACGAAGTTGCAGCCGAAAATCTGCTTGGCGCGGTCGATCGCCAGCTGCTCGACCTCATCCGACGGCGCGCAGCCCTGATAATAGCGCTTGCCCGGATAGCCCTCGGCATATTTGTTGGTGAAGACGGACCCTTGCGCTTCCATCACCGCTTTGGAGACGATGTTCTCGGAGGCGATCAGCTCGATCTGGGTCTGCTCGCGTTCCAGCTCGTGCGCGACACCGGCGAAGACGGCGGGGTCGGCATCGGCGAGGGTGCGGGTGAAGAAACCGGCGGGCTGGACGTCGTTAAGCGTGCTCATGAGGTATCCTTGGCGTTCAATTCTGGGCGGGCGCGGTGGACAGCATGTCGACACGGCGCTGATGACGTCCGCCCTCGAACGGGGTGGACAGGAAAGCTGCGAGGCAGGCCTTGGCCATTTCCTCGCCGATGACGCGCGCGCCCATGGCGATGGCGTTGGCGTCGTTATGCTGACGGGCGAGCGCGGCCGACAGCGGCTCGGACACCAGCGCGCAGCGGCAGGCGGGGTTGCGGTTGGCCGCGATCGAGATACCGATGCCCGATCCGCACAGCGCGACGCCACGCTCGGCGCGACCATCGGCCAGCACTTCGCCGACCGCGCGGCCGAAATCGGGATAATCGACGCTGGCATTGCCGTCGGTGCCCAGGTCCAGCACCTCATGCCCCTGTTCGCGCAGCCAGTCCGCCAGCACGGTCTTCAACGAGACGGCGGCATGATCGGATGCGATCGCGATGCGCATGGGACGGGCGCTCCTGACAGGGTCGAATGGAATGCCCGCGCCTTTACGCGCGCAACGGGCCCATGGCTACCCCTTCGCGCAACGGAACGTGCGCCGCCGTTGGGGGGTTCTGCGCGCCATGAAGCGCATCCTGATCCTCACCGCCCTCTCTGCCCTGACCGCCTGCTCGCGCGAGACGCCGGAGGAGGTCAGGAACGCCGCGGCTCCCGCCGTCAACGCCACCATCGCCGCCGCGACGGCGGGCCCGGCGGGGGACGGGTCGACCTTCACCGGCCTGCCGAAGAAAAAGGGTCCCGATTATGTCGGCCGCTATGTCGGGGTGGAGGGCATGTACCTCAACATCAAGCACGCTGCGACGCCGGGCCGTTATCGCATGGAGATGCAGTGGGACCTCGACAACAAGGGCGAGTTTCGGGGCGAACAGGTCGGCGACACGATCGTGTTCGAGCGCGGCGGCGTCCGCGAGACGCTGCGCCCGACCAATGGCGATGCAACGGGATTGAAGTATCTGGCGGGCAAGACCGAGTGCCTGACCGTCAAGACCGGCGAGGGCTATTGCAAGAGGTGAAGCGCGGCTAGGCTCGCGCCGCCCGCCATGATAGGATTGCATCCGTGAACCAGCTGGCCCGCCTCTCCTCGGACACCCGCGCGCGCTTCACGGCGCCCGAATTCCTGCACATGGTCGAAAGCGGTGCCTTCGAGGGCATGAAGGTGGAACTGATCGACGGGGAGCTGGAGCGGATGAACCCGCCAATGAATGGTCACTCCGCAGCTCAGGCCAATGTCGTATTCTATCTGGCCCAAAGACTGGGACTTGCCGTCGTGCGGGCAGAGACCGGTCTGGTCTTGAACGACTCGACCGTCGTCGCCTGCGATGCCGCGCTGCTGCGCCAGCCCTTGGTCGAGAACCGCTTCCTGACGCCGCATGACGTGCAGCTGGTTATCGAGATCGCACAGACCACGCAAAGCCGCGATATGGGGCTCAAGCGGATGCTTTACGCCCAGGCGGGCGTCCCGACCTATTGGGTGATCGACGGGGTGCGCCGCGTCGTCCATGTCTATGCCGATCCGGTCGAGGGCGACTATTGCAGCGTTCACACGGTGCGGTTCGGCGAGGCACTGGCGGTCCCGGGCAGCGACGCCGCAATCACGCTCGATTAAGACTCGACCTTAGAAATGGGAACTGCACCCCGGCGAAGGCCGGGGTGCAGTTCCCATACGAGAGATGGCGAAGGGCAGTCCCTTACGCCGCCATCTTCAATTCGAGCCGCTCCCAGATTTCGACCAGCGCCGACACCAGTTCCGCCATCATCGCCTCGTCATGCGCGGGGCCGGGGGTGAAGCGTAGCCGCTCGGTACCGCGGGGCACGGTCGGGTAATTGATCGGCTGGACGTACACGCCATATTCGGCGAGCAGGATGTCGCTGATCTTCTTGGCCTTGACCGGATCGCCGACCATCACCGGCACGATATGCGTCTCGCCCAGCATGACGGGCAGGTTCGCCTCGGACATCATCGCCTTCAGCTTCGCGGCGGCGGCCTGCTGCCCCTCGCGCTCGACCGAGCTTTGCTTCAGATGGCGCACGCTCGCCAGCACGCCCGCGACCAGCACCGGCGACAGCGAGGTCGTGAAGATGAACCCCGGCGCATAGGAGCGGATCACGTCGACGATCATCCGGTCGGCTGCGATATAGCCGCCCATCACGCCGAACGCCTTGCCCAGCGTGCCCTCGATCACGGTCAGCCGATGGGCGACGCCGTCGCGCTCCGAAATGCCGCCGCCGCGCGCGCCGTACATGCCGACCGCATGCACCTCGTCGAGATAGGTCAGCGCGTTATACTTGTCCGCCAGATCGCAGATCGCCGCGATCGGGGCGACATCGCCCTCCATCGAATAGACGCTCTCGAACGCGATCAGCTTGGGCACCGCCGGATCGGCCGCCGCCAGCAGTTCCTCCAGATGCACCAGATCATTGTGGCGGAAGACCTGCTTCTCACAGCCCGAATTGCGGATTCCCGCGATCATCGAGGCGTGGTTCAGTTCGTCGGAAAAGATCACGCAGCCCGGCAGGATCTTGGCCAAGGTCGCCAGCGTCGCCTCGTTGGAGACATAGCCGCTGGTGAACAGCAGAGCCGCTTCCTTGCCGTGCAAGTCGGCGAGTTCGCCTTCCAGGTCGACATGATAGTGCGTGTTGCCGCCAATGTTGCGCGTGCCGCCCGAACCGGCGCCAACGTCGTGCAGCGCTTCCTCCATCGCGGCGATGACCTTCGGGTGCTGCCCCATCGCCAGATAGTCGTTGGAGCACCAGACCGTGATCGGCTTGGGCCCGTTATGCCCGGCAAAACACCGCGCATTGGGAAACATGCCCTTGTTGCGCAGGATGTCGATGAAGACGCGGTAACGTCCCTCGGCGTGCAGGCGGTCGATCGCCTGGGTGAAGACGCGGGAATAATCCACGCGCACGTCCGTGCCTTCGATGCTCATGGGAGGGGAATGTAGGCGCAAGCCGCACATGAATCGAGTCGGGAACTGCGCTCACTGTGATCGATCATGGTGGACATATTGTCCCAAGGACCGATCGGTTCCCGATATGCGCGGTTTGGAGCGTCCCCCCTAACGGATGAAGCGTTCGAATCACGGATAACTGACGGTCTTCGGAATCTCCGGGATTTCGATGCGCTCGGCATCGTCGCCCGGCACGGTTGGGAATTCCCGCGCCCGCCAGGCCCGCTTCGCCTCCTCGATCCGCTCGCGACGCGAGGACACGAAATTCCACCATACATGGCGCGGCGTGGTAAACGCATCGCCGCCGCACAGCATCACCCGGCCGCCCGATTCGGACCGCAGGGTCGCGGCGATTCCCGGCTTCAGGATATAGAGACGCTGCGGTTCCAGCGGCATCCCCTCCAGGCTGGCCTCGCCCAGCGCGCAATAGACGGCGCGCTCCTCGGCCGAGGGGTCGATGGGAATGCTGCCGCCCGGCTCCAGCGCGATGTCGGCATAAATGGTGCCCGCATAGGTGGTCGTCGGCGCCCGTTGCCCCCACAGCTCGCCCATGATGACCCGCGCGGCGGCACCCTGCCCCTGGATTTCGGGCAGCGCGTCGGCCGGGACATGCTCGAAACAGGGATCGATCTCCTCCTGCGCTTCGGGCAGCGCCAGCCAGGTCTGGATGCCCGACAGCACCGGGCCCTGCGGCCGCATCTCGCCTGGCGAGCGTTCGGAATGGACGATGCCATGGCCTGCGGTCATCAGGTTCACCGCGCCCGGCTCGATCACCAGATCGCTGCCCAGCGAATCGCGGTGGCCGATCGCGCCGTCGAACAGATAGGTGACGGTCGCCAGGTTGATATGCGGATGCGGCCGCACGTCGATGCCGGAGCCGGGTTGCAACTGCGCCGGGCCCATCTGGTCGAAGAAGATGAAGGGGCCGACCATCGTCCGCTCCTTGTTGGGCAGCGTCCGGTGGACCTTGAACCCGCCCAGATCGTGGCTGGAGGGTTGCAGGGTGCGCAGCAGGAAATCGTCAAACATGGCTTTGCTCCGTGGGGGCCGGCTCCGTGGCGTCGAGCAGCGCGATCAGGTCGGTCGGGAAATAGGGTTCGGTATGGGCGGCCAGCTCTTCACGGCTGAACCAGCGCCAGCTCTGCATGACCCGCTGCTCCAGCGCGGTGTGACCGGCCCCCGTCACCTCATGCGCGTCGATGTCGACGCGGAAATAGCGTTCGTCGGCCTCGACCTCGACACCCTCGATGGTCAGGAATTCGACCTGCCGCCGTGCGACCTGCGGCCCGCAATCGCGGTCGAGGCCGGTTTCCTCCAGCAACTCGCGGCGCGCGGCCTGTTCATAGCTTTCCCCCGGATCGACCGCGCCGCCCGGCGTGCACCAGAAGGGCGGGCGATCGTCGGGGGTGAAGCGGAACATCAGGGTCCGGCCCGCCCCATCCACCAACAGGATGCGCGCGGCGGGACGGGGTATGCGGGTCATTCGGCGTCAAGCTCCGGATAATGGCGGAAGATTCCGTCCTCATTGAACGCCTGTCGCCGGTCGCTGTCCAGATAGGCGGCAATGCCGGGCACGGCCTTTACACGGTCGTACAGGGCGATGAGCGCGGGATAGTCGCCCTCGACCGACGCCATGCGCCTGGGGAACATGTAGCGCAGACCCGCGATCAACTGGAACAGCGAGGTATCGACCGGCGACCAGCGCCCGCCCGCCATCCACCCTCCGTCGCCCAGTGCATCCTCGAAATAGCCGAGGAATTTGGGGAGGCGTTCCTGGCGGAACTGGGCGGCGGCGCGGGCGGCTTCGGGCTTCTGTTCGTGATAATAGGCGCCGGTCGCGACCGGATGATGAACATTATGCACCTCGGCCACCATGTCGCTGATCGTCAGTTGCAGCTGGTTCAGCCAGACGCGGTCGCCCACCGGTGCCAGATCGTGCCGCTCGGTCAGCCAGTGAAGGATGTTGGCGACCTGCGCGATCGCCTGTCCCCCGGTGCGCAAATATGGCGGGGCGAAGGGCAAGCGGCCACCCTTGCGCATGTCGGCGAGCAGCGCCTCGGCCCCCTCCTCCACGCCCCGGTCGCGATAGGGCAGACCTGCGGCTTCCAGCACCAGCCGGACGAACTCGCCGCGTCCCGGCAGGCCGGGCCAGTACCACAGGTCATAGGGCATGGGATTATTCTCCGGGCGCCTTCGCGCTGATCGCCAGCGCATGGATACGCTCCGACAACAGATCGGCGAGCGCGTGGTTCACCATGCGCTGGCGGGCGACACGCGACTGGCCTGCGAAAGCGGGCGCGACGACGATGACGCGGAAATGGCTCTCACCGGTGCCGTCATCGCCCAGATGACCGCGATGCATCGCGCTTTCGTTGATGACTTCCAGGTGCGCAGGCGACAGCGCTTGAGTCAGGCGAGCGGTGATTTGATCGGCGATCGGGGCGGTGGTGATATCGGTCATGGCCCCTATATAGACGGTTTTTCAGGACAAGCGGATAGCCGTGGCGCGTCGGTCGAGCAGCGATACCCCCAAGGACAAACCCTCAAGGGAAAAAACGGGCGCACGGTTTCACGGCCGCGTCGAGAATAGCGACCGCGTGTGCGACCATGCAGGCTGCGCCGAAGCAGGCGAGTTCCGTGCGCCGCCGGCCGAGGGTACGCGCAGCGGCGACGGGCCGGGCCAGTTCCGCTGGTTCTGCCTGGAACATGTCCGCGCCTTCAACAGCCGCTACAATTTCTTCGACGGCATGAGCGCGGACGAGATCCACCGCGCGCAGCGCCCCTATGCGGGCTGGGAGCGCGAAACCCGCGCCTTTGCGCAGAACGGCACCGATCCGGGGCCGCGCTGGGCCGATTTCTCCGATCCACTGGACGCCATCGCCGCGCGCTATCGCCGCGAGGCCGCGCCCGAACGCTCGGACGGCAAGCCCCTGTCGGGGCAGGATCGTGAAAGCCTGAAGGTGCTGGGGCTGAAGGCGAATGCCGATCGCGGGGCGCTCCGGCGGCGATATAGCGAGTTGGTGCGGCGCTATCACCCCGACCGCAATGGCGGAGATCGCGCTCATGAGGCGCGGCTACAAAAGGTGATCGCGGCCTATCAGCAACTCCGCCAGGCACCCGCATTCGCGTGACCCCTAATTCCTCCCCTGCAAGGGGAGGTGGCAGGGCGAAGCCCTGACGGAGGGGTGTCCCGCTATCGAGAGGGTGACACCCCTCCACCATGCTTCGCATGGTCCCCCTCCCCTTGCAGGGGAGGAATATGGATTACTTCCGCGGCCCGACCAGTCCGAATCGCGCCCCCTGCGAGTCGCGGGCGGACAGCGAATAATCCCCGCCGGGAATTTCCATCGGCCCGAACTCGATCGTACCGCCCCGCTCGACCACCCGCGCCGCCGCCGCATCGATATCGTCCACCGCGACATAGAAATGCCAGCCCGGATCACCCCCCGGCGGGCAGCCCATCAGCGCGCCCAGCACGACAGGCCCATCGGCCAGGAAGCGATACTCCCCCAGCTCGCCCATCGGCATGCCGCCCTGATGGCTCCAGCCAAAATGCCGTCCGAAAAAGGCCAGCGCCCGCTCGGGGTCGCTCGCGATCCGCTCGTTCCAGACGATATGGCCGGTCGCCGGGCCGGTGCCATGCTCGACGAAGGAACGCGACGGCTGCACCGCTTCCGGCGCCATGATGTAGAAGGGTGCGCCCAGCGGATCGGTGACCAGCGCCATGCGCCCCACCCCGTCCATCGTCCAGGCGGGCATCAGCACCTGCCCGCCATCCTCGACGATGGCCCCCAGCGATTCGTCGACATCGACCACCGGCAGATATCCGAACCAGACCGGACCGCCCGGCGAACCTTCGGGACGCTGCATCAGCCCGCCGATCGCCTCGCCTTCGGGCGTCGCGAAGATGCGATAATCGATTCCGGCGATGCCGCTGTCGCCGATCTGCCAGCCGACGACATGGGTATAGAAATCCTGCGCCGCCGCGATGTCGTCGGCCAGCAATTCGTACCAGATGAAATTCGCCATGATCGCCCCGCCCTTTTACCTGACAGATCAAATGCTTGCCCCGTGACGCGACTCGCACGCCAAGAGCCCGAGGATGACCCCGAAGCCATCGCCCCGCAATCGCCGGAAGACCCGTTTCATGCGATCACCGCCATTGAGTAGGGAGCCGCGCTTGGCTTAAGGCGTTGAGCGACGAGACGAGGGCCTGATGACCAACATCCCGAATACGCTTCCCGACAGCCGCGATACGACGATTCTCGATGCACCCGACAAGATGGTGTCGGTGCGTGACCTGTTCGGCATCGACACCGACATGGAGGTTCCGGCCTTTTCGGTGTCGGACGAGCGCGTCCCCGATCTCGATCCCGCCTATGTGTTCGATCCCGACACCACGCTGGCGATCCTGGCGGGTTTCGCGCACAACCGCCGCGTGATGGTGCAGGGCTATCACGGCACCGGCAAGTCGAGCCATATCGAACAGGTTGCCGCCCGCCTCAACTGGCCGTGCATCCGCATCAACCTGGACGCGCATATCAGCCGTATCGACCTGATCGGCCGCGACGCCATCGTCCTGAAGGACGGGCAGCAGGTGACCGAATTCCGCGAGGGCCTGCTCCCCTGGGCGCTGCAGACGCCGACCGCGCTCGTCTTTGACGAATATGATGCGGGCCGCCCCGACGTGATGTTCGTGATCCAGCGCGTGCTGGAGACGGAGGGCAAGCTGACCCTGCTCGACCAGAACCGCGTGATCCGCCCGAACAAGTGGTTCCGCCTGTTCGCCACCGCCAACACGGTGGGTCTGGGCGATACCAGCGGGCTGTATCACGGCACGCAGCAGATCAACCAGGGCCAGATGGACCGCTGGAACATCGTGGTCACGCTCAACTATCTGCCCGCCGTCACGGAGGCGCAGATCGTGCTCGCCAAGTCGGGCGAATATGACAAGCCCGATGGCAAGCAGCTGGTCGAGAACATGGTCCGCGTCGCCGACATGACCCGCAAGGGCTTCGTCAACGGCGACATCTCGACCGTGATGAGCCCGCGCACGGTCATCACCTGGGCGCAGAACACGCTGATCTTCGGCGATCCGGGCTTTGCCTTCCGCCTGTCCTTCCTCAACAAGTGCGACGAGAATGAGCGCGCGCTGGTGGCGGAATATTATCAGCGCGTCTTCGGCAAGGACCTGCCCGAAAGCGTCGTCGGCCGGGCCTGATCCCCTTGGGCAACGAAACCCCTCTCGACCGGTTCAAGGCGGTCCTCGGCGGCACGGCGCGCACCATCGCGCAGGAGCCGGAGGTCGAACTCGCCTTCACCGCCGATGCGCCGACCTCCTCGGGCAAGCATATCCGCGTGCCGATGCCCGGCCGTGCGCTTCCCGCCGAACAGGTGGCCGAGGCGCGCGGGTTCGCCGACGCCTTCGCGTTGCGGCTGAAGCTGCACGACACCGCGCTCCACGCCAAGGCCGCCCCGGTCGAGGCGGTGGCGCGCGCGGTCTATGACGCGGTCGAGACGGCCCGGATCGAGGCACTGGGCGCGCGCGGTTATGCCGGGATCGGCGACAATCTCGCCCATGCGCTGGACGTACGGTTGCGCTCCGACCCGCTGACCCGTGCGCGCAACCGCGACGAGGTGCCCTTGTCGACCGCGCTGGGGCTCATCCTGCGGGAACGGATGACGGGGCGGCCTTCGCCTGCCGAAACCGCACCCGCCTTGGCGCTGGTCCGCGACTGGCTGGAGGGGGCGACCAATCTCGACGCGCTGGCGGGCGCGATGGACGACCAGAAGGCGTTCCAGTCGCTGACCGCCAAGATGCTCGCCGATCTCGAACTCGCCGAACCGCCTGCCGAACCCGATCAGGCCGATGAAGGCGGCGACGATCAGGAAGGCGAGGACGAACAGCAGCAGGACGAGAGCGAAGAGGATAACGACGAACAGGGCCAGGGCGAAGGCGAAGTCGAGGCCCGCGCCGAGAAGCGCGACTCGGACAACGAGGACGGTGAATCGCAGGAACAGAGCCAGGACTCGCTCGACGATCTCGACGGCGAACCCGGCGAGGATGGCGACGAAGGCAGCCAGCCGACCCGCCCCAACCGCCCGCTCAACGATCTGGCGTCGCAATTCGACTACAAGCCCTGGACCACCCAATATGACGAGGTGATCGCGGCGGGCGAACTGTGCGACGCCGACGAACTGGCCCGGCTTCGCGGCTATCTCGACCAACAGCTGGCGCATCTGCAATCGGCGGTGTCGAAGCTCGCCAACCGACTGCAACGCCGGTTGATGGCACAACAGTCGCGGTCCTGGGATTTTGACCAGGAAGAGGGCATTCTCGACGCCGCGCGCCTCGCCCGTGTCGTGGTCAATCCTGGCCAGTCGCTATCCTACAAGATCGAGCGCGACACCGATTTCCGCGATACGGTCGTCACCCTCCTGATCGACAATTCCGGGTCGATGCGTGGGCGGCCGATCGGCATCGCCGCCATCTCCGCCGACATCCTCGCGCGCACGCTGGAGCGCTGCGGGGTGAAGACCGAGATTCTTGGCTTCACCACCCGCGCCTGGAAGGGCGGGCAGAGCCGCGAGACGTGGCTGGCGGCCGGTCGCCCGCCGCAGCCGGGGCGGCTGAACGACATCCGCCACATCGTCTACAAACAGGCCGACGAGCCGTGGCGGCGCGCGCGCAACAATCTCGGCCTGATGATGCGCGAAGGGCTGCTCAAGGAGAATATCGACGGTGAGGCGCTGATGTGGGCGCATAGCCGCTTGATCGCGCGGCCCGAGGAGCGGCGCATCCTGATGGTGATCTCCGACGGTGCGCCGGTCGACGATTCGACGCTGTCGGTCAATTCGGGCAGCTATCTGGAACGCCATCTACGCCAGGTGATCGGCTGGATCGAAAGCAAGAGCCCGGTCGAGCTGATCGCGATCGGCATCGGCCATGACGTGACCCGCTATTATGCGCGCGCGGTGACGATCATGGATGCGGAGCAGCTGGGCGGCACGATCATCGAGCAGCTGGCCAGCCTGTTCGATACCGAATGAGCCGGATCGCGGCCCCGGCGGAAGGATTCGTCGGCCCGGTCAAACGCTCGATCACCATCGCCGGGCACCAGACCTCGATCAGTCTGGAACCGGTCTTCTGGACCGCGCTGGAAGAGGCGGCGGTGGCGCACGCCCTGCCGCTGTCGGCTCTGGTCGCGGAGATCGATGCGCTGCGAATCGTGGTGGAAGACCCGCCGAATTTGGCCAGTGCGATCCGGTCCTGGTTGTTCCTGCGGCGGTGATTCCTTTCTTAAGGCAGCTACGCCTTCCCCACCTCCGTTCAGCCTGAGCGAAGTCGAAGGCCAAGGGATAGCCTTTGTGATTGAGGCGAGGGCGGGGGCATGGGCTTCGACTTCGCTCAGCCTGAACGGGGGGTAGGGAATGAGGCCGCTATAGAACGCCCCCGATTGACGCCGCCCTTCGCCTCCGGCAGGGCGCGCCGTCTGTTTCGGGGTTTGTGTGGCCGGAATTACCCTTCGCGATACGGGATTGCGGGTCCATCGCTGGCTGGGGCTGGCGATCGGATTGATCGCAATCGTCCTGGCGATCTCCGGCGCGATCCTGGCAGCCTCGCCGATGCTGGAGCGGATCGCCAACCCCGCCCGCTTCCGGATCAGCGGCGAACAGCGGCAGGCCGCCTCCCTCTATAGCGACGCCGCGCATCGCCGCCTGCGCCCCGGTGAGCGGATCGCGGCGCTGTCGCTGGAACAGGGCTCGTCGCCCGTCATCGTGACTCTAGACCGAAGCAGCGACCGGGCGCAGCGGCTGCTCTTTCTCGATCCGCCGACCGGACAGGTGCTGGCGAGCGGCTGGAAGCATGGCGGCGTCATCGGTGCCGCACGGCGGGTGCATGACGGGCTGTTCCTGTCGGGCCTGGGCCGATGGATCGTCGGTCTGGGCGGTATCGGGCTGGTGCTCACCAGCCTGACCGGGCTTTGGGCGCAGGCGACCCGCGAGCGACCGAAGGCATCCGCCAAGCGCCCCCGCCACGAATCGCGGTGGACGATCATGCACCGCCGCGTCGGGCTGTGGTCGGTGATCCCGGTATTGGCGCTGACCGCGACCGGGCTGGCGGTCGTCCCGGCACCGGGCATGACCTCCACCCCCGCCGCGCCGCCCGTTACCCGTGCGGCCCTACCTGTCGACCGGGTCGTTGCCAGCGCGCACGGATGGACGCACGGCACGCTGCGCACGATCGACTGGCCGACCGAGCGTTCGCCCGACTGGACCCTGCATTTCGAGGGTGGCAAACCGAGCGTCGTCAAGGTCGCCGACGATAGCGCCAAGGCCCTGGCCGCGCCCGCTTATGCCGGGCCGGTCATGCTGTCCTGGGTCCGCCGATGGCATGGCGGACAGGGGATGCCATGGATCTGGTGGCCGCTCGCCGCGCTGACGGGGTTGCTTGCGGCCTGGGTCGGGGCGACCGGGCTGATCGCCTGGGGTCGCCGCCCGAAGGTCAGACGCGCTCGGCGTTGAGCAGGTCGGCGGGGTCGAGGCCCAGCAGTTCGATATGGTCGCGGATGCGCGGCCACTGCACCGACAGGAAGCTCTGCCGCTCCGCGCTGCGCAACCGGTCGGCCGCGCCCGGCATCACGAACATGCCGACCCCGCGCCGCACCTCGACATAGCCGTCGTCCTGAAAGCTCTGATAGGCCTTGGCGACGGTCAGCGGGTTCGCACCCTGTTCGGCGGCCAGCGCCCGCACCGAGGGAAGCTGGTCCCCCGTGCGATAGGTGCCGTTGAGAATGCCCGCCGCGATCGTCCCGCGCAGGCGGATATAGACCGGGCTGTCGTCACCGCTAAGAGCTGTCATGCCGAGTTAATACAGCATGCGCGACGCGATGTCGAGCCGCTATCGCGATAACGTTTGCAAGACCGCCGTGCGGGACGCTCGCTTCATCCGTTCCAGGTCGAGACGATCCGGCCCATGTCGGGACGCGGGCGTTCGTCGAGCGGACGGCCGGGCGTGCCGATGAAGACGAAGCCGACGATCCGCTCGGGCGCGGTGCCGAACGCATCGCGCACCGCATCGGAAAAAGCGGGCCAGCCGGTCAGCCAGCCGCCCGCATAGCCCATGGCATGGACGGCATGGAGCAGGTTCATGCACGCCGCCCCCGCCGACAATTCCTGTTCCCACAGCGGAATATGGCTGTCGGTGCGGGGCGACGACAGGACGACGACCAGGTCGGGCGCCTGGTGCGCAAATTGTTCGAGCGCGGCGATCTCTGTCGCGCCCGCCTGCGGCCGTTCGGCGCGATAGGCGGTGGTGATGGCCTCGGCCAGATTCGCGCGCGCTTGCCGAGGCACGATCACGAAGCGCCACGGGGCCAGCTTGCCATGATCGGGCGTGCGCGCCGCGATGCTCAGAATCTGCGCCAGTTCGTCCGGACGGGGGCCGGGGGCGATCAGGTCGCGCGGCTTGCCCGAACGGCGGGTCGTCAGCAGCGAAAGCGGGGTCGAGCGGTCGTTGAAAGCCATGTCGGTCATGGCTTCGATCCTTACGCCGTCGCGCATGATATTTACAGTCGCGGCTTTGGCGTTAGGTTACCGAACCATTACGCCCCCGCGTGCGCCCCTGGTCGCACCGGGGGCGATCCCGATGGAGTGAACGCCAGTATGGCGAGTGCGTATGAGGCCGCCGCGCGCGGCAAAACGGTTTTGGGACACCCCCGAGGCCTGTTCCTGTTGTTCTTCACCGAGATGTGGGAGCGTTTTTCCTTCTACGGAATGCGCGCCATCCTGGTCTTCTACCTGACCAAGCATTTCCTGTTCACCGACGAACCCGCCTTCGGCATCTATGCCGCCTATATGTCGCTGGTGTATTTCACACCGGTGATCGGCGGCTATCTGGCCGACCGGTATCTGGGGGCCAGACGCGCGGTGCTGGCGGGCGGGGTGTTCATCGCCTTCGGCCATTTGCTGATCGCCGCGATGGAAGGGCCGCAGGGTGCGCAGGGCGTCTATCTAGAAGGTTTCTACCTCGCGCTGGCCGCGATCGTGATCGGCACCGGCTTCCTCAAGGCCAATATCTCGGTGCTGGTGGGACAGCTTTACGCGCGCGACGACATGCGCCGTGATCCCGCCTTCTCGATCTTCTACATGGGCATCAACGGCGGCGGCGCGCTCGGCCCGATCGTGTGCGGCGTCCTGGGTGAAACCGTGGGCTGGGCCTATGGCTTCGGCGCGGCGGGCGTTGGCATGCTCCTCGGTCTGGTCGCCTTTATCGGCCTGAAGCGCGAACTGCATGGCGCAGGCGAAGCGCCTTCGCTGCCCGTCCTGCGTGCGCCGGTCGTGGCCGGTCTGTCGCGCGAGTGGCTCATCTATCTGGGCGGGATCGCCGCGACACTCGTGACGTGGCAGCTGATCCGGTATCAGGACGCGGTCGGCACGCTGTTGATCGTGTTCGGCATCGGCACGGTGGGCTTCATCCTGTGGCGGGCGGTGTTCACCTTGGAAAAGGTCGACCGCGACCGCATTCTGGCGGCGCTGTTCCTGATCGCGCTCTGCCCGCTCTTCTGGGCCTTGTTCGAACAGGCGGGCTCCTCGCTCAACGTCTATACCGACCGCTCGGTCGACCGCAGCCTGCTCGGTTGGACGATTCCGGCCTCGGCCTTCCAGTCGGTGAATTCGATCTTCATCATCGCACTGGCCCCCGTGTTCGCCGCGGTCTGGACCTTCCTGGCCAAGCGGGGTTGGGAACCGAGCGCGCCGTTCAAGTTCGGCATCGGCCTGGTCGGCGTGGGCGCGGGCTTTCTGGTGCTGGTGGCCGGTGCCGCCCTTTATGCAGGCGCACCGACACCGGTGATCTTCGTCATCCTCGTCTATCTGATCCACACCATGGCGGAACTGTGCTTCTCGCCGGTCGGTCTGTCGGCCATGACGCGGCTGTCGCTGCCCAGCATGACGGGCCTCATGATGGGCACCTGGTTCCTGGCGACGGCGGCGGGCAACTTCATCGCAGGGCTCATCGCCCAGGCGACCGGCGGCGAGGGCGCGGGGCCGGAAAAGGTGCTCGACGTCTATACGCGGATCGGCTGGTTCTCGATCGGGATCGGCGTGGTCGTGCTGGTCGTATCGCCCTTCATCGCCAAGCTGATGCACCTGGACCTGCTGAAGGCCGAAGCCGCGCTGGCCGGGGACAAGGAACTGGCCGAACCGGCGGCGGCGGGGATGGATACGCGGCTGGAGCAGAAGCCGCATTGATGGGCCGGGGCGGTTGGTCCACGTGCCCGACCGCCCATTCCCACCTCCGTTCAGGCTGAGCGAAGTGGAAGCCCATGCCCAGCCCTATCCGCGTGACTTTGCACGGATGGGATTCGATCTCGCGAAGACGCGAAGGCGCGAAGATTTTTTGTTCGCGCGGAGGCGCGGAGGCGCAGAGAGGTTCGGATGCGCTTCGGCGCACTTGCGCAGTTCGGCGTTCCGCTTTGCCGCACCGTTGTTGTGTCAGGCCAGCCTAGCGGCTGGATACGCCCCCTCCGCGCCTCCGCGTCTCCGCGCGAAACACCCTGTCTCCGTTCGCACTGAGCGAAGTCGAAGTGCACGGGATGCCACTCGCGGAAAATCCGGTGCGTGAGCTTCGACTTCGCTCAGCCTGAACGGGGATTGGGGACGCGCTTACAGCCGCGTCATTGCCATTGCGCGCTCGCCGTAACGCGGCCCGCCCGTGCCGCCGCGTGGGGAGGCTTCGTCCAGCTTCGCTAGGTCCTCCGCCGTCAGAGCCAATTCCGCAGCCTTCATCGAATCCTCCAGCGTCGCGCGTCGCTTGGAGCCGGGGATCGGCACGATATCGTCGCCCTGCGCCAGCAACCATGCCAGCGCCACCTGCGCCGCACTGGCGTCATGCGCGGCAGCGATCTGCTTCACCACCTCGACGACCTGAAGGTTGCGATCGAAATTCTCCTCCGAATAACGGGGATCGCCCAGGCGATAATCCCCCTCGGGCAGGTCCTCGCGCCGGGTGATCTGCCCGGTCAGGAACCCGCGCCCCAGCGGGCTGTACGGCACGAAGCCGATGCCCAGTTCGCGTACCACGGGCAGGATGTCGGCTTCGACATCGCGCTCCCACAGTGAATATTCCGACTGGACCGCCGAGATCGGATGAACGGCGGCGGCGCGGCGGATCGTCTCGGCGCTCGCCTCCGACAGGCCCAGGCGCCGCACCTTGCCCTGTTCGACCAGGCGGCCCATCGCGCCGACCGTCTCCTCGATCGGGACATTGGGGTCGACGCGGTGCTGGTAGAACAGGTCGATCGTCTCGACACCCAACCGCTTGAGCGACCCCTCGCACGCCCGCTGGACATTGGCGGGGGTGGAGTCCACGCCCGTCATGCCGTTCTCGTCATAGCGAAAACCGAACTTGGTCGCGATCACCACCGCGTCGCGCTTGCCGCGAATGGCCCGGCCGACCAGTTCCTCATTGACCAGCGGGCCATAGATTTCGGCGGTGTCCAACAGGGTCACGCCCAGTTCGATCGCGCGGTGGATGGTCGCGATGCTCTCCGCCTCGTTCGCCTCGCCGTACATGTTCCGGCCGACACCGGCCATCGGCATGCAGCCGAGGCCGAGTGCGGAAACCTCGAAATCGGGGCCGAGCGTGCGATACTTCATGAGACGTCCTCGTCGATGGTGCGGCTGCCCCGGGAAACGGTCGCGGTGGCGGCAAGGTCCATGCTGACATTGCCCAGTGTCCGGAAAATGTCGGGAATCGTCTCCACCGCGATGAGCAGCCCCAAGGGCGCGGCGGGCACCCCCAGCGCGACGCAGACCGGCGCGATCGAGGCGAAGAAGGTGATTTGCGACGGCAGGCTGGCCGAACCGAGCGAACACAGGATCGCGACCACCACGGCGGCCGCGACCGAGGCCATGCCGGGCACGATCCCGAACCAGTCGGCGATATAGAGCGCTACCGCGACGTTCATCGCGGGTTGGGTCCCCCGGAACATCGCTACCGCCATCGGCAGGACGAGGCCTGCGGTCGCTGGCGCGATGCGTAGCGTCTTCGTCCCCTCGATCATCGCGGGCAGGCTGGCGAGCGAGCTCTGGGTCGAGATGGCGACCGCCTGGGCCGGGGCCAGCGCGCGGGCGAATCGCGACAGCGGCACCCGCGCCGCCAGCATCGCCACGCCGTACGCCATCAGCATCACGATGACGCCGATACTGGCGATGATGGTGATGTAATGCGCCAGCGCCCCGAACGCCCCGCCCCCCGCCGTCGCACCCACGACGAAAGCCAGCGCGAAGACGCCCAGCGGCGCGAGCCACAACACCCATCCGATCAGGACCAGCATCGCGTCGCGGATCGCCGTGAAGAATTGCAGCAGCAGCGCCCGCCCCTCCCCCTCGATCCGCGTGATCGCAAAGGCGAAGGCCAGGGTGAACAGGATCAGCGACAACAGCGCATTGTTGGTGGCGGCGGCGAAGATGTTGGTCGGCACGATGCCGGTGACGAACTCGGCGATCGGCGGCGGCGGCGCGACCGGCTCGGCATGGCCGAGCGCCGCCTTCAGCGCGGCGGCCGCCTCGCGCGGGATGGGCAACAGGTGCAGCAGGGCGGGCGTGACCAGCGCCGCCATGGTCGCGGTCAGTGTGACCAGCACCAGAAAGGTCATGATCGCCCGCCCCGCGATCCGCCCCGCCTGTGCCGCCTGCGCGGTCGAGGCGACGCCGGTGATCAACAGCGTGACGACCAGCGGGATGACCGTCATCTGCAACCCGTTCAGCCACAAGGTCCCGATCGGCCGCGCGACGAACACCGCGCCCGCCGCCATCGAGGGGGCGAGCGTCGCCGCCCCGACGCCGATCAGCAGACCGGCGGCAAGGCAAAGAAGGATCAGGGTCGCGCGCGACATGGATGGTTCTCGCCTATTTGGAGCTTTGGCCAAGGTCGCGCTAAAGGATGCGCGCAACCCGATTGTTCCACATCCTCTTAATCCGGCAGGGACTTGGCCGCATGGCAAGAAAATATTTCGGCACTGATGGCATTCGCGGCGCGACCAACGGCGCGGTCATGACGGCCGAGATGGCGATGAAGGTCGGCATGGCCGCCGGTGCCTATTTCCAGCGCGGCGACCACCGCCACCGCGTCGTCATCGGCAAGGACACCCGCCTGTCGGGCTATATGCTCGAATCGGCGCTGGTCGCAGGCTTTACCAGCGTCGGCATGGACGTCGTCATGCTCGGGCCGCTGCCCACGCCCGCGGTCGCGATGCTGACCCATTCGATGCGCGCCGATATCGGCGTGATGATCTCGGCCAGCCATAACCCTTTCGCCGACAATGGCATCAAGCTGTTCGGCCCCGACGGTTACAAGCTGTCCGACGAGGCGGAGGAGTCGATCGAGGACCTGATCGAGCAGAATGTGCCGCTGGTCCCCTCGGGCAAGATCGGTCGCGCGCGCCGGGTCGACGACGCCGCCGGGCGCTATATCCACTTCGCCAAGTCCACCTTCCCGCAGGCGCTGCGCCTCGACGGCCTGCGCGTCGTGATCGACTGCGCCAATGGCGCCGCCTACAAGGTCGCGCCCGCTGCCTTGTGGGAACTGGGCGCGGATGTGGTCGCGATCGGCGTGACCCCCAACGGGACCAACATCAATGACGGCGTCGGCTCGACCGCGCCGCAGACGCTGGCCGAAACGGTGGTGGCCAGCGGGGCGGATATCGGCATCGCGCTGGACGGCGACGCCGACCGGCTGATCATCGTCGACGAGACCGGCGCGGTGGTCGATGGCGACCAGCTGATGGCGATGATCGCGACCAGCTATGCGCGCGAAGGACGACTGGCGGGTGGCGGCCTGGTCGCGACCGTCATGTCGAATCTGGGTCTGGAGCGGCATCTGGCCGCACAGGGGCTGGGCCTGATCCGCACCAAGGTCGGCGACCGCCATGTGCTCGAAGCCATGCGCACGCGCGGCTACAATGTCGGCGGCGAGCAGTCGGGGCATATCATCCTGTCCGACTATGCCCGTACCGGCGACGGGCTGGTCGCCGCGCTCCAGGTGCTGGCCGAACTCAAGCGCGCGGGCGCGCCCGCCAGCGAGGTGCTGCACCGCTTCGATCCGCTGCCGCAGTTGCTCAAGAATGTCCGCTTCGCGGGCGGCAAGCCGCTGGAGCATGAAAAGGTCCAGGGCGTCATCGCCGCCGCCGAGGCCGAGCTGGCTGGGCGCGGCCGCCTGGTCATCCGCCCGTCGGGCACCGAGCCCGTCATTCGCGTGATGGCCGAGGGCGAGGACAAGCGTCAGGTCGAAACCCTTGTCGACCGCATCTGCGACGTGGTGCGCGAGGTGGCCGCCTGATGCTGGAGATGCGTCCCGATTGCGAGCGCTGCGGCGCGGACCTGCCCCCGAGCCAGGGCGGCGCGTTCATCTGCTCGCTCGAATCCACCTATTGCGCCGAATGCGCCGACGAGCTGGACGAGACCTGCCCCGATTGCGGCGGCGAACTGCTCGACCGACCGACCCGCATGGGCCGCGTGCTGAAGGCCAATCCCGCTTCGACGCAATCCCGCTTTCGCGGCTAACCTCGACCCCGCGTGCCCGCGGCTCTATGCGGGCAGCATCACATATAAGGAGTTTCCATGCCCCAGCTCGTCCTGATCCGCCACGGCCAGTCCGCCTGGAACCTGGAGAACCGCTTCACCGGATGGTGGGACGTCGACGTGACGGCGCAGGGTGCCGCCGAGGCGCGCGCGGCGGGCGCGATGATGGCGGAGAAGGGCCTCGACTTCGACCTGACCTTCACCAGCCTTCAGACCCGCGCGATCAAGACGCTGAACCTGGCGCTGGAAACCATGGGTCGCCTCTGGCTCCCGACCGAGAAGCATTGGCGGCTGAACGAGCGTCACTATGGCGGGCTGACCGGCCTGGACAAGGCCGAGACGGCGGCCAAGCATGGCGACGAGCGGGTGAAGATCTGGCGCCGCAGCTTCGACGTGCCCCCGCCCCCGGCCGAGGCGGGCGGCGAGTTCGATGTGTCGAACGATATCCGCTACAAAGGCATCGACGTGCCGCAGACCGAAAGCCTGAAGGACACGATCGCCCGCGTCCTGCCCTATTGGGAGGAGCGCATCGCGCCGGCGCTGCGCGACGGCAACCGGGTGCTGATCTCGGCCCATGGCAACTCGCTGCGCGCGCTGGTCAAGCATCTGTCGAACATCCCGGACGACGAGATCACCGGCCTGGAAATCCCGACCGCCCAGCCGATCGTCTATGAACTGGCCGACGATCTGACCCCGACCGACCGCTATTATCTGTCCGAACGCTAAGCGATCGGGAGACGCGGGGGATCTGACGTGCGATCGCCCCGCGTCCCAAGCACTTTGCGCCATTGCGGCTTCGCGTGAACCCTTTGATTCTCACGCGAAGACGCGAAGACGCGAAGACGCGAAGACACGAAGATCTTATTCGCGCGGAGACGCGGAGGCGCGGAGATTTGGTCTGCGGCGCAAGCCTGTCGCCCCAATGGCAGCGCATTGTCGTCTTCCGTTCAAGAGGGTGGGCCACGCGGCCGCCCATACCGGCACCTCCGCGTCTCCGCGTCTCCGCGCGAACCCAACTCTACCCTACGCTCAGGCTGAGCGAAGTCGGAGTCCACGTCGCCACGCCCGCACCAAAATGCGCGAGAGAGTATACGGAAACGCATAGCAATGGTTGCCCCTCTCGCCGCGTGCCGCTAGTCAGCCCGCTTCCCCGGCGACGGGGCCAAAGGGGCTAGGGCGGAACAGCGGATATGATTTCGGTCGGGATCATCATGGGGTCCACGTCGGACTGGGAAACCATGCGGCACGCCGCCGAGACTCTGGAGGCGCTGGGCGTCGACCATGAGACCCGCGTCGTCTCCGCGCACCGCACGCCGCAGCGCCTGTACGATTACGCCACCGGCGCCGCCGATCGCGGGATCAAGGTCATCATCGCGGGCGCGGGCGGTGCCGCGCATCTGCCCGGCATGGCCGCGTCGATGACGCATCTGCCGGTGCTGGGTGTGCCGGTCGAGTCCAAGGCGTTGAAGGGCATGGATAGCCTGCTCTCGATCGTCCAGATGCCCGGCGGCATTCCCGTCGGCACGCTGGCCATCGGCAAGGCGGGCGCGATCAATGCGGGCCTGCTCGCCGCCTCGATCCTGTCGCTGTCCGACGAGGGCCTCGCCGAGCGCCTGAAGGCG
>Ga0308159_1002400_pt1 | contig 21753 bp, 20 predicted proteins | sample PhyCR1_FD_201040 | JGI IMG/M metagenome (GOLD analysis project Ga0308159, IMG submission 201040) | Phyllosphere microbial communities from UC Gill Tract Community Farm, Albany, California, United States - DLSLC.R1 | ecosystem: Host-associated > Plants > Phyllosphere > Unclassified | place: USA... | reverse complement strand
CCGAGGCCATGGCGGCGGCGGTGTCGGCATCCCCCCTCTTCTCCACCTACGGCACCCCGATCGACCGCGAGTCGGCGCGCGAGATCCTCGGCGCCCGCATGCAGGCGGCGGCCGAGGCCGAGGCGGCCGCCGAGCGGGCGAAGAAGGAGGCCGCCGACGCCGCCGAGTACGCGAAGCAGAAGGCCGCGATCGACAAGGCGAACGCCGAGGCGCAGAAGAAAGCGCAACGCGAGTACGACCGCATTCTGACGTCGACCGCCGCCCCACGCAGCCGGACGAGCGCTCCCACCGCGGGCCTCGACGGTCTGCTCGGACGCGGGGCGACGAAGAGCATCGTGAACGGCGTCATCCGCGGACTGTTCGGCAACGGCCGACGCCGCTGAACCCGTGGGGCCAAAAACGGGACGGGATGCCGCTCACCCGGCATCCCGTCCCGTTCCCGTCGTCGGCGGTTAGGGCCGGTTCAGCTCGAGGGGCATCGTGGACGTGTCGATCAGCGGATCGTCGTCCTGACGGGCGACGAGCGCCTTCGCCTCGGCCGGGGTCTCGACCGTGGGCACGGAACCGAGCAAGGGGCGCTTGGCCGTCTCGGGCATGGCCAGGAGCGCGACCAGCCCCATCGCGGCGAAGAACATGATGTAGAACGCCGGCATGAGCGTGTTGCCCGTCCAATCGATCAGCGCCTGACTGAACAACGGGGTCGTGCCGCCGAACAACGACACCGACACGTTGTACGCGATCGCCATCGCCCCGAAGCGCGAGGCGGTGGGGAAGAGCGCCGGCAGAGTGGATGCCGCGATGCTCGCGTAGAAGGCCACCGGCACGGCCGCGAGCACCAGGGCGATCATGACCGCCCACAGCTCGCCGATCTGCATGATCAGGAAGGCCGGAACCAGCAGGACCAGAGCGGACGCGGCGGCCGCGACGTAGATGGGTTTGCGGCCCACCCGGTCGCTGAGCCGGCCGAAGATCGGCAGCATGGCCGACATCAGCAGGAGGACGGGGATGGTGGCGACGGCCGAGCCCACGTTCGAGATGCCGACTTCCTTCTCGAGGTACACCGGCATGTAGCTGGTGAGGGCGTATCCCGCGGTGTTGGTCGCCGCGACGAGGGCGATCGCGATGAGCAGGGACTTCCCGTGGTGGCGCACGATCCCGACGAGGCCCTGGCGAGACATCGGGTCGTCCTTGTCGATCTCGGCCTCCGCCTCGTGCGTCTGCTCGAATGAGGGGGTTTCGGGGATCTTCAGGCGGAACCAGATCGCGACGATGCCGAGGGGGATGGCGAGCAGGAACGGGATGCGCCAGCCGTACTCGGTCATCGCGTCGGGGCCCGAGACGTTCGTCACGATGGCCGTGGTGATGGCCACCGCTCCGGCACCGGCGGCGAACCCGACGTAGGAGCCCACGTCGAGCCACGACGACCAGAAGCCGCGCCGCTTGTCGGGGGAGAACTCCGACACATAGGTGGTCGCTCCGGCGTACTCCCCGCCGGTGGAGAAGCCCTGGATCATCTTCAGCAGGTAGAGCGGGATGATCGCCCAGAGTCCGATCTGCGCGGAGGTGGGCAGGATGCCGATGAGCGCGGTGGCGGAGGCCATCATCGCCATCGTGAGGAAGAGCACCTTCTGCCGACCGATCCGGTCTCCGAGGGGGCCGAGGACGAAACCGCCGAAGGGGCGGACGAGGAAGGAGATCGCGAAGCCGAGCAGCGTGACGAGCAGACCCCACGGGTCGGGCAGGTCGGAGGCGAAGACGGCGGTGAGCGTGACGGCGAGGTAGCCGTAGATGCCGAAGTCGAACCACTCCATGAAGTTGCCGACCACGGTGCCGCCGATGGCGGTGCGCACGCGCTTCTTGTCGACGACGATGACGTCGTCGACCTCGAGCCGGGGGGATCCGGATGTCGGGGGACGTTTACCGTTCATCCCTCTACCGTTACCCTGATCGCCGCCGTGTTTCCAGCCGGCGTGCGGTGGTGGCCCGAGTGCTATCGGAACGACAGGGTCTCGTCGCCCCACGCCGTACGGAGGGGGGCGTCGAGGTCGTCGACGACGCGATCGCGACGGTCGATGACCAGGGTCTCGCGCGAGCAGACGTCGTAGACGGGCCAATCGGGGGCGTCGGATGCCGAGGGGTCGCGTCCGTGCGCGAAGTTCGTCCACCGCTGCTGCATCCGCGTCGAGATCTCCTCGGCCACGCGGCGCCCGCCGAGGCGGAAGGTCGGATCCTTCGGGCCGCTCACGAGGGTGCCCCACAGGTAGGGCAGCTCGCTCGCGTGCGTGGCGCCGAGGCCGATCAGGCGCAAGAACGGCGAGGCGTGATCGAAGCGGTACAGCCGTACAGGCGCGACCTGCGCGTGCCCCTCGGCCACCCACAGCGTCGGCAGACGGAAACCGATGTCGCGGGCCACCCCGAGTCCGATCGCGCGCTGACGCTGGTGCTCGTAGGCCGTGAGCACCTGCTCGCGCGGGGGGAGGTCGACGCCCGGATTCTCCTTCGCCATCGCGGTGAACATCATCTCGAGGCGTTCTGCGGTGATCGGGATGAGCGGGGACTTCATGAACGAGAAGAGCGAGGCCTCGTCCTTGTTCGTGCCGATCATGAGCGGGACGGCGAGACCGCGCCCCTCGCGCAGCACCGTGATGGGCGCCTCGGGGAGCAGGTCGCCGTCGACCACGGGCGCGAAGGCGAGGGTTCCGGGATCGGTGGTGGGCACCTCGGTGTAGACGGACCTTCCCGCGGCCACGATCTGCTGCGCCGAGGCCGAGCGCACGAAGTCGGCGGTGCCGGTATCGGCCGGGTCGATCCCGAGAAGAGCGAGGAAGCGCTCGGCCACGCGCCGGGCGCGCTCGCGGCCGTACACGCTCGACGCGGGAGAGGACTGCGCGATCGCGCGGTGGAACAGTCCCTCGGCCGACGGCGTCGCCAGCAGCGTGGTCACCAGGCCGCCACCCGCGGATTCGCCGAACACCGTCACGCGGCCGGGGTCGCCCCCGAACGCCGCGATGTTGCGCTGCACCCAGCGCAGAGCGAGCAGGACGTCTTTGAGGGCGAGGTTGCCGTCGAATCCGGCGCCCGGCAGAGCCGCGGACAGGTCGATGAACCCGAGGGCGCCGAGACGGTAGTTCAGGGTCACGACCACGACATCGCCGGTGTCGACGAGCGACGTGGCGTCGTAAAGCGGCTGGCTCGACGACCCGAACGTGTAGGCGCCGCCGTGCAGCCACACCATGACCGGGCGGGGCGCCTCCCCGGTCTCGTGCGTCCGCTCGGGCGCCCACACGTTCAGCGACAGACAGTCCTCGTCTTGCACGATGCCCTCGCCGAGCGGGATCGCCGGGTTCTCGGGCTGTGGGCATACGGGACCGAAGGCCGTGGCATCCGCCTCGTGGTCGAGATCGGGGGCGGCGACCGGATCGCGGAACCGGCGTTCGCCGACCGCGGAGAGCGCGAAGCGGATACCGCGCCACGAGCGCACGCCGCGTTCGAGCCGGCCGACGAAGACGCCGGCGGGAGCTGCGGCGCGAACGGATGCTGAGGGGGTCATGGGGGGTCCTTACACGAGGTGGTGAACGAGGTGCGCGGCCTCATTCGCCGCCAGGACGGCGAACAGGACGGTCATGATCACGGCGTTGTGCTCGATCATCTCGCCCTTGAGGCGGTCGAGAGCGGCGACGACCCGCGAGCTGCCGGTGGCCCCCAGCGCCGTGGGGAGGATCAGCGTGAGCGAACCCACGACGGCCACCGCCACGCACACCAGCGCGGCGACCGGAAGAGCGAGGTGCGCGGCGCCGATCAGGGCGCCGCCCTTCAGCTCGAGCGGGAGGTTCTTGCTGTTGGTGGCGGCCATGAGCAGACCGAGACCTGCCGCGCGGGCGGGGGTGATGGCATCCATCGCCGACAGCCAGCCGGGGGCCGTCGGTGTCGCCCCGGGCTTCGGGCGGCCCCGCCACGAGAGGATCGCCATCGCCGAGAATCCGACGGTGAGGAGGGCGCCGAGGACGATCACGACGACGCGACCGCCGCCCGGGGCGGCACCGGATGCGCGGGCGGCGGTGAGCGCGCCGACCGAGATCGCGGCGAGGGTGACCGCGAAGAACGTGGCGGTGTAGATCGGGGCGGCGGTACGGCCGCGCGCGGAGAGCAGAATCGCGATCACCGCGACGATCGGCAGGGGCGAGATCGCCATGCCGACGGCGAGAGGCAGGAGAGGGGTGAGCGAGGACATCGGCGTGGACGCTACGCCGGCGCGTCCTCCGCGCTCGGCGAATGTTCGGTCGACACGACAAAAGGCGACTGAAGAGCGAGATGGGCGGTGAGCGCGGTGCCCCCGGGGGTCGCGGCGAGACGGGCGCCGAGAAGGGCCGCGCGCGCATCCGGACGCAGGACCGCTTCCCGCGGCACGGGGCCGGGAGAGCACACCTGCACCCGCAGATACGGCCCTGCCGCCGAGGACACGACGTCGAGGCTCACGCGCGCCGCCCGCGTGCGGGCGTGCTTCGCGGCGTTCAGCAGCCCCTCGGCCACGATGTCGATCGCATCGGCCGCCAGGGCCGCGTCGGCGTCGAGAGTCGCGCCCGCGGCCGGTGACACGGCGTTCTCGATCGGCATCGCGCGTGCCCACGCCGCCAGCAGGGCGTCGAGCGAGAGCGCCCCCCGCGAGGCCATGGGGGAGCGGAAAGCCTTTTCGGCCGCGTCGGCCGCGGCCCTGAGCTCTGCCGTGAGCTCCACGCGAGGCTCTGTCGCGAGCTCTGGCGAGAGCACGACGGACCGCTCTGCCGGCGTCCCCGCGGGCAACGGTGCGGGCGAGGCGGTATCGGGACCTGGCCGGTGCAGGGTCGCGCGTACGAGGACGCCCTGGGCGTCGCGGTGCACGATCTCAGCCGCGGCGCGAAGGCCGGTGCGCACCTGGCGGGTGCTGAGATCGTCGGCGCGGACGCAGGCGGTGATGGCTGCGGAGAGGCGCCGGCGCTCGACGGCCAGCGCGGAGGCGCCCCCGCGCCACCCCGCGAGGCCGAGGGCGACGGCGGGGAACACGAGCGCGGGCACGACGGCCGTGCCCCACGGCAGTCCCTGCGCCACGGCGATGAGCGCGAGCACGATTCCCGCGGTCGCGGTCGTGATGACGAACACGCGCAGGGCGCGACGAGGGTGGCGGCGCCATCGCGGCATTCGGGGGACGATCTCGGCGAGGAATCCGGATGCCGCGGTCGCGGCCAATCCGATGACGAGGTCGGCGAGGGCGACGGTGCGCAGGGCGAAGGGGATCACCGCGATCGCGTAGACGAGGGTGACGCTGCCGGGGAGCGGCAGCCGGGCGCGCAAGTCTCCGCGTGCGGCGAGAGACGTCGTCGGCGGGGGAGCTGCCGGAGCCGGGATACCGGCGGCTAGGTGGGCGAGACGGCGCGCCGCGGATCGCACCGCCTCGGCACGCTCGCGCAGGTCTCCCGGGGGGAGCGGAGCGCGCAGGAGCGCCGTCGCCTGCGACACCGCCACCGCGGCAGAGGTCTCGAACTCCCGCGCCCGCTCGGCGCCGCCGCGCAGATGCGCCAGCACCGCACGCAGGGTCGCGTTCGTCTCGCGTGTGGCCCTCGCCGCGTCGACGAGCACGGCCGTGGCGATCAGGGCGATCGACCACGCGGCGAGGTTCGTGCCCATGCGCAGGAACTCGGCACCGGCTGGGGGGACGGGGAGGGCGAGGGCGTGCGAGACGGCGTCCTGCAGGCCGGGGCGAAGGACCGATGTCGCCAAGAGCGCGGTGACCACCACCCCACCGCGTGCGACGCGGCGGGTGAGGTGCCGCTCGAGGACACCGACCAACGCCCACAGGATCGCCACCGCCAGGGCCGCGATCGCCCCGACCAGCAGACGGTGCGAGAGCGACATGTCGGCGGAGGTGGGGGCGAGGACCACCAGCGACAGCAGGGCGATCGCGACGAAGGTCCCGCGCGAGACGAACCGCCCGCTCGTGCACGCGGCGACGATCGTCGTCACCGCAGCGAGCCGTGCTCGGCGACGTACAGGGCGCTCGCGCGCACCCGCGCGTTCGTCCTCGGATCCGCTCCCAGGCCCAGGCGCTCGAAGATGCGGCTCACCGCTCGCTCGACGGCCCGCGTGGTCGTACCGCGTGAGGCGGCGATCTGCGCGTTCGACCATCCTCGAGCCATCAGCGCAAGCACCTCGAGCTGGCGACGGGTGAGCCCGGCGAGCGGCGATGAACGGCTCGCTCCCGCTGCGGGGAGAGGAGCCGACTCGGCCAGACTCGTCTCGACCGCCGCCACCACCACCTCGGCGGACGTCACGTCGAGTTTGGAGAGGAACACGGCGCCGGGCGGACCCCCCGTCGCCGCCCCGGCGAAACTGCTGAGGAAGACGACGGCGATGTGCGGGGCCAAACCCTTCAGCATCACCGCCAGCTCGACCCCCGAGGGGCGGGAGCCCAGGTCGATGTCGGTGAGGAGCACGTCCGGGTCGAGCTGAGCGAACGCGTCGAGGGCCTCGGCCGCGTCGGCGGCCCCGACGGCCTCGAACCCCCGGTGAACGAGCATGTCGCACAGCAGGGCGCGCATGGCCGCCTGGTCCTCGACGACGAGCACGCGTCGCACCCACGCCGTCTCCACGCGCTCACCCTAGCGTCGTCAAGCCCCCGGCGCCGTCACACCTCCGGCGTACCGTGGCGGGCATGATCGAGCTCTCCGCCCCCACCGGCCGCGAACCCGCGCTCGTCGCCCAGCCCCGCTCGGACGGGACGGCACCGCGAGCTCTGGTGCTCGGCGCCACCGGCTATCTGGGCGGCAGGCTCGTTCCCCGCCTGCTGTCGGCGGGGTATCGTGTGCGCGTGCTCGCCCGCGATCCGCGACGGGTCGAGGCCTTCCCCTGGGGCGACGAGGTCGAGACCGCCGCGGGTGATGCGACCGACGCCGAGGCCGTCCGAGCAGCGGTCGAGGGTGTCGACGTTCTCTACTACCTCATCCACTCCATGGGCAGCGCCCGTGATTTCGAGGCCACCGACCGCGTGGCCGCGCAGACCGTCGCCGACGCGGCGTCCGCGGCATCCGTTTCGCGCATCGTCTACCTCGGGGGCCTGCACCCCGATGACGCCACGCTCTCGGCGCATCTGCGATCGCGTGTCGAAGTGGGACAGATCCTCCTGCACAGCGGTGTGCCGACCCTCGTGCTGCAGGCGGGCGTCGTGATCGGATCGGGCTCGGCGTCGTTCGAGATGGTGCGCCACCTCACCGACGTGCTGCCGTACATGCCCGCGCCCAAGTGGGTGCGCAACCACATCCAGCCGATCGCCGTGCGCGACGTGCTGCACTACCTGCTCGGCGCCGCGCGCGTGGCCCCCAACGTCAACCGGGCGGTCGACATCGGCGGGCCCGACGTGCTGCGCTACGGCCAGATGATGAACGGCTATGCGCTGGAGGCCGGGTTGCCCCAGCGTGCGATCGCCTCCCTGCCGGTGCTCACGCCCCGCCTCGCCTCGCACTGGGTCAACCTCGTCACCCCGATTCCCAAGTCGATCGCGCGGCCGCTCGTGGAGTCCCTGCAGAACGACTGCGTGGTCAAAGACCGCGCGATCGACGACCTCGTGCCCCGCCCCGAGGGCGGGCTCATGCCGTACCGCGAGGCCGTGCGCCGAGCGCTGGGCCGCGTGAACGACGACGCGATCGAGACCAGCTGGCAAGATGCCGAGGTGTCGGGCGCCCCGAGCGACCCCCTGCCCAGCGACCCCGAGTGGGCGGGTCGACTCGTCTATACCGACATCCGCACCATGACGACGAAAGCGAGCGCCGCCCAACTGTGGTCGGTGATCGAAGGGATCGGCGGAGAGAACGGCTGGTATTCCTCCCCGCTGCTCTGGGCGATCCGCGGATGGATGGACCGCCTGGTCGGCGGAGTGGGATTGGCCCGCGGCCGGCGCAGCCGGTCGGTGGTGACCGTGGGTGACGCCCTGGACTTCTGGCGCGTCGAGGCCATCGAACCCGGGCACCTGCTGCGTTTGCGCGCCGAGATGAAGGTGCCGGGCGGCGCGTGGCTCGAGCTGCGCGCGACTCCCGAGGGGGAGGGGGCGCGGTTCGACCAGCGGGCCCTCTTCTTCCCGACCGGGCTGGCCGGGCGGCTCTACTGGCTGTCGGTGCTGCCGTTCCACGGGCTGATCTTCAGTGGGATGGCCCGGCGCATCACCGCCGCCGCGGAGCACGTGCAGCGCGACGACCTCGAGCCGAAGGCGAAGGCCGGACGCATCGCCCCCGAGATCGCCGAGGTCGAGACGACCGCGGCGCCCTCGGCCTAGGCCGTCCGCTTCTCGAGACCGGGCCCACGTCACCGCTCGCGCCCGTAGGCTGAGCCGCGTGCCCCACCACGCCCGCGTCCTGACCGTGTCCGATCGCTCGGCCGCGGGCCTCCGTGAAGACCGCGGAGGGCCCCTGGCCGTGTCGTTGCTGCGCGAGGCGGGATTCGACTGCGCCGACCCCGTGATCGTCGCCGACGGGGCCGACAGCGTCGAGGCCGCTCTGCGTGCCCTGGTCGCCGAGGGGACGGGGCTCATCGTCACGACCGGCGGTACCGGCATCGCCCCCACCGACCGCACCCCCGAGGGCACGACGCGCGTGCTCGACCGCGAGATCCCCGGCATCGCCGAGGAGCTGCGGCGCCGCGGGCTCGCCGACACCCCGATGGCCGTCATCTCGCGCGGCCTCGCGGGGATCGTCGACCCCGGCACCCTGATCGTCAACCTTCCCGGGTCGACCCGTGCCGTGGCATCCGGGGTCGCCGTCATCGCCGAGCTCGCCCCGCACGTGCTCGATCAGCTCTCCGGAGGAGACCACTCGTGAGCGCCGTCCGCATCGCCCGCCTGTCCGAGACGCCCCTTGACCTCGACGCCCACCTCGACGCGGTCGAGGACTCGTCGTCGGGAGCCGTCACCACCTTCGTCGGGCGCGTGCGCGACATCGACCCCGATGCCTCGGGCGCGGTCGTGGCGCTCGAGTACAGCGCGCATCCCGATGCCGAGCAGACGCTGCACCGCATCGCCGAGAGGGCGGCCGACGGCACCGACGCGATCGTCGCCGTCAGCCACCGCGTGGGCCGGCTGGGTGTGGGCGAGGCGGCGGTCGTGATCGCCGTGGCATCCGGTCACCGCGCCGAGGCGTTCGAGGTGTGCCGCACCGTCATCGAGACGATCAAGACCGACCTGCCCGTCTGGAAGCGCCAGGTCGAAGCCGACGGCACGACGGAGTGGAAGGGCCTGGGCGGCTAGGCACCTCGGGCGGCCCGGCCGGGATCGGCCGCCGCTCAGCCGCCGGCGAAGGGTGGGAGCACGTCGACGTGCGTGACGCCGCCGAGGGGGGCGTCGTCGTCGTGGCGGGTGCCGTCGACGAGCACGGCGCAGCGATCCAGGATCTCGCCCAGAGCGGGGTGGTCGGCGACGACGGCTTCGCGCAGCGCCGTCAGAGACTGTTCGGCGCGGTCCTCGGCATCCGTTCCCGCCGCCTCCGCCGCGGCGGCGAAGTAGCGCACGCGGACGCTCATGCGTCTTCTCCGGGACGGGTCCAGTCGCCGGACTTGCCACCGGTCTTCGACACGATGCGCACGTTCTCGATGGAGGTGCCCTTGTCCATGCCCTTCACCATGTCGACGATCGCGAGGGCCGCGACCGAGACGCTCGTGAGGGCCTCCATCTCGACGCCCGTGCGATCGGCGGTGCCGACGGTGGCTTCGATCTCGACGCCCTCGTCGGTGATCTCGAGGTCGATCGAGGCGCGGTGCACCCCGATCACGTGCGCGAGCGGGAGGAGCGCGGGAGTGGACTTCGCGGCCTGGATGCCGGCGATCCGGGCCACCGCGAGCACGTCGCCCTTGGGGGCCGTGCCGTCGCGGAGGGCGGCGACCACCTCGGGAGCGCAGCGCACGAAGCCGCGCGCCGAGGCGGTGCGGACGGTGGGCTGCTTGAGGGTGACGTCGACCATGCGGGCGTGGCCCGCGGCGTCCAGGTGGGTGAAGGTCATGGAATCAGCATGACATCGAGCGGGTCGCCCACCGACACGGTGGACACCTCGGCGGGGATGATCGCGAAGGCTTCGGCGCGCGCGAGGGAGGCGGCGAGGTGCGAGCCCGATCCGCCCGCGGTGGCGGGGCGCACGGTGCCGGCGACGAGGTCGGTCGCCGCGGGGAGGTACTGGCGGCGTCCGGGCGGGGTGGTCCAGGACTCGGATGCCGCGAGCCGGGCGATGCGCCGGTCGATCACGGTGCGGCCCTGCAGCGCGAGGAGGGCGGGGCGCACGAACACCTCGAACGACACCGCGACGCTCACCGGGTTGCCGGGCAGGCCGAAGACGAGCCGGCCGTCGTCGAGCGCGCCGAAGGCCTGGGGCTTGCCGGGCTGCATCGCGACCTTCTCGAACGCGATGCGCCCCTCGAGGGCCTGGCGCACGGGCTCGTATGCTCCGGCGCTTACACCGCCGCTGAAGACGATGACGTCGACGTCGGCCGCGTGCTCGAGCACGGCGTGGATGGCGTTCGCGTCGTCTCGCAGGCAGGCCGTGACGGTGACCTCGGCGTCGGTATCCGCCACGAGGGCCGCCAACAGGGTCATGTTGGAGTCGGGGGTCTGGCCGCGGCCCGGGGCGACACCGGGGGCCACGAGCTCGCTGCCGGTCGACACGACGGCGACCCGCGGGCGACGGCGCACCTCGAGCTCGGCCACCCCCGCCGCGGCGGCCGCGGCCAGCGCGAACGGCCCCAGCCGCTCGCCGGCCGGCAGGACGACGTCGCCCGCGCGGGTGTCGCCGCCGCGGCGGCGGATGAAGGTTCCGGATGCCACGGGCGCGCGCCGCACCTCGACGGTGCCCAGCGAGTCGGCGAGGCCTCCCGCGGTGTCTTCGAACGGCACGATCGCGTCGGCGTCGGTGGGTACGGGGGCGCCCGTCATGATGCGCACCGCCTCGCCGGCGCCCAACGACGGGTCGTCGGCCGATCCCGCCGGCAGATCGGCGACGACGCGCAGGGTCACCGGGTTCTCGGCATCCGCCCCTTCGACGTCGGCGAGGCGCACCGCGAAGCCGTCCATCGAGGAGTTGTCGAAGCCGGGCAGGTCATGCGCGGCGTGGACGGGGGCCGCGAGGGTGCGCCCGGCCGCGTCGGCGAGGCGCACCGTCTCGGCGGGCAGGAGCGTGACGGCGTCGAGCACGCGGGCGCGGTGCTCCTCGACGGTGAGCAGCGGGGTCATCGGGGCCTCCGGGGTCAGGACGAAACGGCGGGGCGGGCGGCGGGGGAGAGCGGGATCACGTCGTGGCGGGAGCGCAGGGCATCGATCACGACGAGCCGGCCGAGCAGGGGGTCACCGGCGCCGGTGACGAGCTTGATCGCCTCGGTGGCCAGCATGCCGCCGACCTGCACGCACAGCGATCCGAGCACGCCGACCTGCGCGCACGTGGGCGGTTCTCCGGCGGAACCCGTGGGGAAGAGGTCGCCGAGCACGACAGGCGCGTGCTCCTCGGGCGGAGCCGACCAGAACACCGTCACCTGCGCGGCCCACTCCTGCACGGCTCCCCAGACGAGGGGGATGCCGAGGCCCTCGGTCGCGGCGGCGACGGCCTCGCGCGTGTCGAAGGTGTCGCTGCCGTCGATCACGAGGTGCGCGCCCGCAAAGAGCTCTGAGGCATTGTCGGAGGTCAGTCGTACCGTTCGTTCATGGACGACGGTGAGGGGCGACAGATCGCTCACGGCACGAGCGGCGGAGGCCGTCTTGGCCGTGCCGATGTCGGCGATGCGGTGGGCGAGTTGGCGCTGCAGATTGGTGCGCTCGACGGTGTCGTCGTCGATGATCACGAGCTCGCCGATCCCGGCGGCGGCCAGCGCGAGCAGCACCGGCGAGCCGAGGCCGCCGGCTCCGACGACCGCGATGCGCGCGGCGGCGAGGCGGCGTTGGCCCTCCTCGCCGATCGCGGCCAGCACGGCGTGACGGGCGGTGCGGATGAGTTCCTCGGGGGCGAGGGCCGCCACCGGCTCGACCAGCGGCTTCATCCGCCGATCGCGCTCATCGTGCGCTCGGGCTGCACGAAGTCGGCGCGCGCGAGCCCCACGCGGTCGGAGCCATGGGCGCGGGGCTTGGCCCACATGGCCTCACGCCAGACCTGCGCGATGCCGGCGTCGTCGGCTCCCGCGCGGAGCGTCGAGAGCAGGTCGGTCTCTTCGTGCGAGAACAGGCATGATCGCACCTTGCCGTCGGCCGTCACCCGGGTGCGGGTGCAGGCGGCGCAGAAGGGCTCGGTGACCGACGAGATGATGCCGATGTGTCCGGCGACGGCGGTCTCGCCGGGGCGGCGCACCTCCCAGCGCTCGGCGGGGGCGGCACCACGACCGCGCGGATCGGGGGCGAGAGAGAACGCCGTCTCGATCTCGGCGCGGATGTCGCGCGCGGCGATGACATTCGTCGCCGTCCACGATCGGTCGCCGTCGAGGGGCATGTCTTCGATGAAGCGCATCTCGAACCCGTTCGTCACGGCCCAGTCGACCAGGGAGACGATCTCGGTGTCATTGATGCCGCGCAGGAGCACGGCGTTGATCTTGATGGGCCCGAGGCCCGCGGCACGCGCGGCCTGGAGGCCCGCGAGCACCTTGTCGAGGTGCGGGCGGCGGGTGAGCTCGGCGAAGGTCTCGGGGTGCAGGGTGTCGAGCGAGACGTTGAGGCGGGTGAGGCCCGCGTCCTTCAGTGCCTGGGCGCGGCGATCGAGACCGACGGCGTTCGTGGTCATCGAGATCGGCAGGTCGGGGTTGTCTTCGCGGATGCCCGCGATGATGAACTCGAGGTCCTTGCGCACGAGGGGCTCGCCGCCCGTGATCCGCAGCTCCTCGGCCCCGAGCGACTGCACCGCGACGCGGACGATGCGGCGGATCTCGTCGGTCGACATCAACTGCGTCTGCGGGAGCCACGGCATCCCGTCGGCCGGCATGCAGTACGTGCAGCGCAGGTTGCACTTGTCGATGACCGAGACACGCAGGTCGGTCGCGACGCGGCCGAAGCGGTCGAGCAGTCCGCCGGACTGCGGGGCGCCGGTCGAGGCCAGCGCGGTGGCGCCGGATGCCGTCGAGGGGGCGGGGGCGCCGGTCGAGGCCAGTGCGGTGGCACCCGGTGTGGACGAGGACGAGGGGGCGCCGGTCGCCGGGAGGGCCGTCGCGCCCGATGACGTCACGGTCGCGCCGAGGGGCACGGCCACCGGCCGTCGCGTCGGGTTCGCGTGCTCGGCATCCATGGGTCGAGCCTAGGTCAGCGCGGGCAGGGGGAGGGCGATGAGCCCGTGTCTCACGGGAGAGGTACGGTCGGGGGATGCCGAACACCTTCCGCATCGCGCAGGCCGCGCGACTGCTCGGAGTCAGCGACGACACCGTGCGCCGGTGGGTCGATCAGGGCGTGTTGCCCACGACCGGGTCGTCGCCGACGGAAATCCCCGGGGCGGCGCTGGCCGAGCGGGCGGTGGCGCTCGCGGCCGAGCCCGACGACCCGACCGCAATCGCCTCGAGCGCCCGCAACCGCTTCGTGGGGATCGTCACCCGCGTGCAGATCGACGGGGTCATGGCCCAGGTCGACCTGCAGTGCGGACCGCACCGGGTGGTGTCGCTGATGTCGGCCGAGGCCGCCGAGGAGCTCGCCCTCGAGCCGGGCTCGCTCGCGGTGGCCTCGGTGAAGGCGACGGTCGTCGCCGTTGAGGCACCGCGCGGCTGAGACGCCGGATCGCCCGGCGGGCGTCGGGCGGGGCTTCGCTCGCCGAGACCGCATCTCGCTGGCACCTTCGCGTCAGGCTGCAACCGGCTCGTCAGCGAGATGCGGTCTTGGGGGTAAACGGACGCAGCGGCCCGATAAATCCGCAGATGCGGAATACTGGAGCGACAGCGAGCCGCCGGGCATCGCCGAAAGGACCGCCATGAGCCGCCCCCTGCGCCTTGCTGTCGTCGCTGCCGCCGCGGCCCTGCTGGCCGGCTGCGCGAGCGCAACGCCCGCGCCCGCGGCATCCGGAGACTCTCTCTCGGGAACCGTCGAGGTCTACGCCGCCGCCTCGCTGCAGCGATCGTTCGATCAGATCGCCACCGCGTTCGAGGCCGCCCATCCCGGGGTCACGGTGAGCGCGGTGTACGACGGATCGAGCACCCTCGCGACGCAGATCGGCGAGGGCGCGCCGGCCGACGTGTTCGCCTCGGCCGACGAGAAGAACATGGCGAAGGTGAAGGAGCAGGCGCCCGACCCCCGGCTCTTCGCCGGCAACACCCTCGTGATCGCCGTGCCGAGGGGCAATCCCGGCGCCGTGGACACCCTCGCGGACCTGGCCCGGGTCACGACGGTGCTGTGCGCCCCCGCGGTCCCGTGCGGGGCGGCGTCGCAGACTCTCCTGTCGAACGCCGGGGTCGCCGTCACGCCCGCCAGCTCCGAGCAGAACGTCACCGCCGTGCTCACCAAGGTCGCCGCCTCCGAGGCCGACGCGGGTCTCGTCTACGCCACCGACGTCAACGGTCGCGACGACATCGAGACGATCGTGCCGACCGGTGCCGACGCCGTCGTCAACCGGTACCCGATCGCCGCCCTGACCGGCGCCCCGAACCCCGAGGCCGCGTCCGCGTTCGTGGCGTTCGTGCTCGGGCAGGACGGGCAGCGCGTGCTCGCCGACGCGGGCTTCCGCGCGCCGTGAAAGACGCGGGATACATCCCCCGCTGGCTGATCGTGCCGGCGGTGCTCGGCTTGCTCTTCCTGCTGGTTCCGCTCACCGCTCTCATCGCGCGGGTGGAGTGGGCGACGCTCGGGAGCGACGTGACGTCGGAGGCCGCCCTCTCGGCTCTGGTGTTGTCGCTGGGAACGGGGGCCGTGGCCACCGCGGTGTGCGCGGTGGTCGGCATCCCCCTCGCCCTTCTCATCGCCCGCAGTCCCGCGCGAACGGCGGCTCTGTTGCGGGCGGTCGTCACCGTGCCGCTCGTGCTGCCGCCGATGGTCGGCGGTGTCGCCCTGCTGTACCTGTTCGGGCGCAACGGTTGGTTCGGCTTCCTCGGCCTGCCGTTCACCACCACCGCTGTCGTGCTGGCCCAGGTGTTCGTCGCCCTTCCGTTCCTCGTCCTCGCGGTCGAGGGGGCGCTGCGCAGCACCGGGGTCGAGTTCGAACGCGCGGCCGCCTCGCTCGGGGCGTCGCGCGCGACGATCCTGCGGCGCGTCACCCTGCCGTTGGCCGCTCCCGGCATCGTCGCCGGAGTGGTGCTGTGCTTCGCCCGAGCGATCGGGGAGTTCGGGGCGACGGCGCTGTTCGCGGGCAACCGCCCCGGTGTCACGCAGACCATGCCGCTGGCGATCTACACCGCCTTCAACGGGGCGGGAGTGTCCCAGGGCACCGCGGTGGCCCTGTCGCTGCTGCTGCTGATCACCGCCGTCGCCGTGCTGCTGCTCGTGCGCGGATGGCGACCGGGGGTGGGCAGATGACGGTTCCGGATGCCGCTGAGCTCCGCGCCCGCATCCGCGTGCGCCGCCGTGACTTCGACGTCGACGCCACGCTCGACGTCGCCCCGGGCGAGACCGTCGCCATCATGGGGCGAAGCGGCGCCGGGAAGTCGACGCTGCTCGGCGCGCTCGCCGGGCTCACGCCGCTCGATGAGGGGGAGATCTCGGTCGACGGGCGCGTGCTCGACCGGGCACCGCGGCTGCGGACGGCCCCGATGCACCGGGGGATCGTTCTGCTCGGGCAGGAGGCGCGCCTCCTTCCGCACCTGACCGCGCGCGAGAACGTCGCCTTCGGTCCGCGGGCGGCCGGGGTGCCGGCATCCGTCGCTCGCGACACGGCTGAACAATGGCTGGTCCGCGTTGGATTGCCGGGTACGGGCGATCGACGCCCCGCACAGTTGTCGGGCGGCGAGCAGCAACGCGTCGCGGTCGCCCGGGCGCTGGCGGCCGAGCCGCGGGTCGTCCTGCTCGACGAACCCCTCGTCGCGCTCGATGCGGTCACGGCCTCGGAGATCCGCGCGATGCTGCGGGAGCGGCTCGCGGGCGTGACGACCGTCGCCGTCACCCACGACGCGATCGACGCGGCCGCCCTCGCCGACCGCCTCGTCATCGTGGAGCGGGGGCGGGTGACGCAGCAGGGGCCCGTTCGAGAGGTGCTTTCGACCCCGCTCACCGATGTCGCCGCGCGGATCGCGGGTCTGGAGCGGCTCGTCGGCGAAGCCCGCGGCGGGGCATTCGTGCGGGGTGCGCTCCGGCTCGAGTCGGCGGATCCGGCGTCTCGCGCGCTCGCCGCGACGGACGGTGCCGCTCTCGCGGCGGTCTACCGCGCGACCGACGCCCGGCTCGGAGAGGGGACTGCGGTCCGGGTCGTCTCGGTGGAGCCCACGCCGACGGGCGTGCGCGTCGTCACCGACGAGGGCGCCGTCGAGGTGGCGCCGATCGAGGCGGCATCCATCCGCCGCGGCGACACGGTGCTGTGGAGCGTGCCGCCGGAGCGCGTCCGCTTCGTCGCGTCACGCTGACTCAGGCCGCCGCCACGCGTCCGTTCTCGAGCCGCACCTCGCGGTCGACCAGCCCCTCCGGCACCTCGACGTGCGAGACCAGGACGACCGCCCGGTCCCGTCCGACCGCACCGAGCAGGTCGACGAGCAGAGCGTCGGATGCCGCGGGATCGACGCCCGCGGTGGGCTCATCGAGCACGAGCACCGGGAAGTCGCGCAGCACCGCCCGCGCGAGCGCGAGACGCTGAGCCTGCCCGCCGGACACCAGCCCACCCCGGTCGCCGACGCTGGCGTCGAGGCCGCCGCGCTCGCGGACCCAGGGCTCGAGGCCGACGCGCTCGAGCACCGTCCACAGCTCCTCGTCGGTGGCGCCCTCGCGCGCGAAGAGGAGGTTCTGGCGCACGGACTCGTCGAAGAGGTACGGCGACTGCTCGATGATCCCGATGGTGCGGCGCAGATCGTCGCCCGAGATGTCGCGGGCCTCGATGCCGCCGATGCGGTACGAGCCCTCGTAGTCGAGGAAGCGCGTGAGCACGTGCGCCAGCGTGGTCTTGCCCGCTCCGCTCGGACCCGTGACGAGGACGCGCTCGCCCGGTCCCAGGCGCAGGCCGATGTCCTCGAGGCGGCCGGCGTCGCCGTCGACTCCCCCGCGTGCCGGCCAGTGCGCGCGGACACCGGTCAGCTCGAGGCCTGCGCCGAGGATCGGTGCCGCATCGGTCGCGGCGGGTTCGTCGCGGGGGAGTCCGTCGGGGACGGTCTCGGGAACGGCGTCGGCGATGCGTTCCGCCGCGGAGCGCACCTGGCGCCAGGAGGCAAGCGCGAGGGGCACCGGTCCGAACACCTCGAACACGGCCACCGGCACGAGCACGACGACGGCGAGACCCGGGCCCGACAGGGATCCGCCGGCGAGCGAAGGGACGGCGACGAGCAGGGCAGCGAGCGAGGCGACCCCCGCGAGCACCGAGACGGCTCCCGAGGTGAGGCCCTGCGCCCCACCGCGTAGGACGACGGCCCGGCGCAGAGCGGCATCGGCGCGGCGGACGCGCTCGGTCGCGGCATCCAGGGCTCCGTACGCCGTCAGTACGTCGAGATTCGCGAGCAGGTCGTGCACCGCGTCGGCGACGGCGGCGCGCAGCGGCGCGATCGAACGCTCGGCGCGCGCGCCGGCGGCCCCGCCCACGACGACGGCGAGGGCGAACGCGACCGCCAGGCAGACGAACAGCACGACGGCCGCGGGCCACGAAACGATCGCGGTGAACGCCACGGCGGCGAGCGAGGTGAGGACGGCGACCGCGAGGGGGAGCACCACGCGCAGGGGGAGGTTCTGCAGCTCGTCGACATCGTCGACGACGCTCGAGAGAAGCCCACCGCGCCGCGAGCGCGAGAGTCCGTCGGGGGCGAGGAGGACGAGGTCGCGCACGAGATCGGCGCGGACTCCGGCGAGCTGTTCCAGGGCGGCGTCGTGCCCGGTGAGGCGCTCGAGGTAGCGGAACACGCCCCGCGACAGCGCGAACGCGCGCACCCCGACCACCGCCATCGACAGGTACATCACGAGGGGCTGTTCGGCGGCCCGCGCGATGAGCCACGCGCTCGCCGCGAGCAGGGCGATCGAGCTCGCCGCGGTGCCGAAACCCGACAGCACCGCGGGCGCGAAGCGCCGCCGTGAGGGCATCGCCGAGCGCAGGATGCCGCGGACGCGCGCATTCATGACCGCACCTGCCGTCCGCGTGCGCGCGAGGGGTCAGAATCTGTCGCCTGGGACCCCGTTGACGCGACAGATTCTGACCCCTCACGCGAAAGGGACGGGGGCGTGAGCTCGACCACGTCGTCGGCGATCGCGCGGGCGGAGCGGCGGTGCGAGACGAGGAGCACGCCGCGGCCGGCGTCGGCCTCGCGGCGGAGGGTCCTCCACAGGTGGGCCTCGGTGTCGGCATCCAGGGCGCTCGAGGGCTCGTCGAGCACGAGCGCCGGCACCGCGCCGACTCGCGCGCGGTAGAGGGCCCGCGCGACGGCGACGCGCTGCGCCTGACCGCCCGAGAGGCCCGCCCCTCCCGCACCGAGCACGATCCCGGGGTCGATGTCGGATGCGCCCGCATCGGCCAGGGCGGCGGAGATACGGCCGGAGTCGGGGGTGGACCCGAGCGACACGTTCTCGGCGACCGTGCCCGACACCAGCCCCGGTCGCTGGCCCGCCCAGGCGACCGCGTCGCGGGCGTGCGGAACGGCGACGCCCTCGACGCGCACCTGGCCGTCGTGCGCGGCGTACCCGAGGAGAGCGGCGATCAGCGACGACTTCCCGACGCCGCTCGGGCCGGTCACGAGCACCACCCGTCCGGGACGTATCGACAGCGACACCCGGGGCAGCACGTGTCCGTCGCGGTGCACGCGCACCTCGTCGAGCGCCACCGTCGATCCGAGCGTCGGGGTCGCGGCATCCGGACTCCGCTCTTCTCGGGCGGAGCGGGCGGCGTCGAGCGTGTGGAAGATCTCGTCGGTGGCCGCGACCCCCTCGGACGCGGCGTGGAATTGCACGCCCACCTGGCGCAGGGGCAGATACGCCTCGGGGGCGAGCAGCAGCACGAACAAGCCGACGAGCAGGCTCAGATCACCCGAGAGCAGGCGGAAGCCGATAGTGACCGCCACGATCGCGACCGAGATCGATGCCAGGAACTCCAGCGCGAACCCCGACAGGAACGACACGCGCAGCACCGTCATCGTTTCGCGCTTGTAGTCGCGCGTGATGGTCTCGATCGAGTCCGCCGCGCGGTGCTGTCGACCGAAGGCCTTGAGAGTGCCCAGCCCCTCGACGGTGTCGGCGAAGCGCGCGGCCAGGCGACCGAGGGTGCGGTACTGCTTCTGCTGCACGCCGCGGGTCGCCAGACCGATCAGCACCATGAACAGGGGGATCAGGGGGATCGTGAGCAGCACGATCAGGCCCGACAGCGGGTCGGCGAGCGTGATCGCGCCGATGAGGATCGGCATCGTGATCGCGGTAGCGACCAGCTGCGGCAGGTACCGGCCGAAGAAAGCGTCGAGCGCCTCGAGGCCGTGGCCCGCCGTGACCGAGAGCGACGCGGCGTTGCGGCGAGCGAGCCAGGCGGGGCCGAGTCGTCCGACCGCGCCGATCACGGCCGCCCGCAGCTGCAGCGACGCCGCCGCCGCACCCCGGGCCGACACGCGCTCCGAGGCCGCCCCGAGGAGTCCGCGGAGCAGAACGAAGGATGCCGCGACCCCCACGAACCCCCACAGGTCACTGACCGGCCGGCCCGCGATCACGCCGACCAGGGCGCTGGTGAGGGCCCAGGCGAATCCGATGATCGTGCCCGTCTGGGCGAGCACGATCGCCGCGGTCACCGCGAAGAAGCCGCGGGAGGCGGTGGCGTAGCGGAGCAGCCGGGGGTCGACGGGTTTCATGGCGGTCTAGTGGGCGACGAGCGCGGCCTTCTCGATGCGGGCGCGGGTGACGCGCTTGCGGAACACCCAGTACGTCCAGCCCTGGTACGCGAGGATCAGCGGCAGGAAGATGAGCGCCGCCCAGCTCATGATCGTGAGCGTGTAGTCGGTGCTCGAGGCGTTGTCGATCGTGAGGCTCGAGCCCGCGGCGAGCGTCGAGGGCATGACGTTCGGGAACAGGGCGAAGAACAGGGCCGCGACGGACGCGACGATCGTCACGGCCCCGAGTGCGAAGGCGGTGCCTTCGCGATCACGGAGGTTCGCGACCCACGACCCGATGAGGGTCAGGGCGGCGACACCGGCCAGGGCGACGACCCCCAGCAGCAGGGGCGCGCCGGCGTTCGCGGCGTTGACGATCGTCCAGACGAGGAAGAGGGCGGCCAGCGCGATGGTCAGCACTCCCGCCTTCTTCGCGAGCGAGCGGGCGTCGGCGCGTACCTGGCCGTCGGTCTTGAGCGCCACGAAGTACACCCCGTGCACGAAGAACAGGGTCAGGGTCGTGAGCCCGCCCAGGATGCCGTAGGGGTTGAGCAGTGTCAGCACGGTGCCGACGTACTCGTGGTCGGCGTCGAGGGGGACGCCCTGCACGATGTTGGCGAAGGCGACGCCCCACAGGAACGCCGGGGCGGCCGAGCCGAAGAAGATCATGCGGTCGAATGCGCGCTTCCAGGTCGGCGAGTCGCGCTGATGGCGGTACTCGAACGAGACGCCGCGGGCGATCAAAGCGATGAGGATCGCGAGCAGCGGCAGGTAGAACCCGCTGAACAGGGTTGCGTACCACTCGGGGAACGAGGCGAACAGCGCCGCTCCCGCGACGATGACCCACGTCTCGTTGAGGTCCCAGACGGGGCCGATGGTGTTGATGATCTGCCGACGGGCGATGTCGTCCTTGCCGAGGAACGGGATCGACATGCCGACGCCGAAGTCGAAGCCGTCGAGCACGAAGTAGCCGACGAAGAGGAAGGCGACGATCCAGAACCAGAGGTATGCGAGGTCCATGAGGGGCTCCTAGTAGACCGTGGTCGGGGTGTTCTCGACCGAGTCGTCGTGTTCGGCGTCGGGGTCGGGCAGCGGCTCGGGGCCCTTCTGCGCGAACTTCACGATGAGGCCGAACTCCACGACGGCGAGGGTGGCGTAGACGAGAGTGAAGGCGATCAGCGAGATCAGCACGCTCCACCCGGGGACGCTGGGCGAGACCCCGTCCTGCGTGAGCATGAGCCCGAAGACGATCCAGGGCTGTCGACCCATCTCGGTGAACAGCCAGCCGACGAGGCTCGCGAGCATGGGCAGGGGAGCGGCCCAGATCGCGACGCGCCACATCCAGGGCGCGACCGGGCGGGTGGCCTTCTTGCGGGTGACCCACAGGCCCACGACGCTGACGAGGGCCGCGATACCGCCGAGGGCGATCATCCACCGGAACGCCCAGTAGGTGACCCACAGCACGGGGGCGAAGTTGCCGTCGACCTGGTCGGCGAACTGGGGGAACATCTGCTGGCTGTAGAGGGTGTTGAGGTCGTTGATGCCCTCGACGCAGCCGTCGAGCGAGTGCGTCGACAGGATGCTGAGCAGGAACGGCACGCGGATGCTGAACAGCTCGCTCGTTCCGTCGGGCGTGCCGAGCGTGAAGATCGAGAACGAGGCATCCTGCCCGCAGACGGTGTTGAACGTCGCTTCGGCCGCGGCCATCTTCATCGGCTGGGTCGCGACCATCACCAGGCTCAGCTGGTCGCCGACGATCGCGACCAGCACGAACGACACGAGCGTCGACCACAGGCCGAAGCGGAGCGTCTTGCGCATCATCTCGGTGTTGCGCCCGCG